>Ga0247839_1000008_pt1 | contig 338979 bp, 325 predicted proteins | sample LaCruzMarch2015__6_FD_192405 | JGI IMG/M metagenome (GOLD analysis project Ga0247839, IMG submission 192405) | Freshwater microbial communities from meromictic Lake La Cruz, Castile-La Mancha, Spain - LaCruzMarch2015_16m | ecosystem: Environmental > Aquatic > Freshwater > Lake | place: Spain...
ATCTCCGGCTCCAGTCGCCCTCCGGGCTCCTTACGCCGGAGATGGACAAAACCAAACCCACAACGTAAGTAATAACGAAGTCTCAGACTAACTCTCTATCTGGCTCGAAAAGGTGCGTCCGCTCACTACCACTGGCCGTCCGTGTTGTATGTTCTACTGCGGGATTGCCATCGCGGAGCAAGCACTCCGACGTTGCGGCAAATTCACGCGCAGGTCGGATTGAATCGACCACAAGAGCAATCCACCATCCTCGATCAGGTGGAAAATTTGATCCGATTGCTGGAAACCGCTTTGCGGAATCGTTGATTCAGGTCTCCGGGAACGCCGTGATTTTTGCGGTTTCCGGGCATGACTTTTGGATGGTTGCATCATCGTGGACTCCGAGCGCTTCCTCCAGGGGCCAAAACGAGCCAAAATCTGTAGCCACTTTGTAGCCCAAATATGACTAAATATCTGGAAAATCGTGGGATTTTTGGAGATTCCGACGGGGGGAATTTTGACCACTCAAAGTCAACGTAAGTCGTTGATAATGTGGCGGAAGGGGTGGGATTCGAACCCACGGAACCTTTAACAGTTCGCTCGATTTCGAGTCGAGTGCCTTCGACCGGACTCAGCCACCCTTCCTTTGAGAAAAGTCAGATTATCCGGCAGTGGTGTTTTGTCGATAGTGAAATCGGCTGACGATTGGAATTGACTGGATTTTCCCAAGCCGGAGTATTGCCCGCCTACCACGAGGTCTTATTCCGATGTCCCAACGCAAGCCGTATCCATTTCCTGAGTTTGAACCGCGCTGGCAGTCCGAGTGGCTGCAAACGCAGGCGTTCCGCGCGCCAAATCCAGGAGATCCGGAGTTTGATCCGGAAAAACCGAAGTTTTTCGTGCTGGATATGTTTCCTTATCCGAGCGGCGAGGGATTGCATGTGGGCCATGTCGAGGGTTACACGGCCACGGACATCATCGCGCGAGCCAAGCGCATGCAGGGGTATCAGGTGCTCCATCCGATGGGATGGGATGCCTTTGGTTTGCCGGCGGAGCAATTTGCAATTCGCACCGGGCAGCATCCCCGGGTGACGACGGAGCGCAACGTCGGGAAGTTTCGCGGACAGCTTCAGCGCATTGGATTTAGCTACGACTGGTCCCGCGAGATCAGCACGACGGACCCGGCATATTTCCGATGGACCCAGAGCATTTTCCTGAAACTTTACGGATCGTGGTTTAATCCAATCACGCGCAAAGCGGAGTCGGTGGCGACCTACCCGGGAGATGATGTGGATTCGGTTCGCCTCGCCTATGTCGCGGAAATGCCGGTAAACTGGTGTCCTGAACTCGGAACGGTGCTGGCGAACGAGGAAGTTGTGGACGGGAAAAGCGAGGTCGGTGGGTTTCCGGTCGAGCGGCGTCCGATGCGGCAGTGGGTGCTTCGGATCACGGCGTATGGAGATCGATTGATCGAAGAGCTGGACGGTGTGGATTGGCCGGAGTCGATCAAAACGCTGCAGCGCAACTGGATTGGGCGCTCAGAGGGAGCGGTGGTGCGGTTCAAAATTGCGGAGAGCGATTCCGAAATCGAGGTTTTCACCACCCGACCGGATACGTTGTTCGGGGTCACGTATATGGTTCTCGCGCCCGAACACCCGCTGGTCGACCGGATCACGACGGGCGCTCAATCCGAGGCTGTGGCAGCGTATCGAAAACAGGTTGGTGCGAAGTCGGATTTGGAGCGGACGGATTTGGCAAAATCGAAATCGGGCGTTTTTTCCGGAGCCTACGCAATCAATCCGGCAAACGATCAACCCATCCCAGTCTGGATTGCGGATTACGTGCTCATGACCTACGGCACGGGTGGCATCATGGCGGTGCCGGGTCATGATGCGCGGGATTTCGAATTTGCGCGGACATTTGATCTTCCGATTCGCGAGGTGGTGCGGGCGGTTGATGCGGGTGAAGTTTTGGAGTGGAGCGAAGCATTCACGGGCATTGGAGTCGCGGTGAATTCTGGGTTTCTCGATGGGCTGGAGACGGGCGCGGCCAAATCGGCGATGATTGACTGGTTGGAAGCCGGCGGGATCGGTCAACGGCGGGTTCAGTTTAAGTTGCGCGATTGGTTATTTTCCCGTCAGCGCTATTGGGGCGAGCCATTTCCGATTCTGTGGGAAAATGGCCAGCACATGGCACTGACCGACGCCGATCTTCCCGTGGTGCAACCGCCGCTGGAGGACTTCAAGCCGACCGGCACCGGCGAACCGCCGCTGGCGAAGGCGACGGAATGGGTCAAGTTTTCAGAATCCGCAACCCGCGAAACCAATACGATGCCGCAGTGGGCCGGGTCATGCTGGTATTACCTGCGTTTTTGCGACCCGGGCAATGCCGCACGTTTTGTCGGGAAAGATGCCGAGGCGTATTGGATGAAATCGCCGACCGGGAAGAACGGCGGGGGAGTCGATCTGTATGTCGGCGGCACAGAGCATGCCGTGCTGCATCTGCTCTACGCGCGATTCTGGCATAAGGTGCTATTCGACCTTGGCGAGTTGACTACGACGGAACCCTTTCATCGGCTGGTGAATCAGGGGCTCATCCTCGGACCCGACGGCCAGAAAATGTCGAAGAGCCGTGGGAACGTCGTCAATCCAGACGAGGTGATCGAGCAATACGGTGCCGATGCGCTCCGCCTCTACGAGATGTTCATGGGGCCATTGGAGCAGATGAAGCCATGGAGCATGACTGGCGTCGAAGGTGTATATCGCTTTCTGGCGCGGGTTTGGAGAATTGGATTCGAAGAGGATCAAGAAGGCGTGTGGCAAATCCGGCAGGACCTGAAAGCGACGCCCATGGATCGCTCGCTGTGCAAAGTGGTTCACGCCACAATCAAAAAAGTCACAGAGGACGTGGAATCGTTGGCTTTCAACACCGCCATTGCACAAATGATGGTGTGCACCAACGCGCTCACCGCGGCCACTCCGTGTCCGGTCGAAGGGCTCCATGTGCTGCTGCGGCTCTTGAGTCCATTTGCGCCGCACCTCGCAGAGGAAATGTGGTCCCGTCTCGCCGTTGTTTTCCCGGAGTTTTCCGGCAACGCCTCCGGGCAATCGTGGCCAGCATGGAACGCCGAATTCCTCATCGAGAACGAGGTGGAAATCGTGCTCCAGGTAAACGGGAAATTTCGCGACAAGATCGTGGTTAGCAAGGACGCATCGAAGACCGAACTTGAGGCATTAGCGATGTCGCATCCGAAAATCCTCGATGCGGCGCAGGATAAGTCGATCGCTCGCGTCATCGTGATTCCTGGAAAGCTCGTCAACGTCGTGATCCAATAGCGGAGTCGTCTCTCTCGATGCGATGACTGCTCCCGCGAAGGCGATTTTATCTCGGCATTTGCAAGGACTAGGACTAGGTTTGAATTACCGATGAATATCGAAACCGTCTCATACGCCGGATGGCAGCGCAACTTGCGCCTGTTTAACTCAGAGGTCGAAATCCTTGTCAGCTTGGATGTGGGTCCACGTATCCTCTCCTACAAAGCGATCGACGGCACAAACGTCCTTAAAAACTACGACGAACAACTCGGCCAAGCCGGAGAAGACGCATTCATGATCCGTGGAGGGCATCGCCTTTGGGTCGCTCCAGAGGACGAAAAAATCACCTACCATTGGGACAACCTCCCCGTCACCTACGAGCAAACCTCAGACGGTGAAGTGGTGATAACATCCATCCAGGATGAGCCGATTCGTATTCGCAAAGAATTGGGCATCCGCATGGGCGAATCCGGTTCCGGCGTTACGATCCGACACACCGTCACCAACCTCGGCGGTGAACCAATGGAGCTCGCCACTTGGGGACTCACGGTGATGGCACCCGGCGGAATCGAAATCATCCCTCAACCGCCAATGGGCAGTCATCCGGAAGACCTGCTCCCCAACCGCAAGGTGGTGCTATGGGCCTACACCGACCTCACCGACGCGCGATGGACGATCGGCCAGAAGTTTTTCCTCCTATCACAACAGTCGGATTCCGAGCCAACAAAAATAGGATTGGCTCACACGGCCGGATGGGTTGGGTATCTGAACGGCGAGGTTTTGTTCCTCAAAGAAGTGCACTACGATCCTTCGGCGGTGTATCCGGATGGCGGTTGTAACTTCGAAACATTTACGAACTCGGACATGATCGAAATCGAAACGCTGGGCGGGTTGCACCTGCTCACGAGTGGAGAGTCGACGGAGCACACCGAACGCTGGCACTTGGTATCCGGCTTATCGCCCGTCGAGTTAACCTCCGAGGATGCAATCATTGATTGGATCGCTCCGTATATTGCGGAGTCAGGATTCGGAAAATGACGATGCGTTTTTTCTCTGCGTGGGCGCGTCCCGTTTGGGTGCTAGCTTTTGGGTTGTTCCTCGTCGGGTGCGAATCCGTCCCCAAAGCGCCGGATCCCCGGCGACTCGAGATGGAAGCAGCTATCCGGGCGGAAGCACCCGGCAATTACTACATCGGCCGGAGGTTTTACAAAAACGATTACAAAATGTGGGGATGGGTCCGGGAGCCCGGCAAACAGTGGAGCACTGCGCGTCTGGTCATGCTGAATGAACAAACCGTGCTCGCGCCGGATCGCCAACAGGGCAAACTCGGGACCGATAACAATTACGAATATCGCCTGACGGGACGCTTTTCAGGCGAGACAATCTACGAGCCCGCCAGCAACCGCTTTTACCCCGAGTTTGTGCTTGGTGGCTACGAACTGCGGTCGACTTCGCCCGCTGCGATTTTTAGCGATCCACGTTCCACCGAACCGGCAGTTCGTTTGCTAACGCCGCCGATCTAGGGGCGTTGACCCGCTACAGAAGCGGTGGAGCAGGAGCCTGATAAACCGCCCGTCCGCGGACAAATGTCTCGACGACCACATGCGGTCCACCGCGATACACGAGCAGACTGACAATGTCTTGGGCGTTGAGATCTGAGAGCATATTGCGCGATGGCGTTGAAGTCGGCAGGCACCTTGCAGCGTCAATCACCACAAAGTCCGCATCTTTTGCAACGTCCAGCGAGCCGGTGACCGCCGCGATCCCGAGCGCCCCGGCTCCCCCGAGGGTCGCCATGTAGAGGGCATCCGCCGGTGACGGGACCCGCACGTCATTTTGATAAAATGAACGCGCTTGTTGGGCCTCAATCGTTGATCGCATCACCTGCCACATATTCAGCTCCGGACCACCTGCCACATCAGAGCCGAGCCCGATTCGCAACCCTGCATTTTGCAATCGATCGAGTGCCATGATGCCGCTCCCAAGGAAAAAGTTGGATGTCGGGCAATGGGCAACGACGGACTTGGATTCCACGAGGAGCGCAATTTCCGCGTCGGCGAGGTGGATGCACTGGCCCAAAATACTACGGTCCCCGAGCAGATCACACGAAGCGTAAACGTCAGTATACGATGCACATTCCGGAAACCGCTGCCGCACGCAGACGATCTCATCATGATTTTCCGAAAGGTGCGTTTGGATGTAAGCGTCAAACTTTTTTGCGAGCGCGGCCGCTTCCGTCATCATCTCACGCGAGCAGGCTGCTGCGAATCTCGGACTGAATGCATACGTGAGTAGTCCATCATTCCGGCCATGCCACTTCCGGCAGAGACGTTCACTTTGAGCAAGCGATGTCTCTAGGACTTTATCCTTCGGGAGATTGCCGTAGGTGCCGTCATCCATCATGACTTTGCCCATGGTGATTCGCATTCCGGATGCCTCCGCTGCTTGGAATGCTTCATCGCAGCTCTCTTCGTAAATCGTGGTGTAGAGCACCGCGCAGGTGGTTCCATTTTTCGCGAGTGCCTCGAAAAATCTGGGCGCCAGAGTCCGGGCGACAGATGCATTAAACTCACGCTCTAGCGGAAAAATGTGCCGCTCCAACCAAGGCAGGAGCCCGGCTTCCCTTCTCGCCGCAGCCGGATATTGCGGAAGGTGGGAATGGATGTCGATGAGTCCGGGAAGAATGATCGATTCCGATGAATACTTCCACTGGACGTTTGCGAATTCCTCTCTAGTGGAAACCTCGTCGTAAGAGCCCGCCGCCAAGATCCGCCCGTCATCAACCACCAACGCACCATTTCGGATGGCACGCAGTTTCCCCGAGCCCGGAGTGTCGATCAGGAACCCCCGGTATCCTCGGATTTGCATAGCGATGCAGCCTTTATTTCATGTCGGAGCGCGATAATCACGCTCCGCCACGCGGTTCAGGCGGGAAGCGGGAACTTCGCTGTGAATGCAGTGACCCTGCTTCGCACAGCAGCCAAGGCATCCGGGTCATTCCTGCCCTCTAGGGCGGCGTGGATGAGATCCGCAATCTCCATCATTTCTTCTTCGCGCATGCCACGGGTGGTCATGGCAGGTGTTCCGATTCGGATGCCGCCCGTTTTAGAAATTGGTTCGGTGTCGAACGGGATGGCATTTTTGTTGACGGTGATCGCCGCATGGTCGAGCGCGGTTTGCGCCTCCACGCCATTCAGTCCGCGTGAGCGCAGATCCACGAGCATGACGTGGTTGTCGGTGCCGCCGGAGGTAATGACATAGCCGTGTCTGGTCAAACTTGCTGCGAGCGCCTTCGCGTTGGAAACCACCTGCTTGGCGTAGGTTTTGAATTCCGGCTGGAGGCACTCGAGAAAACAAATCGCCTTGGCGGCGATGACGTGCATGAGCGGTCCGCCTTGCACTCCGGGGAATACGAGGGAGTCGATTTTCTTCGCGTACTGCTCCTTGCAAAGAATGATGCCACCGCGCGGGCCGCGCAGGCTTTTATGGGTGGTGCTGGTGACGAAGTCGGCGTATGGCACCGGGCTGGGGTGTTCACCGCCGGCGACCAGTCCGGCGATGTGCGCCATGTCGACAAAAAGGTATGCTCCGACGGAATCGGCGATTTGACGCATCCGTGCGAAATCAATGATCCGCGAGTAGGCCGAAGCACCCGCGGTGATCATCTTGGGCTTCACCTCTGCGGCGCGTTCGGCCAGTGCGTCGTAATCGATGAGACCGGTTTCCGCAGTTACACCGTAATGCACGACCTCATACAGTTTGCCCGAGAAGTTCGCCTTGTGCCCGTGGGTAAGGTGACCGCCGTGTGCAAGGTCCATGGTCAGGATTTTATCTCCCGGTGTCAAAACACTGAAATAAACCGCAGTGTTCGCCTGCGATCCGCTGTGAGGCTGGACATTTGCGTGTTCGGCGCCAAAGAGCTGCTTGAGACGGGAGATCGCGAGTGTCTCCACCACGTCCACGTGTTCGCATCCGCCATACCAGCGCCTGCCGGGATAACCCTCGGCGTATTTGTTGGTGAGGCAGGAGCCTTGTGCCTCCATTACCGCGCGGCTTGTGTAATTCTCCGACGCGATGAGCTCGATGTGCTCTTGCTGGCGCTGGGCCTCTGCAAAAATTGCTGCTGCGATTTCAGGATCGGTCGCTTCGATGTGTGGGATGGATTCGCTGGATGTGGTCAATGTGCTTAACATGGATGGTGACGATTTTAGAGTGGGTAAAATTTTTTCCAAAGCGGATTTGATGGTGTCCTTGCAGCTTACGTAGCTGGAACGGCCTCTTCCAACGGGATCCGGGATGTCCTTGCCGGGGCTTTCGAGGTCACGAATCAAGCGGACTTTCCCCGCTGCAGATGGAAACAGAACTTCCAGCAGGTCTCTATGGTCTCTCGTCATCGCAAAGATCCACGAAGCCCGATTGATAAGGTCCGCTGTAACCGGCTGGCTGCGCTGAGCAGAAATATCAATGTGTTCATCTTCGATCATCACGCGACTGGCATTTTCGCTCGGACGCTGGCCCTTGACGGCACTCACGCCCGCTGACGCCACGGTGATTCCTGAGTTGGCTCCGAGCATTTTCCGGAAAAGCCCCTCCGCCATCGGACTCCGGCAGGTGTTACCCGTGCAGACAAAAAGGATGAGTTTCATTGGTGGATTAGCGGTCGCAGCGTTCTGGCCCGTTCCGCAATGACCATGAATTTAATCCCGGCGGGCGGATAGTCAATCCGCCGGAGACAGAAAAAACCTGCCCTCTCAAAACAGGCTACGCACCACTTCCACGGAATCTCCGGGGCGGAGTGTTACGTCGAGAGAGGGATTTTTCCTTACTTTACGGATGTCGATCATCGTGACCTTATCCCCGCGAAGAAGGCGCACGTTTCCTTGGTTAGCAAATTCCGTGAATCCTCCTGCTGCACTGATGGCCGAAAGCACCGACAAGTCCGACGTGTAAGGCACGCGTTGAGGCATACGCACTTCGCCACCCACGTTTACGAATCGGGTTTGCATGGCGACGCTGACCGTGATCGTCGGACGTGTGTAAATCTCGTTGTCGCGATACGACTTCTCGATGGCGAGCTGCAGTTCATCTTGCGTCATGCCAGCGGCCTTGATCCGACCGATGTGCGGCATATTCACAAACCCGGCGGTGTCCACGGTGTAGGGCCCGGTGACTTGGGTGATCTCTTCGAATGGAACTCCGCCGAGACGAATTTCGATATTATCACCTGAGCGCAACCGGACGCTTTCGTCGTCTTGGGCAACGAGGTTCAGCGAACTAATGAGGAGCGTCGTGAAAATGAGCCGTGCAAATTTCATGAGATTAGTATTCGTCCCGTCGGCCTTGGGTGCCGGCAGTCGCAGGTTTCGATGATGGAGCTTTAGCGGCTTTTGGTTGTCCCGGAGTTGGTTTTGGGCCATCCGGGCCATCGTTGTAGCCGTAGTAATTGGTCTGATATTGGTAATACTGGTCCAACCGGATATCCACGTTGTTCAGGATGGCGCCAAGGAGATGGCCGCCCGCATTCACAACGGCATTTTTCACGCGGAGCAACATGGCACGCGGGAATCTGCGATGCTGAATGACAATGGCCGTGAGGTCCACCGCACGGACGATTACCGATGAATCACTGACACCTAGGATGGGCGGTGAGTCGATGAGCACGATGTCGTAGCGTGATTTTGCTTCCTCGATGAGATTAGTGAGCCGCCGCGAGTTGAGCAGTGCTTTAGAACCTGACGAAAGGCGCCCGGTGGGAAGCACATCGAGCATGGGGTGTCGCGAATGCTGGATCAACTCGCTCAAAGGGACTTGCTCCGAGAGATAATCCGTCAGACCCGCAGTGTTCGGGATTTCAAACAAGCTGTGTTGGCGTGGTCGCCGAAGATCTGCGTCGATGACCAAGGTTTTGGACCCCGAGCTTGCAAAAGTGTATGCCAAGTTGTTCAGGGTGTGTGATTTCCCTTCGCCCGGGCCACCACTGACAAGCGTCATGACCTTTGCATCCGGATTGGTCCGGTTGAATTCAATGTTGGTGCGCAAAATCCGGTACGGTTCCGATTCGATCGAGTCGTCGGGTAAGTTGTAGAGCAGCCCGACCGCGCGCGGAACCACGGCCAACACAGGGAGGCCAAAGTATTTCTCGATGTCCTCCATCGTTTTGACGCTGGTGTCGAGATACTCGATGAAAAACGCAACGCCGAACCCGAGAACCAGACCCAAGAACACGCCGAGGATCATGTTCAGGACCACACGCGGACGGGCCGCAATGTCGGACGGCTTCGCGGGATCCCAGATTACAGCAGGATTCATGGGCATACTGCGCTGCATCATTTCCGTCAAAAATCGGACCTCCGCGCCTTCGAGGACTTTCTTCGCTTGGATGTAGATGTTTTTTGCCTCGTAGTAAGACATCGCGCGGCTTTTTGATTCTTGCTGATCCGAGCGGCTTTCATCCAGTCGGGTTTCGAGGCTGCGAAGTGACTCTTCCTCGATCTGGACGGCAGTCGCAAGCGCCGCACGGAGGCTGGTGACTTGGCTGGTCAGTTGTTGGGCGTAGGTATCTTTTTTGGCGCGTTGAGCGCTTACGTTCGGGTGTTTTGCTCCGAGTCCGGCACTGAGCATACGAGCCTCCTCCGAGGCGGCCTCTTGATACAACGGAAGGATCTGAAGGATCGTCTGGTCTTGGATTTCGAGGGTCGCGATGCTCCGCATGATCTGGTCGTCCGTCATGCGGGAGAGTTGCTCGAAACGTGCACGGAGCGAGGATGTCCGGAGCCGCTGAGCGCTTACCTCTTCCTCCACACTGAGAAGCACCCGCTCCATCGGCTGCATCGTGTCCTCGACCGTTTCCGGGTTGAGGTCGTTGATTCCGAACTCTATTCGAATCTGTGATGCCTTGTTGCGAAGCTCATCCGTCTTGGTGCGTTGCTTTTCCACCTCCGCTTCGAGACTACCGAGCGACTTCGTCGCCCAAGTCTGAGCCTCACGAATGCGTGCTTCTTGGTATTCCTTGGCAATCGCATTGGCAATTTCGGCGGCCTCTTGCTTATCGGGACTCAAAATCGAGATCGAAATCAGATTGGTATTCCTGACTTCGCGCAATGTGAGCATCTGCTGGAGTTTTTTATAGATCAGTTCGGGGGACTTGATCTCATAACGTGCACCCCATTTGTCGACCAGTCCTAGTCTCTTGACCACAGGCTCTAAAATCTCACTGCTCTTGATGATCTCGAATTGCGTGGTTGTGAACCGCGGATCCAGTCCCTGCATGCGTCCACCTTGCTGGAAAATCTCAAAGTTGGCATTCTCCTGAACCTGAATTAGTGCCGTTGCCTCATACTGCTTCGGCAACAAAAACGTGATCGTGCCAGTGGTGATGAGAACCAGAAGAAAAATAAGCAGAATGATCGGCCATCGAATTTGAACCACTCTCAGGTAGTCGAAAAGATGCAGGGGTTGTTCTTGGTCGGGAGCGCTCATGAAATTTTTCTTATTACGGCGTGGGGTTTTCTAGCGGGTGCGAGTGTGCGTGTCAAATAACGGGGTGGTTTCTGCATCTCGCTGGATTGAAGTCAGAAGCTAAGCTCAAATCCAAGGGTTGTCACTCCGCGGGTGTAGTTACCGTTTCCAACACTCACCTCCACCGCAGTGTATGAGTAGCCAAGAGTGAGCGAAATCGTGTTGTTCACCCGGTAGCGAGCATTCGCATATCCGAAATAATAGAGCTGCGTGTAGTCGACGAGGACGTCCGGCTGGTTGTAAAAACTATGTTCGTAGCCAACCCCCACGTCGAGGCTGAGGCGGCCGGAAAATGAATGCACCACGCCCAGCGTTGATCGCAAGGTCTGGCGAATGGTTACACCCCCGGTGCCGGATGGTTCCGTGCCATACCGGAGTCGTCCCGTAAGCTCGGAGGCCGGCGCAAATTGGTATGTCAGCGCACTCTCCAAAAATGGCCCTAGATACGTGGTAGTGGCATTTTGAAATGGATTTTGAATCAGCCGGTATTCCGCCCCACCCTCGAGCTCCCATTCGAGTTTCGGGCTGAATGATTGTGTGAATCCAGCGGTAAGAATATGACCCTCTGAGCCCTCTCCTTCGAGGTTGTACGTGACGGGGTTGTATCGATACTCCGCAGTCAGTGTCGTAGCCGGGCGAGCCAACCATTCCAGCGCGAGGCTGAACGTCTGCGAGTTAAACCCCGACGCCTGATTCACCGGCTCGTCCACGTATTGGATCGCGCTCAGCCGGTATCCGGGCCGGACTGTGATGGTGGGCGTCACGAGATAGGAAACGTCAAACGCGATGTTCGATACGATGTAGTCGCCTTGAAAGGACGAGACTCCGCCGATGACCTCCGGATCAGGCTGCGAAAGGTAGGCCACGTCCACCGAAGCGTTCAATGTGAGCCTCCGGGTGAATCGATAAAATCCGCCAAAAGCAAGCTGGCCGTTGTAATCCGATCGTCCGCCCGGGCGGGTCTGATAAAGCGTGATACCGCCTGAAGCCTGGAGTGAAAACTCGAAGCGCTGCGATCCAATAAAATAAGCCACTCCGCCAGTAAGCGAGGAAAACGCACTCCCAATGACATCCACCGAGGACGCAAGCACGTTGGAATCATAACCTGCTCTCAAATTGAGTGACATGCGAAATCGGTCCTTGGAGTCCGGATCGCCGGACGACCCCATCGACAGAAGGTTCCCGAGCCATTCCCCAAAAAACCACATCGGTCCGGGTTCGGTCGTAACACGATCGGCGTCGGTGGCAAGGTCCTCTGCCGGCTCCGGACCAAACAATATTTCATTTTCGGCATCCTGCACGAGGTCTGGTTGGTAGCCGCCCTCAGGAATAAATGGCTCCTCTGGAGACGTGGCAGGTGGGATGAGTTCAAGGCTTATATCTGCCCGAGGTTGCACCGGCACCGCGGGCGTTTCCGGCACAGGGGCGGCCGGTTGCGGGAGTGCGGGCCCGGTTGGAGCGATCTGCTCAGTGCTCAAGTCTTCCTCCAACGTCATGACTTGGCAAATTGCGGAAACCGGACAAAACGCTGCAACCATCGCCATACCTGCTCCGACTATCTGGGACGCCAACCGGGATCGCGACTTCATTGGTCGGTCGGGATGGTTTCGCTTTCAAGTTGCCTGAGCATCTCGTCCTCGGCTTGGATGCGGCTCAAGCCTAGAACGGACCATTGGTTATCGGGCATGCGCGTGCCCAGATCGAAAACACGCAAGGCTTCCACCCGCTCTCCCTGCATGTCGAGGATCTCTCCGTAAATGCTCAGCGGATATCCACTCCAGAAATCGCGCTCAATTGCTGCCAACGCTATCTTTCGAGCCTCAGTATAGTTGCCGGACTGAGTGAGCGAATGCGCGAGACCGAAATAAATTTCGCGTTCCTTCGGTCGAAGCGCAATGGCTTTTCGATACGCCGCTGCCGATCTCGATAGATTTTTCGGGCGCTCCTCGTCCGAGAGCCCATCGACAATTTCAAATCCCGGGTCGCCCATTTCATCATCCAGAGCCATATCCTCCGTGGGTGGTTGCATCTGAGCGGCCGGATCGGCCTTGGGGAGCTCCTTGATCGCCTTCAGCATTGCCGCCGATTCCAATCCGTCCACCGCTGTCGCTTCGAGCCATAGCAGTTCAGAGTGAAGGGGCGCTTTTTGGAGGGCGCTCTCGACTTGAGCGAGTGCCGATGAAGCATCGCCCGCAGCGAGTGCATTCTTCGCTCGCAGAACTGCCACGTCGCTTTCGACGGTTGACACCAAATGGAAGACGAGCCCTCCTCCGAGCGTCAGAAAACCGACGCCGGTAAGTGTTCTCCCAGTCCAGCGATGCAATCGCCACCACCGCCCAATATAATTTGCCCGGGGAGCCCCGGCCAGCAAACCCAGCACCAGCGAGCCGAGTAGTGCATTTGCCGGAATGTGAAAGTTGAAATCCACCACGCTGTGAACTCCGAACAGGATGCCTGCGGAAACGCAGCCCGCAGCAAGCGCACTTTCGTTGCTGAAGGGTTTTTGCCCCTCTTTCAGTCGCGAGGCCAGTCCGGCTGAGAATCGGTAAAGTCCGTTGGATAGGAGCAAGACAAATGCGATGGCTGCCAGGCTGATTCCGATCCAGCCGTATTCAGCCATGAGCTGTAGCCAGTCGTTGTGAGCATACATCGGATCCCCGGACGATGTGGGCTGACGGTAGATTCTTGCCGCGTAGAGAAATTCGCCCGGCCCTGTTCCATACACCGGCGCCGTTTGGAAACTCCGCCAGGCGACCTCGGCAAAGGAAGCTCGAACTCCGGGCACCAGCATTTCCTCAAACCGCCCCTGCGTGGACCATGCAGACTGGTAAACAAATAACCCTGCTCCAGCCACGACACACACGATTAAAACCCCGCCCACCACAACAGAAACAAATCCTTTCCGAACCACCGACGCGACACCGAGCAGGCTCATCAAGCCGAACGCCAGCAATCCCGAACCCAACGCAATCATTCCGCCCCGGCTCGCGGAAAGAATCACGCCGACAAGAAACACGCCCGACAAATAAATCAGCAGTATTCTCAGCCACACCGGAACACGACCCCATACCGCAAACGCAAGCGTCATCAAACACCCAGTGCCCATCGCCCACGCAAAGTGGTTCGGGTTCAAAAATGATCCGCGTGTCCGGGAAGCAAAACGATCTCCGTAAAGTTGCTTCAACTCTTCAGAAAACCATCCCGCCGGCATCCAATCACCCCCTAGCGTGAATTGGGCAAGGCCGATCCCTAGCTGGATCGCGAGCACGACGCCCGTTGCACCAAGCAGCACGGTCCGCGACCGCGAATCCGGAAATCCACTAGAGGCCGCCACCAGCGCAACCCCACAGGCCAGCGCGCTCGCCACGTCGACATGTGCAAGAAATGGATCCGCATCCGGCTGTTGGGTGCGCCAGATGACATACCAAAAGAAGGCAAGGCAGGCCGCTATCGGGAGAGGCGCCGCAGGCAGGCGGAATGCCCCCGGGATTACAAAAACTGCGGCTATGGCAACGAGGATAAATGCCGGGATCGACAACGCCGGAATTTGAGCACCACCTTGCATCGCCTGGCCGAATGCCAGAGCAAGCGCAAACAAAATGGCCGCCGCGATTTTCATCAGTGTCTGTGGGAGGATGGAGTCTTATCGCTCGCTCGCTGTGATGCACGAAAAAATCCCGCACAACCTGACATCAAAAAACTATGGTGCAGCTTGCTCTTCGGGAGGTTCAGTGCCGGTGGACGTTGCCCAATCTAGAAACTGTTGCACCGCGGCGGATGGGATGCGGCAGATTTCGGGATCTTGGTTCACCTGCGCGAATGTGCCCTGCGTCTCGACCGCACCGATTTTCAGCTGACTCACCGGATGCCTGCCGGCCACAGCTTCCGGGGTATTCTCGGATGCAATCGCATCAAAAAAAACCGCGAGGCCACCGTCGTGGATTTGAGCATTCTGCAAGGCGTCCTGCGTGGCAGGCTGGTATTCGGCGACCGACTCGTTGAGTAGTCGTGAGACCGTCGCGGACACTTCATCGGATGATGTTGTCTCGCCGGTTTCATCCCGTTTCCATAGTGCATTTTCTCTGCGCCAAAGGGCGACAGTTGCGCCACCGTCCTCGACCCGGATCATGTCCACTGTGTCGAGGTTCAGATGGAGCAGCTTCCGGCTTCGGACCTGCCCGGGAGTTACCGATGCGAGGCGGGCGTACCCCGCATCCAACACGAACGTCGATGCCCTTGCAGGGTAGTTGACCATGGTGACTGGATTTCCGTCTGCGTCGGTGTCTTCGCGGAGCCAGAGCCGCTCCGGCTCCCCGACATCATCCGGAAAAAATACGACCTCTGTACAATCCGTTTGATCGGGTCCGGGTGGCGTCGACTTCGAGTCCGAAGTAAACGACTGGATCTCCGCTCCGAGAAGACCGTTGAGCAAATCACTTACCGTTTCCGTGTCCGCCGCAGCACGCAACGGACGAATCAAATCCCAGCCTTTGGGAGTGCGCTGGATTTCTAGTTCACCGTTCGCTCGTCGCACGATCAGCTTATCGATCCGAGTCGCACCGTAGCGCGTGAGTCGCCGGTCTCTGAGCCCTTGCTTGCTGAGCAAGGTTGTGTCTTCCATAGGATTTGGGACCACGTAAACGCTGTTATCGCCCGCGACTTGGGCGTAAATGCGCCCCTCACCGACGGCCTCCTTGCCAAACGACATTTTCACCGGATCGGAACCCACGGTCTCCACGTGGTTTCGCGGATTGCTGAGTCCAAACCGCTTGAGGTCTTTTTCGGAACGAATCTCGGCGGCCGGAATCGTGTCGTGAATCGTGAGATCAGCAATCGTCATCAGAAGCTCCCCAACCCGCCCGGCATCCGCCCGGTCCTCGGGGGCAGGACCCACCGACCAACCATCCGCTTGGCGCGTTAACTCGACAAATTCAGAGCCGGACGTGATCCGCAGCCCCTTCAGTTCCATGGGGTCGATCTCAATTAGACGGGTGCGCTTCGCCGATGCCGGACGCAGCGACTGCAACCCGGGCTCAAAAAAATACAATGCAGCCGCCACGGATCCCGCCAGCAGCAGGAGCAAAATTGTACCCCAGCGACTCACCGCCTCCTCCTCCACCACACAATGACAGCCAGCGCTGCAATTGCTCCCGGAATGACGACCAGCGTGTAAAACCCAACCGACCGCAACTCGGCGGGGCTCAGGCTCAGGCTGATCAAATTTACCGCCTTCGGAGCCACACCGACGAGTTTGGTGCGCTCGATCGACCAATTGAGCGCGCTGAGAATAAAATCCAAATTCGCAGGCGCGAGCCGCACCGCATCGTCCGTCACGAAGTCCGCGTTTCCGATCAAAACCATCCGTGCGGTGGGGAGTTCCACCCGGTCGTCGCTCATCCCGCCACGCTCTGCGACCGCTGCGATGATAACCGGCTGCCCGAGATCGCTGTCGTCGTCATACCGCACGCCCGACTCGGTTTCGGTGTAGTTCGATTCACCCCAAAATTCATCCGCAGCCTGCACGAGCGGACGAAGTCGCACGTTAGTGGCACCGGCACGCGCGTGATCCGCTTCGATGGCTTGGGTCGACCCGGGAAAGAGACCATTGATTCCCACCAAGCGTTTGGTGATCGTTGAATCCTCCAAAAAGTGTCCGACCACGTCCCGCACGATTCCGATGACCCCGGCCTGCGATTGCAAGTCGAGCGTGCGGAGGACGCGCAAGTCGAGCGGCACCAAGCCGCGTTCCGACAAAAACTCACGTAGCGCCGGCGTTGGGTAATCCGGATTCAGGAGCACAATGATCCGGCCATCCCCGTTCCAATACGATGCCAGTGCCTCAATCTCACGCGCCGACAAATCAAATCGCGGCGCAATCAAAAACACGACCGATGCATCGTCGGGAATCCGGTCGGTGTCGGACAAGTTCAGCGACACCATTTCGATATTCTGCCGCTCGACATACTCCGAGAACATTTGGAGTGCCGTGCCAGCGCCCCATGGAAACTCGCCGTGTCCGGTAAGGAAATACGCCTTCTGCCGCTCGGGATTGAGCAACTCGATGATCGCAGTCGTGATCGCCAGTTCACCGCGAAATGCGAGCAACCTTGGCGCCTCGCCGACGGCCATACCCGCGAGGTCAAAATCCCCCATTTCGGCAACGGGGAGAAATTTCACCCGTCCGTCGTAATCGAGAATGAGGACGTTGTCGGTGCCGGAGAATCCATACTTCGACTGGAGTTCCCGCGCGCGGCTGAATTCCCGCACGGGATCGACCAATTCCACTTCGACGCGTTTTTCTCGCGAGAATACCAGTTCGCGGAGCAGGTTATTCACATCTTTGTAGAGCATCGATTCGACGCCTTGGTTGGTCGGCGAAAAAAAGACGGTGATCCGCAGCGGCGACTGGAGTTCCCGGAGGACGCGCTTGGTTTGATCCGCGAGAACGAACTTCTGCGAGCGCGAAAAATCCCATCGCTCGTAGTAGTGAAACCCGAGGTAATTCACGGCGGCGAGCAGGAAGACGATGCAGAGGAACTGAACCGCCAAGCGAAACGAGATGCCGACCCGAGAGATGCTGGATTTCTGCTTCGACATGTTATTGCCTCCACTTCCGGGACTGGAAGATTTGGAATGTGATGTAGAGCACCAGCGCTGTCATGCTCACGTAAAAGACGACGGGCCGCGTGTCGATCAACCCCTGCGAGTATTCCATCATGTGCGAAATCGCCGAGATATACGCCGTCAGATCGCGGACTTGCGGGCTGATATTGGCAAAGAGGAGGTTAAACAGACCGAGGTAAAACATCACGGATATCGCAGCAAACGCCATGATCGCCGCGACGACTTGGTTTTTTGTCAGCACGGATGCAAGACACCCGATGGAGATGTAGAACATTCCGATGAGCATCAGCATCGCGTAAGCACCGAGCCAGCTTCCTGCGGCATTGGCGGCGCTCTGATGGGTGAGCCACTGGAAAATCGCGAAGTAGAGCGCGCTCGGCGCCCACAGAATCACGTAAAAAAAGACGGCGCTGAGGTATTTTGCAGCGACGACTTGAAAATCGCGCACCGGCGCAGTCATCAAGGTTTCAATCGTTCCAAGCTTAAACTCCTCCGCAAACAACCGCATCGTGATCAGCGGGAACGGCAGCACGAATCCAAACCAGAAAAACGTGTTGTTGAAAAATGCCTCCACCAGCGTCACCGACCCCGGCCCACGATTCATTGAATTCAACACGAGATAAAAATTCACGCCGGTCAGCAGCACGAAAAAAAACAAAATCACGTATGCCGCCGGCGAACGGAAATACAGCGCGATCTCACGACACCAAAGAATCCAAAACTTTTTCACAGGCGGTCGGGGTGGCTGATGCCGGAGCAGCAAATCGGATCAGGTTTCATATCAATGCTCCTCGGGATGGGTCACTTCGGTAAACACGTCTTCGAGCGTGACACGGTCACGGCTTAACTCGCGGACTTTCCATCCGCCCCGCGATACCATTTCAAAAATCGCCGCGCGAGGATCAGTGTCGGGCACGGAAGTGATGGAAAATGTCTGCCATTCCCCCTCGGCGTGGCCGGTCACGGTCATAACATCAGGCACCGCCATCAGAGCGGCATCGGCGGCCACACCCTCGGGCACCTTGGCTTCGAGCCGGATCGGCCCCGCCGCATGCAACCGGGCGCGGAGGTTTTCCGGTGCGTCAGAGGCAACGATCCGACCTTGGTTGATAATGATCACGCGACCGCATGTCATTTCCACTTCGGGCAGGATGTGGGTCGAGAGCAGGATGGTATGGTGGCGGCCGAGGTTGCGGATGAGTTCTCGGACTTGGCGGATTTGGTTCGGGTCGAGGCCGATGGTTGGCTCATCGAGGATGAGGAGGTCTGGCTCGTGGACCATGGCATCTGCGAGGCCGACGCGCTGACGATAGCCTTTTGAAAGCGTGCCGATGAGCTTGCGCGAGACATCGCCGAGGCCGCAGAGGTCCATGACATCGACCAGACGGTCTTTCATCCGACGACCCCGCACACCTTTCAACGAAGCACGGTATTTCAAATACTCGACGACCCGCATGTCGTTGTAGAGCGGCACGTTCTCCGGCATGTAGCCGATCCGTTCACGCGCCTTCAAAGAATCCCGAAAAACATCGTAGCCGGCAATTTCCGCCGATCCGCTCGTCGGCGGCAGGTAACACGCCAACATCCGCATCGTCGTTGACTTCCCTGCCCCGTTGGGACCCAGGAACCCAACGATCTCGCCCTTGCCCACCGAAAAATCAATTCCCCGCACGGCCGTGAAGCCTGCGTATTTTTTTGTAAGGGACTCAACTTTAATCATTAGTGCGGTAGCGACGGTGGACCACGGTTCAGAGAAGCGCAAGCGCGCGGTTCCAAAGCCGGAGAAGATTACCGAACTCCAGTGACGCACGCAAGAACCGCCATCAACTGCAACGGTTGCTAAAATACGCCCGCGTCGCCAGATGCCGAGCCGCAAACATCGACGCGAGCACGATCCGTCCCCCCGTGATCCCGGCAAGCCAACCGATCCACCCGAGCGGCAATCCATACTCGACACGATCCGTCATGCGGGTCACCTCGCTCGATATCGCGTCAAACCGATGCGTGTGACGAAAAAACGGAAACGGACACCGCACGCCGACATCCACCAACAGTTGCGGCGCATCGACCACCTCCCAACGACCGATCCAATGAATCGGGAGGCCAAATTGCGACGCCTGCAATTCGAACGTTCCACCCGGCACGGCGTGCGCGTCGGCGATGATTTTTTTCACCTTGAGAGACGCGGGACTGATCTTCCGCAGGTTCTCCGGGTTCTCGTGAAACGCAAAAACTGTCTCGATCGAAGCATCGATCTCCACTGATTTTTCATAAATACAAATTTTCATGGTGGATTTGTCCTTGACCCTTCATTCAAAAAGCGTTTTCTCCGAGGTCGGCAAATAAATCATTGTCAAACCTCTCCGGCGGCAATATCTGCTACGCCCTGAAAATCAAACTACCAAACTAACTCATGTCCGAAAAATCCATCGAAGAAAAAGTAAAAGATATCATCGTCGAACAGCTCAGCGTCACGCCCGAGCAAGTCACCCCAACCGCTTCGTTCATCGAAGACCTCGGCGCTGACTCCTTGGACACCGTCGAGTTAGTCATGGCATTCGAAGAAGAATTCTGCGTCGAAGTCCCGGACGAAGACGCTGAAAAGCTTCAGACCGTCGGAGATGTAGTCAAATACATCGAAGAGCGCGCCACGAAGTAACCACCCGCTTTTCGAAAATCCGGGAGCGCCCGCGAGCGCTCCCGGGATTTTCATTTGTATCTATCGCGCCCTCGCCCCCGGCGAGGGCGATTCTTTCCTGCGGGAGGGTGAGGCTCCGCCCGAACCCACTTTTATCAAACGGGTTCCGCACCCGCTCCAAGCCACCATCTGCGAACTAGTCGGCTCACGGGGACGTTCGCCCTCCCGACCGACCGACTTGCCGGTCAGGCTAGGGCTTCAGGCGCGCTTATTCCCCCGATTTCCGGAGCTTTGCGAGCACTGAGAGATCTTCCAGCGTGGTCGTGTCGCCTGTGACATTTCCGCCGCCTGCGATTTCCTTGAGCAAGCGCCGCATGATTTTTCCGCTGCGTGTTTTTGGCAGTGCGTCGGCGAACCGGATGTCGTCTGGCCGCGCGATTGGGCCGATTGCAGCCGAGACATGCTTACGAAGTTTGTCTTTGAGTTCGTTGGTCGGTATCTGACCTTCCTTGAGCGTGACAAATGCGACGACGGCCTGACCCTTGATTTCATCCGGACGGCCCACCACAGCGGCCTCAGCGACCGTTTCGTGCGAGACAAGCGCACTTTCCACTTCGGACGTGCCAAGGCGGTGTCCTGCGACGTTCAGCACGTCGTCAATACGTCCCACGATCCAAAAATACCCATCCTTGTCCCGGCGCGCGCCGTCGCCGGTGAAATAGCATCCTTTGAGTTCGCTCCAGTATTGTTTGCGATAGCGGGGTTTGTCGCCATGGATCGTGCGAAGCATCGACGGCCAAGGTTTGCGAATGACGAGTTTGCCGCCCTCATTGGCACCGACGGGCTTCCCTGCGTCATCGACCACCTCAACGTCGATCCCGAAGAACGGGAGGGTCGCTGTGCCGGGCTTGAGCGGGGTAGCACCCGGCAGCGGTGAAATCATGATGGCTCCGGTTTCCGTCTGCCACCACGTGTCAACAATCGGGCAGCGTCCGCCACCGATTTTTTCGTGATACCACATCCATGCTTCCGGGTTGATCGGTTCGCCCACGGTGCCGAGTAGGCGCAGCGACGTGAGATCATGCTTCGCGGGATGTTCGTCGCCCCATTTGATGAATGCGCGGATCGCTGTCGGCGCGGTGTAGAGGATCGTGACGCCGTAGTTTTCGATCAGTTGCCAAAACCGATCCGGCTCCGGCCAATTCGGGGCACCTTCATACATCAAGCAGGTCGCGCCATTTGCCAAGGGACCGTAAACCAGGTAGCTGTGCCCGGTGATCCATCCGACATCCGCCGTGCACCAGTAAACATCATCCTCGCGGAGATCGAAGATGTATTTGGTGGTGGCATACGTGCCTGTCAGATAACCGCCGCTCGTGTGCAGGATCCCCTTGGGTTTGCCAGTAGATCCGCTGGTGTAGAGGATGAATAGCGGGTGTTCGCTGTCGAACCCCTCTGCGGGACAATCCGCATCCACATACTCCATTTCGCGATGCCACCAGACATCCCGGCCCTCTTCGATATGGATGTCGAGGTTTGCACGCCGGAAAACAATGACCTTGCGGATTTCGCTATTCCCCTTGATCGCATGGTCGACATTTTGTTTGAGCGTGACGATCTGACCGCGCCGGAATCCACCGTCGGCTGTCACCACGACTTTGGCGCCGGAATCGGCGAGACGGTCGCGAATACTATCCGAGCTGAACCCACCAAATACCACGGAATGCACGGCCCCAATGCGGGCGCAGGCCAGCATGGCGACGGAGGCCTCGGGGATGAGCGGCATGTAAATCAGAACGCGGTCGCCTTTGCGCACACCGTTTCGCTTGAGCACATTGGCAAACTTGCAGACTTCGCGGTGAAGCTGGTGATAGGTCAGTGTGCGTTTTTCGCCGGGTTCGCCCTCCCAGATGATTGCTGCCTTGTTCCGGCGATGCGTCGCGAGATGCCGATCAAGGCAGTTTTCAGCGACGTTGATTTTGCCGCCGATGAACCACTTCGCAAATGGACAAGCCCACTCAAGGACCTTGCTCCACTTTTTCTGCCAGTGGAGTTCGGACGCCTCGGCGGCCCAGAACTTGTCTGGACGCTTGATGGATTCGTCGTAAACCCGGCGGTATTCAGCAAGCGAAGAAAACGCAGCGCGTTTTGAAAACTCCTTACTGGGGCGGAATACACGGTTCTCGATAAGATGCGATTCGATATTTTTAGACATGAGTCGAATGGGGGTGGGCGCGAATTCTAAGCAGAAACAAAATCAAATCACAATCCCTCTCCGCTCAATTTTGTGGCCCGGTTCAAAAGCCCCGTAGCGATGAGAATCAACGCAGCATCAAACTCCGCCGACGGTGAAGCCACGGCTTTGGAAAAACTTGCGGACGCGGTCTGGCTGGTCGCCTTGGAGTTCGATCGTGCGGTCCGAGACCGTGCCACCGCACCCGCAGGCTTGTTTGGCGGCTTGTGCCAGTTCGTCTATCGCGGAGTGACTCCAAGCTGAATCAAACCCGTGGACCACAATGACAACCTTGCCGCCGCGTCCGGATTTTTCCTTGCGCAGGAGAATCCGCCCCGCTTTGGACGGCGGTTGATCGGGCGAAACGGCGGCGGGTTCGGATGGAGTATCGCTGCCCGGCGGGAGGTCGCCTAACCCGGAAAAGTCAAATCCACCCAGCCCGCTTTGCAGCGGGACATGGGTGGATGCGACGGGGATTTTTTTGGCCATGTGGGGGTGACCGGAGTGTTATCGAATCGCGTTTTACGCGACTTTCGGCGATGTTGACGCGCGTTTGCGCGCGTTGGCATCGAGGTGTTTCTTGCGCAGACGGATGGTGAGAGGCGTGACCTCGACGTATTCATCGGGAGCGATGTATTCGAGTGATCGTTCCAAGGTCATTTTAAGTGGAGGAGAGAGGGATACTCCCTTACCATCACCGCTACTGCGCATATTATTCAAGGTTTTGGCCTTACAAACATTCACGGGCATATCATCGATACGGGAGTTTTCACCGACGATCATACCGACATAAATTTCCTCTTGCGGAGAGACAAAAAGACGACCGCGCTCTTGGATTTTCTCCATGGAGTAGGCCATAGCAACTCCGGCTTCCATGGCGATCAATACGCCGTTGTTACGAGTCGGGATCTCGCCCTTGAATTCGGCATACTCTTTGAAGATGTGAGACATGATACCGCTTCCCTTGGTCAGGTTAACGAGGTCGGTTTCAAAGCCAATCAATCCGCGCGTAGGCACGACGGCATGGACGGTGACGCTCTTCGTCTGATGCTCCATACCGACGATTTCACCCTTACGGGCCGCAAGGCTCTGAAGGATGTCGCCGAGGTTGTCGGACGGCACATCGACGTAGACATTCTCAATTGGTTCGAGAAGGTCACCCTTTTCACTGCGGAGGAAGATGACTTCAGGACGAGAGACGAGCATTTCAAACCCCTCGCGGCGCATCTGCTCAACGATCACTGCGATTTGCATTTCACCACGGGCCTTGACTTGGAAGTGTCCAGCGATGTCGGTTTCTTTGAACTCGATGGAGACATTGGTTCGCGTCTCCTTGATGAGGCGTTCGCGGATTTGGCGCGCTGTGACAAGCTTGCCCTCCCTACCAACAAGCGGCCCGTCATTGATACAGATCGTCATTGTGATCGTCGGAGGATCGATATCGATGAAAGCCAAAGGCTCACGTGTATCGCTGTCAGTAATTGTCTCACCAATGAACACCTCTTCAAACCCGCAGAGTCCGACGATGTCGCCCGCGTGTGCTTCCTGAAGTTCGATTTTCTGTAACCCCTTGTGACCGAAGATCGCGGTGACTGGAGCCGTCTCTTTCTTGCCACCCTTGCGGATGCATACGACACGCTCGCCCAGTTTGATGCTACCACTGATGATTCGACCAAAGGCGATACGACCGAGGTAATCGCTGTAGTCGAGATTGGAAACGAGCATCTGGAAGTAATCCACATCGGGCACCTTTGGGGCCGGGATGTGTTCAATAATAGCCTTGTAGAGGGGCTCCATCGTGCTGCTTTCCTGATCGATCTCGCTCTTGGCGAATCCCTGCTTGGCGCTCGCATAGACAACAGGGAAGTCGAGTTGCTCATCACTGGCATTGAGTTCCAGGAAAAGTTCAAAGACCATGTCGAGAACCTTGTGAGGATCGGCATTGTCGCGGTCGATCTTGTTGATGACGACGATCGGCTTGAGTCCATTTTCCATCGCTTTGCGCAGCACAAACTTGGTTTGTGCCTGAGGACCACCAAAGGCATCCACCACGAGGAGCACACCATCGACCATCTTCATGATACGCTCGACCTCACCTCCGAAATCGGCGTGGCCCGGAGTGTCAACGATATTGACATGGTAGTCGTTCCACTGGAAAGCGGCGTTCTTGGCCTTGATGGTGATTCCCTTCTCTCGTTCGAGATCCATGGAATCCATGATGCATGTCTCAGTGGCCTTGGCCTCGTTGGCTCTGAAGGTGCCCGATTGCTTGAGCAGTTGGTCCACGAGCGTTGTTTTGCCGTGGTCGACGTGTGCGATAATTGCGATGTTGCGAATGTTGTCCATAGGTATCCTGAAATTTCAGGTCGCGCACTATGGAGGGGGCATCGTCCAGTGTCAACGGTTACGCTGAAAAGATTATTGACCTAAAATCCGACGTCCCGGGGGCATCGGGGCGACCGGATTCAGTGGTTCACGCGTGGACAGGTGGCCAAAAGTGTGGCATTACTAACTCGAAATATGCGTTTTTGGATTATTGCGGTCATCGTCGCGGGGTTTTCAGGGCACTTGCTTTTGGCTCAAGACGAAATGCTTCAGGAGCTCGAGCAAAGTTCCGACGACCACATGCGCGAGGAACTGGGCGTCAACGAAGTCACCGCACCTCAGGTCCAAAAACTGATGGTGGATTTGGAAAGTTTCCGCCCGCTCTCGATGGAGATTGTCGAATCGAACAACCGCGACGCGTCGTTCGCCAATCGATTTCAAACCGCGCTGCACTTCGGCTCGCTGGTGGCCGATGGATTTGTGATCGTGATTGCAGAGCAGCAGCAGGATATCCAAGACATCGGACGCGCGCTGATCCGCCAGTCCAGAGCCATGGGCGTGGGTGACAGCCTACTAAATCGCTCGAAAAGCCTTATCGAGCTGGGCGACAAGGGTGATTGGATGAATCTGCGCGAAGAACTCGTGAAAACACAAGTCGAGATCGAGAATGCAATGATGGAGCTCCGCGATGAGGAGATGGCGCATATGGTCAGCTTCGGGGGCTGGTTGCGAGGATTTCAATTGGCGGTCAACAGCACGGCCGACAACTACACTCCGGTCCGGGCGGCCGCGCTCAACCGCATCGACGTGATGGATTACTTCATCGACCGACTGGAAACGCTGAATCCGAGGCTCAAACGGACCGAACTCGTCACCTTGCTCTTGGCAAACATGAAAACCATTCGCGCCATCACAGCGCAGCGCGGCGAAAGCGCCCCCACCTCGTCGGAAGTTGAGGAGATGCGCAAGCTCGCCAATGAAATGGTCAAAGCATCGATGTCTCAAGTTGATGCCGAGGGTCGCATCGTGCAGCCGGCATTGTAAAATCCGCCATGCCAGCAAGTAAATCACGAGAAAGCGGCGCCAAAAAGTCGGCGCGCGTGACCACCCCTGCCAAACACGTCGCTGCATTCAAAAAGCTAGGCGACGCATGGTTAAAAGAGACCTGCGAACGCTTCCCGGAGTTTGGGAGCGATTTGGGATTGCCCGGATTTGATTCGCGGCTGGGAAGAAACCTTCCAAAGGATCACAAAGATCAGACGCAGCTTTGTAAGGAAACTTTGGCCGCGATGGAGGATCTGCCGAGCGTGGCGTTCTCAGGCGACGCCTATTTAGACCGACGGGGGTTTTTGTCCCTGCTGCGCACGCACCTCCTCCTCGAAGGCACTCTCTCCCGCTGGCGCACCAACCCACAGTGCCACATCGACGCGGCGATTCAATCGATCTTCTCGCGGGTGATTCGCAACAGCGATTCGCTGGGACGGGCACTTCCTGCAATCGAATCCCGTCTGGCAGCATTGCCCACATTTCTAAAAAACGGTGCTTCGTGCGTGCAATCGCCGGTTCCGCTTTGGACCAAGCTCGCCGTCCAAGCGTGCGACGGCGGCGTTGAGTTTTTCAAAGGTCTGGAGCCCGAACTCTGCCGCCACTCGAAATCACCTGCCACCACCACAGGCCTAATCGACCAAGCGTGCAAAGCGGTAAAGCGATACGCCGCCGCCATCCAACGCAAAGCACCCGGCCCGAAAGACGGATTTTCCATCGGTCGCGATGCGTTCGAGATTTTAATGCGCGAGCGACTGGGCTTTGACCAATCCCTGCCGGAAATCGAAGCGAACGGATGGGAATTGATCCGACGGCTCGAAAATGAAATCGCGGAGGAATCCAAACGGGCAGGTTTTTCAAGTCCCGGCGAGGCCTTGCTTTCGGGCGCGGCGACATGGTCACCGGAGAGGCCACTCATCGAAATCTACCGGGAGACGACCCGGTCGATCAAGGACCGGGTGATCGCACTCGACCTGATGACGATGCCTCAGGGCGAATCGCTGGACGTTCTGCCTGTTCCACCATTCTTGCGGCATCAATTCCCGACGGCCGCCTACAGCGCGCCGCCCGCATTTTCCAAAAAACAACGTGGGATTTTTTGGGTGAATGATCTGAGCCTGACGACTGAGGATCCGCGGAAAAAGCTCGCCGAGGTCCGGCAGCATTATGGCGTGGAACTCACTGCCGCCCACGAGGCTTATCCCGGTCATCACCTTCAGTTCGCCATTCAAAACCAGCACGCCAGCAAGTTCCGCAGGCTTTTTGCGCATGCGATTTTTTACGAAGGCTGGACTCTTTGGTGTGAAAAAATGTGCGTCGATGAGCAAATCGTTGACCTCCCGCATGTCCGAATTCGCCAGCTTCACGATGCGCTGTGGCGGGCATATCGGATAGTGATCGATTGCGGTTTGCACGACGGCACGCTGACATTTGACGGGGCTTGCCGGTTACTGATGCGTGGAGTCGGATTCACACGGGCGCGAGCGGAGGGTGATGTGAGCTGGTATTCTTCATCGCCGACCGTGCCGATGAGTTACCTCTTGGGCCGCCTTGAGGTGGAGCGATTGCATGCCCATTATGTGGGTCGGGAGGGCTGGAGCCTGAAGCAGTTTAACGACTGGATGCTTTCGTATGGTGCCATCCCGTGGCGCTGGATCATGGACAGCCAGCTCCGTCCTGCACCCATCAACTGACCGCACTCGCCGATGAAGTTTGTGGCGTTCGGGGTTGCTTTCCTCGAATAACACGGTATTTATCACGGCTCGCACATGGCCAAAGAGGAAGCAATTACAAGTCAGGGCGTCGTTACCGACGTCCTTCCAGGAACGATGTTCCGGGTAAAATTACCGAACGGTCACCTCGTTCTCGCGCACATCTCAGGCAAGATGCGCAAGCACTTTATCCGCATCGTTCCAGGGGATACCGTCACGATTGAGTTGTCACCATACGACTTGAGCAAAGCCCGGATCACCTATCGTGAAGCCGGCCGCCCGCGGCAAACCTAGCCCGGGTCGGGCATAAGTGACCCTCCGATCGTGACCGCCCCCGACTCACGCATCAAACCGGAAAATCTAGCCGGACTCTACCGCGAAGCCTCCGCGCGATTTGGCAGTCAGCCCGCGTTTGCCACACGCAGCAATGACGGAGTTTTCCATCCCATTTCCTTCGAGGAGATTTACAGGCAAGGCCTTGCGCTCGCCACCGCATTGATCGATCTCGGGATGAAGGCGAGGGAGCATGTTGGCCTTCTCTCGGATAACAGGCTGGAATGGATCATCTGTGACTACGGAGTCATTTTAGCCGGAGGGGCCGATGTTCCGAGAGGCTCGGATGTCACCGATGCCGACATCAAATACATCCTGACGCACGCCGACACGCGCGTGGTTTTTGTCGAAAACCCAACCCTCCTCGCCAAGGTGCAACAATGTCATCTCCCCGATGTGCGGCATTTGATTTTGATGGATGGTAATCCGCCAGCGACGGGATATGTTCGAACGCTTGCATCGATGATCGCGCGGGGCCAGGCGCTGCGCGACGCGGGAGATCGCCGGGCGGAGGAACGAATCGCCGCCATCGAGCCATCGGATCTATTCACGCTCATCTACACCTCCGGAACCACGGGCATACCAAAAGGCGTGCAACTCACGCACGCAAACATGGTGTCTCAAATCCGCAACCTGCCGTTCCCGATCGCACCGCATGGGAGGAACCTCTCGATCCTGCCGGTTTGGCACAGCTACGAGCGCGTATTTGAAATGATTTCCATCAGTGCGGGGATGTGCACGTATTACACCTCGATCCGAACCATCGGCGAGGATCTCAAGACGGTGAAGCCGACGTTCATGGCCTCGGCCCCTAGGTTATGGGAGAATTTATATCTCAAAATCTACGCGAGCGTTGCCACTTCGTCACCGGTCAAGCGCAAGTTGTTTGCCCTCGCTTACGACTGCGCACGCCGGGTCAAACGCGCCCAGCAGTTTCTTGTCGGTCAGGAACTGGACACCAGAGGCCGTGGGCCTGTGGAATCGCTGCGCCTCCTGATAAGACACCTGCTCAATCTTGCCATCTTCACCATTCCGCTAAAAGTGCTCGACCCCTTGGTGCTCAAAAAGCTCCGCGCTGTGGTCGGCGGCGAGTTTCTCGGAACCATCAGCGGCGGCGGCGCGCTCCAACCACACGTCGATGAATTTTTCAACTTCATTGGGATCCCAGTCCTCGAAGGTTATGGACTCACGGAAACTGCTCCCGTGCTTGCCGTCCGGACGTGGGACAATCTAGTCATCGGTACGGTCGGACCACTTTATGCCGAAACCGAACTCCGCATCGTCGAGCTGGAAACCGGATGCGTGCTGTATCCCGACGCACACACCCACGGCAAAGGACGCGGCAAACGTGGCGAAATCCACGTCCGTGGCCCGCAAGTCATGCGCGGGTATTACAAAGACCCGGGTGCCACGGCAAAAGTCCTCAAAGACGGATGGCTGAATACCGGCGACATCGGCATGATTACCTTCAACGATTGCCTAAAAATCCTCGGGCGATCAAAAGACACCATCGTGCTCCTAAGCGGCGAAAACGTAGAGCCCGTGCCCATCGAATCGCGCCTCGGACAGTCCTCGTTCATCGACCAATGCATGGTCGTCGGGCAGGATCAGAAGTTTCTAGGCGTGCTCATTGTTCCCGCGCTCGATGCATTCCGAACAGCTGGAATCAATGTCGACTCGGCCAGCGAACTCCACACGCACTCGGTGGCCCGGTCGATGATCGATGGCGAAATCCGCCGCCTCATCAGCGCCGAAACCGGATTCAAAACCTTCGAGCGGATTGTAGCCTGGCGGTTTTTGCCCAAGCCATTTGAAATCGGCGACGAAATGACAGCGACCTTAAAAATCCGGCGTCACGTTATTTCCGCAAAATACGCTGAGACGATCGCCGGGATGTACCGCTGACGTGGATCAGAACGCTATGTCGCACGACAGCTTCGACGCGGCGCGGGTGTATTCCAGACCGGTGTCTGAGCAGGCTACTTGCGAGACCATGACTCCCGATGCGATGGATTGGGTGCTTGAGCGCGGATGGAGGAATTTTGGCTGTGATTTTTTCCGCACCAGTCACGCGATTCATGATTCCAGCGTGTGCGGGGTGATGGCGCTTCGTCTGGACGCCCGGCAGTTTTTGCCCAGCGGGTCGCAGCGGCGTGTGATGCGTAAGAATGCCTCGCTCGATGTCCGCATGGTTCCGGCCCAACACGGCGCGGACTACGACGCGATGTTTCGAAAACATCGCGAGCGGTTTTCTGACCATCTGCCGGAATCCCTGCATTCCTTCCTGTCAGAAAACCCGGCGACAGTGCCCTGCGAGACGATCGCCTTGGAGGCCAGGCTGAGTGGGCGGCTCGCGGCCGTGAGCTTTCTGGCTCTCGGTGCGCAATCGACCTCCGCGATTTACGCGATGTTCGATCCAGAATTCGCATCCCGCAGCCTCGGGATTTTTACGATACTGCAAGAGATTGCATTCACGCGGTCCACCGGGCGGACATGGTATTACCCCGGTTACGCCTACACCATGCCATCGCCCTACGACTACAAACTCCACTTCCACGGACTGGAGGTTTTTGATTGGGAATCGCGGTGGGTTCCGCTGGATAGGCCGATCGAGTGGTCTTATCCTTGGGTGGAGCCCAGCCACTCGATGACGGAATCTGCAACCGCCGCGCCCGACTGCCAGACCGCTTCCACGCGGGATTCGCAAACGGAGTCCCCAGCGACAAAACATCCGGCAGGCAACTGATCCAGACCCACGGCGGGTGCGCTGCGGCGGGAAAATTTCCATCGGTGGGTGAACTGGGAGCGGAACCGCGCGGGGTCGATCTCCCATCGCATTTCCAGCATCTCGCGCAACTCCGGTCCCCAGGTTTCCGGGCTGGTGTCAAAATTCGCTACGCTAAAATCCGGGGACGCCTGCGCAATCATGACGGTCATCGAGTCCGGCACGCGGCCCGTTTTGGCATTCTCGCATGCCGACCACGCGAGCGCATCCGATCCCATTAATCCATAGACAAATTGCCCCGGTCCGGACGGCGGCCCGTCGTACGAAAATGCCGCCGTCAAACACGCGTCGTAAATCGATGGAGTTTCGAATCCAAATAGTGCGGCCGTTTGACTCCACGGAGAAGTGACCACCACCGCATCGCACGCGGCTCCATCCACCAAAATCCCGCCGTCCGTGCGCTTGATTTCGGTGACCGGATGTTCCAACTCGATCTGCAACCCGTCCGCCAGCGCCTTTCCCAAACGGTTATTTCCATCGGCGTGATAATACCGCTGTGCTCCGGGAACGACTTGCATTTGCTCGTCGAAAACCGGGAGCGTAATTTCGCACAACGCAGGGCCGAGCAGATTTTGAATTTCCTCACGGACAAAAGCGTGCTTTATTGAAAAATACTGAGCCCCCGAATCGATCACCGCCCCCTCAAACCGGCGCGATGCGCATCGACCCCCGAAGCTTCGTGATTTTTCAAATACTCGCACCTCCACCCCAAACGCCGCCAACTTGCGCGCACAAACCAATCCAGCCAGACCCGCTCCGATAACTATCACCGATGACATGGAGTCAGAATACGCACAGAACACCCCGCGGGAAATGACGAACACGCAAAACCGCTCGTCTTTCGCCGGTGTCTTAAGGAGCGCGTGGGGAAACGGTGGTGTATGCTATCGTGTATTTGTGACCTCAAAACTCAACCCGCCGCGCGGGATTTCAGCCCCGCGTCCCACACCCACCTCTCCCCATGCCTGATCATGTTTTTCCAGTCGCAATCGTAGGAGGTGGCCCGGTCGGGTTACTATCCGCCCTTCTCCTCGCACGCAGCGGAGTCGAGTGTGTGCTGGTCGAGCGGCACGCAAACGTCATCAACCACCCAAAGGCAATGTCCCTCACCGGCCGAACAATGGAAATTTTTCGTTCGCTCGGATTGGAATCCGCCATCAAAAGCGGGGCGCTCGACATGCAAGACCGCGCGCTTGCGATCTGGTCCCGCAGTTTGGTCGGAGAAGAATGGGGTATTATCCCGCTGCCACGCGGAGCAGACGGAAAACCAGCAAACGGCGCCACCCACTGCCCGCAAACCATCACTGAACAGGCGCTGCTTGCGGCGCTGGAAAAAGAACCGCTCGCAAGCATCCTGTTCGATCATGAGGTCATGGCGTTTTCCGAACACGATAATGGTATCGTTCGGATTTCTGTGAGGCGGCCTGCGTCAATTGTGCCGGTCGAGTTTCGGTGCCGGTATTTGATCGGAGCGGACGGAGCGGCAAGCCCGATCCGGCGCGGGTTGCAAATCCAGGCGGAGGGTCCCGGCGACCAGGGGCATTTCCTCAACATCTTCTTCCGCGCTGCATACGGAAAACACCTCCACAAGCGGCGGGCGGTGCTTTATCAGGTATTGGACGAAGGACGTTTCGAAGCATTCGTCGCCGTGAATGGAGATGACCTATGGCTCATGCACCATTTTCTGATGCCCGGCGAATCACCATCCGATTTCGACGACGAGCGGCTTCAAAACATGATCCGCGAGGCATCAGGCCTCCCCCACGAACCCGTGGAAATACTGGGAGCAAGCCCGTGGGTCATGAGCCCAAAAGTGGCACACCGCTTTCGGTCCGGGCGGACCTTTTTGGTTGGCGACGCATCTGCAAGGCTTTCGCCCACCGGCGGCCTTGGAATGAACACCGGCCTGCAAGCCGCACACAACCTTGCTTGGAAGCTGTCATCCGTCGTGCGCGGAGCACCCGATTCGCTCCTCGACAGCTACGAATCCGAGCGGCGCCCGGTCGCACTCGCGTCATTCCACACTGCGGACGCATTCCGCCAGGAAGTTTTTTCGACGATTGAAGCCGGGATAGAGGGAGATTTTCAACGTGTCAAACAACTCATTGCCGCCAGTGCGAGAGCTGAAAACCCCGGCGAACAGCTGGGTGTGGCTTATGAATCCGGCGCATTTATTCCCAGCGACTCGCACGCATCCGGGCGCGTGCTGCCGCCGATCCGTGTGACCGACGGTGATCAGGTATTCCCGATCACTTATTGGATTGGATACGACTGGGTGCTCATTGCCGCCGGGGATTCGGCGCATTGGCAGGCTGCCGCCGAGAGCGCCCGCACTCACCTTGGTCCCCTGATTGTCCGCCAAATCGGCGGACTTGACGGCGTCGGAGATGTTGACGGTGCATTTCTCGAATCCTTTTGTCTGCGACCCGGTGGAGCAGTCTTGGTGCGCCCCGATGGATTCGTAGCCTGGGTTTGCCGCGAGCACCCCAATTCACCCACCGAGGCACTGCACGCCGCGATCAACCAACTCCTGGGAACTCCGTGCGAAGGATAGACCGCCCGCGCGCGGCGCGGCCCTAGTGGATTTGCCGGGGGTGGAACGTGACCGGATTGATCGTGTATTCGACGCGCTCGCTGCCAAGGTTTTCGATTTTGATGTCCATTGATACGAATTGGATTCCGGCCGACATGGTTGCGACTGAGGTGTCCGCGGCGTCGTGGCCCGTGCCGATGAGGATAAATCCTGGCTGCGGAGCCAGTCTGGTAGCGTCGTAATACCACCATTGCCCCTCCAGCCACACCTCGAAAAATGCATGAAAGTCAGGCGGTGTGAGATCAAATGCGTAGGCGCTGCCGTAGCGTGCCGGAATTCCCAGAGCCCGGCAGAATGCCACTCCCAGATGGGCAAAATCCCTGCAAACGCCCGCCCGCAGCGTCAGGCAGTCAACCGCGCTGGTGTGCGCATTAGTCACTCCGCACTCGTAGTCGATGCGGTTGTGAATCCAGTTGCAAACGCCCACCACCTGTTCGTGCCCGGGCGTGAGATGACCGAACTCCTTGGCCGCGAGCCGGACCAGTTTGTCGGATTCGCAATAGCGGCTTGGATACAAATACCTCGCAACCTCGGGTGGAAAATCCACCAACAATGACTCATGGGGCGTCCACGGCCTGTCAGACATATGGGAATCCCGCTCCACTTCGGCGGAGTATGTGATCGTTAGGTCTCCAGCTGGCACAGTGAGTCCGTGGAACCGCGTTGCGCCGTCCCTGGCCACCTGCTCCCGGAATGCATTGCCGGAGGAATTAGCGATCGTTTCGCGAACCACACGCTGGGTTGGAATTTGGCAGACTGCCATATTGAGCAACAGCCAACCATCGGTATTGAGCTGATACTGCAGCGTTGTCTGGATGGAAAAGCGGTGGGTCTGAGTCATTAAAGTTCGGGGACACTCGCAGACGGCTTCCACGCCGACAAGCGGCGTCGTGAAACAAAAACGACGCTCGTTTGCGCCGGGACGATGCTAATATGTGAACGCGTCGGCGCGCAGATACTCCTTGCCACTGGCCTTACTCAACGCTCGCAGGATCTTTTGTTGCACATTCGAAGTGAGACGGCGTCCTTTGCAAGCGCGGGCTACCATTTTGTGCGTGATTTGTTCCGTGGAGGCGGCCACGAGATCGTGTGCTTTCAGCCCGTGTTCGGTCAAAAGCATGGCAATCGGCTGCGGACCAAGGTCACGCTCCAGTTCGGGCTTGGGAGAAGGTGTCGGTTCCATCAAATGAGATTTTGGGTTAGCGGCTGCGAATGCGATATCTTCCGTCACCGACATCGATGACTTCGATTTTTACGCGGGTCAGCCCTTGCTTGTAGAAGCCAAGCTTTTTTGCGACGGGCGCGGTGACATCCACGATGCGCCCTTCGATATACGGCCCGCGGTCGTTGACCCGGACCACCGTGCGCCGGCCGTTTTCAAGATTAGTGATTCGAATTCGACACGGGATCGGCAGTGTTTTGTGGGCAGCACCTGCGGTGTTTGGGTAGAGCTTTTCGCCAATCGCGGTTTTCCCGGGGAATAGCCAATTCCCCTCTTGGTAGTGCGATGCGACGCCAACCTCCTCGAACCCGATCGCCTCGCTCGGATGCATCGGGTAATATGTCTGCCCGCGCAACGTGTAAACGCCATGTTTGTAGCCGCGGTAACTTGGAGACGAGCACCCCGTGAACCACAGGCCGGCCGTCACAACACAAACTGCGGTGAAAATTCCCTTGGTGGTCATCTCCGTCGATTTATCGCGGTTCCGCGATTCCGGGTCCAGAAGGAAACCAAAGGCTTGGAAAATTCCTGCTTCGCATCGAAATCGCCGTCGTTTGGGGATTGCTTTTTCCCGCCGCTCGCCGCAGCCTTGGAGCGTCCAAACTCTCAACCATCGACTACCTCTCCGCATGACGACCACCAGCCAACTCGACCAACTCAAGGCATTTACCACCGTTGTCGCCGACACAGGTGATTTTGAATCGATCAAAAAGTATTCGCCGCAGGATGCGACAACGAATCCGACCCTGATCTACAAGGCCGTCCAACTCGACGAATACAAACCACTGCTGGCAAAAGCGATCGCCGACAACAAATCATCAGCACTTTCCGGCCCTGCTTTAATCAAAAAGATCATCGATGATTTGCTCATTTTGTTCGGGCACGAAATCCTTCAGATCGTACCGGGCCGCGTGTCCACCGAAGTCGATGCAAGACTTTCGTTTGATGTCGACGCCACGGTTGCAAAAGCACGCTACCTCATCAGCCTATACGAAAAACAGGGCATTGCGCGCGAGCGGGTGTTGATCAAGATCGCATCGACATGGGAAGGCGCTAAAGCAGCGGAAGTCGTCCAAAAGGAAGGCATCAACTGCAACCTCACTCTCATGTTTTCGCTGGCTCAAGCCATCGCGTGCGCGGACGCAGGAGTCCGGCTCATTTCGCCATTCGTGGGACGGATTTACGATTACTATAAATCCACCACGGGGAAAGAATACCAAGGCGCGGAAGACCCCGGCGTTCTGTCAGTAAATGGGATTTACAATTATTATAAAAAGTTCGGCTACGAGACCCAAGTCATGGGGGCCAGCTTCCGCAACATCGGACAAATCACCGAACTCGCCGGATGCGACCTGCTAACAATCAGCCCGGACCTCCTCGCCGAGTTACAAACATCCGACGCGCCGCTCACACGCAAATTGAGCGCAGACGCTGCGAAATCCATGGATATCGAACGCCTCCAAGTGGATGAAAAGCTCTACCGCTGGCTCCTCAACGAGGACGCGATGGCAACCGACAAACTCGCTGATGGAATCCGCAAGTTTGCGGCTGACATCGTGAAGTTGGAAGGCATCATCGCCGCCCAACTCGCCTAGGCACAAACCCTCGCGAAACCCCCAAACTTAAAAAACAAACTGCATATGTCCATCACCCGCCTTCTGTTAATCCCTGCCGCCGTGGCAGCCGGAGTCATCATGTCACCGGATGCCATCGGGCAGGAAGCCGGGGGGGCACGCTTGACCCTGCCTGCGCAGCGCCCCGGAGCAATCCCTGCGTTGATCGCATCGGATCGAATCCAAGACGAGCTGCGCCTCACAGAACAGCAGAAGGACGCCGTGCATTCACTGCGCGTGCGGCACCGCGATGCCGTTCGCAAAGTGATCAAGGGTGTCGATCCCACCAGCGTGGCCTCTAAACAAGCCGCCCAGAGCTCGATCCAAGCCATCACCGCAAAATACAACGCCGAGGTCCTGCCACTTCTGACTCTGGGGCAAAAAAACCGCCTCACGGAAATCGAGCGCCAAATCCTCGGTGGCCACATGCTTCTCTCCGCCGACGTGCGTGAAAAACTCGCACTGACGAACGATCAAAAAGCGAAGCTGGCTAAAATCCACAATCAGCACCAAGCCGATGTCTCCGAAATCAACGGCTGGTTCGAAAAAGGAGACGTCAGCAACTACGGACGGATCCTGCGACTGCGCGAGGAGCGCCAAGTGCAGGCGGCCGCCATGGAAAAGGTTCTGACCAAGGCACAGCGCGCCGAGTTTGACGCGATGGCGGGCAAACCACTCAAAATCTAAACGTTTCTTACGCCAAGCCGTAGCGCATCCCTCGCATCGAGACGGGTCCGCTCCCCCCAGATCGAACGATGCTCTCCACAAAGGAAAAGTCCGCGCCAACCAAAAAAAACCGGCCACCAGCGGAGAGCCAAGCCAAACAGGAAACTGCTGCAATCCAGCGGCATACCCGGATGGCTCACGCCCAAGAGCGAGCGCAGGATTACGTCGAAGCGATCGCCGATCTCATCAAGGAACACGGCTCCGCACGAGCCACCGACATAGCAAAGTCCCTTGGAGTTACCCACGTCACCGTCATTCGCACAGTGCGACGCCTTCAGCGCGAGGGGCTCGTTGACTCCCTGCCCTACCGGGCAATCTTTCTCACCGAATCCGGACGGATCCTCGCTGCAAAAGCCAAGGAGCGCCATGAAACAGTGATCGCCTTCCTCGAAGCGATCGGGGTTTCAACTTCAACCGCCCGCAAAGACGCCGAAGGAATCGAACACCACGTGAGCCCGGAAACCCTTGCTGTTTTTGAGAAGTTCCTCGGGTCAGAAAATAAACGGTAATACGAGGTGACGGTGGAGCCGCACCCGTGTTAGTAGATTAAGTCTTATGGCATCCACTACCAACTTATCCACTCCCGATCAAACACTTGCACGCAGCCGGGGATGGCTGATTTTCGGAGGGCTATTTTCGATTTTCGTTGGCTTTGTCGCCATGGGAAGCCCCTTGCTTTTTTCCATTGTCATTGCCCAACTCCTCGGAATTTTTGCACTCGTGAGCGGAGTGATTTCGATTTTCCTCGCGATCTTCGGCAAAAACTCGACACACCGGGTGTTAGAGGGCCTCTCCGGGCTGATCCGCATCGCCGCAGGAATTGCGCTCTTGGTTTGCCTCGCATCGAGCGTCGCCGTAATCACGCTCATTCTGGCGATTTTCCTCGCAGTCGAGGGAGCTGTCTCGATCGTCGGAGCAATCCAACTCCGCGGAAACTCCGGCTGGGTGTGGACATTGATCAACGGCATCGCCGCGCTCGCACTGGGGATCATGATTTACTATCGGTGGCCGAATGACTCAGCCATGGTGCTCGGGTCATTTTTCGGAATCTATTCGCTCTTCACCGGGATGTCCCGATTGATGCTCGGCTTGAGCGCTCCGCGGGCCTGATTCGCCCGCGTCCGAATGATCCAGCGCTCCCTTGGCCACCACGGACCGCTGGTCTCGCCGGTCGGGCTCGGAACGATGTCATGGCCGGGATGCCGGTTCGGCCATCGGAATGCGCCCGATCAAGCAGTATCCCCATCGGATGCTGTGGCGATGGTGCGAACAGCATTGGATCTCGGAATCACGCTTTTTGACACGGCAGAAGGTTATGGCTGCGGACTTGCTGAAGAGCATTTGGGTGCAGCGCTCGACGAGGCAGGGCGACCGGACAATGTAACGATAGTAACCAAAATCGGCCCACTTTTTGACTCTGAAAAATTGGAAGGCCGGGCGTGCAATCTGTCGCGCAATCACGTATTTGAGCGGGTCGAGCGCTCGCTGCGACGCCTGCGCGTGAACCAACTGGATGTCTTGCTAGCCCATTGGCCTGACCCGCTCACACCCATCGAGGAAACGATGCAGGCCGTCGCGGATCTCAAAAGCGCCGGGAAGATTTCCCACTTCGGTGTCAGCAATTTCCCGAACGACCTGCTCGCGTCTGCGATCGCCTGCGGGCCGGTGCTCTGCAATCAACTTCCATGCAGTCTGGCCGATCGATCCATTGAGGACGGCCGCCGGGAGTTTTGCTTGGCGCACAACATCGGGATCATGGCCTATTCGCCGATCGGCAAAGGGGTTTTGAGTGGTAAATACGACACGACCCACCTGCCGCCACCCGAAGATTACCGCCATCAGCGCCCGCATTTCCGCGAAAACTTCGAATCGAATCTTCTGCTGGCCAGGCGGATTCGTCAGGTCGCAAATGATTTTTCGACCTCGCCCGTGGCGGTCGCACTGGCATGGACGCTTCACCTTCCCGGCATCACGGTGGCAATCCCGGGCGCAAAATCTCCGGAACAAATTCACGATCATGCGGCCGCCGTAGAATTGCTGGAAAATCCATCACTCCTGACGGCACTCGATACGATTTCTCCGCCTGAATCATCCGGCTCTGGAACATAGAAGATAGATTTAGACGGATATCCGCCGCCGTGGGCTTTTTATCCTTTTGTTATCGGCGGAAAAGAGCGACCCTTTGTTTATGGTCATAGGAGTTCCACGCGAGATCAAGGCACAGGAAAACCGGGTGGCTCTGCTGCCATCCGCCGCATATCAACTCATCAAACGAGGCCACACCGTGGTCGTCGAAAAGACCGCGGGCGTCGGCGCCGGGTTCCCGGATTCCGAATACCTCACCGCAGGAGCCAAACTTGTCGATACGCACGAAGCGGTATTTGCCGAGGCGGACCTGATTGTAAAAGTAAAAGAGCCTCTGGAATCCGAGGTTGCACTCATCCGTCCTGGGCAATTGGTTTTCACCTACCTGCACCTTGCAGCAAATCGTCCGCTCACCGAAGCACTCCTGCGGACCGGTGCGACGTGCATCGCCTACGAAACTGTCGAAGTCAATCGGCGACTCCCGCTGCTTGAGCCGATGAGCGAAATTGCCGGACGGATGTCGATCATCGTCGGCGGCTACTTTTTGGCAAAGCACGCGGGCGGAAAAGGTGTCCTGCTCGGCGGGGTGCCCGGAGTCCTGCCAGGCCGCGTCGTCGTCATCGGCGGCGGCACGTCCGGTGTGAATGCAGCCCGCATGGCCACTGGCCTCGGAGCCGATGTCACGATCCTCGAAGTGGATCTGGAACGCATGCGCTTCCTCGACATCACCATGCACACCGCGCACACGTTGTTCTCCAGCGAAGCGAGTTTGCTGGAGCTTCTGCCCACCTGCGACCTTTTGGTCGGCGCGGTTCTCGTCCCCGGTGCCAAAGCGCCGAAACTCATCAATCGCGAAATGCTTCGCATGATGAAACCTGGCAGTGTGCTCGTGGATATTGCCATCGACCAAGGCGGTTGCGCGGAGACATCCCGACCGACCACCCATGAAAACCCGATCTTTTTTGAAGAAGGAATCATGCACTACTGCGTCGCAAACATGCCGGGTGCATACGCCCGCACCGCAACCCAAGCGCTCACGAACGTCACTTATCGCTACATCGAATCCCTCGCAGACCACGGACTCGAAGGTGCATGCGAACGCCAAGTCGGGCTGAAACTGGGAATCAACGTAATGGACGGCAAACTCACCTTCCAGACCGTCGCCGACGCACACGGCCTTCCTTACACTCCGCTGCCGTTTTAATCTCCGAACTTGATTGCCCGGCATCCTGGATTACCGTCACCACTCACACTCAAAACATCAAACACTGCAAACCATGGCCTACGAACTTCCGACTCTTCCTTATCCGACCAACGCGCTGGAACCCCACATCGACACAAAAACGATGGAAATCCACCACGGAAAGCACCACGCCGCGTATGTGAACAATCTCAACAAAGCACTGGAATCAGCGCCGGAACTCGCCGAAAAATCCATCGGTGACCTGATCGCTGACCTCGCATCCGTGCCTGACAGCATCCGCGGAGCCGTCCGCAATAATGGCGGCGGCCACAGTAACCACACGTTCTTCTGGAGCATCATGAGCCCGAATGGTGGCGGCGAGCCCACCGGCAAACTGGCGGAAGCCATCAATGCCGCGTTTGGCAGCTTCGATGATTTCAAAACCAAATTTGAAGCCGCCGGCACGACCCGTTTCGGCAGCGGATGGGCATGGCTCAGCGTGAAACCAGACGGATCGCTCTGCGTCTGCTCGACCGCCAATCAAGACAGCCCGCTCATGACAGGCACCGTGGAATGCCCCGGCACTCCGATCATCGGAGTCGATGTCTGGGAGCACGCCTATTACCTCAACTACCAAAACCGCCGACCGGACTACCTCAAGGCGTTCTGGAGTGTGGTGGATTGGTCGAAAGCCGACGCGAACTACGAAGCGGCAATCGCTTAGTTCTCACATTTTCCATCATCAAACACGGGGGCGGTCGCAGGGCCGTCCCCGTCTTTTTGTCTGAAACGCCCATCCTGAGCTTTATCAGGATTCTGAATTCCCGATCACCATGGCACACCTCAATTCGAACTACCTAAAACTCAAAGCTGGTTACCTATTTCCGGAGATTAACCGGCGCGTGAAAGCATTTTGTGACGCCCATCCCGACGGCGCCCAGAGGCTCATCCGTTGCGGAATCGGCGATGTCACGGAGCCACTGCCGCTCGCCGTGCGCAAAGCAATGCATGCCGCGGTCGATGAACTTGGCGAGCGTTCGTCGTTTCGTGGATACGGTCCCGAACAAGGATATGAATTTCTCCGGCAGGCAATTGCCGAGGGTGATTACCGCTCGCGGGGGCTCGATGTCGCGAACGATGAAGTTTTTGTTTCTGACGGCTCGAAGTGCGACTGCGGAAACATCCTGGATATCTTCGGCTCTGAGAACACAATTGCCGTTATGGACCCGGTCTATCCGGTTTACGTCGACACCAATGTAATGGCCGGCCATACCGGAGATCCCGACGCTCAAGGTGTCTATCCAGGGCTCGTCTATCTCGTGTGCAATGCCGAAAACGGATTCGTTCCGGAAATCCCGACTGAACGCGTCGATCTCGTCTATTTGTGCTATCCGAACAACCCAACCGGCGCCGCGGCCACCCGCGAGCAACTCACCGCATGGGTCAAATACGCGCTCGAAAACGACGCCATTATCCTTTTCGACGCCGCCTACGAGGCATACATCCGTCAGGACGACGTGCCGCACTCGATCTATGAAATCGAGGGTGCCAGAAAGTGCGCGATCGAATTTCGTAGCTTCTCAAAAAATGGTGGTTTCACCGGCGTGCGCTGCGCATTTACAATCGTCCCTAAAGAGTTGGAATGCACAACCAATACCGGCGAGCGCAAACCCTTGCATCCGCTCTGGAATCGCCGATTCAGCACCAAGTTCAACGGCGTCAGCTATGTCACCCAACGCGGCGCGGAGGCACTTTATTCGGCGGATGGTAAAGCCGAAGTCTCGGCTCTCGTCGACCACTACATGGCAAATGCCACTATCCTATCGGACGCTGCACGAAGCTGCGGGCTCACCGTTTTCGGGGGAATAAATGCACCTTATATCTGGGTCAAAGCACCCGCCGGACTCACAAGCTGGGATGTATTCGACAAAATGCTTACCGAAGCCAATGTCGTCATCACGCCCGGAAGCGGGTTCGGACAAGCCGGCGAGGGGTATTTCCGGATCTCGGCATTCAACAGCCTCGAAAATGCGAAGGAAGTCGCCAAACGGCTTCCCGCATTGACTTGGTGAACCCAGCCGCCCTCTCGAAATTCCCAAAGATTTCCGCGATCTGCTTGCCACCGCAGCCGCCGATGTCGTAGTGTCTCCCTCCATCCGCGTGCTTAGCTCAGTGGTAGAGCGCTTGCTTCACACGCAAGAAGTCACAGGTTCGAACCCTGTAGCGCGCATTGCTCTACGCTTTGATGATCTCAAGTGGCGTGAATCGGGCTCCCAGCACCTGCTCGTGGGGTACTTTCAGTCGGGACTCCAGCAGTGCTGAGTAAATCCGGCGGAAATCCACCGAGAACTTCAAATCCCCGTTGTCGAGGTCGCCTAGATCAGGTGCATTTCCGAATATCCCGGGCGTAATCCCCGCTCCGGCTAGAAATACCGGGGCTGCGGTGCCGTGATCGGTTCCGCCACTTGCATTTTCTTTTACGCGACGGCCAAACTCGCTGAACGTCATGATTGTTACCCGGTTGAAATTTCCCTGTTCCTTGAGGTCTTTGATAAATGCACTCAACGCAGTGTCGAAATCGCCCAACAGTCTGTCATGCGTCACACCTTGGTTCGCATGGGTATCAAAACCACCCATGCCCGTGTAGTAAATCCTCGTGGACATCCCTCCCGCGATCATTTGTGACACGAACCGGAGATCCCTGCCCAATCCAGACTGAGGGTATTCAATGGTTCCGGTATACTTTGCGGTTGCTTTGGCGATCTGATCGGAGGCCACCTCTGCGTCCAAGGCGACGCGGCGAATGAAGTCCAGCGAAGTGCCGCCACCCTGCACTCGCCCGTCCAGCATACCGATTGACCCGCCGTCCATCGCATAGTCCGCCTCACCCATCATCGATTCATCCACGGCGCCCCGGTTTTTGAGTGCATCCGGATTGCGCACAGCAATTCCGCGTTGTGCATTAGCCGAAAACGCTTGCGGCATCCGCTCGCCGACACTCACCGCCACCGCGGGATCCTCTCCTTCGCAGCAGTTATCAAAATACCTTCCCAGCCATCCTGTGGTTGAAGTTTTGTTCGCATCGGTCGCCGTCTGCCAGATTTCCATTGAACGGAAATGCGAGCGATTGGGGTTTGGATATCCGACGCCTTGGACGATTGCACCCTCGCCGTCTTGGATGATCCGATGAAACCCGGATAGCTTTGGATTCAATCCAATTCCGTCAGCCACCGGAAGGACTTGTTTTTTGTCGACGGCGAGCTTTGGCCTCGCGGAAAAATACGCGCTGTCTTCAAATGGAATCACCGTGTTGAGGCCGTCATTTCCGCCGGCAAGCTGGATGATCACCAAAATCGGGTTGTCCTTACCGGTCGCAATCTGGGTGGCGGATTGAATCGCTGCACCATCCAGGGCTGCAAATGTGCGGTGGATGAACCCCGGCAGCGTGAGCGCAACCGCGCCGCCAAGGATCGAATTTTTTAAAAAGTATCGTCGGGTATGCAGGCTTGGGTTTGTCATGATCTGGTTGGGGTTCAAGTGAGTTGATACTCCGGCAGCGACATCAACGCGTGTGCGCAAATCCGAAGGCCATCGGTATCGGTGCCATGATTTTCGAGCGAACTTTCCGCCACCTCCATCGCGGAGGCCGGAATGGTAGGTCCGTATAACCGGGTTGCCAAAGCGTGGGATTTTTCGGCGACACCGGTTGCTGCGGTGACATCTTCCCATTTTGCGGGATCGGCGGGCGGCCAGGCTCTTCTTTTTTTCCCTTCAAATGATGCACGCGTCGTTCCGACCATGTCACCCGCGAAGTTCGCGCGTGCCGTGATGGTCGTGGCGCTCATCCACGATCTTCCCCCCTCCCACCCACGCACGTTGGGTGGCGCGAAGAGTTGCTGTCCGAGGGTTTGGAACCATGTTCTAGTGATGAGCGGAGGTGGCGGGCTCTGCTCCAGCGAGCGGCATGCCTGCACCAGCCATTGAACCGGGCTCTTGATCTGGGCCCCCACCAGTCTCGGAGAGTAAAACAGCTTCGAGAGAAAGATGCGTTTTAGAAATGGCCGGATTTCGTAGTCCTCCTGCCGCAGCGTATCTCCCAGAAGTTTTTCGAACTGGGGGGTGGGTTCGATTCCTGCAAAAAACTCCCAGATCCTGCGCCCTAAAAATCGGCCGCATTGGCGGTTTTGCAGAATCACATCGACGATACCGTCCCCATCAAATGCTGCATCCTCGCCCATAAACGACTTCTGACCGTTGTCGTGGCGTGAAGTCGCGAGCATGAACTTTCCGGACTCGCGATTGGTTCTGTATCCGGTGAAAGCGCGCGCGGCTTCTTTGATGTCCACCTCCGTGTAATGCCCTTCACCCAAAGTGAAGAGTTCGAGGAGTTCACGGGCGAAATTCTCATTGGGTGCATTTTCTGAGCTTTGATCCAAATCCAACCATCGAATCATCGCTGGATCCCGGCTGATCGCCTTGGCCAGATCACCGAACGGCCCCGCTCCGCACGAGCGAAACGTCTCGTTCTGAATCCACATCCACTGCGGCTCCCTTACTTTTTCAATGCTAGTCGCAAAATGACCGTGCCAGAACAACGTGAGCTTCTCGTGCAACGGGTCGTCTGTGGTCGCCATGCGTGTGAGCCATAAATCCCGGAGTTTAAAAATGGCGCGTCCTTTTTCTTTTCGCACTTCATTTTGCAGTTGCTGTGCTTCCTCCATGTTTCCTGCTCTCCTCGCTTCTCTCGCAGCGATTTCCTTGTCTTGCAGAGATTCCGGCTCCTCCCACTCGCCCATCAGTGGAGCGGGTGAGTCTTCAGACAGCAAAAACTCCACAGCCCCGGGAAGTCCAAGGCGGTGAAAATCGGCGAGTTGCATCGGGGTCCCACCGAATCCAGCCCTCACCATCAGGTGATATGCCAATGCAATCGACCAATCTTTCGGGGGAAGCGGATCAAGCATGACTGTTTAACCGTGCCCGCGGGGCAAAGTTGCGAAGAATCATGCAAATTTTAACGCCAAGACGCGACCCGAGATCGGGCTCGGACAAAAACTTGACCGAACCCGAATGCCGCAAACGCACTTAGCTGTCTTTGCGGTCTCCGTATGCGCGTCCGCCGTCCGTGTAAGCGTAGTTGTAGTAGGCGTCCTGCGGAGACACGATGCTGAAGACCGTGCCGCTCACCTTGCGACGTGACCGGGCCAGCAATTCAAATGCACGTTTCACCATGCGACGCGGAGTTTTGTGGGATTTGACGACGAGACAGATCACTTTGAAATGCCGGGACATGGTGATCGTGTCGCTGACCGCAAGGAGCGGCGCTGAATCGACAATGATGTGCTCGAATTGGCTCCGCGCGGCCGCCAGGATCTCATCCATTCGTTTGCGTCGGAGAAGCAACTCACCGGATTCACGATCCGTGCGCCCTGACGAAAGCACCCATAAATTCGGGATTTTGGTTTGGATGATCACTTCGTCAAACTCGGCGGTCTCGGCCAGACATTCTGCGAGACCCTTGTAGCGTTTGTTGCCAAGCAGGCGCTTGCTGATGGTAGGCTTGCGAAGATCCGCATCGATGAGAAGTGTTTTAGAGTCTCGCTGCGCCATCGCAATTCCAAGGTTGATTGCGGTCGTTGACTTGCCTTCCTCCGGCAATGCGCTGGTGACGAGCACCGTGCGCTTGTCGTCTTCGAGAAGCAATATGCCGGCCCGAAGCGTGCGATACGCTTCGCTCGCGGCACAAAACGGGTCTTTGATTAGCGGCATCGACTCGAGCGCTTCCGCCTCATCACGCTCATCCTTCGCCATTTTTTTGTTCACGCGCTGCGCTTTCGAATCTTCGTCAAACCGCGGAATCGCTGCAAGCACGGGCACCGCAAGGGCATCCTCGAGCTCATCCACCGATTTGAAGGATGTGTCCAAATAGGTCAGAATCAAGATCGTCGCCGCGCTGATTGCGAGTGCGAGGAACACGCCGATCGCGACCACTTGGACCGGCTTCGGTTTCACACGAAATGCAGGCGATGCGGGGTCGAGCACTTGGATGAATATCGGCTGGCTGCGCGCCTGCGATGTTTCCTCGTTGAGCTTCTGAAGCACTGCTTGGAATGATAATTTGTCAGCATCGATCATCCGCTCTAAGACCTTGGATTGGATAGACAGGTCTTTGGTTTGAATCACTTTCTGCTCTTGAGCCTGGGTCTCGCGCTCGAGGCTTATTTCGTTTTGTTTTGCCGACCGTAATGACAGCTCGATCGTTTGCGGCGCGCGTAATGCTTCGGCTTTCAGGGTTTCTTCCAATTTGGCTCGCTGATCTCTCAGCTGCATGATCATCGGATTGTTCGTTCCGTAACGGGATTGGAGCTTACTGAGCTGAGCGTCCAATGCGTTGATTTGGTTTCGGAGTGACGCAATTTCAGGAAGCTGGCTGATGCTCGAAATCTCGAGTAGTCGATCCGCGTTATCACGGATTCCTTCGATTTGCTCAAAGTCTGCCTCAAGGCTGAGGCGCTCAGCTTTGGCGGTCGTCAACCGCGAGTTCAATTCGATCAATTGGCCTGCGATGATATTGAGTTCGCTATCCACCGAAACACTGCCGAGTTGCCTCGTATAAGTGCTGAGTTGCTCCTCGGAGGTTCGGAGTTTTTCCTCCAACGACTTTTTCTCCTGCAAAAGATAACTCAGATTCACGGAGGCAGCAGAGAGTCTCTGCTCCCCTTCAAGCGCGATATACTCCCGCACAAACGTATCCACCATCTCTGCTGCAATCTGGGGATCCGGATGATCGAACGACACGGTCATGAGACGCGTTCCTTGGATCAGTTCGACTTTCGTGTTTTCAAGGAGAAACCCCACGAAGCTTTCTGAAGACACAGCTTCACCTTCCAGCGCCGTGTCCTTACGGAAGTCAGCGCGGTCCTTGATCGCAACTTTTTCTACGATCCGGAGCATCAACGAGCGGCTAACAAACCCGAGCTGGATCGTCTGGAGCATTTCTAGGCCCCGAAGGTCTTCCATAGCTCCCCCGGAAAACGACGGGGTGGCGTCCAATACACGCTGCTCGATCTTCAACCGGGCAAAAGAACGGTAAATCGGGATCGTATTGCTCAGGTAAACCATCGCACCGACCGTCCCGGCGATGAGATACAGGACAATCAACCACGAAAACTTGCGTGTTACCGCCCATAGGCGCCGGTAATCAATCGAAAACGGAGAATCTTCTCCTGGAATTTGGGACGCGTCGGGCAGCTCGAGCAGATCGCTATCAACACGATCCGTCGAAGGAGGTTTTTCAGACATTTTGAGAATTAAAACAGACTTTCTTGAACAGTGATTAGATCGCCTTCTTTCACGATGAATTGGCGGCCTTCTGTGCTGAGGAGATTGACTGTGATTTCGATGATTCTATCGTCCCGCTTCCGCGTGACCTGGATATTTCGCAAGTTGCCGATGCGCGTGTTCCCGCCGGCGCGAGCGACCGCCATGGGTAGAGTCAGAGATTGAGTTGGAGGGATCTCATACGTCCCGGGGCCGCCGACTTGGCCTAAAATCGTGAATGTCATCGGCGCATAAGTGAGGACGGATACCGAGACTTGCGGATTCGTGAGGAATCCTTTCCGCAATCTCGCGGCAATGGTCTCTGCTGCATCGCCCACGGTCTGTCCACCAATTTGAACCCGCCCGATGAGCGGAAATGCGATTGATCCGTCCGCGGAGATTTGCTCTTCCGTCACCATATCCGCTTCTTGGAAAACCTGGACACGCACGATGTCGTTCGGCCGCAGCTTGTAGTTTTTGTCAAATCCGGTCTCGGATGCCGCAATCGTGGCCACCTCTCGTTCTTTAATAGGGCTTGTCGCGAAACAACCGGATAATGCGGTAACGACCAAGAGGAGAAGCGGAATTTTGAAATACATATTCTTACCGTTGTGGATGAGGTTTGGTGTGCGACCACCAATCAGCACCAAGCGAGGGAATTTGTGAAGCTAAAGTGGTGATTTTTTTGGGTGCGAGAGCGGAGAGCGATCCTCTCCAGCCCTCGGAGCACATGGCCCCGATACGCTAACAGGCCGCACATCGTGTCGTTGGTCCATCAAAAAAGCGGGTGGAATCCACCACCCGCTTTTTCAATTTTAAAGTTCAGCTATTACAGCCAGAAACCATTACGCTCCGTAAGGAACAGGCGTTGGGGTTGGCGAGATTTGCGGGATCGCGTTGTTTTCGACGATGGTGTTCAAATTCGGATCAGCCAGAATGGTAGTCACGGCTTCACCACGGATCAGGGCGCTCGTCTGTTCTTGGGTCCCCTGCGGCGTGGAATTGACGATGCTCGGTATCGTCTGCGCCACGTTCGATACGGTGACGACGGACGAAACGATCAGGTTCACTGTCTGTGTTTCAGTGTATCGAAACGATGAAATCACTTGAATAACAACGGTTGTGAGTATCTGCGCGTTGGTGATAGTCCTTGTTCTGTTGGTCGCTGTATTGAGCACCCTCGGAGATGCATCAGGGATCAGATTCATCATCCGACGGGCAGTTGCGATAACACGAGGATTGCCTGGCCGGAAGCCTCTCAATAGAGAATTGAGCCGATTGAAAGTTTGGCGTTGAGCAAACGTTGGAACCGGATTGCGATTGCCTTGAGCGGAGGCTTCCATTGGCACGGATGTGAGCGCGACGACTGCGACGACGAGGGCTGTGAGGATTTTTGTTTTCACGATGTTTTTGAAATAGTGTGGCTTGATTGATTTCCCATTCGCAGGATTGCTCAGGTCTCAGTCCGATGGCAAGCACTTTTTTATTGCCTACCTCTTGTTTAACACCCTTGCCCTGTTACAATTCCGTAACAATAGCAAATGCCACGCCAATTCCGGCTGCGGTTCGATCAAAAATCCTCCTTGTGTCGAGAGCTACTGATTTATAACCATTTTCTCAAATTCATGAAAGTCCCCGTTTCGCCTTACAATCAGTTCGATGGATTAGTCTATTTCCCGAGGATGCTCGACAAGGCGCGGCTCTTCGCACGTGGTGAGCTGAGGGAGGACCTGTGCGGCAATCTTGGGCTCGCGATGGACGCGTGGACCTGCGCGCTCCTTTCGGTGTCCTATGCGGATGTCGTGGCAGAAGTCGGACGGGGGCTCGATGATCGTGCGGTTTTGGATTGGTGTTACGCCCACGGCAAAAAACCGACTGATCAAGAACTCCGCGTGTGGAATGCATTTATGACCAAAGTCGGCTGGAGGGATTGGTTGGCGGAGAAACTTGCCGTGCGCAAGGCCGAGAGCGGGTTGGCGGACCGGGAGGATATTCAAACGATGTTTGATTACATCGATGCGGACGAAGGCCGTGAGCCGGGCGATGCCTTCGCTGTCCAGTGAGTGACGCGAACGCTTAGCCCGGATCCAGCGATTGAAGAGGTTCAGACAGAATTAACAGAAGGAACAAAATGGGTTATGCGGAATACAGCGCGTCCTAAAATTTTCCCGTGCTGTTGGCCCAAGTCCTTTCTCGTCAATTCGATTCATTCTGTAAATTGATTCGCTGCGCTCTCCCCTGCGGGGCTGCTTGACAGCAGTCTATCTCAGCTGCACTTCGGTTCTGTCAAAAATCGTTCTCGGGCTTAGTGCGCGGACGCGGCCTTCTGGTTTCGGTAGAGGACAAAAAACTCCGTTTCCATCGAGCGAATGAGTCGAGGCATTGGCGCAGCTGCGTTGCCGGGCGATCCGGGTTGCGAGAGTTCCGCTGCCAGCGATCGCGTCGGGGGAGCCTCTTGTAATAGGCGTGAGGACGTCTGCTCAATCCGCGCAGGGTCATCTGTGACCACCCATGTGACAAATCTTTCCTTCAGAATGCCCTGTGCAGCGGAGCGATCATCCGTCAAAAAGAATCTTGCAGCGTCAACAATGCCGCCAAGGCTCTGATGGGAGGATCCGCTCACGCCCGGCTGTCCCGACCAATATGCAAGTGCGGGTGACAGCCACCACGGTGCCAGAAACCCCTCGACGTCATGAGAGCGCATACGCTCAGCGATGGTGCGGAGCTGGATATTCTCGGAGAGCATTTCATCGGAACGGGCAATAGTCGCCTCATCTGGAAAAATCGTCGTTTCCCACGCAGCCGCCACGGGCCAGAGGCTAAAGATGAACGCAAGATAGATCCACCCCCGCCGAGCAGTGAGTCCCGCAAGCGCAAACGGCACGGACATCGCCGCGAGCAGAATGAAATAGGACGCCCACCTGACTTGCCACACGCTGAGGCAGAACGTCACCAGCACGAGCACCACGCAGAGGATCGCGGTTTTATCACTCATCCGAATTGCTTGCCACCCGAGCAGGACGGGTAAAAGCACGATTCCAAATCCGCCCCAGACGAACCAATTCATGGACCCAATCGGCACCGGCGCTAACTCCCCGAGCATGGTTGCCCAATGCGGGAAGTAATGCGCGATCGCCGGGTCCCAATCACCACCCAGCCTCCATCCGTCCACGGCAACCACCACGGCAAATCCCACGATGAATACGATCCAAGCCGACATCCATGCCTGGCTCATCGCCGCGCGCTTGAGGCAAAGCGCTCGGATCAGGAACAAGAGTCCAAAAACAATCAACGGCTCAAAAAAGCTGACCCAGAGCGCGAGTGCCCAAACAATGCCCCAGACCCATCCGGCCACGCGATGCGGGCGCTGCCAGAGCGTGATCTCGGCTGCGACTCCGGCAGCAATCAGGAGCATAAGCAATGATTGATGATCCGGCCGGCCAAACTTCATCGCCTGCACCACCACCGGCGAAACCGCGATTACGATCAATGTGATCCATCGAAACGGCAGGCGCATCCAACCCATCCACGCCCAAAGTCCAACAATCAGAACCACCCCGAGGATCGGTGAGATCCAAGCACCCGCCAGGTCCAAGGCCGAGTCGCCATCGATTCCGAAAAGTTGGAGCGCATGAAAAACCCCGAGGATTCCAAAATCCAATGGTGCCGTCGTGTGCGGACGGGTTCCGTGTGGCCAATTTTCAAACGCATGCTCCCGGATACTCCACGGCCCGGCATCCAAGATCGACAGGACACGCGTCATGCGCGAGTAACAATCCGCATCTACGAAATAGACGTGGCCCTCCACAAGCACGCTCTCCCAATTCGAAGTGACGGCAGCGAGTTGAAGCGCAATGACCATCACCAACCCCAACAAGGAAGCCACCCGTTTGCCCCACCAAAAAGGGGATTTGCGCGCAGTTAGTTCAGGGGCTCCGGGAACCATGATTTGCGCAGGGGAAAACTGTTCGCTAGCCGGATCGACGGTTGAATCCGGCGACGGTGCGTGCCATTTCGCGCGACTCCTCGCGGTCCTTCAGCGCGGTGCGTTTGTCGGCTGCGTGTTTGCCTTTACCGATCCCGAGTTCCACTTTGACGACTCGATTTTTCCAATAGAGCCGGAGCGGGATCAGCGTGCGACCGCTCACATTGATTTCTGCAAAGAGGTTTGCGATTTCCCGCTTGTGCAGGAGAAGTCTTCGGCGGCGCTTGGGTTCGTGTTGTTCGTGACTCGCGCGGAGATACGGCTGGATGTCCGCGTCGTAGAGAAAAACCTGTCCTTTTTCGACCCTTGCGTAGGAACCACGCAAATTCACGTGCCCGGCACGAATCGACTTCACTTCGGTGCCAAGCAGCTCAATCCCGGCCTCGAGGCGTTCTTCGATGTGAAAATCGTGAAACGCCTTGCGATTATTGGTGATCTCCGCGGCCATCGGGATGTCGCGTCAGCGACGGGGGTCGGGCTTAAGCGCCCAGATTCACGCGAGGCACTGCGGTTATCTTCCCTTGGATAATCTCCGCGATCGCTGTGTCGGCAAATGTCATGCGCGGTCCAACTTCCACGAGGGGGCGGATTCCGCTGCTGAGCTGACGCACCCGTCTCGAAACGAGATTGATGAGTGTTTGTTTGTTTTCGATGACCTTGTTGGCCTCGTCGAGTGCTTGATAATTCATGGCAGTTCAATCGTTGCCCGGTCCGGGCGTTTTGGGTTCAGGTGTCACTCGTCGGCTGCGCGATTAACGAAACGTTGAAGTCCCGTTGCTTACGCGATCCGGCGCCGGTCAAAATGCTTATTCTTCGGACTCCGTGGTGGGAGCATCATCGAGATTTTCACCCACCATGTAGCGAACAAAGCGGCGGATGATAATGTTCTCACCCATTTCGGAGATTTTCGCATTGAGAAAATCCTTAATCGTGATGTCCGGGTTCTTGATGAAACCTTGCTCTAGGAGGCAGATGCCGCTGTAGAACTTGTCCACTTTACCATCGACGATTTTTTCGACGATGTTTTCAGGTTTGCCGACCACTTGGGTGCGGAAGATATCGCGTTCCTTTTCCACCACAGCTGCAGGCACTTGCTCACGGCTCACGACGAGCGGGTTCGCGGCGGCGATGTGGAGCGTGATGTCTTTGACAAACTCTTTGAAGTTGTCATTTTTCGCGACAAAGTCGGTCTCGCAGTTAATTTCGACGAGCACGCCGACCTTGCCTTGCAAGTGGATGTATGAAGCGACGACACCCTCTTTTGCGGCACGTGATGCCTTTTTCGAGGCACCGGCAATTCCCTTTTTGCGAAGGATGGTTTCGGCCTGTTCGAGGTCGCCAGCGGCTTCATCGAGCGCGCGTTTACAATCCATCATTCCCGCGTTGGTTTTTTCGCGGAGTTGTTTGACTAGGGCAGATGTGACTTCGGGCATTGGAAGAATTTCTTGAAAAGTTGTGTCTCGGAGTGAGAACTAAACGGGATTTTGCAATATTCGCGGGATTAACAAGATGGTTAAAAAAATCCTGCAAATCCGTTTAATCCCGAAAATCCTGTTTAATTCGGCATTCTTATTCGGCTACTGCCGCCAGATCGGTGTCCTGTTTTTCTTCAATACCGCGGGCACTGAGAATCGAGGTCACAAGCTTCTGCAAGATCACGCGAATCGAGCGGATCGCATCATCGTTTCCAGCGATCGGGTATTCCACGCGATCCGGGTCGCAGTTGGTATCGACGATGGCAACGATCGGGATTTTCAACCGGTTGGCTTCGGCCACAGCGATTGATTCGCGATTTGTGTCGATGATGACCATTGCGTCTGGAAGCTTTTCCATGTCGAGCAATCCTTCCAGATTCTTGTAAATCCGTTGGGCTTCGCGGCGAAGGCTGGAGGCCTCGGCTTTGTTGATCTTCGAGTAGGTCGGCGATTTTTCCAGAGCGGCGAGTTCGCGGTAGCGGGCAACGCTTTTGCGAATCGTCTGCAAGTTGGTGAGCGTGCCACCCAACCAGCGCTGGTTCACAAAAAATTGTCCGCTTGCCTGCGCGGCTTCGCGCACTGCTTCCTGGGCCTGCTTTTTGCATCCCACAAACAATACTTTTCCGCCGCCCTTCACGAGGTCGTGAAGGAAATGCGTCGCCGTATCCAGCTGCTCAACCGTCTTGCCGAGGTTGATGATGTAAATGCTGTTTTTCTCTTCGAAAATGAAATCCTTCATCTTCGGATTCCATCGTTTGGTTTGGTGGCCGTAATGTACTCCGGCCTCCAGGAGTTCTGTCATCATTTCCATTTTGGAAGAATTGTGGGATTCAGCGGTCATGCCGTCGTCTTAAGTTATTTGTTTTTAGCTTGCTTCTTGTTCGGCAAATTCCGGTGCTGGTTCCGCGAACGGATCTCCAGAACTGACAATGTCAAACTCGCGGTTCGATGGGAAGCCTGATCCTGCTGGAATCAAGTGACCCATAATTACGTTTTCTTTAAATCCACGCAAACGGTCAACTTTGCCGAGCGTGGCGGCTTCGGTCAGGACACGTGTCGTGTCTTGGAACGATGCGGCCGAGATGAAACTATCGGTTTCGAGTGATGCCTTCGTGATTCCGAGCAACACCGGGGTTGCTTCAGCGGGTTTACCACCCTTTTCCACGACGGCCGCGTTCTCTCTCTCGAAGTCCATGCGGTCGACCTGATCGCCCCATAACATCGTCGTGTCACCAGGATCGCTGATTTTCACCTTGCGAAGCATTTGGCGAACGATGATTTCGATGTGTTTGTCGTTAATTTCGACACCTTGCAGACGGTAAACTTCCTGGACCTCGTTTAGGAGGTGTTCTTGAAGTTCCTGTGGTCCGCAGATTTCGAGAATTTCGTGAGGGACTACTGGGCCTTCGGTCAATTGTTGACCTTTTTTCACCGAGTCGCCCTTGAAGGCGATGATGTGTTTGTTCAGCGGGATGAGGTGTTCCTCTTCCACACCGGTCTGCGGATCGGTAACCACGAGGCGGCGTTTGCCGCGCACGGTGCCACCGATGTCCACCACACCATCGATCTTGGCGATTTCGGCGGAATCTTTTGGTCGGCGTGCTTCGAAAAGCTCGGCGACACGCGGGAGACCACCGGTGATGTCCTTGGTTTTGGCGATTTTGCGGGGAGTTTTCGCCAACCGCTGTCCGGCGGGAACTTTCTCGCCCTCTTTCACTTCGACCTGAGCTCCCGACGGAATCGAGTAGCTTCCAAGCACGGTGCCGGCTTTGTCGAGAATGACGATCTGCGGGTGCAAATCTTCCTTGTGCTCAATGACGACCGTTCCCATGACGCCAGTGGTTTCATCGATTTCCTTGCGGATCGTGACCCCACTGATCATGTCGATAAACTGGACCTTCCCAGCATGCTCGGAAATGATCGGCACGTTGTATGGATCCCATTGGATAAATGTCTCGCCCTTTTTAACGTGAGCGCCATTCGCCACGGAGATCACCGAGCCTACCACAACGTTGTAGCTCTCGAGTTCGCGACCGCCTTTCGAGTGGATGCTAACCGAACCGTTTTTGTTGAGTACAACGGATGTTCCCTCGGTGGTCTGCACGATTTTTAGATCGTTGAACTGGATTGTTCCTTCGTTCTTCGCCTTGATGATCGGTTGTTTGAACGTTTGGCTTGCAGCCCCGCCGACGTGGAATGTTCGCATCGTGAGCTGCGTGCCGGGTTCACCGATCGACTGAGCAGCGATGATTCCAACTGCTTCGCCCATCGAGACTTCGCCACCGTTGGCCAAGTTGCGTCCGTAGCATTTTCTGCATACTCCACGCTTGGATTCGCATGTGAGGACCGATCGGATCTTGAGTTGTTCGATGCCGATTTTTTCGATTGCAGCTGCTGCCTCTTCGGAGACGATTTCGTTCGCGCGAATGATGTAGTTCCCCGTGACCGGGTCCTTGATCGACTCGCAGCTGGAACGACCAATGATGCGGGTTGGAAGACTAACCACTTCCTCGTCGCCCTCGTAGATTGGACGGACGACGATTCCATTGACCGTGCCGCAGTCGTCTTCGGTGATGATGACGTCTTGCGCAGCATCCACCAATTTGCGGGTGAGGTATCCGGAGTCCGCAGTTTTCAGCGCGGTATCCGCAAGTCCTTTCCGGGCACCGTGAGTCGAGATAAAGTATTCGAGCACGGTCTGCCCTTCACGGAAGTTGGAAATAATCGGCTGTTCGATGATTTCGCCTGACGGCTTGGCCATGAGGCCGCGCATGCCGGCGAGCTGTTTGATCTGGGTCCGGTTTCCACGGGCTCCAGAGTCAACCATCATGAACACCGTGTTCATTTCGCGTTTGCCGTCGTTGTGCTGGAGCGTGCGGAACAAGACGTTTGCGACTTCCTCACCGGTGTGTGTCCAGACGTCTTGAACTTTGTTCTTACGCTCTCCGTCGGTGATGATACCGCGGCGGTATTGTTTTTCGACCTCGCTGATTTCCTTGTAGGCGCGCTCGATGAGTCCCGCTTTTTCTTTCGGGATGATCATGTCCGAGACACCGATCGAGATCCCTGCCTTGGTGGCGGCGCGGAAGCCCATTTCTTTGAGCCGGTCGAGCGTTTCGACGGTGCCCTGTTGTCCGGCGACCTGGTAGCAACGCCAGATGATGTCCGACAGCTGTTTCTTACCGCAGACTTTATTGTAGAATCCTAGTCCGTCGGGCCAGATTTGGTTGAAAATCACGCGGCCAGCAGTGGTTTCGAGGATTTTTTGGTCCGCATTGCCGTAAATCGTCTTGCGACCGAAATCAGGATTTTTGAACCGGACTGGTGTGTGTGTTTCCACTGCGCCTTCGGAGAGTGCCATTTCAACTTCCGCAGAGTCAGCGAAGAGCGAAGTCCGTCCGCTTGCTGGGGCGTCTCCGTTTCTTGGGGTCTGCGTGAGGTAGTAACAACCGAGCGGAATGTCCTGCGATGGTGTCGTGATCGGCTTGCCGCTGGATGGCGAGAAGATGTTGTTCGGAGCGAGCATGAGGAGGCGGGCCTCCATTTGCGCTTCCACCGAGAGCGGAACGTGCACGGCCATTTGGTCACCGTCAAAGTCCGCGTTGTAAGCGGTACAAACGAGCGGGTGAACGCGAATCGCCTCTCCTTCAATGAGGATCGGCTCAAATGCTTGGATCGATAGACGGTGCAAGGTCGGAGCGCGGTTCAGGAGAACCGGGTGCCCTTTGGTCACTTCGTCAAGGATGTCCCAAACTTCTGGTGTTTGGCGTTCGATCAGCTTTTTCGCGCTGCGAACGGTGTGAACGTATCCGAGTTCTTTCAGACGACGAATGATGAATGGCTCGAACAAGACGAGTGCCATTTTCTTCGGCAGACCGCATTGATTCAGCTTGAGCTCCGGTCCGATCACGATGACCGAACGGCCGGAGTAATCGACACGTTTTCCGAGCAAGTTTTGCCGGAAGCGTCCGCCCTTGCCTTTGAGCATGTCGCTCAAAGACTTCAGAGGACGGTTAGCGGCACCTGTGACGGCGCGGCCGTGGCGACCGTTGTCAAACAACGCATCGACGGATTCTTGAAGCATCCGTTTTTCATTCCGGATGATCACTTCCGGCGTTTTCAGCTGGAGCAATGTCTTGAGACGGTTGTTCCGGTTGATGACGCGACGGTAAAGGTCGTTAAGATCGGATGTTGCGAAGCGGCCACCTTCGAGCGGCACGAGCGGACGCAGGTCCGGTGGGATCACGGGCAGAACCGTGAGAATCATCCATTCCGGGCGCGTCTTGGATGACGCGAACCCTTGAACGAGTTTGAGACGCTTCGAGTATTTCTTGCGAAGCTGTTTGCTCCGGGTCTGGGTCATCGCAACCTCGATCTCCTCGACGAGCGTCTGGAGGTCGGTTTGTTCGAGAAGTTTTTTGATCGCCTCAGCGCCCATTCCCGCTTCGAAGCTGTCGCCGTAAGCGTCTTCCGCATCGCGGAATTCGGTTTCGGTTAGAAGCTGGCAACGCTCCAATGGAGTATTGCCGGGGTCGATGACGATGTAGTCCTCGTAATAGATGACACGCTCCAACTGGCGCGATGTCATATCGAGCATCAACCCGATGCGGGAAGGCATGCATTTGTAAAACCAGATGTGCGATACCGGGACGGCCAACTCGATGTGTCCCATCCGCTCGCGACGAACGCGGGATTGCGTCACTTCGACACCGCAACGGTCGCAGACAATGCCTTTGTGCTTGATGCGCTTGTATTTTCCGCACGAGCATTCCCAGTCCCGGGTGGGGCCGAAGATTCGCTCGCAGAACAAGCCGCCTTTTTCAGGCTTGAATGTGCGGTAATTAATCGTTTCGGGGTTTTTTACTTCGCCGCGGCTCCACGACCGGATGGATTCCGGCGATGCGACAGTAATGCCCACCTCGTCGAAACTTTCGACTGGGGCGGCTCCGGTCAACTCACTCAACTTGTTTTCAATCATGGTTTCTCTCTCAGTGTTGCGTGTGTTTCTGGTAACAATCAGGCTGCGGTGTCGGTCAGGGTCAGGGCTTCCTTAGGCGCGCCGACGCGCACGTCGAGGCCAAGGCCCTGCATTTCCTTGATGAGCACGTTGAATGACTCCGGCGTGCCTGCGGTGAGTGAGTTATCGCCTTTGACGATACTCTCGTAAATCCGCGTGCGGCCTTGGACATCGTCCGATTTGACAGTGAGAAGCTCTTGGAGCGTGTAGGCGGCGCCGTAAGCTTCGAGTGCCCAAACCTCCATCTCTCCGAAACGCTGGCCACCGTATTGGGCTTTTCCGCCCAGGGGTTGCTGCGTGACGAGTGAGTATGGTCCGACGGCCCGGGCGTGGATTTTATCCGCGACGAGGTGGCCGAGTTTGAGCATGTAGATGTAGCCGACGACGACTTGTTGGTCGAATTGCTCACCGGTGCGGCCGTCAAAGAGCGTGGCTTTCCCGGTTTCGTTGATCCAAGTGAAGCCTTCCTTCGTTTTGGCTTCGACGAGGTATTCGCGGATGCGTTCCTCGGTGATTCCGTCGAACACGGGGGTGGCGACTTTGAATCCGAGTGCCTTGGCAGCCACGCCGAGGTGGGTTTCGAGCACCTGACCGACGTTCATTCGGCTTGGCACGCCCAGTGGGTTCAGCACGATATCAACGGGGGTTCCGTCTGCGAGGAACGGCATGTCTTCTTCGGGAACGATCTTGGCCACAACGCCTTTGTTTCCGTGACGACCGGCCATTTTATCACCGACGCTGAGTTTCCGTTTGCTCGCGATGTAAACTTTGACCTGCTTGATGATGCCGGGATCGACGTCATCACCGCTTTCGACCATCCCGATTTTTTCTTCCTTCTCTTGTTCTAGATCGGTGAATTTATGTTCGAACTGGCTGATGATTTCTCGGATTTTGTTCCGGATCGGGCTTGGGTCGATTTCAACGTGCTCGTAAACCGAGGCGAGCTTGCGGAGAAGCTGCTTCGTGATTTTACGGTTCGCAGGGATGATGATCTCGCCGGTCTGCGCGTTGACGACATCGAGCGGTATTTTCTCTCCAAGGAGCACGTTGGAAAGTGCTTCGGTGAGTTGCTCGTGGAGTTCGTCTTTGCGGCGCTTGTGATCGTCGAGGATCATCTTCTGCTGACGCTTCGACTCGGTCGGGGTCATTTTCTGACGGGCGACTTCCTTTTTAGAGGAAACTTTGACGTCCATGACGATGCCGTAGGTGCCGGATGGCACTGTGAGCGATGTGTCTTTGACGTCGGCCGCTTTTTCACCGAAAATCGCGCGAAGGAGGCGCTCTTCGGGAGCCAGCTCGGTTTCGCTTTTCGGCGTGATTTTTCCGACCAGAATATCACCCGGTTTGACCTCTGCACCGATGCGAATCACGCCATCCGCGCCGAGGTTTGCCAGTGCTTCCTCGCTAACGTTCGGGATATCCTTGGTGATTTCTTCAGGTCCGAGTTTCGTGTCACGAGCTCCGATTTCGAATTCATCAATGTGGATCGATGTGTAGATGTCTTCCTTCACGACCTTCTCAGAGATCATGATGGCATCTTCGAAGTTATACCCGTTCCAAGACATGAACGCGACGAGCACGTTCCGTCCAAGGGCGAGTTCACCTTTTTCGGTGTTCGGGCCGTCGGCGAGCACATCACCGAGCTTGATCGTTTGGCCTTTGGCTACGATGGGCTTTTGGTTGATGCAGGTGCTTGCGTTCGAACGCATGAACTTGCGGAGTTCGTAAATGTGAACGCCGGATGCCGGATCGTGCTTGAACTTTTTCTTGCCTTCCGGCATTTGGCCGTCGGGCGTAATGACGATGTGGCTGGCTGTCACCGAAGCGACTTTACCATCAGACTCGGAGACGATGACCGCCTTGGAGTCGCGGGCCACGCGGCCCTCGAGACCTGTGCCGACGAGCGGCGAGTCTGAGATCAGCAATGGCACCCCTTGGCGCTGCATGTTCGAGCCCATGAGTGCGCGGTTCGCATCATCGTGTTCGAGGAACGGAATCAACCCGGCCGCCACGGATACAAGCTGTTTCGGCGAGACGTCCATGTATTGGATCTGATCGGGCGAAACTTCCACGAAGTCTCCACGGAAACGTGCCGAGATTGACTCCGCAGTGAAGTTTCCGTTTTTATCCACCGGCGAGTTCGCCTGGGCGATGTAGTAGTTTTCCTCGCGGTCACCGGTGAGGTATTCGACCTCGCTGGAGACTTTCGAGTTGGCTACTTTGCGGTAAGGCGTTTCGATGAAGCCGAAATCATTGACTTGGGCAAACGTGCTCAACGAGCTGATAAGTCCGATGTTTGGACCTTCAGGTGTTTCGATCGGGCAAATCCGTCCGTAGTGTGACGGATGCACGTCACGAACTTCGAACCCGGCGCGGTCGCGGCTCAAACCACCAGGTCCGAGTGCCGAAAGGCGACGCTTGTGCGTAAGTTCGGAGAGCGGATTGGTTTGATCCATGAACTGGCTGAGCTGCGAACGCCCAAAGAAGTCACGTACGACAGCACTGAGTGCTTTCGGGTTGATCAACTTTTGCGGCGTGATGTGCTCGGTGCCTACATCATAAAGTGTCATGCGCTCACGAACCAATCGCTCGGTGCGCGCCAGTCCGACACGGCATTGGTTCGCGAGTAACTCGCCCACGGTCCGCACGCGGCGGCTGCCGAGGTGATCGATATCGTCGACCATTCCTTCACCGAGGCGCAGTTCGACGAGATACTTCATCGCGGCCACAAAGTCTTCCTTCGTGAGAATCCGGATGGCATCAGCGACTTCCACGCCGAGTTTTTGGTTGATCTTGTGACGGCCGACGCGTCCGAGATCGTAGCGCTTAGGATCAAAGAACAGGCGCTTGAGCATGCTGCGCGAGTTTTGCACAGTTGGCGGATCGCCAGGGCGCAATTTGCGGTAGATGTCTTTGAGCGCTTCGTCCTCGTTGTGTGCCGGGTCTTTTTTCAGCGACTTGATGATCGTGTCATCATTTTTTGTATCAACTACCTGAACTGACTTGTGCCCGAGGCTGAGGAGTTGGTGGACAGTCGGCTTGGTGAGCGGCTCGAATGCGCGCGCCACAGTGACTTCACCGTCCAAGACGTCTTCGATGAGAACTTTGGAAGCAATTTCTTCCTCGTCGAGTTTTTCACTCAATTTGAGCGTTTCGACAGTGTAGAACAGGCTAATGATATCGGCGTCGGAGCCGTAGCCCAGAGCGCGGAGGAATGTGGTCGCGAGGAACTTGCGGCGGCGTTTGCGGCGGTCCAGATACACATACAGGAGATCGCTGGTATCGAACTGAACTTCCAACCATGAGCCGCGGTCGGGGATGATGCGGAAACTGTGCAGGAGTTTTCCATTCAAATGGATGTCTGTTTCGAAGCAGATGCCCGGCGAACGGTGAAGTTGGCTGACCACGACGCGTTCGGCACCGTTGATCACGAAGGTCCCTTGCGGAGTCATCAGAGGGATTTCGCCCATGTAGACCTTTTCTTCCTTCGTGCTGGCTTCGTCTTTGTAACGGAAGGTCACGTAAAGCGGGGCGCTGAATGTTTGCCCTTCGCGCTGTGATTCCAGAGCGCTCATCTTGGGCTCGCCTAAATCATAACTGACAAAATCCAAGCTGGCCTTCTCTTCGAATCCGAAAATCGGGAAAAACTCCTTGAATACGGCTTGGAGTCCAACTTCACGGCGCTTTGTAGGCTCCACTCCACGTTGGAAGAATTCATCGTAGGATTTGATCTGGAGATCGATCAAATTAGGCGGCGCGATAGCCTCGTTCAGCTTGCCAAAGTAAATGCGTTCGGACATGTGGCGGGTGCTTGTGGTTGACATTAATCTACCTGCGAATCGATGGTTCGATTTCGAGTCGCCGTCAGTGGGTAAGACAAAAAGCCCGCGGAACGACGGAGTGTCGTTTCTGCGGGAAAGATATTACTGGCGGCGGCGCGGAATCGCGGATTCAGATCTTCAGGCAAAAGGGTGGTTGTAGAAAATAGGCCCGGGAGCGCGCGGCTGCAACCTTTTTCTTGCTTGACAGCAGAATCGGTTGCGCCGCAGCGCTCCAGGACAGGATTTGTGTGAGCTTACTTGATCTCGACCTTGGCGCCTGCGGCCTCGATCTTTTTCTTGATCTCTTCTGCTTCTTCTTTGGTAACGCCTTCTTTCAGAGCTTTGGGCGCGCTTTCGACGAGTGCCTTTGCTTCTGCGAGTCCGAGTCCGGAAACTGCTGCACGCACTTCCTTAATGACGGCGATTTTATTTCCGCCGGTTTCGACTAGGATGACGTCGAAGCTGGTTTTTTCTTCGACGGCAGCGGCTTCACCGCCACCTCCGCCACCAGCGGCAGCGACGGCCACGGGGGCCGCGGCGCTTACGCCCCATTTTTCTTCGAGTAGTTTGACGAGGTCAGCGATTTCCAAGACGGTTAATCCGCTGAGTTTCTCCACGAGTTCAGTTGTATCTGCCATAGTATGTATTGTTGGTATCGTCGCGTTCTAAAGCCTTAGAGCATTTAAGTTCCGGCGGCTGCCGGTTCCGACGAGGAACCTGTTAGGTTTTTTCTGTGCTCGTGGAGTGTATCTTCTGACACCCCACGAAATTGGTAAAAGTCCTGGGTCCCGGGATCGGGATCGGGATCGGACTCGTGTAAAATCAAGTTTATGCGCTGTGTTGGTCGACCTTTGCTTGAAGCACGCGTGCGAGGCTTGCGCCCGGTTCGTTGAGCGTGCGCACCAACTTGGTTGCCGGGGCGAGCAGCACGCCGAGGAGGGTGGCCTGCAATACTTCCTTGGAAGGAAGCTCGGCGAGCGAGTTGATTTGCGCAGGATTGAGCGGCGCGTTATCCAATGCACCGGCCTTGACCGCAGGCTTTTGGAATTCTTTAGCAAACGTTTTGAGGACCTTTGCGGCGGCGCAGATGTCCGCTTCGCCAGTAACGACGGCGTTCTGTCCGGTGAGCGCGCTGCTGAGGTCGGGCATTCCGAGCTCTTTCGCGGCGATTTTGATGAATGTATTTTTTACGACGTGGATTTCCGCGCCGCAGCCCGCGAGGCGGTTGCGTAATTCCGCGAAATGCGGGACGGTCATTCCGGTGTATTCCGCCACGATAAGAAATGGCGAGCCTTGGAATTTGACGCGGACGTCGTCAACGATGGTGGATTTTTCGGGTCTCATGGATGGGACTTAATTGGGTATTGTGTTCGGACGAGACCGCTAGTTTTTGAGATACGGCGACGGATCAACGACGACACCCGGTGACATGGTTGCGCTCAACGTGATTGCATGAACAAAAGTTCCTTTTGCCGTCGGAGGGCGTGAGCGGACCACTGCTTCGATCACTGCCGCGCCATTCTGGGCGAGTGCGGCTGGCTCGAACGAGAATTTGCCAACAGGAACAGCAATGTTTGCGTTTTTGTCGAGCTTGAACTCAACACGGCCTGCTTTCACTTCTTTGATCGCGGTCGCGGTATCATCGGTGACTGTTCCCGTTTTTGGGTTGGGCATCAAGCCGCGGGGTCCGAGCACTTTTCCAAGCTTACGGACTTCAGCCATGGCCGATGGGGTTGCGATGGCGACGTCGAAATCTGAGAATCCACCTTGGATTTTTTTGATCAAATCCTCGAATCCAACAAATTCCGCGCCTGCCTCGCGGGCAGCTTCTGCGGATGAACCAGTTGCGAAAACCAGAACTCGCACGGTTTTGCCGCTTCCATTGGGGAGAGGGCAGGTGCCACGGACCATTTGGTCACTCTGGCGAGGGTCGACACCGAGCTTAAACGACAGGGTGACGGTTTGGTCGAACTTGGGTGCTGGCAATGTCTTGAGAAGATTGATGGCTTCGTCAAGCGTGTGTTTTTTTCTGCTGTCCACCAGTGAGGCGGCAGCCCGATAGCGTTTACTGCGTTGTTTTTGCATTTTTGTAAGCAGTGTTAGCGTCCTGACGGTTGGTCAAAGACTCCTGCGGTGTGTGTTTTGATTGAAAAGAAAGATCAAGCCTCGATCTCGATGCCCATTTGGCGTGCAGTTCCGGCGATCGTGCGGAAGGCCGCTTCTTCGGTGCGGGCGTTCATGTCCTTCATCTTGATTTTGACGATGTCCATGACTTGCTGTTTCGAAAGCTTTGCGACCTTGGTTTTGTTGGGTTCTTTCGAGCCCGAAGCAATATTCGCGGCCTTCTTCAAGAGAATGCCTGCGGGTGGGGACTTGGTAATGAATGTGAAGCTCTTGTCCTTGAAAACGGTGATTACAACGGGAAGGATGTCACCTGCCTGCTTTTGTGTGGCAGCATTAAACTCCTTGCAAAACGCCATGATGTTGACGCCTCGCTGACCGAGCGCGGGACCGATTGGGGGCGCTGGGTTAGCCTGTCCTGCAGGGACCTGCAGCTTGATATATCCGACAATTTCTTTAGCCATGGTGTCTCGTTATTGTAAAAAAGTGTTCCGCTGGGTGCGGTGAAAAAGGAGCGAGATATTGAGGGAGCAATTGCCGGCAGTCAAGAAGGTAATTAAAAAAATTATGCCTTCGTGCTCACGCGAGTGTTTCTGTGCTTGCAGGACCGAGGATTGGATAAAATCACGCGCCCGCACGAATAATACAAAAATCCCGTTGGCGGAGTGCGGATTTTCCTGAACAATGGAGTTCTATGCATGAAGTTTTTGCTCCGGGACGCGTCGAATTATTGGGAAATCATACCGACTATAACGGCGGCGTAGTTTTGTCAGCGGCCCTTGACCTCGGCACCACTGCGAAAGGTGTGCGACGCGAGGATACCATCATCAAACTGCGGAGCGAGGGGTTTCCGGAGGTGACGATTGACGCGGCGATCCCAAGCCAACCCACGGGAGAGTGGAGCGATTACCCGGTGGGGGTGGTTACCAAATTCGTTGAGGCTGGCTACGCAGTGAGCGGGTTTGAGGCGGACTTTTCTTCGAATTTGCCCGTGGGTGCTGGCTTGTCGAGTTCGGCGGCCATTGAGGTCGCAACGGCGGTGTTGCTTTGTGAGATGTTTGATATAAAAATCTCGCCGATCGACGTGGCAAGGCTCTGCAAGCGAGCGGAGAATGAGTTTGCCGGGGTGAATTGCGGCATTCTGGATCAGGTTTCCAGTGTGTTCGGGCGGAAGCAGAATGCGATTTTTTTGGATTGCCGGGCCGAAACCGTGCGGCGGGTTCCATTTCCGGGAGGCGTCGAGTTATTGGTCGTGCATTCGGGGGTCAAGCATGCCCTGACCGGTGGCGAATACAACGAGCGACGCGAGCAGTGTTTCGAAGCCGCGCGCATTCTCGGAGTTCCGGCCCTGCGTGATGCGTCCACGGCGGACCTCGCACACCCGGGCCTCTCCGAAATCGTTCGCAAGAGGGCGAGCCATATCACCGGTGAAAACGAGCGCGTGTTTGCGGGGCTCGACGCCCTTGAGCGGGGCGACCTCGACGCTTTCGGCAAGCTCCTCACTGCGTCGCATGACAGTTCGATAAATAACTTCGAAAACAGCACCGCCGAGCTGGATGCCTTGGTTCGAATCGCCACAAGCCTGCCGGGTGTTTACGGCGCACGGCTGACCGGCGGTGGGTTCGGCGGGGCGATTATCGCCTTGGTTTCGTCACAATACGTTGATGGAGTGAGACTTAATATTCTTGAAGCGTATCAAAATGAACTCGGAATCAAAACCGCGGCTTACGACTGCCTCATAGGTGACGGTGCAATCCCTGATGCCTGATTGTTGCCGAAACTGGACAATCGGCATCTTCCGTCGATACTGACCTCTAAGTTCATGGAAGCCACACTTCGCACAGTCACCCGCGACATCCTCGCCTCTTACGCCAGCGTGGGCGGTTTGAACAATACGGACGGCTTGAATTTACCCTCCAAGGGTGCGGTGGATACGATTTGCACCGACCTGCTCCAGGTGTTGTTCCCCGGTTTTCATGATGATGAAGCGGTGCACGGTGAGTTTTTGTCGGAGTTGACTTTTCACCGAATCACCAGCATTGCAGACCGCCTTGAGGATCAGATTTGTCGAAGCCTGAGAATCGATGACCCCGCATGCCCGGAGGCAAGGGCCAGAGCGCTACTCAGCGAGTTTTTGAAATCTCTACCGTCGATCCGTGAACTGCTTCAAACCGACATCGAAGCAGCCTACGAAGGCGATCCCGCCGCGATCAGCAACGAAGAAATCATTCTTTCCTATCCATTCGTGGAGACCATCGCAATCCAGCGCAGCGCACACGCGCTCTACAAGGCAGGCATTCCGATCATTCCGCGCATGATGACCGAGTGGGCGCACTCTCGCACCGGAATTGACGTGCACCCTGGTGCCAGCATCGGGACACACTTCTTCATCGACCACGGCACGGGGGTCGTGATTGGCGAAACGTGTGTGATCGGCAACCATGTGAAGCTCTACCACGGCGTGACGCTCGGTGCCCGGAGTTTCCAGAAGGACGAAGAGGGGCACTTGGTCAAAGGCGGAAAACGGCATCCCAACGTCGAAGATTGGGTCATCATTTATCCGAACTCCACAGTGTTGGGTGGCGAAACCGTGATCGGTCGGGAGTCCACCATCGGAGCCAATGTTTTCCTGATGCAAAGTGTTCCTGAACGATCACTCGTCACCTACGAGGAAACCCAGCTTCGCGTAACCCCAAAACGCCAAGCGCAACCGGCCGGACTGGAATGGCATATCTAGACTACAATGCCACTACTCCGCTTGCGCCGTGTGCGCTGGCTGCCATGGTGCCCGTGCTGGAGCAGGAGTTTGGTAATCCGTCGAGCATTCACGCGCACGGGAGGCGCGCCAGAGCAGTGCTGGACAACTCGCGTGATACGATCGCTGCACTCCTTGGCGTCCGTCCGCATGAAATCATTTTCACCGGAGGGGGAACGGAGTCCGATAACTTGGCGATTCTGGGGCTGGCGCGCAGCCGGAGTGTGCTCGGAAAGCATCTGATTACCGTATCCACAGAGCACCACGCCGTGTTGCATGCGTTCGAATTTCTCGCAAAATCCGAGGGGTTTGAAGTGACGGTTTTGCCAGTGACGCGCGACGGTCAACTCGATCCGGACCAATTACGATCTGCCCTCAGGCCCGACACAATCTTGGTTTCCGTCATGTCCGCGAACAACGAAACAGGGGTGATCCAGCCGATGAGCGAACTCGCAGCGATCTGCCGCTCTCACGGAGTGCCGCTTCACAGCGATATGGTGCAGTCGTTTGGAAAACAGACTGTCAGACCGGGCGAGATTGGCATCAATGCTCTCAGCATTGCCGCACACAAGTTTTATGGTCCCAAGGGGGCCGGAATCCTTTACCTCGAAGCTGGCCAATCCCTTGCACCGCTTCATCTTGGAGGCTCCCACGAAAACCAGCGCCGCCCCGGCACAGAGGATGTTGCCAATATCGCGGGAATGGCCGCTGCGGCAGAGTGGGTGCAAGATGGAATGGAGTCCGAACAGCACCGCCAAAGCGTCCTGCGCGAATCGCTGTGGGATGGAATTTCACGGCTTTTTCCAACCGCGATCCGCAATGGGAATCCGGAGTTAACGCTCGCAAACACGCTGAATGTTACCTTCCCGGGCGTGGATGGAGAAACACTGCTTATCGGCTTGGATTTGGAAGGGGTTTCTGTTTCAAGCGGATCGGCCTGTATGGTCGGTTCCGTGCAACCATCCCACGTGCTCATCGCGATGGGCGTGGACCCCGCGTTGGCAAAGTCCACGGTCCGGTTTTCAATCGGCAAGCCAACGACAGCAGCCGACGTCGAAGCCGCGTTTGCCGGACTGTCACGCGTGCTTTCAAGGCAAGCAACTAAGACCTCAACCGCCGATCGACTATGAGGCGCGGTGTGCACCAACTCGCATTTGACTTCGGAATGAATCTGCTGCGCCGGATCAGGCCCGCGGAAAAATCACGCACGCCGTCCCGGGCAAAAACGCGGAAACATCTGCGGCAGGACCCGATCCTCGAGGAAGTCGCACGCGTCCTTCTCAAGCAAGCGGGCTGCCGTGAACTTGCCAAGGAGGTGTCCGTCTCGTGGAACCCGCGTTTGCGGACCACCGCAGGGCTAGCGTGTTATCGCACGCGGAGCGTGATTTTGAATCCGAAGCTGATCGAGGTCTCCTCCGAGGAGGTCCAAATCACATTGCGTCATGAATTGGCGCACCTCGTCGCACAGGCGCGATCCGGGCGGCGCAGAGTCCCACCCCATGGCGCTGAGTGGCAGCAAGCCTGCTCTGATCTCGGCATCCCGAATGAGGCACGTTGCCACAACTTGCCGTTCAAACAACGGCGTGTGACGCGTCGGTATTTTTATAAGTGCCCCGAGTGTAGCGAAATCCTCGCTAGGGTGCAGCCGATCAAACGGCGTGTCGCTTGCGTGAAATGCTGTCGGAAATACCACGGCGGAAAATACGCCGAACGTTTCCGGTTTCGGCTAGTGGAGGAACCTGAACGCGCGGCGGCGTAGAGTTATTTCGATGCCGTAGCAAGGCCTAGTGCCTCCTCGACGATTTGGTCCGCTGTCACTCCCTCGGCCTCTCCCTCGAAGTTTAAAATAAGGCGGTGCCGCAGAGCCGACGCGGCAGATTTGCGAATATCGCTCCAAGCAACATGCAAGCGTCCGGCGAGCAATGCCTCGATTTTTGCGCAGAGAAGAATCGCCTGAGCTCCGCGCGGACTCGCCCCGTAACGAACAAATCGTGACGCCGACGGCGCGGAACCAGGCTTCCCGGGGTGTGTGGCCATCACCATCGTCACGACCCGCTCCTGCACCTCTCGGGCCACCGGCACGGCACGGACAAATTGTTGAAAATGCAACAACTCCGAGACTTGATTTAGGGCCTTGGCAGGTTGATCCACCACGCCCGACGTCGTGCGGTCAAGAATCTCATGCAACTCGGCAGGGGTTGGATATCCGACCAGTAACTTGACCAGAAACCGGTCCAACTGGGCTTCGGGCAGCGGGTAAGTGCCCTCCATTTCAATCGGATTTTGAGTGGCTAAAACAAAAAATGGATCCGGCATGGGATACGATGTGCCAGCAATCGTCGAATGCCGCTCCTGCATGGCCTCCAGCAAGGCACTCTGGGTTTTTGGAGTGGCCCGGTTGATTTCATCGGCAAGGAGAATATTGGTAAACACAGGTCCCTTTTGAAACTGGAACACTTTCCTGCCGGAATCCTCAGCGATTAAATTGGTCCCCACGATGTCCGCAGGCATGAGGTCCGGCGTGAATTGAATACGCGCAAAGTCCAAGCCCGTCGCCCTTCCCAACGAATGGACCAGCAAGGTTTTCCCGAGTCCCGGCGCCCCTTCCAAAAGGACATGCCCATTCGCAAACAATGCGGTCAGCAAACCCCGAACGACCTGGTGCTGTCCCACGATGGCTTTACCAATTTCCGCTTCGAGCGATTCAAACAGTTTCGAAAACTCCTGAGCTTTGGCAGCGATGTCGGTGTCCATGATGGAAAACTATGATCGGGAAGATAAAATTTGTGCAGGAGAAAAGTGATAGCTACTCGGAATCCGCTCGAACGCTTTCAAAATACCGCAGCACAAGCTCGCGGGCGCCGATCGGGATTTCCTCCAATTCGACCGTTTGCTCTTGAAACTCCAGCGTGGCGGCGGAGGGCGCGGATAAGGGCACCTGGGACGCATTTCCGCTTTGGCGGGAAATGATGGAAAAGCTCGCACCTGGTTCATTCTTGCTGCTCGGAACACTTGCGGCTAGCTCCGGCCCCGTTGTTTCACCGAGGACGCCAGTGGGCTCCGGATTGGTTTGCGCGGGTCCAAAATCATTGTCACTGCCAGACCCTGGAGCTGCGGAGTCAGATTCCACTGGACCCGGTGCGGAGGGATTGTTGCCGGCCGCCAATTGCTCGAGCAATGAACTGCCGAGTTGATTATCGCCGTCGCCTTCCTCACGCTTCTCACCATTCGGGGCATCCCCCAACCCTGCCGCCGACCGCCTCTTTTCCTCCAACCGGGACGCCAAACGCTCGAGTCTCTTGGATTCCTCCAGCGTCGGTGCTAAGGGCGAACCGGATAGCGAAGGATCCGTGGTAATCGGAAGCTCGGAAATGGCTGCGAGCGATCCAGAGGTGTCAAATTTATCCGTTTCGTTGGAGCGAGCCCCTTGGCTTGGCTGTTGGGATAGCCCATCTTTCGGCGGCACAGGATCGGCGAGCGCACGAATCCCCGAGATCGCAGATGAAAGCGCGCGAACGCCAGTATCCCTCGGTTTTTGCAAGCGGTTTTCGCGAATCTGCTCGGCGTCATTTTTGAGTAAATCAGAGATCGCTGAAAGCTCAGGAGCCACCGATTCGATCTCGCTTGCCGCCGAAAGCAACAACTCGGAAATCGAAATCCGTTCAGCCGCGTTCGAGCGGACATCGATCCAGAACCACGACTGAAGTGCCGCGATTCCGACCCATGCCAACAGAATTAAACCCAGAGAACTCCGCGAAACCGCCATCGCCCTCGCTGGCAAACAGAAGCCAGCGGCAAAGGTTTCAATTTCTTTTCGAATCGCAAGATTCCACGAGGGAGCTGCACCGCGAATGGGCAATGCCGACCATGTGCAAAAACGGTCCTCGGCGCCCGGTGCAGAATCGTCGAGGCACGCGGCAGCAACCTGCGTGGAAACGCGGACGAATAGCCTCGAAATCAGCACCGCCAAAAAAACCACACCGGCCCAGAACGCAAGGAGACCTTCCGAAACGGGCGGCGCCCCCAAGAGAAACCGGAGACACGCGATCACAGCAAGAAACGCAGTCAGACCTCCGACCAATACGACTGCAATCCGGAGCCACCGTTCGCGGGCCAGCCGGACACGCATCGACTCAAGAAGCGTGTCAGGCGAGGAAGGCGAATTTGCCGAAGTCACACCGACACAAATCCCCTACGGCCAGCACCAACGCAAGACGGAATCACAGAACGGCGCCAAGCCTTTCCATGGCCAGCAGCGCCCGCTTGCGATCCAGCCCCCAGCGATACCCCGCCAAGTCTCCGTCCCCTCGAATCACACGATGACATGGGATCAAGATTGCAACCGAGTTGTTTCCGCAGGCGCTTGCCACAGCGCGGACTGCATTCGGGCGGGCAATTCCCCGCGCGACCGCTTGATAAGACACCGTGGAACCCTTTGGGATCGTCTTCAGGAAGTCCCAGACCGCACACTGAAATGGAGTTCCAATCACATCCAACGGCACATCCGGCGTGGCGGCTGGTCCTTTCATGGTTGACCGAATTTCATCCAGCCATGAGCCAAACAAAGCGGGCGGCTCGGGAGTAAAATCCCATCCTTTGCGGCCGTTCACGGCCGTTTCAAGCGATTCATCGTCGTTCCGGAACTGCAGCAGACAAATCCCCCGGTCCGTCGCACCGATTACCAAGTCACCCATCGGAGAACCCGCAATCGCAAAATGGACGAGAGTTTTCGGAGGGGATGTTTTCATTTTGCCGGAGACGATCCGTATTTCTTACCCCTCGCCAGCCTTCGCTGCAAGGAACTGCCGCCACCCTCCAAATTCCGTGATGTGGATTTTTCCATCGACAGCCACCGCTTCGCAGAGAAACCCACAGACGTCGGAGCCATCTTCCAGATGCACGCGACCCAGCCCCAGCGGACTGGGAATTCCCTCCAAAAAATCACCGACCGCTTCGTGCGGCAAACTCCAGACCTCCACATCCAGAGACGCGCCTCCCTCATGAGATCGCAGCATACCGGGGCGTTTATCATCCAAGGCGACCATACGATAAACGGGCGCTGTCGCTGCCTTGCGCACGAGCTCACCGCCACGTGAGGTCAGTTGCGCATTCAATGGCAAACCACTCATGTGCGCACCACACACGACGAGCAAAAATCTTTCGTTTTTCACCTCAGTGCCACCCGCGAGCGCCAGAAGTGCAGCATCCTGAAATGCAGGCGCGGCAAATGTGATCCCAAATGGCATGCCATCCTCCCGGAATCCAGCCGGCACAGCCACTCCCGCCAAATCCAGCAGGTTCATGAAATTCGTGTAATACCCGAGGTTGGAATTCAGCGTCAGCGGGTCCGCCAAAACCTCGTCGACACGATAGATCGTTCCGGCCGTGGGTGTGCAAATTGCGTCGACCTCACTCCAAACCACCTCGGATGCCCTTCGCAGTTCCGCAAGGCGGTATTGAGCGCTGAATGCATCTGCGGCGCTGCCGATTTTCCCACCTTCTATAATTTTTCGCGTGACTGGCTGAAACGCCTCCGGGCTCACGTCCAGAAGCTCCCGCGTTGCCAGATACCGCTCAGCCACCCACGGGCCTTCGTAGAGGAGTTTTGCGGCGTCGCGAAACGGGGAAAAATCGATTTCGACGATTCGAAACCCGTCGCCTGTCAGCGACTCGACGGCCGCACGCCAGCAGGCCTCGTAACCCGCGTCACCGAAAAACTCGAGTTGGTCAGCCCTCGGGACGCCGATGGACCGAATCGGGCGTTGCGCGACCGGTTCACTTTCCCGGCAGAACGGGTCCGAAAAATCAAACCCCGCCGCAACATCGAGCACTGCCTGCGCATCCGCCGCGGTTTTGGCGAAGATTGAAATGCAATCCAAGCTGCGGCAAGCGGGCACCACACCCGAGTTACTCAATAATCCCCGCGTCGGCTTGCATCCGATCAGGTTGTTAAATGCAGCCGGCACGCGCCCGGAGCCCGCGGTATCCGTGCCCAAAGAAAATGAAACCAATCCGGACGCAACCGCCACCGCAGAACCTGCGCTCGATCCACCCGGGATGTAATCCGGATGAAACAAGTTTTTCGGGATACCATACGGCGACCGCACGCCGACGAGTCCCGTTGCGAACTGGTCAAGATTGGTTTTCCCGATACAGATTGCCCCGGCGTCGAGCAACTTCTGGACGACAAAAGCGTTGGTTTCCGGCTGATAGGAAAACGCGGGACATGCCGCAGTGGTCGGCAGTCCGCGCACATCGATGTTGTCTTTCACTGCAAACGGGATGCCATAAAGCGGCAATTCTTCAGCCTTGCGCTCCATGAGGTCCGCCGCCGCTTTCAACAACACATCGTCCGGAAATCGGCTGATCCAGACTGCACTGTCATGGTCCAGACGCGGAATCAACGATTGGATTACATCGACTGGGGTGGTCTCACCCGAACGATAGGCTTCAGCAAGAGCGAGGATGTCGAGTGTCATGAGTCGGTTTTGAGTGCGATGATTGTTTGTCCTTGTGCAAGCGAAGTTCCCTCGTTGGCGATGATTGATTGCACGGTGCCGGATTCAGCCGCAACGCAGGCGATTTCCATTTTCATACTTTCCACGATGGCGACTGAATCTCCTGCGGACACCCGTTGACCGGGAGAAACCAGGACTTTCCACAGGTTCCCGGCCGTCGGACTCGCCACTGGCACACAGCCGGCAGGGAGCGCCACTGCCTCATGCGGAGCGGTAGCAGCAACGGTGTCAAATTCCTGGTCGTGGCCCGCTTCGCGCCATCGCTCACGCTCCTCGGCAAACGCAATCCGCTGGCGGGCTCGGAAGCTTTCAATCGTTTCCGCCTCACGATCCAAAAACGCATCGTAGTCGGAGAGATTGAACTCACTGACCTCAATGAGCGGCTCGTATCGTCCGGTCAACATGTCGTTACGCAGGGTGGTGAGTTCATCATGCGACACTGGGTAAAACCGGATTTGGTCAAAAAACCGGAGCAACCACGGGCAACCGTCCACAAACGAGCGGGTTTGGCGGTAGCGGTTCCACACGGGCACAGTGCGCCCGACGAGCTGGTATCCACCCGGACCTTCCATTCCGTAGATGCACATGTAGGCCCCACCGATCCCAACTGCATTTTCCGGCGTCCAAGTCCGGGCGGGGTTGTATTTTGTGGTCACCAGCCGGTGCCTCGGGTCCAGCGGAGTCGCGACCGGCGCACCGAGATACACATCGCCAAGGCCCATTACCAAATAGCTGGCCGAAAACACAATCTCACGAACCTCATCCACCGAATCCAATCCGTTGATTCGGCGAATGAATTCGATGTTACTCGGGCACCACGGCGCGTCTTTTCGGACGGACTGCGTGTATTTTTCAATCGCCATGCGGGTCGATTCATCGTCCCACGACAACGGCAAATGCACGATTCGCGTCGGCACGGTCATCTCAGCCACGTCGGCCAACGATGACTCGACATCCGACAACATCGCGAGTACCTCGCGATACGAAATTTGCGTGCGATCATACCGCACTTGCAGCGATCGGATACCCGGCGTGAGCTCTGCAATTCCACGGATATTTTTTGAGATCAGTGCTTCATAAAGAGCCTGAATCCGAAAGCGTAAATGGAGGTCCAGGACCATGTCTCCGTATTCCACCAAAACACCCCTGTCTCCCTGTCTGCGATAGAGCGCCCGCGGCACGGCGTTGGGCGCGGGTTCGGGGTAGATCGGTTCGATTACTGCCGGCAGCGCTGCCGCGTCCGATGTGTCAATTGCCGCCGCCAACTCGACCGGATGGAACCGAACACGATCCCCCGGCCGGAGTTGCCCGACTTTCCAAAACTCCGATTGCAAAATCGTCACGGGACAAACGAACCCGCCCAGACTCGGGCCATCCGGGCCGAGGATAATTGGCATGTCGCCGGTGAAATCCACAGCACCGACTTGATACGCATTATCGTGGATGTTCGACGGATGCAATCCGGCCTCGCCGCCATCGGTGCGCGCCCACTGGGGCCTTGGACCGATGAGCCGCACCCCGGTGCGCGATGAATTATAGTGGACCTCCCACGCGGTGGCAAAAAACTGATCGATATCAGCCTGTGTGAAAAAATCCGGGGCGCCGTGAGGACCATACGAAACGCCAATCGTCCACGGTCCAGTCTCAGGAAATTGCACAACCTCGGCACCTCCGACGGGTTCCACGCATGCATCACAATTCGGGTTCAACCGGAGCATGTCCCCGGTCCTCAGCGCTCTTCCGGAGTGCCCTCCAAATTGCCCCAGCCGAAAGGTGGTTCGGCTGCCGAGGTAATGCGCCTCGTCAAGCCCACCCTTTACGCAAAGGTAAGCTCTCAATCCGGGCCCCTTCGCCTCTCCGGTCTTAAATACCTGCCCTGCCTTCACCAAAATGGGTTGAGCCCGTGCGAGTGGCACCCCATCGATCGTCGCGTGCATGTCCGCACCCGTGATGCAAATCAACGCGTCCGATTGGAAAAGCAAAACCGGGCCACGCACGGTCAACTCCAGCCCGGCTGCATCGCTTGGATTACCCAGCAATTGATTACCCAACTGGAAACTGCGGTCATCAAATGGCCCCGACGGCGGCACCCCGACGTGCCAATACCCGATGCGACCAGGGCAATCGACCACAAGCGTCTCGATCCCACCATCCAGAACATCGATCACCGCTGGCCTGAAATCGAGTCCGTTCAGAAACCCCGTCGTCACACCACCCGCGTTAAACTCAGGCGAGTTTAAGATCGTGCGGAGGTATTCGTGGTTGGATTCAACCCCGTAAAGCTCCAGTTCGTCGAGTCCACGACGCAAGGATTCCAGCGCGGCGCTGCGTGTCTCGCCGGTGGCGATGATTTTTGCTATCATCGGATCGTAAAACGCGGAGACTTGAGCGCCGGTGTCGATCCACGTTTCCACACGCAGACCGGCAGGCCACCGCAGATGCGTCACGACGCCGGTGCTCGGCTGAAAATTCCTTGCGGGCATTTCAGCATACAACCGGACTTCGATGGATGCGCCGGATTGTGTACCGTCGAATGCGTCCAAAAAGCTGCTGTCGCCCAACGCGAGGCGGAGCATCCACTCGACCAAGTCCACTCCGAAGACCTCCTCCGTCACGCCATGTTCGACTTGGAGGCGTGTGTTGACCTCCAGAAAATAGAAGTCACCGGTTGCCACATCGTAGAGGAACTCGACCGTTCCGGCCGAACGGTAATTCACTGCCTCACCCAACCGCCGGGCGCATTGCCAAAGGTCGGCTTGCACACGTGGCGCCAATCCGGGAGCCGGCGTCTCTTCGATGACTTTTTGATTTCGCCGCTGCGTCGAACAATCGCGCTCACCCAGCGTCACCACACGCCCCGCGCCATCGCCGAAAATCTGCACCTCCACGTGCCGCGCACGCTCAACAAACTTTTCCAAAAACATCCCGCCGTCGCGGAAGTTCGCCTCGCCGAGACGACGCACGGATTCGAATGCTCCACGGAGTTCGAGCGCGTTGCGACAGACTTGCATTCCGATTCCCCCGCCGCCCGCTGTGGTTTTCAACATGACAGGATACCCGAGCGCATCCGCGGCATCGAGCGCCTCGTCCACACTTGCCAACAGGCCCGTGCCCGGCAGCAATGGAACTCCGCAGGATTTTGCCACATCGCGCGCCGTGTTTTTCAGACCAAATTTTCGGATTTGATCCGGAGTCGGCCCGGCAAATGCGATCCCTGCACGCACGCAGGCCTCCGCAAAGTCGGCGTTTTCACTCAAGAACCCGTAGCCCGGATGGATCACGGCTGCGCCTGCTTGGATGGCGACGTCCAAAATTTTTTCGGTGTTCAGATAGCTTGTCGCAGGCGTCGTTCCCCCGAGCGCGATGGCCAAATCCGCCCCGCGCACATGCAGTGAGTCCGCGTCGGGTTCGGAATAGATGGCGACCGACTGGAGCCCAAGCGCACGGACCGTGCGTTCGATGCGGCACGCGATGGCACCCCGGTTAGCAATAAGGACTTTGGCGGATGGTAATTTCATCGATGCGAGTTCGTGGTGTGTTCTTACCCCCGGTTCACGGTTGCCAAATCAAAACCTCGATGGGCGTCGGATTGTAGGCATTGCACGGGTTCTTGAGTTGCGGGCAATTCGAGATCAGGCAGTAAACGTTCATTTCCGCCTTCATTTCGACGTATTTTCCGGGTTCCGAAACTCCATCATCGAACTTCAGCCCACCCTCGGGAGTCACGGGCACGTTCATGAAAAAGTTGATGTTGTGCGTGAGGTCCCGCTTGGTTAGCGGGAGCCCCGAGATGGCCAGTTGCAGGAGGAACGTGTCCCGGCAGTTGTGCATGAAACGTTTGCCGAGGTCATAGCGCACCATGTTGCTCTCGGCCGCACAAGCTCCTCCGAGTGTGTCATGGCGACCGCAGGTGTCAGCGATGATGCTCACCATTGGACGATTTAAATTCGACATCAGGTGGCTTCCGGTCGTCAGGTAAATCGCCGACTGCTCGCGAATCGTATCCTGCGCGCTGTATCGCTCGGAAAAATCATCGGCATTGAAAAAGAACGTGTCTGCCGCTTGGTTCCCGTGCAGATCAACGATGCGTAGCGTCTCGCCACGATTCACGCGGTGCATCCACCCCTCCCCCGCCGGAATGATCCGGGAATACGAGGCCGACTCGCTCGAGAGCATACTTTCCTGATAGTTCAACGTGCTCATAGAAGTTGCTTCAAATTGATAGCCGCTTGGAAAGTTCAACCGCCCGCGCCCCCTCCGGCCGGAAGTTGTAGCAAAAATCATCCGGTTCCGGCGGATCGCAGTCACGGATCTCGACGCGCACTGGTGCGCTCGGATAGTCACCTCCCTCATGCATCGGGTGCGGGCAGTTGGCAAGGACGACGAGCACGTCCATCTCGGTGCGAAGCTCCACATATGCCGCCGCCGGGCAGTGGTCCGCAACCCATTCGAGCTTCCCATCGGCACCGCACTCGACCTTGCTGAAAAAGTTTACATTCGCCACGATATCCCGAATCCCGAGGCCATGCTTGGATAGCTCGATAAGAAAGCTATCTCTCGCGTTCCGGTAAAAATCATTTCGCGCTTCCTGATAAGGCCGCGCGCCAAACGCCGTCTCGACATGCGTCGCGGTGGAGTGTCCGGCGAGCGGATCGTGCCATCCCAGCGAATCCTCAATGATTGAAACCATGGCGTGTCCCATGTCGCTCATGAGGATGTGTCCACGGGTCAACTTTGCGGTGTGCAACGCCTTGAGCGTGTCCGGCACGTTGAGTCGATCTAACGGGTTGCTGGCATTGTAGAATAGGGCCGACACATTCGCGCCCGGTTCCATAGCCGTCAGTCGCAGGACACGCCCGCGGGGAATGCGCATCGACCACATAGCACCCGCCGGAATGGTTTCTTCAAAGTGACTGGATTTCATTGTCTTGAGATATCTTGCGGACGTGGAATCGGATGCAGTTGCGGAATGATTGTGCTCGTGAGCGTCAGTTTTCCGACCTTCACACCCTTGCATGTGACGAGTTCATTCGTGATTTCCTGCAACTTTTTGACGGGTCCCTGCACGACGATTACTTCCATCAAATGATCGTCTTCGAGTTGCACTTGAAGCGATCCGATCACTTCGTCGATACAACGGCGCTTGAGCGCAGCGAGATCAGCGAGCACGTTATTGCGGCGTTGATTGTAAAAAAGCGTGATGTTTCCGGCCATGATGCCGTCTCCGGCCTGACGGCTATGCTCGACAAGGCTTTCGTTGATCATGGAACCGATTGCCTGGGACCTGCTCTCAAATCCACGCTCCTCGACCAACCGGTCCAGCTCCCGCGATACGTCCGGCGGAAGCGAAATGCTGATGCGCGAGACGGGCTCGCGGGGTGGTTTTGGCGGAATCATAGAAAGTAGTATGACGAATTTCCTAACTCGTAATATCACACCGTGAAGCGAATTCCATGCCAATGTGGTGTGGCGTCGCATTGTTGGGGGCATAACGATTCCGGTGTTTGGAGCAATTTCTGCAATCGCTCTTTCCAATCGAAAGCCAATCGCATAAATTTCAATTGTCGCCCGTCACTCAACCACTACTTGCATCATGGCTGCTCCAAAGACCGCAAAGTCAGGCACCGAGATTGTTGCGTTTTTGAAATCCTTTGAAGGTGCAGCGAGCGCGTTCACGGATGCCTCGGACACATGGGCTTTATGGATTCCCGAGATTGCGACGGGGGAGCATCCGGTTACTCCGGGGACGCAGGTTTATTTCCCTGTGATCCTTCGGCAGGGGCAGCGTTTGATTACTATTCAATTTTTTTACGACTGCCGGACCGGCAAGATAAAATTTTACACGGGTGCGATTCCGTCGCGGCTTTCTGCACTGCCTGAGTTCGAGCATGCGGTTTCCGAGTTGTTCCGGCATTCGCTGCCGGTGGAACCCATTAAACAGCGGCAGTTGCGGCGCGTGGAATTGGTTTCACCCGCAACCCCGGTTGTGTTGATCGAGCGACCCGTCGAGCGATTGGAGCTCCGGCAACCGGTTGCGGCAATTCAACCTGCCCCCGTGGAGATTCCACCCGCGGAAGCTCCCGTCTCGGCAGAAGAGCCGCTGCGTCCGGAGCCACCATGTCCTCCCGCTTCGGTCGATGTGGTCCAGCAACTCGTTCCGCGAAACGTCGAGGCAAGCCCGACCCCGCTTGCGCTTGCCATTCCATCATCCCCTCAGCCAACCTTGCCAAGGGTCGTCCAGAGGGAGACGCTAACCAAGGTGAAGGTCGAAATTTGCAGCGGCACGACACGTGTTTTACAGGTTTTGATTCTCGTCCTCGGGATCCTTGGGATCACTGCGATTGCCGCATTCGTTTACCTTCAGATCACGGAAGATCCGGGCTTGAAACACCACCGGCTGCAGATCGAGCAGATGCGGCTGCGCTGAGCATCCCCGCGCGTCGATCGTGGCCGGAGCCGCGCTACCGGAGTTTGATTTTCTGACGAACAAACGTCGGCACGTCGAGGTCCTCGCCTCCCACGATCGTCGGTTCGCTCTTTTCAAATCTCCCGCGCGCGACGGAATCCAACCCAAGCGTCTCCTGTTTGGGTTTCACTGATTTCCGCTGGGCCGCTTCCTTCGGCACGGTGAACGGTTCCGTATTAAACAATTCGACGGCGGAGTTGTGCGTGGCCGGCTCTGCCGCGACGGCCGAAACGACTGGGAATTCCTCGTCATCCTGCAGGTTTTCGTCAAGCGGCGCGGCGTGCGCGGGCGATGGGATATGCTCGACCGGCGGCTGTGTGTGACGGACCGGCTCCGGTGCTGCGGCACCCGTGGTGGCAAAAACCGAGACGACCATAGTATCCCCGAGGTCATCGTTGGATGTGAGTGCCAAGTGAATCTGCGCATTCGGTCCGATCCGATCTTCGAGCACCCTAGCAGCAGTCTCGACCTCCACGAAACGCAGTGCAGCCGACGCTTCGATATGAAAAATCACGTGGCGACTTGCAGACAAATGCTTGTCGCGGAGCAGCGGAGATTTCATCAATCGCTCGACGGACTGGTTTGCACGATTTCCCCCTTGGGCTGCAGCCGTTCCGAACAATGCCGTCTGCTGTCCAGGCGCAAAGAGTTTTTGGATGTCGGCAAGGCTCACTCGCATTCGTCCCGCGCCGCTCACCAATCGCAGTAACGCAGCGACACTATCCGCAAGCATTTGATCCGATGCCGCAAACGTCTCGTGCATCCCTGCCATCGGCTGAGCAAGTTCAGAGACCCTGTCGTTCTCAAATGTCAACACGGCGTGAGAGGAATGCGAGAGGTCATGCAAGGCATCCGTGGCCTGCTGCATCCGCCGCTTTCCTTCAAATGCAAATGGCAACGTTACGATTGAAACCACCACGGCGCCGGACCGTCCTGCAATTTCCGCGATGACAGGAGCCGCTCCGGACCCGGTGCCACCACCGAGTCCACAACAAAGAATCACCAAGCCTGCCTGTGCCATGACATTGGCGATTTCAGCCTCCGCCTCCTCGGCTGCTTTCGCGCCAAGTTCAGGATCTCCGCCGCTTCCTAGACCCCGTGTGGTATTTGATCCTATCAGTAGTTTTTGCGCAGCAACTGAGGTGCCCAGCGACACCGAGTCGGTGTTCACGGCAATCAGTTGCGTGTGATCTGCTGCACCGGCCAATGTCAGGGCATCAACGAGCGCAACACCGGCATTTCCAACGCCCACGATGCAGGCACCCGGTGCAGGTTGGGCATTCGTCAGGGACAAGCTGGATCGTGGAATCGGGATCATGATAGTCGATTGGTTAAAGCATTCGGAATGCCCGGAACAACCCGCCAAGCCGTCGGCCCAAGCCGCCGAATAACGTGCGCCGTTCTTCAGCGACATCCATCAGCTGTGCGTATTTTACCACACCGATTGCTGTGGCATATTGTGGATTTTGAAACACGGATGTTGGTCCCCCGACTTCCTGCGCTGCGGCACTCCGGACTGGTAATTGAAAGACATCCTCCGCGACCTCGTGGATCCCGGAAAGCTGACAGCATCCGCCAGTGAGCATGACCCCGGAACCGACTAGGTTGATTTCGCAGTGCGTCGTGACATCTTTTTCCACGAGCTCAAACAACTCACGGATCCGGGCGTAGATGATCCGGTTGAGGACCGAGCGCTCGACCTCACAGCCTGAAAACCCGAGGTCGTTTTTTAGAATTATCGTCTCGCCGGGCATCACGGATTCGATGTCGCACGAGCCCTCATCGATTTTTAGCCGTTCCGCGCGCGCAATCGGGATGCGCAAGCCGATCGAAATGTCATTCGTGATGTGATCACCGCCGATGGCCAGAACCCCAGTGTGCCGAATCACCCCTCCCTCATAAACAAGGTAGTCCGTCGTGCCGCCGCCGATATCCAATACGATAGCTCCAAGATCTTTCTGGTGCTGATCGAGAACCACCTGGGCGGAGGCCACGGAGTTTAGCACCACATCCTCGACATCCACGTCCACATCGCTGATGCAGCGCAGTGTGTTTTGAATCCGCGTTTTGATGCCATGAACAATGTGAAAGTCAGCTTCCAGCTTATTCCCAAGCATTCCGATCGGGTTTAGCACACCATCCTGATTATCCACGTAGTAGTGCTGGATCATCGTGTGGATGAAGGCATTTTGCTCCGGGATGTGCACCTCACGCGCACTGGTCTCGACATCCCGTATATCCTCCTCGTCGATTTCACCGCGGTCCTGCGGGATTTGGGTGATGCCCCTATTATTGAAACTCTGAATGTGACCACCCGTCACCGAGGCCCAAACGCTGGAAATCTCCGCATCCGCTTTTTCCTCGGCATCGGCGAGCGCATCTCGGACACATTGCGTGGCCTTGGCAAAATCCACGATCTCACCCTTTCGGATTCCCGCTGATTTCGTCTCACCGACTCCGCGGATGCGCAATGATCCATCCGGCCGCGTTTCCGCGACAACCGCGCAAACTTTGGTCGTTCCGATTTCGAGTCCAATGAGAAGGCGTTCTTTGGCCATGGGTCAGCTAACGTTTTGGGGTTTTTGCCGGGGGCGCGGGTGCGGATTCCGGCGCGGCGGCCATCTGGATCCGCACGGGCGTATACCGACTGGGAATAAGGTTGGCAAATTCGAGCGTGCGCTCGGTCTCAAGACAATGCACAAGCAGCGGTTCAAGCTTTTCAAGCTGGTCGGTCGGGTTCTCCGGTGAAAAAAGAATCGTCGAGTTGTCAGCCGCGGTGACTTGGATCGTGTGCCCACGCGTGATGTCAATGGAACGGATTTTCAGGAGACTATCAGGGCGTTTGCGCACCTCAGAAAGTAAATCAGTCGCTGCTGTCAAATCCGCAACGGCGAGAATGTCCCCGGATTGGATCGCCTCCACGCTGGTGCAGTAGATGACAGGCAGATGCCAGAACTCCGGCTCGACACGAAACGGCTTCATGGTGCGCCCGGTGCGATCAATCAGGATCGCATTATCCGCTGAGGGTGTTTCGTTCGGTCGGTCCGAAATCCACGAAATAGGACTGCGTTTGGTGACCTCCACGGAAATTCGATCTGGCCAGTCACGGGTGATCCGAACGGTTGCAATCTGGTCCAGCTTGCGGAGCGCATTTTCCGCAGCCGAAAGATCGATCTTGAAAATGTTCACGCCGCGTCGAATCCCGGTGATCTCCGCAACCTCGCTTTCAGTGAGTAACCCCTGGGTTTCGGAGCTGAGGTGGCGCAGGGTATATTCCGGGTTCGATAGAAAGAATTTGTCTGTGATCGCATGAAACCCAAACCATGTGGCAGCGATGAGTGATGACCACAGGAGCACCCCGAACACCGCTGACACAACCTTGCGCGACCGCTGCCGTTTCACCGTGGAGCGGCGCACGCGCACGTCCAGCACGTGACGCGTCGCAGCGCCGGATGAGCGCAGCGGGCGGTTGGTCGGTCGATTGTTCGTGGGTTTCCTCATTTTATCGTCGGCACTTGGCAAGCGACAGAGCGGCAATTTCTTCGCACAACGCAGAAAATGAAATCCCAACGACTGCAGCGGCCTTGGGAAGCAAGCTAGTCTCAGTCATCCCGGGAATCGTGTTGACCTCCAGCACATAAGGGTTTCCAGCTTCGTCCAAAAGCACATCCACGCGGGAGTAAACCTCGAGTCCCAGTGAGCTATGGGCGGCGAGGGCGGCTGCTTGGACAGTCGCCGTCAATGCGTCCGGGAGGTGGGCCGGGCAAAAATACTCGGATCCGCCTTTGGTGTATTTGTGTTCGTAATCGTAGAACCCCTCCTTCGGCACGATCTCGACGACGGGCAGCGCACGATCCCCGAGGATTCCCACCGTCAACTCGCGCCCGCTCACAAATGCTTCGATGAGCACTTCTGGTCCACGGGAGAGACAATCTTCAATTGCGGGAGCGACAGATGCTTCATCATGCACTAAATGCACCCCGACGCTCGATCCTTCCCTCGGCGGTTTCGCCACAAAGGGAAGCGGCAGCGAGGGCGATTGTCCGGCGGCAAGCATTTCCCAAGCCGCGTTCGGAACCCCGGCGGCGTCGAAGCACCGTTTGCTGGCAATCTTGTCGAACGCGAGCCGACTTCCTGCTGCCCCCTCGCCCGTATAGGGAACACCCATGCGGTCAAGGATATCCTGAAGTTCGCCGTCCTCCCCGAAAGTGCCGTGGATGATATTAAAAACCAGATCTGTCCCAGCGGGCAGATCGATCGTGCGGCCGGCGACATCGAGCGCGGTAACCATGGCCCCGGTGGGCGCAAGCGCTTCGCACACGGCGGCTCCGGAGCGCAATGAAACGGCGCGTTCAGCACCCGGTCCGCCCATAAGGACGACCACGGATTTCCCGGCCAGTGAAAATTGTTCGATAGTTGTCATAAAGGGTCTCCTACGATTTGGACTTCGGTGTGCAGTTCGATGCCACGTTCCCGCTGGGCGGCAGCCTTGATTTCATCGATCAGCGTGAGCACTTCCTCTGCCATCGCACCGCCGTCGTTCACAATAAAATTTCCATGCACCTCGGACACCCGTGCGTGGCCGACGGTGAAATTTTTGAACCCGAGTTCGTCGATTAGTTTCCCTGCTGGAATCGACTCTGGATTTTTGAAAATGCAGCCCGACGAGGCAGCTGCAGGCTGCGATTCGCGGCGTTTCGATTCGGATACGGCGAGATTTTTTTCGATTTCTTCGACAGGTGTCGCCTCGCCACGGAGCGTGGCGGAGAGAGCAAAGTTGCGCGATAGCGTCGGAACGTGGCGGTAGTGGACCTCCATTTCTGATGGGGTTCGGGTGAAGATGTTTCCATCTTCGTCGCAGAACCGTACGCGAACCACTTGGTCAAATGTCTGGATGCCCATGGCGCCGGCGTTCATTCGCAACCCGCCACCGAGGTTTCCGGGAATTCCATCCATCCACTCGAACCCGCCGATTCCCGACTTTTTTGCGAGGGCGGCTAGTTGCTTGAAGCGCACGCCCACGCCGGCGTGAATTTCTTCGCCATCGACGCGATACTGGGCGAACTCGCCGCGCGCCAAATGTGCCACCACACCGCGCACTCCACCATCGCGCACGAGCAGATTCGAGCCGCGACCGATGGCCATGAATGGGATGTCATTGTTGAAGCAGTGCTGGACCAAGTCTGCGAATCCCTCCTCGGTTTCGGGTTCGGCCCAGAACTGTGCGGGGCCGCCGACACGCATGGTGGTGTGCTTGCTGAGGGGTTCGTAGAGACGGATCGGTCCGGAGCGCATCACGGATTTCAACTCGTCGCGCATCGCAAGGTCGGCTGCGAGTTGGCGTCCCACTTCATGGATGTTTCCAGCTCCGAGGCTCAGGATTAAATCACCGTCGTCGATTTCGGGTCCGACCGCCCACAGGAGACGACGCATTTCCGGGCAGAACGTGGCGAGCGGATGCCCGGCCGATTGCAACGCATCAACAATTGTCAGTCCCGAAACTCCGGCGATTGGTTTTTCCGATGCGGGATACACGTCTGCAACAAAGACGGCGTCGGCGTCGTGAAACGCCGATCCAAATGCATCCTTGAGCGCGAGCGTGCGCGAGTAGCGATGCGGTTGGAACATGGCCAGTGTTCGCTTCCATCCGCCAGTGCGCGCGGTCGCAAGAGTGGCTGCGATTTCCGTGGGATGATGGCCGTAGTCATCGATCACGATGTTGTGATCGGACTGGTGTTTGATTTCGAAACGCCGCTTCGCTCCCCGGAAGCTGGCCATCGCGCGGGAGATTTGGGAAAACTCGGCTCCGAGTTCTGAGGCCAGCGCGATGACGGCGAGCGCGTTCAATGCGTTATGGGCTCCCGGGACATTCAGAACGACTTCTCCCAGAGCGGTGCCATTTTGCTCAACGGAGAAGTTCGAAGTGAAATTCTCGGTGACCAAGCCAGTGATTCGGTATTTCGCAGCGATGTGATGTCCGTAGGCCACCGCGCCGGGGTGATTGGCGCACACGCGGGTACTTCCCTCGTCGTCGGCGCAATAGATCACGGTGGATCGCGTTTGGCTGATCAACTTGCTGTAAACTGCGTCGATGGCCGCAAGGTCTTTGTAGAAGTCGAGGTGCTCGGGTTCGATGTTTAAAACGATCGCGTGCTCGGGGTGGTAATTGATCAGCGTCCCGTCGCTCTCATCACCCTCGGCGACAAAATAGGTTCCCTCGGAATCCCAGCGCGCGTTAGTTCCGAGGATGGGAATTTCCGCTCCGACGTAATGCGACGGCTTCATACCGCACTCGCGGAGCACATGGGCCAGCATCGCGGAGGTCGTGGTCTTTCCGTGCATGCCGCACACGACGATGCCGGATTTAGCCGCCATGATTGCCGCGAGCGCGTCCGCCCTCCGCACCATGGGAATAGCAGATGTGACAGCAGAGTCGAACGCAGGATTTCCGGGCTTGATGGCGGACGAATAAATCACGAGGTCCACGCCATCTACCTCCGTCGCGCAATGCGGGGTGGAAAAGGCGAGCCCCTTTTTCCTCAGGCGCTCGACTTCAAGGGTATCCACTTTATCTGAACCTGACACCCGGTGACCCAAAGCGAGAACGAGTGCGGCAATGCCGCTCATGCCCGAGCCGGCGACGCCGATCAAGTGGACCTTGCTCGGTGGACCGGTTAGAATTTCAGTGAGGTTGGACGGGGTCATGCGCGGGCTGCATTTTCCAATGCGGTTGCAATGATGGATGCAGAATCATCGGTTGCGAGCGATCTGGCGGCGTGCGCCATACGATTGCGCTCGTCATCGTCGCCCAGCAAACGCAATACCGTCTGCGCGAGGGATTCTGCGGAGGCTTCAGACTCGAGAAGCATTTCGGCCGCGCCTGCGCGCACAAAGATCTCGGCATTCCGCGCCTGGTGGTCCTCAGCCGCATACGGGTATGGGATCAAAATCGACGCGATTCCGAAGTGTGCAGTTTCGCTGAGGCTGGACGCTCCAGCCCTCGAAACGATGATATCCGCTGCGGAATAAACTTCCTGCATCGCATGATGAAAAGGTGAAACGTAAGCTGGAATCCCCTCTCGGAGATAGTTGGCCGCCGCGAGACGGTCGTCCCGCTCGCCGGTAAGATGAATGATTTGGAGCCCGGCGGAGGCGAGCATGGGTGAGGCCTTGATGAGTAATTGGTTGATCCCGGATGCTCCCTGCGACCCACCCATGACCACCAGCGTCCGAAGCGACGGATCGAGGTTAAATCCGCGAATTGCCTCGTCGCGGGCAATACGATCTCCAAGGTCTTTTCGAACGGGCGTGCCTGTCACAGTCGTGGAGACACCTGGGAAATACTTCGCGCACTCGCTAAATCCCAACAGCACGTTGGATACAAATTTGGCAGCCATTTTGTTCGCCTTACCGGGAATGGCGTTCGATTCATGCACAAAGGTCGGAATTTTCCCCAGACGTCCAGCGACCAGCGGTGCGGTGGATGTAAAGCCACCCATCGCCAACACCGCATCCGGTTTGAATCGCCGATAGATGTGCTTGCACTGCGACACGCTTTCCCAAGTGCGTGCAAGAAAGCTAATGAATGCCGGAGACAGGACCGATGGCAACCCGACCGATGGCAACTTTTCCGAGCGGAATTCCGGGTGTGCTTTGAGCGCTTGCGCATCGATTGCCTTTTCGGAAACCAATAGCAGGACGTCGTGCCCACGGTCCTTCAGGACTTGGGCAACCGCCAAACCCGGGAAGAGATGCCCCCCGGTGCCGCCGCATGCAATAACAACTCGAATCATTTGATTTCCCATGCTGGATATTAGATCCTCCGGGTGACACGGGCCGCCAACCTTACACGGTCAGCATTGGGACGCGGCGCACAGACCGGATGCCCATGCCGGTGAATATTGATCAAAATACCCACCATGAGCAAACAGAGCGCAAGGTTGGATCCGCCGGAACTGATTAATGGCAGCGGCATTCCCTTGTTCGGGAGCACGGAGGTAGTGACACCGATATTGATCGCTGCTTGGAGGCAAATGATCGTCACCATGCCAAACCCGAGTAGCATCCCAAATCGATCTTTTGCATTCATCGCAATCATGTATCCACAAACGCAGAGAATGAGAAAACATGCCACCACCGAAAGCGTCGCATACAATCCAAGCTCTTCGCCGACCATCGGGAAAATGAAATCCGTATGGGCGTATGGCAGGTAGAGCATTTTCTGCCGCCCCTGGCCGAGTCCAAGCCCGGAAACACCTCCGGAACCAATGGCAATGAGTGCCTGAAGTTGCTGCCATCCCTCCCCGAGTTTGTATTTTTCCGGATCAAGGAATGCCATGAGCCGGGCAGCGCGCTCTTCGACGTGGGTGGCTGCGTAGATAATCCCGGAGAACCCGACCAGAACTAACGGCACAAGCCAGCGCAGACTCGTGCCTGCGACGAACATGATTGCAAACATGGTGGCTCCGATCAAAGCGGTCGTTCCAAAATCGACTTCGAACACAATCAAAGCCATGAGAACTCCGACAATTACTCCGGGAAATAGAAATCCAAAAAAGAATCCACGGGATTTCGATTCAAACTTCGCAAACCACCAAGCGAGGAAAAAGATCGATGCGAGCTTTGCCATTTCGCTCGGTTGAAACGTTATGACGCCCAGATTGATCCAGCGACGGGAGCCATTGATTTTAAGACCAATGGGGGGCACGAAGCACAGTGCCAGCATCACGGCCGCAATCGCGAACCACAGCCACCAGGTGCGTTGCCAGAAGTGATAGTCGGTCACCGTGGCCATCGCACAGATTACCACTCCAATCACCAGCCACATCGACTGCCGCTTGAGGAAATAGTAGGCATCCCCGTGGCTTTCCATCGCGAATGCACTCGTGCTGAACAGCATCACGATTCCAAGCGTCACGAGTCCTGCTGCGGCTGCAAGCAGGATGTGAATGCTGTGGCGTTGGAGAATCGTGGTAACCATGAACTGGGATCAGTGACTGCTTGTGGCGCTAGTTGGCGGTTGGGACTTTCAATTTTTGTCCGATTTGCAGCCGCCGTGGGTCATCGATGTTATTGAGTGCGAGCAGGTCGTTGTACGAGACGTTGAGTTTCCGCGCGATGCTGACCGGATTGTCTCCGTTGGCGACTTCGTAAACTTTGCCGCTGTCCTTGATACCGCTGCTCGCAGCGACTGGAGCTGCCGCCACGGGTTTTGGTGTCGCTGCCGGCGCGGCCACTTTTTGCACCGCGGGCGCGGGCGGTGTTTGAACTACAGCCTGAGCGGCCGCGGCGGCCTGCCCTTTGACCGGGATCACGAGTAGCGTGCCAATCCGGATTTTGGTCGGATCCTCAATCGCATTGGCCTCCTGTAAAACTGCTGCCGAGATGCCGTATTGGCTGGCGATGCGAGTCAGCGTCTCACCCGCCTTTACCTCATGGGTAGTGCCATTTGCCGGAGTTGCTGCTGCCGGAGCTGCGGGCGCGGTAGCTCCGAGGGGTTCGGCAGCCGAGGCCACACTCGGAGACGGGGGTGCAACCATGCCCGATGGCGGTGCGCTGAGCGGCTCCGTGGGTTTTGTGTCTTGCACGGTTTCCGGCGATTCCGCCGCGACACTTGCGGCGATATTCGGACGTTGGTTTGATTTAATCGTGTTGAACGCGAATACGCCACCGACGGCGATTACGTGCAACACAAGCACCACCACGAACGCGTGAGAGAGCTTCATATTCGGCTCAGGAGAGTCGTAGTAATCCTCGTCGTCGTCCTGGGTGCGGGGCGATCGCGAGCGGGCGATTGAGGCCATGATTTTCAACTTCGGTGGTTGCTTCCTAACCACCGGCCTTGGCATTGGATTGGGTCGTTTGATTTTCATTTTGCTTTTTTGCTACGCGTTGGTGTTGGGATTTGTCTATTTGGAAAGGGTATGGACGAGGGACTTGAATTGATCTCCCCGCTCGACATAGCTGCGGAACATGTCGAACGATGAAGTGCCGGGCGAAAAGAGGACCGCGTCACCTGGAGCAGACAGCTTGTGCGCAAGCGCCACGGCCTCCGCGAGCGAATCCACACAGCACGTTTCAACGTCGGGCCACGAACCTGCAATCCGGTGCCGCATTTCGCCGATCAGCACGGCCTTTTTCACCCGTTTCGAAACAAGACCGGCTAGTTCATCGAACTCAAAACCTTTATCTTTGCCCCCGGCAATGAGAATGATCGGACGGTCTTGGGAGAGGAGTGCTTTTTCCATTGCGTCAAGCGTCGTGGATTTTGAGTCATTGACCCAGACGACCGAGCCGATTTCCGCAACCGTCTCACATCGATGCGGCGGCGGAGAAAAATCCTTTGCAGCATCCGCCAAACGGGCGAGGTCAACTCCGAGCGCATGGCCGATTGCGAGCGCTGCCATGAAGTTTTCCGCGTTGTGAGGTCCTGTCAATCGAGCGGTTGGGAAATCAATGATTTTCGATCCCCGAAAGCTGATGCATTTTCCGTCATAATAAAAGTCGGCATTCGGGTCGATAACGCTGAAGGTCAACTTCTGCGCCGAGGTGGCCGGGAGGTCTTCCCCCGCAGGCACGACAACAAAATCACCGTCAGTCTGCCGCTCGAAAATCCGCAATTTTGCATTCCGATAGGCTTCCACATCGGGATAGCGGTCGAGGTGGTTCGGGCTGAAATTCAGCCACACGGCGACATCGGCGCGGAATTGGACCACGGTCTCGAGTTGAAACGAGCTGACTTCCAAGACGATCACGTCGAGTTCGAGGCTTTGACGCACGGCCGTCGAGAACGGGAGCCCGATGTTTCCGCAGGCGAGCGTGCGCAATCCGCATCCCGAAAGCATCATCGTGACGAGTTCAGTCGTGGTGGTTTTTCCGTTGGTTCCGGTGATTGCGACCACGGGGCAGGAGCATTCCTCGAACGCGAGTTCGACTTCGCCGATGATCGGGATTTGTTTGTTAACAACGTTTCCGACAATGGGCGTTTCGGGATCGATGCCCGGGCTCAAAATGCAGATATCGTAGTCATCCGGATCATTCACTGCGTCATCGCCCAACTTCACGTTGATGCCGACCGATGCCAGTTCGCTGGCCTTTTGTCGCAATGTTTGAGCGGTTCCGCTGTCGCAGACGGTCACATGCGCCCCCTCCTCCAGCAACAGACGCGCTGCTGCCTCGCCGCTACCGCCGAGACCCAGAACTACTGTTTTTTTGCCGGAATAAATCATGAATAGTTTATCGGAGTTTCAATGTTGCCAATCCAAGGAGCGCAAACACGATGGACATGATCCAGAAGCGAACGATCACGGTGCTTTCCTTCCAGCCGCTTAGTTCAAAATGATGGTGAATGGGTGACATCCGAATGATGCGTTTTCCGGTCAGTTTGAAGCTCGCGACTTGCAGAATCACGGAGAGTGCCTCGATCACAAAAACGCCACCGACGATCGCAAGTAGCACTTCCTGTTTGGCGCAAATGGCGACTGCACCGAGCAGCCCGCCGATGGCCAGCGAGCCAGTATCGCCCATGAATACACGCGCCGGGTGACAGTTCCACCATAGGAACCCAAGACCTGCGCCAACGAGAGCCATGCAAATAACCGCCAGTTCGCCCGAGGGCGCAACGAATGGAATTTGGAGGTAATCCGCTGCTTTGACATTCCCGGCCACGTAGGCGAGGGCGGAGAATGTTGCTGCCACGGTGATTGTGCATCCGGTTGCGAGGCCGTCGAGACCATCAGTGAGGTTCACCGCATTGGATGTGCCAACAAGGACGAAAAGGTAAAATACAAACGCGAAGATTCCCATGTTTGCGATTACGGGATCTTTAAAAAACGGGAGGTATAAGCGCTGGGCGTTTTCCCAGAGGTCGGGCTGAAACATGAAGAATGCGGTGACTCCGGCGGCGAGCAGACATTGAAGACCGAATTTCATCCGGCTACTGATTCCAGCGGAGCTCTTTTTTGTGACCTTCAACCAGTCATCAAGAAACCCCAAAGCGCCGAGGTAGAGGGTGCAGAAGAGAACGAGCCAAACAAATGGATTGGTTGGTCGCGCCCAAAGGATACTCGAAACAACCACGGACCCGAGAAGCAGGATCCCTCCCATAGTCGGCGTTCCTTTTTTCGATCCGTGAAGCTCGAACAATTTGTGCACTTCTTCCTTGGAGCGAATCGGCTGGCCGAACTTCAGCGAAATCAGCTTCCGGATAACGAGATTTCCAAAAAGTAGGCTCAGGATAAATGCAGTGACTGCCGCGCTGATTGCCCGGAACGAGATGTATTGAAAAACATTGAGGGCTTTGACGAAGTCGTTATCGATCCCTCGGCCCAGCAGGTCTTCGCTCAGATAGTATAAATAGTATAACATCAGTTTTTGAATCCTCCGACTACTTGCTCCATGCGTGCGGAGCGGCTTCCTTTGACGAGTACTACATCCCCGGAGCGGGCGATGGTGCGGAGCAGTCGCGCGGCTTCCAGCGGATCGCGGGTTTCACTCACATCGCGGCAACCGGCATCCCTTGCTGCGCGGGCGAGGAAACTCGTTTCTTCGCCGACCGTAATGAGAATTTCAGCGTGTTTTGCGGCGGCGGTTGCAACGCGTTGGTAGCCGACGGTTTCATAGGTCCCGAGTTCGCCCATTTTTCCCAGCACTGCGATGGCTCTGCCGCTGGTGCATGCATTGGCCAGCGTAGCCAACGCGGCCTCGACGGAGTCAGGATTCGCGTTGTATGTGTCATCGATGATCCGAACGCCGCGGACATCATGTTGTTGCAGTCGTCCAGCGGTTAGCCGTGCCATGGCAAGTCCTTCCGCACATTCCTCCAGCGACAGCCCGGACTCGATACCGGCGGCAACTGCGAGCACAGCATTCCGGATCATGTGCTCGCCAGGCACCGTGAGCCGGGCATCGCACGACGATCCGCAACCGTGCAATGAGAATCGGGAACCATCGGCGTGCAATACGACATCATCGGCCCACACGTCGCCCGCTCCGATCCCGGCACGCACGACACGTGCCGTAGTCTGGTCCGCGAGGTAGCCGGCAAAATCATCGGCCTCAGGAATAATCGCAACGCCCGTTGCATCCAAGGCGCGGAGAAGTTCCGCCTTCTCGGACGCGATGGCATCCTGGTTTTTGAAGAATTCGATATGTGCCACTCCGATATTGGTGATGATTCCAATATGTGGACGTGTCAGCGCTGCGAGCGGGGCAATTTCGCCTGGTTGGCTCATCCCCATTTCCCAAACGGCGATTTGGTCGGATCGATTGGCATTGAGAATTGTCAGCGGGACACCGATGTGATTATTCAGATTCCCTTCGGTCTTGGTGACTTGGTAACGCACCGCAAGCACCGCAGCCGTCAGTTCTTTGGTGCTCGTTTTGCCGCTACTGCCGGTCACGCCTACCACCTTGAGATCCAGTTCATCGCGCCAGCAAGCGGCGATCCGGTGCAATGCATCATGCGTCCGATCGACTCGGATGACAGGAAATCCTTCGGGCAAATTTTTGACTGGCGTGCTGTCCAGGATGGCCGCCACTGCTCCGCGCCGCACGGCTTCGTCGACAAATTGGTTGCCATCAAAGTTTTCTCCATGCAATGCGAGATAAACATCTCCGGGAGCCAGCGATCGCGTGTCTTTTGAAATTCGCGAGACCAGCAGGTCCCCGGCGTCCCCGCTCAGAGTGCCACCTGCGTATTCCGCGAGAGAAAAAATGGAAGTCGGGTCCATAATTATTCCGTAGACTGGGTGGGTTTCGCGTCGATGGCACGGCGCGCGATTTTTGTGTCATCAAACGGAGTTTTCACACCTGCGACATCCTGGTAATCCTCATGTCCCTTACCCGCAATGAGGATGATATCGTTGGTGCCAGCCACTTGAACCGCGCGCTGAATCGCTTCTGCACGATCCAAAATGGTCTCGTGGGCGTTGCCGCGCATGGCGGATTGGATGTCCCGGAGGATGGCCTCGGGATCTTCGTTCCGTGGATTGTCCGAGGTGATGATCGCATGGTCCGAGAATGCTTCGACCGCGCGCGCCATCAGTGGACGTTTGGACCGATCCCGGTCACCACCGCACCCGAACACGGTTATGATCCGCCGCGGACCCAGATCCCGCAGTGTTTTGAGAACATTGGTGAGCGCGTCATCGGTGTGCGCATAATCCACGAAGACCTGAAACGAGCGCTTGCCGGAGACACGTTCGAGGCGTCCGGGCACTTGCGGTGCGTCTGCGACAGCATGAATGGCTTTGCGGATTTCGACACCGACCGCTGACGCCGCAGCAATTGCTCCGACGACGTTGTAAACGTTGAACATTCCGATGAATGGAGAGCGCACCAGATACTGCCGACCTTTTGCTTCGAGTTGAAATTGGGTGCCATTCAGGTCGAATCGAATGTCGGAAGCCCGGAAATCCGCACGCACAGCCTGACCAAACGTGATCGGCTTGATCTGCTTCGGAATCCGCTCCCGGAGAAACCCGCCGTAGCGGTCATCGATGTTAACCACGGCTTTGCCGCGTTTGGTTTTCTGTTTGAACATCGTGTCGAATAGACCGGCCTTTGCCTCGAAATAGGCATCCATCGACTTATGATAATCGAGATGATCCTGCGTCAGGTTAGTGAACACCGCGGCGTCCCACTGCACGCCGCGCACGCGCTGCTGGACGATTGCATGACTGGATGCCTCCATGGCGACTGCGCGATCGCCTGCATCACGCATTTGAGCCAGGAGATTTTGTAAATCGACTGATTCCGGAGTGGTGCGGGGTGCCGGCAACACCTCACCTCCGACCTCATAGCGCACGGTTCCAATCAGCCCGCAGCGCAACATTACGGAATCGCAAATGTGTTTCACCAAAAAGGCGGTGGTTGTTTTTCCGTTTGTTCCGGTCACTGCCACGCAGCGAAGTCCATCGGATGGATTTCCGTAAAATTCGGCAGCCACATCTGACATCGCCGCACGGGCGAACGGGACGCGCGCCACGGGCACTGGCGCGTCGTCGATGGCCTGTTCGCTCACCACCGCAACCGCCCCACGTCGCACGGCATCACCGACGAACTTATTTCCATCGACCTCGATGCCCCCCAGAGCGAAGAAGAGCGATCCTGGCTGGGCGAGGCGCGAGTCGTAGCAAAGGTCCGATATGTTTACTTCGTCGGCACCACGAGGTGGGGGGATATCGGCCGATGCCAGTAATTTTTTGAGGTTCGCGCTCATGGCGTCACCCCCCGGTCGTTAGCCGCTTGGATCACTGGCTCGGCGCGCATGACAGGCTGAAGGTCGAGGTAGCGTGCGGCGCGGTCGGCGATGCGTGAAAAAATCGGCGCGGCTACGAGGCCGCCGTAGTTTAGATTCGATGGGACACTCGCGTCATCGATCATAACGATCCCGACAAATGCGGGGTCTTCGGCGGGCATGTATCCCACGAAAGAAACAACATACTTGTCCGGCGTGTAGCCACCGGCCGGATCGACTTTTTGCGCAGTCCCCGTTTTCCCGGCAACTCGAAATCCGTCCACTTTGGCGAGGATTGCTGTTCCGCGGGGCGAGACGACTTCGGCGAGCGATTCGTTCACGAGTGCAGCCGTTTCCGGATTCACAACCTCCCGAACCACAGTAGGCGGGAATTCGCGGATGATAGTCCCATCACTATCGGAGATTGCCTTTACGATGTGGGGGGCCATGAGTTTGCCTCCGTTGGCGATGGCACCCATGGCCATGACCATTTGGAGCGGTGTGACTGCGACGGCGTGTCCCATAGGCATGCGGGTGATGGTCAGTTTGTCCCAACGTGCGGGAGGATTCACCATGCCGGCAATTTCCCCGGGAAGCTCGATCCCGGTGCGTTCGCCGAAGCCGAACCTTTTGACATATTCGTAAAACAGGTTGTCTCCCATTTTTAGAGCGAGTTTCGCGCAGCCGATATTTGATGATTTCACCATGATGTCGTGTGGCGTCATGAGCCCGTATCCATGGTGGTCTCGGAGGATTCTCCCCCCGAATGCAAAACTGCCCCCTTCGCAGTGGATGCGGGTCGCTGTCGTTACGATCCCTTCGTTGAGTGCTCCGCCAATGGGGACAATTTTGAAAATCGACCCTGGCTCGACCATATCGATGATTGCCCGGTTTTTCATTTGGTCCGGATCAGCATCGGCGATCAAGTCCGGATGAAATGCCGGGCGGTTTGCCATGGCGAGGATGTCGCCTGTTTTGGGATCCATGAGGATCGCAATTGCGGTCTTGGGCTTAATTTCTGCCACAGCAGCATCGAGTTCCTCCTCGACGATTGCCTGCAAGTCCATGTCGATCGTTAGGTGAACGTTCATGCCGTCGCGCGGTGCGCGCTCTTGGCCGCGATAGACGACGAGTTCGCGTCCGGTGCGGTCCCGCTCGATGTGCCGGAACCCGTCCTCGCCTCGCAGAAACTCCTGCATACTCAACTCGATCCCCTGCACCCCTTCGCGGGTGTGGTCGAGAAATCCGAGAACGTGTGCAAGCATGCTGCCGTTCGGATGCACGCGGTGAAAATCGTGTTCGTAGTAGAGCCCGCGCAGCCGTTGTTTTTCCAATGTCTTTTGCAGATCAATCGCTCGACCGGCAGGTAATCCGTGTCGAATTACCAAATATTTCCGCTCGGTCGAAAATTTCTCGGTCAGGTCATCCACGTCCATTTCGAGAAATGGCGCGGCTACCTCCGCGAGTTTGCGCGGGTCTTCGATGTGCGAACCGTCGGCGATCACCGAGCGGATCGGAGCATTTTCTGCGAGGAGCTCACCGTTTCGATCGACGATCAATCCACGCCGGGCGTGGATGGTTTGCCTGATCGAGTTTTTCTGAGCGGCTAGGCCGGCAAATTCATCATGTCTTGCGACGCTGAGGTGTACGAGCCGGAACGAAAATGCCGTGAAGACAATTCCGAGGACGGCACCTGCTATGGTGATTCGTGTTCGTGCATTCCACCTCACTGAATCAGACTTTGGTTGGCCGCGGTGCGCAGTACACCATCTGCTGATGCGACAGCAGGGGGTGTGAGACGCGCGATAACGGTATTTTGCACGGGAATGAGGGCGACGAATCCGCTGTCGATGCGGCTGCGGAGAGCCACACGCGAGGACAAGCTCGCGATCCGACTGGTGAGGTCCTGATTTTGCGAGCGCAACTCGCGCACCAAACGCTCGGTCTCGCGCATGCGCTCACCGAGTGCGTGCTGCTCGATTTTCAGCGAAACATAAAATACTGCAGCGACCCCGATAATTACCAATGTGATCAGGGTAACTAAAACCTTCGAGATTTGTAGCCTGTTGGATGGTTTGCGATTGATGGTATTCATAGCAAGGTGGGTTGAATTAGATGCGTTCGACGACACGCAATTTGGCACTTCGGGCACGGGGGTTGTGTTCGACTTCATCCGGGCATGGGTCGATCGGGTGCGGGGTGAGCAATCTGAAAATGCGATCGGGATTTTTTCTGGGTTCGGGCCATTCCGGACGATCGATCCATTCCACGCTGTGTTGTTTGAACCAATGTTTAACGATGCGATCTTCGAGCGAGTGGAATGTGATCACTCCGAATCTGCCTCCCCGGGCGAGACGTCCGCCGATCGCCTTCAATCCGCGCTCCAGCGACCCCAGTTCGTCATTTACAGCGATGCGAAGCGCCTGAAAGACGCGTGTGGCGGGATGGCGTTTGCCGGTTCGCGGAACGACCTGAGCCACTGCTTCCGCAAGTTGCCCGGTGGTGACAAAAGGGATCCTTCCACGCAGTTGGTCCAAATGGTTCGCAATCCGGGAAGCCGCTCTTTCCTCGCCGTATTCGCGGAATATCCGAATCAGTTCGTCGGTGGGAGCTTCATTAACCAGATCGGAAGCCTTACAGGTCGCATCGGGGCCCATGCGCATATCGAGAGGCCCGTCATGCATCAGCGAGAACCCACGCGATGGCTCGTCCAGCTGGTGCGAGGAAACTCCGATATCCAGGAGGGCTCCACCCAGCGAGGAAACACCCAGTTTTTCGAGGATATACTCAGCGTTGGCGTAATTCGCCTGAATGGCTGCGAATCTCGATCCAAACTTCGCGAGTCGCTCGGTCGCATGGGCGATGGCATCCGCATCGCGATCCAGCGCGATGACCGATGCGCCAGCTTGGAGCAGCAGTTCCGAGTGTCCGCCGCCTCCCAGCGTACCGTCTAGATACAGGATTCCCGGGGCGGGACGCAGGAATGCGCCCACCTCCTCGGAAAGCACTGGAGTGTGGTAGTCAGTCATGTCGGGAAGAAAATCAAAGTCTTCCAAGAGCAGGTTTAGGGGGTCTTCTAAGTCCAAGCAGTTCATACGCGTTGCGGGGCTTTAATTCGATTACTGCAGAGCCACTGGGTTTGCCGTTTGCGTCCTTCGTCGGCGTCAATCCGATGAAAAACTTGCGACTTCCCTTGGTCATCCGGCGAGTCCTCTCATTCGTTGCTTGCCTCCATGGTTGGCGTTTACCTTTTCTACAAACCGATCAAGTCCGCGATTTTCTGATAAACCGGCACCTGCTTGCCCGTCGCTTCGTTCCAGCGGGCGCTGTTCCAAATTTCAAATCGGCTGCGGCTCCCGACGATCACGACTTCACCGCTCAATTCCGTGCGTTTGCAATGCTCATCTGGCAGCAACATGCGACCCTGTTTGTCCGTCGTCACTGCGTGAGCATCCGAGTAAAACTGGCGTGTCGCTGCACGTTTTTCCTGCGGTGACGCACTGCTGGCCTGGATGCGACCCTCGATCTGGTCAAACTCCTCCGGCGGCATCACGACCAAAAACTCCTGCTTCGAATCCGGAATCGCGAAAAAACGCGGTTCATCGCCGGTCAGCCAATCCGAGGGAATCGTGACGCGGTTCTTCGCATCCATCGACCGCTTATATGCGCCCGAGTAAATGGGTCCGACTGGTGATTCTCTCGACATTTGCAATTAGGTCTTATCCTACATTTTTTGCCACAACGCACCACTTTTCACCACTTTCCGACCAAATGGTCAAGCTGCAAATTGGAGATGCCCACAATTCGCGGAGGATTTTTGAAGGGGAAAAGTGGGTTGATGACGATGCGTGCGCGTCCTGCCTACTATGCAAGCGGCTGCGGCTGAACGCAGAAAACCCGGATCAACACTGGGTTGATCCGGGTTTTGGTGTCGTTGCTGGACTGTTGGGAGTCGAGCGTGCTACTGCGCGGATGGGTCGTTTTTGGGTTTATCGTTGTTTGATTTATCCTTAGGGGGCTTGTCACCCTTCTGGCCTTTGGGCATCGACGCCATTTTTTCCTTCTGCTCCGGCGTTAGGATCGCGTCGATTTTGGACTTCGAGGACTCCTGAAGTTCGCGGCCTTTTGCTTTTTTTTCTTCCATCGAAAGACTGGAGTCCTGCCTTACCTTATCCATGGAACTCTTAGTTTCCTCTAGGATGCCTTTGACCGACTCGGTCTGTTCGGGAGTGAGGTTCAGGTTCGTCTTCATTTTCTCTAGCCGCTGTTCCGGTGATGGACCTTTGCCGGGCGGTTTGTCGGGTTTTCCACCTTCCTCCGCAAATGCGGATGCGGATAGGAACAGGATTCCAGATAGTGCGATTGCGGACGTGGTCATCAGGGGTAGTATTTTCATATGGTTTGTGTGTTGGTTACTTGGTTGAAACCCCGATGCGTTGAATAAGTTGCATTACTCGCGCAGGGGGTTGTCCACATCGGGCGCGGACCCTCCCGGCCCGCATGGTCGATGGAATTGCAATCCGGTTCGTGAATCATTTTTTGCACTGACTTGCGGCCTCACTTTAACGCCGTGAATATCGCGCTTGTCATCATCAGCATGATTGCTACCTTCGCATCCCCGCAAGTAAGCGGATCTCACTGCAAAACATGATTTTGGCCAACCTTCTTTCTGTCGGGCAAATTTTGCCGGACATGCAAGCCGTAGAGCGGTGGCAGGCGATTGAAGAAATCGTGGCGATGCTCGTTGAATCGGGCAAGATCGCAGCTTCTGACAAGCCTGAGCTACTTGCTGCCCTAAAGCAGCGCGAGGAGACGATGAGCACCGGGATTGGATTTGGGATTGCGATTCCCCACGCGTCGTCGGATCGAGTGACCGAGGTGGTCGCCGGATTCGGGCGTTCTAAAAAGGGGATCGAGTTCGATTCGCTGGATAATGAGCCGGTGCATTTCATCGTATTGTTTGTGGTCCCACGGGACCAATTTCAGACGCACCTGCGCACGCTGGCAGCAATTGCAAAATTCCTCAACGACCGCACGGTGCGTGAGGAATTGGCCAACGCCCCGGATGCTGCGGCCCTGCTCGGGGTGTTCGCCAATCGCGTTCAAAAAAGTTAGCCAGCGCATTCGATCATGACGACTGTGCGCCACATGTTAGAGGCCCGCGTGCGCGATGCCTTGGTAAGATTAGACATCGATCCGGACGCAGCGGAGGTTTCCGCCGCCGCTGACACGCGCTTCGGCGACTACCAAAGCAACTCCGCGATGGCGCTGGCAAAGCGGGAACGTCAGAACCCGCGTGCGATGGCAACCCGGATTGCGGAGTCCATCGATGTTTCAGGGATTTCTGCCACACCGGAAATCGCAGGTGCTGGTTTTCTGAATTTCAGGCTGGAGACCGGCTTTTTGGAACGGGCCATGGAGGAATTGTCGCGGGATGCGCGGGTGGGCTGTGAGGAGACCACGCAACCGGGAACCATCGTGATTGATTTCAGTTCGCCGAATGTGGCCAAGCCAATGCATGTCGGGCATATCCGCAGCACCATCCTTGGAGACTGCTTGGCTCGAATTGCCCGATTTCTCGGTCATCGCGTGATCACGGACAACCACATCGGGGACTGGGGCACGCAATTCGGGAAGATCATTTACGGGTGGAAACACCTCATGAATCCGGAAGCATTTGCGGCGGGTCCGATCCCGGAATTGCTACGGCTCTACCGCGAAGTCAACGCGATGGAAGCCACGGATGAATTGGTAAAATCGGCCGTTCGCGAGGAGTTAGTGAAACTACAATCCGGCGATGCAGAAAACTTGTCGATCTGGCAGAAAGTAGTCGCAACCTCGCTGGTAGAATTTCAAAAAATTTATGCCATCCTTGACGTCCGGTTTGATGAGCATCTCGGCGAGAGTTTTTACAATCCGGCGTTGGCTCCGCTCGTGGACCAGTGCATCGCGTCCGGTCTGGCGCGTGAGAGTGAAGGGGCTATTTGTATTTTTTACCCTGCCGCATCCCCGCTGGCTGAACACCCGTGCGTGATTCGCAAAAGTGACGGTGGGTTTTTGTATGCCACGACGGATCTCGCAACGATCGCCTATCGCATTGAGCGCTGGAAGCCGGACGCCATCTGGTATGTGACTGGAGCTCCGCAGGCGTTGCATTTCAGTCAGGTTTTTGAGGCGGCGCGAATGATGGGTCTCACGTTTGACGCGCGGCACATTCCGTTCGGGAGCATTCTCGGCGAAGATCGCAAGATCATGAAAACCCGTTCGGGGGAAAATGTGCAGTTGGGTGATGTGCTTGCAGAGGCCGTTGATCGTGCAGGCGCGGTGATCGCAAAAAAGAACCCGGAACTTTCAAGTGACGAGGCCGATCGAATCGCAGAGGCTGTTGGCATCGGCGCCGTGAAGTACGCTGAGCTTTCGCAGCACCGAATGACCGACTATGTTTTTTCGTGGGAGAAGATGCTTTCGTTTCAGGGCAACACGGCCCCGTATTTGCAAAACGCATGTGTTCGGATTCGGTCGATCTTCCGACGGCTCGAATCGCCGGTCGACCTCGCTTCGACGAAGGTATGCATTTCTACCGGTATGGAGCGCGCGCTCGCGGTCAAGCTGCTCCAATTCGCGGAGATTGTGCCCGTGGTTCTCGAGGACTTCCGTCCCAACTTGCTGGTCAACTACCTTTACGAACTCGCAACGACATTTCATTCGTTTTACGAATCCTGTCCGGTGTTAAAATCCGAAGGGGCTGTGCGCGCGTCGCGGCTCGTGCTGTGCGATAACACGCTCAAGACGTTGATCACAGGGCTCGACCTCCTCGGGATCAGTGCTCCCGAGCGGATGTAGCCGCGATCACCAATTGACTCCGAGCGCTCTTAGTGATTGCTCGGCCGCCGCGTGATCACGGTGGTCGTAGGGAATGGCGTGAAACCCGAGGGCCCGTGCTGCGGCAACATTTTCCGGCATGTCATCGATGAAAACCGTCGATGCGGGATTGATTCCAAACTGCTGAATAGCTTGCTCGTAGATGCGCTGATCGGGCTTAAGTGATCCCGCTCGATACGAAAATACTCCGTCACGAAAAGTTTGAAACACCGGGTAATTTGCAAAAATATACTCGTGGTGAATGCATGAGATATTCGACAGCAGGTATGTCGGTAGCTGCTGTGCAAGGCGCGTGGCGAGCGCAGTCATCGGAAAATTTTCCTCGAAGATATCTTCCCAGACCCGCAAGAACTCTGCGTCTGTCCCCTCGTCTTGAAAATGCGGCCGGACCAAACCCAAAAACGTCGCACGGTCGATCTCACCACCTTCCAACTGCGCCTTGGCTGTCACAACCAGCTCCCGATCCGGTAGGGCGGCCATGTTGTTTTTTACCATCAGCCGGTTGGCCGCGATGTAGTAGTCGAACTTCAAAAGGACATTCCCGATGTCAAATATGATCGCTTCGATTTTCACGTCTTTGAGGGTGTTCGAAGGGTCATGATCCAATCGGCAATTTGATTCGATGCGGCTGGCTGACTAAATGTTTTAGTCACACGATACCACTCGCTCCAAAGTGCACCATCGTTTGCAAACCCCTCCCGCAGCGCCAGCACGATCTCGGCCGGAGATTCTGCGATGACTCCCGCACCATTGTCGGCAATGAGTCGCGCATTTCCCTCTTCCTGGCCCGGCACCACTTGGCTGATTAACATCGGGCTGGTCGCAGCCAGGCATTCCTGAACGGTCGCGCCGCCCGCCTTGCTGATAACTACATGGCTCTCCGCTATCAGACGCGGCATTTGGTCCGTCCAACCAAAAAATTGCGCGTCCGCTCCCGCTGCAGATGCGGTCTGCTTGAGGCGGCAGAGCAATGCTTCATCACGTCCCACGGTGAGCGTGATTTCGATATTCGGCACGGAAGAAATCGCCTTCAAAACATCCGCTGCGATTCGCTTTCCCGAGTTGACCATGAACAAGACCTTCCACTTTTCCCCGGGCGCGGGAGGTGCTTTAGGTTTTCGTAACTCGGAGAATGCGGGCGGAACAGGAAACCCGGAGACGATGATTTTTCCGACAGGAAACCCCATATTGCGGATTACGTCACGCGTCTCGGAATTACAAACCAGCAGCCAGTCGCTGTGGCCGCTCAGCCAGACCGAGTTGATCGTGATCGAGTCGGTTACCACAGTGACCTGAGTGAAACTGCGCCCGGATTGCTTTCGATGGAGGTGGTCCAGCAGATGATTGTAACCCGGATACGTCGAGACGATGACATCCGGTTTTTTTTCGTCGATGATCTTGGCTATGATCCGCGCTGCCCGGCCGAAGATACCAATTTTCTTTGCGACTACCGGGGTGCGATCCAGCCAGCGAAAAACCAAACTCCACAGCGACGGAGCGTGATTTATCAGCCATAGGTAGTTGCTTTGAGCGAGCCGATTGACAATCCCGTAGGCTTCATCAAATGCATCCACGACAGTTGCGGAGACGTCCGGATGCCGCAGTTTCAGTGCTTGGAGCAGGTTCCGGGCGGCAGCATTGTGCCCCTCACCGAAGCCGGCCGTGAGGATCAATATCGATTTCACAGCCATTTGCGACGCCTCATCATCAGATACATACCGATTACGATGCAGATCGCTACGACCCAAAATCCAATGTATCCATACCGGAACTTCAACTCCGGCATATTGAACGGGCTGTCGGTGTCGAAGTTCATTCCATACACGCCCGCGATGAATGTGAGCGGAATAAAAATCGTCGATACGACCGTGAGGACACGCATGATTTCATTGGTTCGCGCGCCGACGCTGGAGAGATACAAATCCATGAGTCCGGCAGTCAGGTCGCGGTAGCTCTCAATAATGTCAATGATCTGCGTGATATGATCGTAGCAATCGCGTAAAAAAACCTGCGTCTCGCGTGCGACCAATCCGGTGTCATCACGCATGATTGCGCTCAAAACCTCCCGTTGGGGCCACGATGCCCGGCGCACTTGGAGAAGCAGGCGTTTGCATTCGTGCAGTTCGCGCAGCGTGCTTTTGGACGGACGCTCGAGCAGGGCATCTTCCAGGTCTTCAATGCCATCACCCAAAACTTCAAGAATCGGAAAAAAGTGATCCACGACCGCGTCGAGCAATGCGTAGGTCAGGTAGTCGGACTTCCGGGTCCGAGCAAATCCCCGACCCGTTCGCAGACGCCGCCGCACCGCATCAAACACATCTTGTCCGCTTTCTTCTTGGAATGTGATGACGAAATTCGCTCCCATGAACATGCTGACTTGCTCAAAAAGCAGTTCCTCATCAGGACTGAAGTAAAGCATCTCGGTCACGATAAAAAAGTGATCATCGTAATGCTCAAACTTTGGTCGCTGCGTTGTATTCAGGACATCCTCGAGCGAGAGCGGGTGAAGCTTAAAGCGCTCTCCCATTTTCCGGATCAAATCAAGATCACCCAACCCTTCGATATTGATCCAATTGACCTTCGTTGGGTCATATCGCGACATCAATTCTTCGAAAGAATCAAATTGCCCCTCGAAAACCGTTTCCTGATCGTATTGGAACAACGATATGACGGTCTGCCCTTGATTTTCGGCGTGCTCGTTGGAGAGCGATCCCGGCGGCGTCCCTGGCAGGTGGTATTTTAGGCGGATCATGTCAGTGAGTCCACATCAGGACGTCGGCTCAGCGGAATTACAATCCGAAAAATGCAAAAATCCAAGCGCCAGCGGCGTGCGGCCCATGGAAGGTTCGAGCAGACGCCCGATCCGGGACAGCGGCACATAGGGAAATCGTTTTGTCCATTTCACCTGCAATTTCTCGGCGTCGTCGCTTCGAACCGCGAAAAGCAATTCATAGTCCTCGCCGTTGGTTATCCCGTCGGCCGGCGAGCATGCGTCATTCAGCGGCAGTGCTGCCGGGTTGATTTCAAATCCTACTCCGCTGGCATCCGCCAGGCGCGGTAAATCGGCCCCAAGCCCATCGCTGAGATCCATCATCGCTCGGATTTGGAATTTGCTCGTCAGCCATGCGGCCTCGGCGAGTCTGGGATAGAAGTCGAGATGTTTCCCGCGAATTGAACCGCCCAACTTGCCGGTCACAAAAACAACATCGCCGGGCCTGCCGCCGGAGCGTGTGGCAAGTCGCTCGCGCCTCACACGACCGTCGATCGCGATCGAAATAAAAACCCCGGCGGGTGCGCGCGCGGTGTCACCACCAACAATCGAAACACCAAACTCCGCGGCCGCCCGGGCCAAGCCCGTATAGATTCCTTCGATCTTTGCCAAACTCTGATCAGGCGATGCCGCCAGAGTCACCAACGCATGCAGCGGCTCCCCTCCCGCAGCAGCTATATCACTCACCGCACGCGCAAGTGCTTTCCAGCCGATACGAGCAGGGTCGGTATCCGGCAGAAAGTGAATTCCCTCGATGATACAATCTGTTTTGAGTAGTCGCAGCCATTTACGGCTTCCACACTCCACGGCGGCACAATCATGCCCTGGACCCAAAACCACGTCTGCCCCCTGCGAAAGACTCGCCGTGAGCTTCCGGACGAGGGCGTCCTCTCCGATCGATGCCAATGTTATTGAGTCCATTCGGGGAATAGAAGGATTGCCAAAAACTGCGCGCCGTTAAAAATCATGTGCATCACTACCGGCGTCCACAACGAACCAGTACGTTCGTAAGCTAGGGTGAGAGCAACCGATAGCACGAACAATGGAACCATGGCCACCGGGTTCAAATGGATCGCCGCAAACAAGACGGATGTAGCGACGAGCGCCGGAATCCGGCCGCCAAACTTTTTGGCCACCCCATACAGCAACCCGCGGAATATGAATTCCTCAGCGATTGGAGCCACGACGATCACCAACAATCCGGCCAATGCCAACGCTGCAGGCCCCGGGCTGCCGAGCAGGAACTTGATCGTCTCGTCGTTGCCATCTGGCTCACCGAGCGCGAGACGCGACAACCATGTGAGAAGCAGCACTGTTGGGTAAATACAAACAATCCCGATAATCGCCGGCTGAAACGTGGTTCGCCATCCGAGTTGGCCCAACCCGAACAGCACCCGCACATCCTGCCGCCGCAGCACCAGAAATGAATACACAAGGAGCACGAGAACCGAATACATCACGGTCCCGGTGATCAGCAGATCTGTCGTGACAACCTTATTTCCAGGGTCTGGCGCGAGGATACCGAGGCTGAAATAAACGGCGAGAATGGAGGCGAAAACACCGTCTCCGAGGCGGTAATCAGCCGACGGCACGACACCGTCCTGATCAGGGCGGATGTTCTGCACAATCCGCCACCAGACATACAATCCGGCCAGTGCCGGTGGAATCCAAAATGCCTCTAGTGCCATGAAATCACGTCAGGCTATTCGCATGGGGAAACCCGGAACTACACCTCACGGTGCAAAGAACGGCGGGAGAAAATATTGCCGACCGGGCAGCAAATCCGGACTTCCGCGCAGGAGGTCGACTTCCACTTTTGGTGCGGTTGCGCTGGCTTCGCCGAACATCCGGAAGATTCTCCCGAATGAAAACGTCCGCTCGTAGCGGACCACTGCGGCGTCCGGTGACTCCGCCAGTTCTTGCGCTTTCGAGTAGGCTTCTTCCACATAGCCCGTTTGATCGACAAGTTTTTCCCTCAGCGCGTCAGTGCCGCTCAGGATTCGACCATCAGCAGGACCGGCCTTCAACGCCTCTGGCTGCAAGCCGCGCGCGGTCGCAACGATTCCGAGAAACCGGTCGTAACTTTGCATGACCAGCGCTTGCACATACTCGCTTTCTTCGGGAGTCAACTCGCGCGCACCATTGAGCATGTCTTTGAACTTCCCGCTTTTGAATACCACCGACTGCAACCCGACTTTCCCGAAAAGCTCCCGGTAGTTCAGTGTCGAAATGATCACGCCGATACTGCCGGTGAATGTCGTGTCGTTGCACATGATCCAGCTCGCTCCGCACGCTGCGTAGTAAGCGCCTGATGCACCGATGCTCTGCATGTAGTAAACCACGGGTTTGAGAGCGGCTAACTTTTGGATCTCGTGATAAATCGTATCCGAAGCGGTGACTTCACCACCTGGCGAGTCCACTACCATCACTACGCCCTTCACATCGGGGTCTTCGGCGGCTTGACGAAATGCCAATTTTAAATCTTCCACCATCGAGTCGCCGAGGCTGCCGGGCACACCGAACGCGATGACTCCCTCGAGCGGGATCACGACGATTTTATCGGACGTTCCGTCGCCCGCGTAAATCTCCGTTTCCTCAAACGAAAGCGGAGTGCTCGACATGCTGCTGGAAGCGGATTTGGCACCCACGCTGACGAGCAACAGCCCGTTCACAAACATACTCACGCAGAGCGCAAGGAACAAAAGCACAATGACACAACCGGACTTTTTCATCGAATGCGAGACGGTGTCCCAATTTCTAAGTGTTCACAAGCTCTCAGTTCAGCACCCGCCTCAGTTTCTGCACACCGCAACGAAACGCGGGACATTCGCCACTTGCCAAAACATCACGCGGGTGGTGATTGTCATTCCCATGGAAAACGCAAAGGCACTCGCGGCAGCTCTCGTCGGTGCCGCGTTCGCGGGACTCGGAGCGCTGATCTTTGCGCTGGCGGACCAGTGGTCCACGGACTTCGGTGATTCCATCTGGCAGTCCCACCCGTGGGTTATGTTTTTGCTCATGCCGGGCGGATTGGCTTTGATTTTATTTCTTCGTGACCGGGTCTTTCCGGGGACCGATGGCACAGGCATTCCCCAAACGATTGCCGCGTTGAAATCAGGGCCGGGGCCGCTTCGCGACCGACTGATCTCCGGCCGAGTGGCAGTGGGTAAAATCATTCTAACCGTGCTTGGATTGTTTTCCTGCCTGTCCATCGGGCGCGAGGGACCGTCGGTGCAGTTGGCCGCGTGCATGATGCATATGGTGAGCCGTTGGGCAAAATTCCCGGCGCATTTGATCGAGCGCGGGTTGATTCTGGGAGGCGGGGCGGCGGGAATTTCGGCTGCATTTAATGCGCCGCTGGCCGGCGTGGTTTTTGCGTTTGAAGAAATCGGTCGCACTTTCGATAAACGCAATCTTGGCACGATTCTGCGAACCGCGGTGATTGCCTGCCTCGTCACGACGAGCGTACTTGGCAACTATTTCTTCTACGGAAATTACTCGGACTACGCCACAGGCTCTGAATTTTTGTCGCCTCTTACGTGGGTGGCCGTGGTCGCGATCGGGGTGATTGGCGGTGGAATGGGCGGATTGTTTTCGAAATGCCTGCTCGCCTTAATGCCATGGGTCAGCAGAAAAATCCGTGCGTCATTCTGGAAAGTCGCAGTAGCCATAGGGCTGGCCAGCGCATGTCTTGCGTGGATATCTGATGGCGCGACATTGAATGGCGGACGGGACCAGGCGACCGCCATACTCGCAGCGTCCAGCCCGGAATACACGGCCACGCTACCGACGGACGAGGCCGAGCGACTGGCTGCCGTTCACGAAAGTTGTGGCCCCGCTTACCCGGCACTCCGCGCGGCAGCCTCATTTCTCGCGTTGATTACGGGTATTCCGGGAGGGTTGTTTGACCCATCGTTTTCGGTCGGTGCAGGACTCGGAAAATGGGCAGCCCCGTGGCTGGCATGGACCGGAGCATCCCCGTTGGCAGTAGTCCTCTTATTCATCGTCGCCTATTTTTCCGGAGTCGTGCAGAGCCCGGTGACATCCTGTGTCATTCTGGTCGAGATGACAGGGCTGGTGGCGTTCACCCTGCCGCTGGCTGCGGCCGCAGTGATTGCCTACGAAACGTCGCGGAGGATTTGTCCAAACGCGCTTTATGAATCACTCGCGCAGAATTTCCTCCGCAAAGAGGAATCCTCCAAAAGGTGAACTACGGGGTCGCTTCGGCATTACGGAGCACCGTCACCGGCGTTCCTTTCGTGATTTTCTGCGACAGGTCGAACGCATCCCAATTTGCCAACCGGATGCACCCGCTGCTGTCGTTCCGCCCGATTTGATCCGGAGATTGTGTCCCGTGAATGCCAACGCTAGGGCGGTTAATGGCCATCCATACGATGCCGACATAATTGTTCGGACCCGGAGGGATGTTAAATGCATTGTCGCTGCGCGTGCCATCTTTCAGCACGGATTTGTCGTAGCGGAAGTATGGCATCAGAATGTTGGCCGTGATGCGCCATTCGCCCACTGGCACTGGCACTCGACCGGATCCCGGCGTGCAGGGATACGATGCGATTAACCGATCACCTTCATACAACTCAAGGATGCGAGGTCCGGTCAGCAAAACGATGCGCCGCTTCGGCGGCTCGGGCGTGGGCGCAGGCGTCGGCTCCGGCAGGGGTGCCGCTTGCGCGTTCGGATCACCCAGCAAAAAGTCCGGCGATGGCGCAGGCGATAACGCTAACTCCGATTGGGCTGGCTGCGTGAGCTGCGGCGAAGGCACCTCTGCGGGCGTCGCTGTGAAATCATTTGTCGGCAACAACATTGGTGAAGGCGCTGGGGTTGGTGTCGCTGCCGCAGCGGCCTTTGCAGCCTCACTGCGGGATTTCTCAAGTGCGGTGACATCGGCCATGCGAAATGGTTCGACATCAGGAACCCGCACCGACGTGCCAGCAACGACAGGCGAATTCGCAAGTGAGGGATTCAACTCACGTAGAAAGGTCAAGTCACAGTGAAACATCTCCGCAAGCATTTCCCAGGCGTCTGCATACGGCATGCGCTTGAGTTTCTGCTGCTCCGGGGGGGATGAGGCTGTTTTGCCGATCCATTTTAGGTCCTCTTCGGTCACGTCGTAATACCGATACGGCGAGCTGAGCCCCGACGTATCCACCAATGTGCCCGGCGGAAGCCCACGCGCTTGATTTAATCGGTCTGCTGCCTTTTGGGTGAATTCCCCGCCGAGACCGTCGATTTTGCCTGGCCGGAAACCCGCCCGATCCAATGCCACCTGCACGCTGGCAAGATGAATGCGAAGTTCGCTGTCAGGCTCGGGCCTCTCCATCCGGGCAACAGCTGCTTGACGGGCCGTCGACTGTGCGGGGAGCATTCCCGGGGCAGCCGCCCAAGTGACCAACAGGATCGGCAAAAAAATCAACTTTGGCTTTACGTTACAAATCACCACCCATCCATCTCGCGAACACGTGCGAAATGCAAGCCACAGGAATGTGAGATTTTCTGATTTGCGAATCTGGAATGATGGTGTCTGATAGATGGCTATCGCGAGTGATCAATTCAGTTGGGAGCGCACTGCCCGCCGGAAAAAGCCTATTTTCCTGCGGTGGTATGTCCTATTGCCGCTTGTCATCGTCGCGCTCGTCATCACCGCTGCTGTGGTCGGATACGGGCTGATAAAGTTCAAATACGAGGCGCAGGCGGCATCATACGATCTTTCCACGATGGACAAAATGGAGTCAGCGACGTCTGTTTTAGATCGGAACGGCGAGCTCATCGGCCGGTTTTTCATTCAGAATCGCAACCCGATTCCAATGGATCAAATCCCTCCTCTCATGGTGCAGGCAGTGGTCGCGGCCGAGGATAACCGGTTTTATGAACACGAGGGCGTTGACTACCTCGGTATCGCACGCGCCGCCCTCAAAAACTATCGCTCCGGCCGCATCCGCCAAGGTGCGAGCACCGTGACCCAGCAACTCGCCAGAAATTCATTCGAACTTCGCGAGCGCACATACGAGCGAAAGATTGTCGAGATGCTGCTCGCCAACCGGATCGAGGAGTCCTTCACAAAGGAAAAGATCATGGAATTGTATCTGAACCGCGTTTACTTCGGAGCGGGATTGTATGGCGTCGATGCTGCCGCTCGCGGTTATTTCGGGGTGGCTCCGATCGATATGACGGCCGGCCAGTGCGCGACGCTCGCCGGGTTGCTTCGGAGCCCCAATGGACTATCTCCATGGAACAATCTGGAGGGAGCGCGAAATTCACGCAACTTCGTGCTGGGCCGTATGAAGGACCAGGGATTTCTGACCTCGGAGCAAATGCAGCAGGAGCAGGAATCCGCGCTAATCACCCGCCGCCGGACAAACCCACACAAAACCGGGTATGCAGTCGACTATGTCCGGCAGCAGGTGATCGCAGCATTGGGTTTCGAGAAAGCGATGCAGGGGGGCTACCGGGTCACGACCACGCTCGACGGACAAATGCAACGCACTGCGGAGACCGCGCTTCGAAATCGGCTGAATGCCATCGAGCAGATCGAGGGCTACCGCCACCAAACATTTGATCAATACTCGCAGGTTTTCGAACCATTTGACGAAACGCTCCGAAAAGGTGGCTTCCCGTCCAAATCGGCACCACGGCCCGAATACATCCAAGGCGCAGTGTTGTCCCTCGATAATCAAACCGGGGCCATCCTCACTCTTGTGGGAGGACGCGAATTCAAGCACAGCGAATACAACCGCGCCACCCAAGCAAAGCGCCCGGCGGGGACAGCCATCACGCCGTTTGTATTTGCAGCCGCATTCGAAAAAGGGATGTTCCCCGGTCAGATCGTTCAAGACGCCGCACTCGACAACCGCTATGTGAATATCGGCGGCACCACGGGTATCCTGGGCGAATGGGGCGTGGAACGCGCTGATAACAACTACGAAGGGGGCATCCCGGCACGCGAGGCACTCGCACAATCCAAAAACTCAGCCACCGTGCGCGTAGGCTGGGCTGCCGGACTGGATGCGTTCAAGGCCGTCTTGGCGAAGGCAGGCATTCGCTCGCCAGTACGGGATTTTTCTAATGCGTTTCTAGGAACGAGCGAGATGACCTTGGAGGAATTGACACTGGCATACACGATTTTTCCGGGCGGTGGATCGCGGCCCGAGCGGCCGTATATCATCGAGCGAATCGATGACCTCGCAGGAGCAACCGTTTACACGGCAGCTCCGAAGAAACTTCCGGTGGTGGAAAGCTCCACCGCATATCAAGTCCACGCCGGGCTGGAGGATGCGCTTCGATCGGGCACGGGTGCCGCCGCCTTCACATTATACGGCTTGGCAAATATCCCTGCGGGTGGAAAAACCGGGACCGCTTACAATTTCACCGACACGTATTTCATCGGCTACACCAGCCGGGTGACGTGCGGGGTGTGGATCGGTTTTGACAAACCCACGACGATCTTCCGCGGGGCATTTGGTAGCATGCTGGCCCTACCTGTTTGGACGGACGTGATCAACAACTCCACCAAGGCATTTGCGCCGGAACCACTCAAACGCCCGGACACCCTGACCCCTGTGTCGGTGTGTCGCACGTCCGGCCTGCTCGAAACACCGCGATGCGAACACGAGGTGACGGACCCAGTGACAGGCACCGTTTCGATGCACAAAACCTCGTATATCGAATACGCCACCGAGGCGCAGAAACCCCGTATCCCCTGCGACATCCACGGCCCGGGAATGCGCCTCTACGAACAAATCGCCGAAGAGGAAAGTGAATGGCCTCGCGCCGCTCCCGTTGTCGATTTGGCATCCATCCGTCCAATTGCCATTTCCGTGGGTGCGCTGGTTGGGTTTAACGACGCGTATGGATCGGTGAGACCCGCCGCATTGCGCCTACGGCAGGAGGATATTCCCGTCGCGAAGGCTGTTGCCGTGAACGAAAACGGGGAGGATATCCCGGAAGGAACTGACAGCGATGGCACTCCGGTTGCAGCCGCAATAGCAGTCGAACCCGAAAACACCGGAGAAGTTCGCCGCGCGGAAATCGTGCGCCCATTGGATTCGCCCATGGAATCACCTGCTATTCCGATCGCTCCTCCGCAGCCGATTCAGTTCTAGCTACGGATTCAGGCGCATCCTTGCGTTGAGCCGATCAAATTCACCTCCCGTTGTATGGATTCCCTCGTGCTTGGAGAATATTCGATCCACACCGCACGCGAGGGGTTTTCAAACATCATCCACCGGGCCTCCGGAGAAATCATGCACGCGCGGATGCATCCCATGCAGGAGGCAAGGACGCTCTACGTCGAACAATCCGCATTGGGAAATCTGCTGCTCGCCCACGACGAATCCTTCGCGGATGAACCGGTCACGCTGTGGGACGTCGGCCTTGGAGCGGCAGCCAATGCCATCGCCGCAATCGAATGCCATGAAAAACTATCGAAATCCACTACCGCACGCGTTCGACCTCTGCACATCCTGAGCTTTGAAAACGATCTCGATCCGCTCCGATTGGCGGCCGCGCATCCGGACCGGTTTGATTACCTGCGGCGCCCCGGTATCGAATCGCTTTTACTCACCGGCAGCTGGCGCTCACCATCCGGGCCACGAGTGACATGGCGACTCGTCGAGGGCAGCTTTCCCAACTCGATCACAGCCGGTCTTCCCGCCCCTGATGTCATCTACTACGATCTCTTCTCACAGAAAACCCACGCCGAAGCCTGGGAGTTTGAAACGTTTCGCCGATTGTATTCGGCGTGTGCCGATCACGCCTCCGAGTTGTTTACCTACACCGTTTCGACAGCATCGCGCGCCGGCATGCTCGCCGCCGGGTTCCACGTGGCACGCGGCAGCGGAACCGGCCCGAAATCGGAAACTACGATCGCACTCACCAGCGCAGCAATCGGATGCGAACTCCGCAAAACCCAACGTAACCTTCTCGGAACCGACTGGCTGGCAAAATGGGAGCGATCCACGGCAAAATTTCCGCCGGATGTCGATGGTGACGCGCAAAATGCGTTCGAACACACGCTGAAAGCCCATCCGCAGTTTTCGACCCCCGCGGCCGGCATGACTCGCGGCTAATCGAAAATCAGGCAGCCACTGCGATCTCTGCCGTGGTCGCTGAGTCCAGTGCCGACTCCGTGGCGATCGCGGCGGCCCGCGTCAGCGCCATGGCGATGAGCACCGCTTCGGCCGGGCTCATGGTTCGGGTGTTTAAGACCTCCATGGACGTCTTGCCGGTTGAGCCATCTTTGCGGATAACAAGCTGGGGCGCCAAGTTGTCCTCGCCAAATGGGAGAATGCGCACCTTTTCGTCACCGGCAGGGAGGGTCGTTTCTTTAATTACCCAAGGGAATTGCATCTCGTTCTTGAGCACTGCCTCGACATGGCGTGCGATCGTCAAATCGTCCCAGTTCCCCTGAGTGCGCGCCAGAAACTCGGTTTTGGTCAATGGATTTTCTCCACGTCCGATGAACGTCGTCCGAATACCCATCCCAGCTTCGCTGAACTGAATATCATATTGGCCCTTAGGGGTCGCGCCCCGCACGAGTCTCGGACTGCAAATGCGTGTTTCAAATTCAAAGCCTGCTGCGGCCAGTTGTTTTTCAACGGCTTCGCTCAGCGTGATGTGGGGTGTCGTTTCCATTTCGTATCGTTCTTTCTTGCTAACTCCCTTATTGCCACTTTCCTCATCTCGCGCCCTAGATTGCATCTTTCCCTATGCCACATGGTCATAACGGGCATTTGACTGAAATAATACAACGCCGGGGGAGTTCGGCGCTGTTGGCAGTATTTACAATGTTACAATTTCGTCACAATTCAAAGACAAATTCGCCCCTTCGCTCTGTGCGTAAACTTTCAGGATACGATTTTTCGTGCCGACGCAGCTAGTGTCAGCCGCTTGCTTTCTGCGGGAAAGGTGATGTGCACGGGTTTGGCATAAAATGGCTCGATTTGTGCGGCAGGCTCGGCGCAAGCACCATAAAGAGCGAGCTTCCGGGCATCGGGATGGCAAATCCTTGCGTGAGACAGCCCGTCCACGGGAGCCGGCACGAGGACTGGCAAATCCGCACGCGTGTTCTGGATCCGGCTTATTGCAACTGAATTGGGAAGCACCTCGATTTCGCCGACAAGCTTGCCACTCGTGATTCGCACGAGATACATCGTGCCACCTCTTGCATCCCCGGCCGCCCAGAAATCCGGACCTCCATCCAGTCCGAGTAGTGAGAGGACGCCCGCTTTTTCGATTTTTCTTGCAAGGGCAAACCCCTCGGCTGCGGCGGTGCTTACGCGCAGGCCGTTGTAGGAGCCTGGGCCCGTGCCAACGACGATGCGATCTACAGCCGAGACCGACTGCATGGCTTCTTCCAACACCAAGAACAACCCGGTTCCGCGTCCGCGCGGGCAGTCGAATTCGCGGTGAAAAAGCACGTCCGGCCCATCCAACACGGCTAATGAGCCCATCGGGCCTGAGCAGTCGATTGCCAGCACCCTCATGGCTGCCTCCCGACCTCGATCAAGCGGCCCTCTGGGTCGATGGATATCTTTACATGCAACGAGCTTGCCGGCAGACACTCCGCAAACCGATCTCCCCACTCGACGGCAACGATGCATTTTTCAGCAAGGTAATCCTGCCATCCGAGCGCGTGCAAATCGGCGGACGACTCCAGCCGATAGAAATCAAAGTGGACGATCGGCATCCGCCCGCCTTCATATTCGTGGACGAGCGTGAACGTCGGGCTACTGACTTCGTCTTCCGAGCCCATCCCACGCGCAAGCCCTTTGACAAAGTGCGTTTTGCCTGCGCCGAGCGGTCCTGTGAGTGAAATCACACACGGCGCATCCAGCCGGGCGGCAAGTGCGGCTCCACAATCCATGAGCTCACCAACCGAGGCGACGTGCCGCTCGATGGACGTGAACTCGCTGCCACAATCGGGATTTCGGTTTGCCATTGGGTGCAATAGTAGCTCTTCTTAGGCCATGAGCTCAACAACCCTCTGGCCCCGTTTTCAAGCCCATTTCCTGCGTTACACGGATCTTGGCTTCTCGCTCGATATAAGCCGCATGGATTTCGCAGAGGATTTCCTCGCATCGATGCAGGCAAAAGCCGATGCCGCGTTTACCGCCATGAAGGAACTCGAGGCTGGAGCAATTGCCAATCCGGACGAACACCGCATGGTTGGCCACTATTGGCTGCGCGACGCCTCGCTGGCGCCGACTCCCGAACTGCAACGCGACGTGAACCAAACGCGGGACGATATCCTCGCCTTCGCTGCGGATGTACACTCAGGCAAGGTGCTAGCCGCCAATGGGCAAAAATTCACCGATTTGCTTTCTATCGGCATCGGCGGATCGGCTCTCGGTCCCGAATTGGTGAGTGACGCGCTCTGGAGCAAAGATAATCCGGTCCGGCTGCACTTTTTCGACAACACAGATCCCGATGGATTTAACAAAGTGTTTGATCAAATCGGCGACCACCTTTCGACCACGCTTGTCGCCGTGATTTCAAAATCCGGCGGAACCAAAGAATCGCGCAACGGCATGCTCGCCGCACAGGACGCGATGTCAAAAGCCGGCATCCCGTTTGCCAAGCAATTCGTCGCCGTCACGGGCGATGGCAGCCTGCTTGATGAAACCGCTAAAGCCGAAGGATGGATCAAGCGGTTTCCGATGTTTGATTGGATCGGCGGGCGGACCTCGGTAATGAGCGCGGTCGGGCTTCTTCCAATGGCGATCCAAGGATTGGACATCCCCGCATTTTTGGAAGGCGCAAAGGCGATGGATGCAAAAACCCGCGTGCCCGATGTCAGCAAAAATGCTGCCATGCTCCTCGCACTCATGTGGTGGCAGGCCGGCGGCGGGCGCGGCATGAAAGATATGGTCGTGCTGCCATATAAGGACCGGTTGTTGCTATTCAGCCGGTATTTGCAGCAGCTCGTAATGGAATCTCTTGGCAAAAAGCTCGACCTCGACGGCCAGGTCGTGAATCAAGGCATCGCGGTTTACGGAAACAAAGGGTCCACCGACCAACACGCGTACGTGCAGCAACTCCGCGACGGCGTGAATAATTTTTTCGTCACGTTCATCGAAGTCCTAAAAGGCGCGAACTCCGCAGAGCTGGAAGTTGAGCCCGGGGTCACCAGCAGCGACTACCTCCATGGATTTCTTCGCGGCACGCGGACTGCACTGCACGAGGGAGGACGCGAATCAATCACCGTCACCATTCCTGCGATCGACGCGTTCAACCTTGGCCTCCTCGTAGCACTTTACGAACGTGCAGTCGGGTTCTATGGCTTCCTAGTCCATATCAACGCCTACCACCAACCCGGCGTGGAAGCTGGTAAGAAAGCCGCTGCCGAGGTGCTTGAGGTTCAGGAAAAAACTGTCGCCGCTTTGAAATCGAAGGCAGGCACACCGCTCACCGCAGAGGCCATCGCGTCCGCGATCGGTGCCGATGCGGAAGACGTCTTCCACGTGGCGAACCACCTCGCTGCAAACCGTTCCGACATTCAGATCGCTCGCGGCGCTTCCCCTGCGGACGACACATTCGTTGCAATTGTTTAACGTGACCGCAATCCGGACAGTCTCTACCTTTGCCATCTGCCTCGCGGTCATTTTGTTCGCTGGGTGCGATTCGCCGGATCGGACACTGGACACCATCCGGAAAGATTTGGTCGCATACAAGACTGCTCCCACCCCCGAAAACGAACTGAAGGTTGAAACGAGCTTTGCGAAGCTGGACACGCAAGTGGCCGAACTCCAGCGCGACGGGCGCACCGCAGAGGCGGCAGCAGTTGAGAGCATCGCATCAAACTTACGCGGAGATTTTCGTGCGGCCCGTATGGTGAACTCATTGCGCGATGCACAGTCGGCTATCCAAGGGATCGGCGAAGCGATCAAGGACGCCAGCAAGTCGATCGGAGATGTCTTCGAGGAGAAGCCAGCTTCAACGCCGTAATTCTGCCGACTTGCCGACGACAAGGATCGGGCGGCAATCTCTCCGACTGAGCCTATGCCCGCCGTCACTAACATCGCCGCTTACAAATTTGCGCAGCTCACCGATCTGAAACCCCTGCGCGATGAATTGATCGCGTTTTGCAAAACCCGCGCGCTCAAAGGAACCATTCTGCTCAGCACGGAAGGCATCAACCTCTTTGTAGCGGGCTCGAACGAGTCGATCGACGAGCTGATTTCATTTCTTCACTCCATCACGGGCCTCGAAGACCTGACGCCGAAAGTCAGCGAAAGCACACACCAGCCATTCACACGCATGCTGGTCCGCATCAAAAAGGAAATCATCGCGTTTGGCGTGGATGGCATCGATCCGGGACGCAGGACCTCACCCAAACTGCCCGCGACCACGCTCAAACAATGGTTGGATGAGGGCCGCAAGGTCACGCTCTTGGACACCCGCAATGACTACGAGGTGAAGCTTGGCACATTTCGCGGCGCGATCACCTTCGACATCGACCATTTCCGGGAGTTTCCGAAGGCCGTCGAAACACTGTCCGAGGATTTGAAAAAGGAGCCCATCGTGATGTTTTGCACCGGCGGAATCCGATGCGAAAAGGCTGGGCCTTACATGGAGCGTGAGGGGTTTGAAAACATCTATCAACTCGATGGCGGGATTCTAAAATACTTCGAGGAATGTGGCGGCGAGCACTACGACGGCGAGTGTTTTGTGTTCGACCAACGCGTCGGCGTGGACCCGGCCTTGCGAGAAAGCGAATCCTCCCAGTGCTTTGTTTGCCAAACGCCGCTGACACCCATGGACCAACGCGATCCGCGCTACGTGGCCAGTCAGTCGTGCCCATATTGCTACCGCTCGCCCGCGGACGTGATGGAGGTCTCTCTGGCCATACGAAACGACCAGCTCAGGGAAATGGCAGGCTCGCTGCCGGGCAGCACCCCATGCGAAAACCGACGCCCGATCCGGATCCCACAAATGTTCGACCAATGCAAATTGGTTGAGTTTTTGCTCACGGCATTTCCGCATCATCCAGAGGAAAAATGGCGCAGACTTTGTGCGAGCGGATCTTTCCGCGATCAGAATAACGCGCCGGTGGACGCAGAGCACGTGATCCGTGCAGGTGAGCGGTATGTTCAGATCACCCCGGGCCACATCGAGCCCGCAGTGAATGCTGCTATCACACTTCTTTATGAGGACGAGGCACTCGTCATCGTTTGCAAACCGGCGCCTCTTCCGGTGCACCCGAGCGGTCGCTTTGATCGCAACACACTCCAGTATTTTTTAAATGCAGTTTACGCGCCCGAGCGCCCTCGCCCGGCCCACCGGCTTGACGCCAATACAACAGGCGTCATCGTCTGCGCTCGAACCAAGCATTTTGCACGACTTCTCCAACCACAGTTTGAGGACGGCATCGCAGAAAAGAATTACGTCGCCCGAGTCCATGGGCTGCCATCCGCTGATTCGTTTTCATGCGACACCCCGATCAGCGCCACGCCCGGAGAGTTCGGCAGCCGTGTGCTAGGCTCAGCGGAGACCGGCCTCGCTGCGTTGACGCACTTTCGCGTGCTGCGGCGTTTTGATGATGGAACCAGCCTGGTTGAAGCGACGCCAAAAACCGGACGAACCAACCAAATCCGCGTCCACCTCTGGTCACTCGGATTCCCGATCGTCGGCGACCCCGCTTACCTTCGCGATGGAACGATGGGCGTCTCATTGACGCGCGATGTGTCGGATCCACCGATGTGCCTGCATGCGCGCGACATTCGCTTTCGGCACCCTCTCAGCGCCGAGACGGTCACGTTTTCCGCACCAGAGCCCGCATGGGCGACATCACCGTTTTAATGCCCAATAGATAAGACGTTCGGCGTCGTCAAAGATGTATCTGGTCCGGCTGCCAAGTTGAACAAGGATCACCTGCCGCCCGCCATACGATGCGCTTGTAACTAGGCAACGCCCCGCCGCCACCGTATAACCGGTCTTCATTCCGTTGAAAATCGGGGAACGGGTCAGCAATTTGTTTGTCGCTTCAAGGCGGGTCGTGCGCCCGGTCGTAAATCGGAAGGTGTATGCGGGAAGCGCCATCATTGCCCGCAACTCCGGCTTCCGGTAGGCGTAAAATGCAATTCGAGCCACATCCCGCGCAGTCGAAAACTGTCCGGCCGGCAATCCATGCGGATTCACGAAGTAGCTGGAATCCGCACCCAGCCCGGCCGCTCGGTAATTCATCGCCTGAACAAATCCACTCACGCTGCCCGAGTGATCGCGACCCAGCGCCGCAGCCGCATCGTTCGAACTTTTTACCATCATCGCGGTGAGCAAGCTGCGTCGCGAATACGTCTGCCCTGCCTTCAGGCCAAGCTTGACCGGCTCAACCTGCGTGTCCACGGGAGCAATAGTGATCGATCCGTCCAACGACCCGCGCTCTGCAATCAACAAGGCCGTGAGCAACTTCTGCGTGCTGGCAACCTGACGGCGCGAATTCGCATTTTTTTCGTAAATCGTTCGCCCCGTCACAGCATCGATCAGGATCGCAGAATCCGCGTAAATCGAAGGTGCCGACATCGGCGTCGGTAGCACGTCACTGGCCATCGTCGGCGCAATGACACTCGCAGCGGGCCGCACGGTCGGGGCAGACGCCATCTGCGACGGACGACGCTCCGGCTCCAATGACTCGCAGCCGCATAACACGAGCGAAATGCATACCGCAGTAAAGAACCCAAGGCGGAAAGTGGTGACGTTTTTCATTTTCTCGGCAGTTAGGTAAAGAATCTTTTATCCCTACGGCGATCAAAAACTCGCACTCAGCCGAAATTTGACCTTGGATTGCCGTGCCGAAACCCATGCCGCACGACATAACACCACTAAAGCCGATCCCCCGGGCCCGCATCATCTGGCTCGCGATCATAGCCATCCTGTTGAGCGGAGCGTCGTTTTTTGCTGATGCGCCCGTGCGCGCAGCCATCCTGGAGGCTCAAGGCAAAGGATGGAAGAAAACCAGTGAATATGCGTTTCAAGCGGCTATCAGCAAAAATGGTGACTGGCCGCAGTTGATGATTGCCGGGCTGATCGGGCTGGCCATCGCCGGCGCGTGCAAACGGAAGGACTGGCAAAAGGTCATTGTCGCGGCGCTGATAGCATCCACGCTCGCTGGCATGCTGGCTAACGCGTCCCGACTCACAACCGGACGCACACGGCCACGGGAGAGTCCGAAAATCGAAGCCGGATGGTATGGTCCATTCCACAACGGAGAAATCCTGATTGGAAACTCGAAGTATAATGCTTTCCCGTCCGGTCACACCGCCACAGCCGTTGGGTTTGCGGCGCCATTTCTTTTTGCAAAACCCATCGCGGGGGCAGGACTGATGGTGCTTGCCCTCATGGTGGCGTGGTCCCGCATGGCACTCGGCGCGCATAACCTATCGGACGTCATCGTATCCACGCTCCTCGCGCTGGCCGTCGGGTGGTTCGTTTACCGGCGGATCAATTCACACGGCGCGGAATATCGCTCACGGATCGTAAACGCATACCAATCATGGCGGCGGCGGCGCAAAAGCTAGATCGCATCGGCTCATGGCTGGAACGTCTGCCGTCGAATGACAAGGCATTCTATGCCGTGCTCACATTCGTCGCGGTTCTTTTCTTTACGGCCAATGTCCCGTGGCATCTCGACAACTACGACCAAGCAAAACAGGCCTACGTCGCATTCGAAATCGAACAATCCGGGAATTGGCTCTATCAGACCACTCCCGCCGGCAAGTCGGCCTCCAAGCCACCGCTCATGGGATGGCTTTCCGCAGCCGCCCATTTCGTGGGCATTCCATGGGATTGGGCGTTTCGACTCCCGTCGCTTGTCAGCGCGTTTGCACTGGCAGCCATGATCGGATGGAGCGGGATGTGGGCGGGCGGGCGCGCCACCTGCCTGATCGCGATTTGCGCGTTTGCCTTGAACCTGCTCACGCCGAGACTTGCGACATTGGTTCGAACCGACATGCTTCTCGCTTGTTTCATTTTTGTCCCAGGATGGATCATTTACCTCAAACTGCGCACGCCAGCTCCATGGAGTGGCGGCGAACGTGTGGCGTTTGGCTGCGCGATGGCAGGTGCCCTTTTGACCAAGGGACCCGTCATATACGCGTTTTTGCTCCCCGGTCTGGTTCTGTCAGCCATCCTAATCAAGAACCCGGAACACCGCCGGATGCTCTGGAGCGGATGGCTCGCATGGTTGCTGCCATTGGCGCTATTCCTAGCATGGGGAATCGTAGGGTTGCTCGGGGACAAGGCATTTTACGAAGACGTGGTCGTTCGTGAATTTTTCTCAAGGTTCCAAGAGGGTGGTCGCAGCGATGAGCGTCCGCAGCCGTGGTGGTTTTACTTCCCTCACCTAATTCATAAATTTGCCCCGTGGAGCTTACTTGTGATCGGTGCTTTTGGCATCAGCAAACCGCTGCGCAACGCTCTGCGTAATAACCCAGCCCTGCTGTGGTGCACGCTGTGGGTCGCAGGGGGGCTCGTGGTAATGACCCTCATCCCGGCAAAACGCGTGGATCGGATCTACCCGCTCATCCCGCCCCTATGTTTGCTCATTATTGAGATCACCATGGTTCTGGGAAATCAACGCTGGAGCCGAGTCGCAGGCGGCGCGTGCATGGTTGCAGCACTGGCATTCAGCGGAGGGTATTTTGTCGGGTTAATTCCGCTCTCTTACCACGAAAAAGCGGGCAACCTTGTCGCATTCGCCGGTGCGGTAAAGGATTTGCGCGCCGAAACACCAACCACACCGCTACACATCGTGCGTGCGCGCGACGAAGGGCTGCTCATCTACCTGAACACCCAGCGCTTCACATCCACCAGTGACTTTGAAAAAGCATGGGATTCCGGGGCCGAAGCACATTTTGTGATCTCTGACCGCATGCAGGAACGCTATGCGGATCGATTGAAAAGCGGGCGTGTTCTGATTGAATCCGATATGACTCGCAAAAACGAGACCGGATATCGCCTCTACCAACGCTGAATTGGCGCTCCAGAAAAGCAGCCACAAGAAGAAATTCTTACCGGCGGAGGGGGTCGAACCCACACATACTTGCGTATACCAGATTTTGAGTCTAGCGCGTCTGCCAATTCCGCCACGCCGGCGATGAAAAAAACTGAAGCGGGGGGAGCGCCCCCGGGGTTACTAGCAGTCTAGCGATTACCTAGTAGGTAAGATGTCGTCCCGAGCGTTGGCGATGTCTCTAGGAACGCCACACGGCTTCCGCGCAATGTGAAACGCTGGTTCAACGCGAATGGCCCTGTGTTGCCATTTTCAACGCCAAAATTTGCATTCAATGTCCGGCCACGACGGCTGAAGCGGCCCGTTCCGGACTGAACAACCACGCCATCAACGCTTGTGTAAACGTCTGCGGTTCCGTTCGCACGGAGGACAGTCTGCGTCGTTACATTCTGACCGTTAATCAACTGCGTGGAAACGAAACGGAGGTTATTTCCTCCGCGTGAGATGGTCAAAAGCGTAGGCACTTGCTGGCTTTGCGTCGGGCTAAGCGATGCCAACTGAATACCTGCAAAAGATCCCGTGATTCTGTAAGGAAAGGTTCTCTGCGCGTTGGCAAAGCTGGAAGTGAGAAGAATGAGCGCCGTTCCGACACAAAGTTTGGTCACAAGAGAATTTTTCATGGGGTGTTTTGCTGAGTTGCTACTCACGGTGTTCCGACACTTAGTTGGTTGAAAATCTGATGTCCACTGGAAAATGACAAAAATCACGGAAGGACAATCGGGCGTTCAGGATCTCACCCCACCGCCGCGCGTGGTGCGGTTCAGGCCGTCCGCGCGGGGCGATGGACATCAATATTCGGTGGACTATTTTTTCTCGGCGTCGAGCACGGCTTTCACTGCGGCTTCGATTTCGGCGGTGATCACCGGGTCGTTTCGGAGGGTTTCCTTGGCGGCGTCGCGACCTTGGGCGAGTTGGGATCCTTTGTAACTGAGCCACGAGCCACGTTTCTCGAGGATTCCTTTTTCGATGGCCAGGTCCAGCAGCGACCCAACGCTTGAAATCCCCTCGGCATACATGATGTCGAATTCAGCCTCGGTGAATGGGGGGGCCACTTTATTTTTGACCACTTTGAGTCGGGTCCGGTTGCCGGCAACGGTGCCGTCGCTGCTTTTGATAGCACCAATGCGTCGGATATCACACCGGACGCTGGAGTAAAACTTGAGCGCTTTCCCACCGGGAGTGGTCTCCGGATTGCCGAACATGACGCCGATCTTTTCACGGATCTGATTGGTAAAAATACACACCGTGCGGGATTTTGAGATGAATGCTGTGAGTTTTCTGAGGGCGTTGCTCATCAATCTCGCCTGCGCCCCGACCACCGCGTCACCGATTTCGCCTTCGAGTTCGGATTTGGTGACAAGGGCCGCGACGGAATCGATCACGATCACGTCGAGCGCATTGGAACGCACCAACGTCTCGCAAATCCGCAGGGCCTCCTCGCCGGAACTCGGCTGCGAAACCAAGAGATCATCCAAGTTGACACCCAGTTTCCGGGCGTAAGCCGGGTCAAATGCATGCTCGACGTCGATAAACCCCGCAAGTCCGCCCCGTTTTTGGGCCTGTGCGACCACGGTGAGCGTAAGCGTGGTTTTTCCGGAGGACTCCGGTCCATACACCTCGACGATCCGGCCGCAGGGGAAACCGCCCACTCCGAGCGCCCGGTCGATCAAGATATTCCCGGTGGGAATCACGTCGATATCGACGATGCTGGCCTCGCCAAGCCGCATAATGGCCCCGTCTCCATAATCTTTGGCGATCTGCTGGAGCGCGAGATCGAGGTTGCGATCGCGTGCAACGAGCACTTTGTCTTCGGAAGGTGTGGTGTCAGTGGATTTTGCCATGATGTTAAAAAGTTGGGTTGTTATCGTGTAATTACGCGGTAATTTGCCCGGACGGAATCAAATTCTCTATCTTCGGGAGATTATTTTTGGATTTTCACGATCGGGACCGGGTGCAGTGGGGTTGGTTTTTGGAAAAGTTTGCGTCGGACGACCAAATAGAAAAGATGTTTGCCAGATGGAAGACACCGTATAAATATACGGTATGCTCACCGCCCGCCAGGAAGAAATTTTACAATTCATACGCAGTCACCAAGCGGAGCACGGGGTCACTCCGACCGTAGCCGAGATCCAGAATACGTTTGCCTTTAGTTCGCCGGCCACAGTGTCTGATCATTTGCAGGCGTTGGAGCGCAAAGGCAGCATTCGCCGCCAATCAGGCACCGCACGCAATATCCGACTCACGGATTTTGCCAAATCCTCCTCCGTCGTCCATGTGCCGTTTTTGGGGGCAATCGCAGCCGGCTATCCAGCAACGGCCGACACGCAATCCGATGAATCTCTGCCGCTGGACGCAGGCACATTTGGACTGTCAGGGGCAGGAACCGCATTTGCCCTGCGTGTGCGGGGAGACTCGATGGTCGAAGCAGGGATTCAGGACGGAGATATTGTCATCCTGCAAGGCGGGGAATCTCCCGCGCACGGCGATATCGTGGCTGCGCTCATCGACGGCGAGACAACGCTTAAACGCTATGTGGTACGGCGTGGCAAGCCATCGCTATGCGCAGAAAATCCAAAATACCCCGACCTGATTCCCGCCGATGAATTGACGATCCAGGGGACTTTTCGTGGATTGATTCGCACTGCCAAACCATGAAGATTTCAGCCGAAAAATCCGGGCGTCTCGACTCGCTGCGCGCGTTGGTGGAGGGGAAATTTCCCAACCGGAGTGTCAGGCCGGGCCGACGCCGTCGCATCGGTTGCCGCGCCTTGGACGATGAATCCGGTGGACTCCGCACGGGGGCCGTGACCGAAGTCACCGGGAGTTCCTCGGGCGTTCAGGTATTGCTCGCCGCCCTGCTGGAAAGCGCGGTGCGGGAGGGTTTTCATGTGGGGTTGGTGGATGCGTCCCGGTCGTTCCATCCAGCGGACTGGCCCACCAACCAGTTGAACCGGATGCTGTGGGTCATGTGCAATGACCCGAGGCTGGCTGTCCAAGCGGTGGATTTTTTGATCCGCGACGGCAACTTGCCATTTCTTGTGCTGGATTTACAAGGCATGCAGGAGGTCGGCAAAGTGCCTGCGAGCAGTTGGCATCGGTTTCATCGCTTGGTCGAACAAAGCGAAATTGCATTGCTCGTATTGTCATCCCGCCCCGTCGTGGAAGGTGCCGCGATGCGCATCGTCGCACATCGCGCCGGACACCTTGCAGCAAGACTCAGCGAACGGCAAAAATTGGTCGAGCAATTGGATTTGCAGATCTTTGAACGCGGTGCGGTCGAGTTTGCGGAACCAATACGCAAAACGGCGTGAGATCACCTGAAAATGTATGTTTGCCTGTCTTTTGCTTCCCCAATTCCGTCTGGCCGCCGCCTTGCGGTGGCGGGATTTCACCGGCCCGGCAGCCGTAGTGGACAATCACGCCAAGGGGTTGATTCTTGAAGTCAATGAAGCGGCCCTTGCAAAAAATGTCCACCCCGGATTTTCCCCGGCACAGGCCATGGCCCGCGACATGCGTGTCCACATCCTCACGCGATCTCCAGCGCAGGAGGACGCACTCCATTATATGCTCATCGATAGAGCACTGAGCCTGTCGCCCGATGTCGAAGAGACCGCACCCGGCATGTGTCTTGCGGATTTAAGGAAGCGCCCCAAGCCTCCGTCGTGGCATGGCTTGGCCGATGAAATCGTCGCCCGATTTTCGCCTGAAAAACTGCGCGTGAAAGTCGCATTTGCGCCCACTCCGGATCTCGCCATCCTTGCAGCAAAAGGCACCGCCTCCGTCGCCGTGGTTTACGACGCCAGTGCGTTTGCCGGAGCACTGCCCGTCGGCGCACTGGAGTTGTCCGCACAGGCCACAGAAACATTGCGCGACTGGGGCATTACCACCGTGGGGCAATTGCTGGCCCTCCCCCGCGCAGAAGTCATCGAACGCCTGGGCTCAGAAGCCGCGCTGGTGCTGCAAAAAGTTTCAGGACGAAGCAAACGCCCACTCCGGCTGATCCGCCCCGATGTAAAATACGCCGAGGCATTCGATTTCGAACATGAGGTGGAAAGCACCGAGCCGTTGTTGTTTTTACTCCGACGCTTCCTCGTCAGCCTCACAGACCGCTTGCAATCAGCGCATCGCGTCGCTCGCCAACTCCGGCTTGGCATGCCGCTCGATGATGGCACCCACTACGAACGCACCTTCACCATCCCCGCCCCCACCTCCGACTTGGAGGTGCTTTACCGCATCCTCGACACACACCTGTCTGCACTCCGCCTGGAGCAACGCCCCGTCGGAATAAAACTGGAAATCGAAGCCGGAGAGCAAACCGGCAGCCAGCTTGGATTGTTTGAAACCGCGCTGCGGGATTTGAACGGGTTTGGCGAAACGCTCGCTCGCTTAAAGGCGTTTTTAGGAGAAGACAGCGTCGGCATTCCCCGCAAGATCGATAGCTATCGACCGGACACCTTCGCGCTCGATCCGATGTTTCCCAGCGATGGGAGCGTGATACGCGAAGACCCGGCCTGCGGCATTCCACTCCGCCGCTACCGCCCCGCCATTTTTGTCCATGTGGAAACCAAAGCGGGAATTCCAGTCGGTGTCCGATCGAGCCCATTGCAAGGCGCGGTGGTTGAGGCCGTGGGACCGTTCCGGCTTTCAGGCGATTGGTGGGATGACCAAGCGTGGCGCACCGAAGAATGGGATGTTGAGCTGGACAGCGGCGCCATGCTCCGGCTGTCGCGCGTCGGAGTAGAATGGAAAGTGGAGGGCACATATGAACTACGTTGAACTCCACGCCCGCAGTGCGTTTAGCTTTTTGCGAGGGTCCTCCCAACCTGAGGCACTCGCTCAACGCGCTGCGGAATTGCAATTACCCGCCATCGCCCTGCTGGATCGGGATGGCCTCTACGGCGCGCCCCGGCTGCACGCCGCCGCCAAGGAAACGGGCATCCAAGCCATCGTGGGCGCAGAACTCACCATGGACGACGGCTGCGTGCTTCCCGTCCTCGTGGAAACACGGCGCGGATATCGCAACCTCTGCCAGCTCATCACCACGGCAAAACTTCGCGGCACGAAAATCGATGCCCCCATTCGCTGGGACGAGCTTCCGGAGTTTGCCGACGGACTGATCGCGCTCACCGGCGATGAAGACGGAGTTTTCGGAAACCACGGCGCTGCACAGCGGATCGAACGGCTTTTGACTGCCTTCGGGAGAGACCATGTTTTTCTAGAAATTCAACGGCACATGCTGCGCGATGAAGAACGGCACAATCAAAAAATCATCGATGCGGCGCATGCACTGAATCTCCCGCTCGTCGCCACCAATGGCGTTGCTTACCACGAAAAGGCAGCCCGAGGCGTGCTCGATGTGTTCACTTGCGCCCGCCACCACACGCACCTCGACCAAGCCGGACGATTACTCGCAGCCAATGCAGAGCGCTGCCTGAAAACCACCGCGGAAATGACCCGCCTCTTCGCGGACCTGCCCGAAGCCATCGCAAATACAACCCGCATCGCCGAACGCGTGGAATTTTCACTGACCCATCTCGGATACGAGTTCCCCCGCTACACCGTTCCGGAAGGCGAATCAATGGACTCGTGGCTCCGAAAAAAGACCTACGAAGGCGCCCAAAAACGCTACGGCTCGATCACCGACAAAGTGCGAGCCCAACTTGAAAGGGAATTGCTCCTCATCGCAAAGCTGAAATTCAGCGGCTATTTTCTCATCGTCTGGGACATCATCGGGTTTTGCCGGGAGGAGAATATCCTCACCCAAGGCCGGGGATCTGCTGCCAATTCCGCAGTCTGTTACAGCCTCGGCATCACCGCCTGCGACCCCATCGGATGCAACCTTTTGTTTGAGCGCTTCCTCAACGAAAGCTGCACGAAATGGCCCGATATCGACCTCGATCTTCCCAGCGGTGAGCGACGTGAACGCGTCATTCAGGAGATCTACCGACGCTACGGCCGACACGGCGCCGCCATGACCGCCAATGTCATCACCTACCGGGGAAAAAGCGCGATGCGGGAAATCGGCAAAGCCCTCAACTTCTCTCCAGACATCATGGATCGGTTCTCCAGCCTTTACGCCAGCGGTGATTTTCCACACACACTCGACCTTCCAGCCCAATTGAAACAGGCCGGGATTCCTAATGATCACCACCGGGCGGCGGCAGCCCTCGGGCTTTACCAGCGGATGCTTGGCCTGCCGCGTCATCTGGGCCAACATTCAGGCGGCATGGTGATTTGCCAAGGAGAACTCTCGTCCGTGATGCCACTGGAAAATGCCTCCATGCCCGGCCGCGTCGTCTGCCAGTGGGACAAGGACGATTGTGAGGACCTCGGCATCATCAAAGTCGATTTCCTAGGCTTGGGCATGATGGCTGCCTTGCAGGATGCCCTGGAGCTGTGCCAGCAGCGTGGGCATCCCGTGGATTTGGCGCAAATCCCGAAAGACGACGGCCCCACCTACGACCTCATGTGTGCCGCCGACACCATCGGCACATTCCAAATCGAATCACGCGCCCAAATGGCCACGCTTCCCCGGCTGAAGCCCCGGTGCTTTTATGATGTCTGCGTCGAGGTCGCCATCATCCGACCCGGCCCGATTCAAGGGAAAATGGTGCATCCATATCTCAACCGCCGCGAAGGAATCGAGAAGGTCACCTACTTCGACGAACGACTGAAACCAGTCCTTGAGCGCACCCTCGGCATTCCGCTCTTCCAGGAGCAACTGCTTAAAATTGCCATGATCATGGCCGATTTCAGCGGTGCCGAAGCGGAGGAATTGCGACGCGCATTGAGCTTCCATCGCTCCCCGGAGCGCATGGAAAAAGTATGCATAAAACTCCGGGATGGAATGAAAAAAAATGCCGTCCCCGCCGCGACCGCAGAGGCGATTCTGCAATCGATGCAGTCGTTTGCTGTTTACGGATTCCCTGAATCCCACGCCATCAGCTTTGCCCTCATCGCTTACGCCTCCTGCTACCTCAAAGTGCATCGCCCGCACGAGTTTTACGTGAGCCTGCTCAATAACCAACCCATGGGTTTTTATTCTTCGAACACGTTGATTCGTGACGCCAAATCACGCGGCATTCAAGTGCGAGCGGTGTCCGTGATCGAGTCCGCCTATGATTGCACCGTGGACGCCGATGGCTCGATCCGCCTCGGCCTACGGGTGATTCGCGGCATGAATTCCGCGACCGGTCGCCGGATTGAAACAGAGCGCACCCAGCGGCCATTTGAATCACTTGATGACTTTCGTCTTCGGGTGGCCCCAAGCAAAGACACCCTCCGCACCCTCGCATCGACCGGTGCGCTGAATGGACTGGTCGATCACCGTCGCGACGGGTTGTGGAAAATCGCACGGCCCGCAAACGAGGCATCATCGCTCCCGCTCCAAGGCATTCAGACGACCTCACCCCTCCCATGGATGAATCCCTCCGAACGCATGAACGCCGACTTCGCCGGCACGGGCGTCACCACCGGACCGCATCCCATGGCGCTGATCCGGCCCGCACTCACGGGAGTAAAACGCGCAAACGAATTACCCGCCTTGCGCAATGGAGAACCCACCGTCATCGCCGGCCTCGTGATTTGTCGCCAGCGCCCAGGCACAGCCAAGGGAAATGTCTTCATCAGCTTGGAAGACGAATCCGGCGTTTCAAACGCAATCATCACACCCGCATTCTTTGAAAAACACCGCATGGTCATCACGCAGGAATCATTTTTGAAAATCAGCGGCGTCATCCAAAACGTCCGCAACTCGCTATTACTTAAGGCACAGCGCATCGAGGCGCTAGATTACGGCAATCTCTCCGCACCGCTATCGCACGATTTTCATTAAAGCAAATTCAAACGCGTTGTCACCACAGCCCATCGATCTCTGCCGACATATTACCTTGCGTTGGCATTCCAACTTTTGCACATTTTCCCAACCAGACACACCAATCAAAAATATTTCATGAAACTCTCACTCTCACGACTCACATCATCCGCTTTGGTTGCTGGAATCGCACTGGCACTTGGTGCCTGCGCCACCGTTCCAACCACCACAAAAAAGAACTCCTTTTCGTTCGACCCACCCGTCCGTGAAGCGAAAAACCCGGCAAACGTGAAAGTGAAGCTTAGCACCAGCGCCCAGCGGCTTTATTTGGTCGAGGGCGATGATGTCCTCCTCGCAAGCCCGATCACCGTCGGCAAATCCTCCTCACCAACCCCTCAGGGAGTTTACCCAATCCGCTCCAAACAGGCAACCCGCCGCCGCGTCAGCAGCCCCGGCGCAGGCTACCCAATGACCTACTGGATGGAATTCTACGCTCCCGCCTACGGAATGCACTGGGGATTTATCAAGCCCTACCCGAGCACCATGGGTTGCGTCCGGCTTCCACTCAAAACGGCTAAAAAAGTATTCGACCGCGTCCGTGTCGGCACCCCAATTCACGTCGCATCCACACAACCATGGGACGCCACCATCGGCAAATCTCTGCCCGTGCTGGATGATAGCACACTCCCCGACCCACCCCTTTCCTACATGTTGAGCCCGCAAGTATTCTCCGATGCCCGCGAAGGCCGCATGTGGAAGTTTTGATTCGTAACAAGTGCCTTAGTAGGCCCAAAACTTCGGCATCGCCCGGGCCCGACGCATGCCCACTCCGATGGATTTCAAATGACTTCATCCGACTATTCGGTTACTGAAGTATTATGAAAATCCCCCTCCTCACCGCGCTCGTAGCCACGCTCCTAGTCTCTCTCACTCCCGTTCCAAGTGCCCTTGCACGCGGCGAAGGAGTCGGCCACATGGGTGGGGGAGAAGGACGCATGGAAGGCGATGGCGACCGTGAGGATCGTGACGACAGCATCCAACGCGATGACAACAACGTCACATTCGATGGCCGCGATGGAAATTCCGGCAATGTGGATGTCAATCGCGAGGGTGATGGCAACACAGACGTGGACTTCGGCTACGACGGAAAATCAGGGAGTGCGCAGGTGGATCGGGAGGGTGACGGTCAGACAACCATCAATGCAACAGGCCTCGACGGCAAATCCAGCAGCGCCGATATCAACCACTACGGCGACGGCGTCACAACAGTGAGCGGAACCGGACCTAACGGACGTTCCTACGATGCTGCAGTTGTCGGTCCAGATGGATTTCGCTCCGGTTACATCTGGCGTGGCGGCGCATATGTTCCCGTCGATATCCAACCGCTCGTAAACTACGAAGTGCCATTCGGAACATTCGCCGGATGGAATATCGTCAACCAGACGGCGTTTATCGAGTATCCATGCTATGCAACCTATCCAGTCGAAACGGCCGTTCAGGTGCAACTCACAAGCCTCGGATTCTACGAAGGACCAATTGACGGTCTGCTCACGTCCGTCGCTGCCGCAATTTCATCCTATCAGCAAGCAAACAACCTCGAAGTCACCGGAACAATCTCGCCAAACTTGCTCGAGGCATTAAGCATCGACGTCAGCCAAGATTGAAAAATTCCGCCGTGGGCAGGTCTGGAAATACCAGTATTTACCATGAAGATCGGGAAGGTCATGAAGGGATGACATTTCAGATGCCCAATCCCACCAAGCGGACTCGCCAGCACCCATCGGGGGAAACGGTCCTGCCTCACCTGTAATGCATTACCCTTCATGCTCTTCATGAGCTTCATGGTGATACAGCGGATTCTAGGATTTAAGTTTTTTGGCGGTCTCGCGGAGTCAGTTGCCCGCTACAAAAAGATACGCCCGCCAAAGTTGGCGGGCGTATGATAGACAGAGCGGTTTAGGCTGCTGTCTTCTCGGGGTGGGAAATAACTCTGCCCCATGCGGGGCATCGCGGATTATCGCGAGTAAAGTTCGACAACCAGTTGCTCGTTTGCAATCGGATTGATTTCTTCGCGGGTCGGGATACGCATGACTTCACCAGTCAAGTTATCCTTGTCCACAATGAGCCAATCCGGCGCGTTCACAATCTGGGTAAGTTCAAGCCCACGTTGGGCCAAGCGCTTCGAACCCGGGACGTCCTTAATCGAAACCTTGTCGCCAGGGCGGAGGTTTGCGGAGGAAACATCCAGCTTCCGGCCGTTCACACAGACATGTCCGTGCGCCACAAGCTGACGGGCACCTGCACGCGTGCGGGAAAATCCCATGCGGTAAACGATGTTATCCACACGCGTCTCCAGCAACTGAAGCAATGTGACACCAGTGACACCACGCTTGCTGATAGCAATCTGGAAGTAACGGCGGAACTGCTTTTCCAACACACCATACTGATGCCGGAGCTTTTGTTTTTCTGCGAGTGCAATTGCGTAGTCGGAGACTTTGCGGCGGGATCCTTTCGGGCCATGCATGCCCGGAGGGTAGTTCTTGCGCTCAAATGCTTTTGCGGATCCAGCCAGAAGCACATTATAGCGGCGGCTGATCTTTGTTTTTGGTCCTGTATTGCGAGCCATTTTAGAGTTTCAAATTTGAGATTTCAGATTTCAGATCACCCGTTAGACGCGGCGTTGTTTTGGCGGGCGGCAACCATTGTGAGGGACCGGAGTCACGTCACGGATAATCGCGATTTCGAGCCCGATTGCCTGCATCGCGCGCACTGCGGATTCGCGGCCTGCTCCAGGACCCTTGACGCGCACTTCGACTTCCTTGAGTCCGTGACCCATTGCTTGACGACAGGCGTCCTGGGCAACCATCTGCGCTGCATAAGCCGTGCTCTTACGTGATCCCTTGAAGCCGCATTTGCCAGCACTCGACCATCCAAGCACCGCGCCACGGAGGTCCGTGAGGCTCACGATCGTGTTATTGAAGCTGGCCTGCACATGGGCGATGCCCTGTGTGACATTCTTGCTGCCCTTCGCCTTGACGATTTTGATCGGCTCAATGGTATCATCCAAGGAAATGCTGATCTTCGGTGCCTCGACGGGCGCTGCTTCAGCGTCCTTCTTTTTGCCCTTGGTCTTGGGGGCCTTCGGCTTTGCTTCAGGAGCGGGCGCTGCAGCCACTTCGGCAACTGCGGCGGGCGCCACATCGGACGCGACTGCTTCCGGAGTCGAGGCAACCTCAGCGATGACTTCGGTCGTCACTTCACTCGTTACTTCAGCGGCGGGTTTGATTTCTTCCGGCGCGGCTTCGGCGTCGGGAGCTTTTGGTTCGTTAGTTTCTTCAGCCATGGTTTTTCCGTGGATTGTGATTAGACTTTGCCGGTTTTGGCGTTCGGATTGCGCTGGACGCCCACGGTGCGACGCGGGCCTTTGCGGGTACGCGCATTGGTCGATGTCCGCTGGCCACGAACTGGAAGTCCACGACGGTGGCGAATACCACGATAGCAATTGATCGCCTGCAGGCGTTTCAGGTTGCCCTGAAGTTCACGGCGAAGATCACCTTCGATGAGAAGGCGGCTACCGCTGATAACGTGAACAATGGATCCTATCTGCTCAGGACTGAGGTCTTTTGCGCGGATGTTCGGATCGATCTGGGCTTGTTCGAGGACGCGTTTCGCGGTCTTCGGCCCGATTCCGTAAATGTATGGGAGAGACGCTTCGATGCGTTTTTCTCCGGGAATGTCAACTCCAAGTAGGCGTGGCATGATAGTTATGAATTAGTGAGTTCTGATTTTTGATTGGTGATTTTGGAGGCCAGCCGCCGGGATTCTTGGATCGGGTAGCTACCCCCGATAGTTAAATCCAAAACCCAAAATCAAAAATGGATTATCCCTGTTTTTGCTTATGGCGTGGGTTTTTGCAAATGACGCGTACAACGTTTTCACGTTTTACGATTTTGCAACTTTCACAGAGCCGCTTGACGGATGCTCGGACTTTCATGGTTTTTTATTTCGGTTAAAATTTGAGGTTCGTTTTAGTGGGGTCATCCGGGGACACCAAGGCCTTGGAAGTAATGTCCAATGCGAGTCGCTGAAATCAGCGCTGCGGGCCTAAAGTGCGCTCGAGCCCTGCGCTTCCTTACATCATTTAAACTTTGCAAATGACGTCCGGAGACAACTCGACAACCTTATTCGTTAAGTCATGAGCGATTTCCTCCGCCATGTCAAGACTTCCGGTTGATCTTTTGTAACTAAAACGGTGTGCTCGAAATGAGCGGATGGCGAACCATCTTTGGTGACGACGGTCCATTTGTCCGGAAGGACGCGTACTTGCTCCCTCCCGAGATTGACCATGGGTTCGATGGCAAGGGTCATTCCGGCCTTCAGCTTCGGTCCAGTTCCCTTGCGACCGAAGTTCGGGATTTGAGGCTCCTCGTGGAGTCGGCTTCCGACGCCATGCCCGACAAACTCGCGAACCACGGAAAATCCATTATGGATCACCTGCTGCTCGATGAAGTGACAAACATCACCCAAACGTCGACCATCAGTGACGAGCGCCAACGCACCCATCAGCGTTTCCTCCGTGACGCGGAGCAGTCGCTCCACATCGGGCTCAATGATCCCGACCGGTATGGTTGCGGCCGTGTCGCCGATCCAGCCGTTCAGCACGACGCCACAATCAAGTTTAACGATATCGCCGTAATTGATTTTGCGTTTACCCCCGATTCCGTGAACGACTTCGTCATTAACCGAAATGCACAAGTGCGCGGGAAATGTCCCGTTGTATCCGAGAAAGGCGCTCTTTGCCCCGGCATCGGCAATAAACTGCCCACCCGCACGATCCAACTCCCCGGTCGTAATTCCAGGCTGGATCATGTCCGCCACCGCGTTTAAAACAGAACTAGCGAGATCCCCCGCCGCCCGCATTTTCTCAATCTGAGCATCCGTCTTAATAGGAATCATGATGCCCCCTTTTCGCTTTCCACCGCATCGAGAATCGCTTGGTGAATCACCTCGCGCGTTTGCGATGCGTCGATGGTGCAGAGCCGGCCAGAGCTCCGGTAATGGTCGCAAACTGGCAATGTCAACTCCCGGTATTGCGTGAGTCGATTTTCCAGTGCGGCGCTTGTATCATCGCCTCTTCGCTCCAAGTGGCCGCCGCACGCCGGACACGGGTCTTTCTCCGAAAGCTTATGGAACGACGCGCCATATGTGGCTCCGCAGTCTTGGCAAGTAAGCCGATCTGCTACTCTTGCCATGATGGCAGCCTCGGGGAGGTCGAGTTGAAGCACGAGCAGATCGTCACGGATTCCACGCTCCTCAAGCAACTGATCAAATGTCTCTGCTTGCCCAAGTGTCCTCGGAAATCCATCCAGCAAAAAGCCATCCCATCTACCCGAATCCAGCCAATGCTTCACGACCCGCATGGCCAGATCATCCGGAAAGAGCTTCCCGTCTTTTGTCCACTTTTCAGCCTCGATCCCAAGTTCCGACCCAGCAAGACGCTCCTGTCTGAGCATCGCGCCCGTCGAGGCGGATGGGAGTCCTGTCTTCTCAGCCAACAACTCTGCCTGGGTGCCCTTACCGGACGCTGGCGGGCCGAGCATGATAAAATGTCGCTTCACGTTGGCGCTAGTTGCCGCCGGCAAGGAAAATCGTGGTTCCTGCAATGACGAGGATGGCGATGATCACGTAAATCCAAACAAGTGAGGACTCCGAGACGACATTGCCCGAGCTCATGCGAGTCCGGTTGTCGCGTGCTCCACGAATCCGCCCCTTGCGCAGGAAGCCATCGTAATGTCGCTGCAAAAGATGCGTCTCGATCTGACGCATCGTATCGAGCACGACACCCACAATAATCAAAAGCCCCGTGCCGCCGAAAAACTGAGCAGTCATGTATGGAACCTGCAACGAACGGCTTAGAAGCTCCGGCAGGACCGCAATGATGGTCAAGAAAACCGCACCGGCGAAGGTCAGGCGGGTCATAGTGAAATCCAAAAACTCAGCCGTCGGCTTGCCTGGGCGAACACCCGGGATAAAGCCACCGTATTTTTTCAGATCTTCCGCGATTTGGGCCGGCTGGAACTGCGTCGCCACCCAAAAGTAGCTGAAGAAGAAAATCATCACTGCGTAAAAGACATAGTGTGGCCATCCAATCGTCAGTGCATCCGCAATGCTCCGCGCCAGAGGTGATTGGGGAAATGCCATTTGCACAATGGTCGATGGAAATAGCAGGATCGCCTGAGCAAAGATGATCGGCATCACACCAGCGTAATTTACTTTCAATGGCATGTATTGCGTCTGACCCCCATACACTTTGCGTCCCACCACGCGCTTTGCATACTGGACCGCAATTTTACGCTGCGCCTGAGTCACCGCAATCACTGCCGCAATCACAAACACGAGGAACGCAATCATCAAGACCAGAACAATTGGACTCACTTGCGAGGCCGCACCCGCCTCGGATGGAACAAATGTGCGCCATGCTTGGATCAAACCTGCTGGGAGCTGCGCGAGAATACCAACCGTGATAATCAACGATACACCATTGCCAACTCCCCGATCAGTGATTTGATCACCCAACCACATGAGGAACATCGTTCCAGCTGTCATCGTGATAATGGTCAGCATGCGAAATCCGAATCCAGGATCCGACACAAGCGGCACGCCCATCCGGGTGATGGTGTCCATGATGCCAGGCAGGAATGGATTCGACGCAGGGTTTTCCAGTGATAGAGCTAACAGCCAACCTTGAAGCACACAGAGCACGAGCGTTGCGTAGCGAGTGTATTGCTGGATTTTTTGCCGCCCACCATCTTCCCGCGACAGTTTGCTTAATCGCGGGATCACGGCAGTTAGCAACTGCATCATGATCGACGCGCTGATATACGGCATAATCCCGAGAGAAAACACCGCACCGTGAGCAAGCGCACCACCACTGAACAAATTGAAAAGCGCAGCCACCCCGCCACCGGAAGTATTGGATGCCACATTCAGGAACCACTCGCGCAGAACCTCCGCGTTGACGCCGGGCGTGGTGATCACGGCCCCGACGCGAATAATCACAATCATTGCCAACGTGAATAGAACCCGCTGGCGAAGTTCCGGGATTTTAAAAATGTTCGTGAACGCGGAAATCATGAATTTTTACGAATGTTTGTCAGATCAATGGGGTGTCTGGAGAAATGCAGAAAGCGGCTCGTCGCCGCTTTCTCACCGGTAATCACAATGCAAGTGCCTCCGGATTTCAAATCATTTCGGCTAGCTGGCAGCCGCAACTTTTTTCTCGCGAATCGAAATCGATCCGCCAGCTTTTTCGATTTTTTCGCGGGCCGATGCGGTGATAACGTCCACCTCAAGCACGAGGCTCTTGGTGATCTCCCCGCGTCCGAGGATTTTTAATCCGTCGATTTTGCCACGGATCAATCCAGCCTCACGGAGCGCAGCTTCATTTACAGAAGCACCCGCATCAAACCGCTTTTCCAAGTCGTCAAGGTTCACAATTCCAAAGACAGTCTTAAAGTCTTTGTTGTTGAAGCCCCGCTTCGGCAAACGACGCATCAAAGGCATTTGACCACCTTCGAAACCTGGACGGATCGAACCACCAGAACGGGCTTTCTGCCCCTTATGTCCCTTGCCAGAAGTTTTTCCTTTACCGGAGCTTTCTCCGATACCAAGGCGCTTGCGGCGTTTTTTGGCGCCCGGATTGGGCTTCAAATCATGCAATCTCATCAGTTTTCCTTATTCTTGTGTAGCCACTACAGCTACCTCTTCGACCGGCATTACCGGCGTTGCAACGCGTGGTTTTTTACCACGAAGTTTCATGATTTCTTCGCGGGGACGCAATGCAGTCAACGCTTCGATGGTTGCTTTGACCACATTCGCGTGGTTGCTCGAACCGAGCGATTTGGCGAGAACGTCGCGAATTCCGACTGCTTCGATGACGGCGCGGACGCCGCCTCCGGCGATCACTCCAGTTCCAGGCGATGCAGGGCGTAGCAAAACGCGTCCGCCGCCGAATTCACCGGTCACTTCGTGGGGTATGGTGTTGTCGCGTACTGCGATTTTAACCATGTGTTTTTTCGATGCTTCGGACGCTTTGCGGATTGCTTCAGCCACTTCATTGGCTTTACCAAATCCACATCCCACACGTCCGTTTTTATCACCGGATACGATAAGGGCGCTGAAGCTGAACCGACGTCCACCTTTGACTACTTTCGCGCATCGGTTAATGAAGACAACCTTCTCGACTGTCTCTGGTCTCCCGTCATCGACTTTCACCGGTGCGGGTCTGTTAGAATTTCTACGATCGTTCGCCATGCGTGTATTTTTAGAATTCAAATCCCGCTTCCCGCGCTGCATCTGCAAGCGCCTTCACACGGCCGTGATATTTGTAACCGCCGCGATCCAAGACCACGAGGCGGATGTTTTTTTGAGTTGCCCGTTCGACGATTAACTTACCGATGTGCTCAGCGGCAGACACGTTGGAGTGTGCTCCCGTTGTGGCACGTACTTCTTTCTCGGTGGTGTTGGCAGATGCCAATGTGACGCCCTGTGTGTCGTCGATGACCTGCGCCGTGATGTGGCGACCTGAAAAGTGGACGGACAAGCGCGGACGCTCGGTCGTGCCAGAAATTTTTTTGCGCACCCGGGCGTGCCGGATTTTGCGCATACGATTGTTTGCCATAGTGATAGTTCCTCTTGCGGATTACTGGACGGTTTTGCCTTCTTTGCGGCGCACTTGCTCGCCCGCATACCGGATTCCTTTGCCTTTGTAGGGCTCTGGTGGGTAATAGGCACGAATATTCGCAGCGCATTGACCAACGATCTGCTTGTCGATTCCTTCGACGACAATCTTCGTGTTGTCGTTGACGGTTACTTTGACTTCCTTCGGAATCGGAAAGAGCACCGCGTGGGATTTTCCGATGTTCAAGTTGAGCTTATCGCCCTGAACCGCGGCTTTAAATCCGACACCTTGAATTTCCAACTCGCGCTTGAATCCCTCGGAGACTCCAAGGATCATGTTCGCGACAAGTGCGCGGGATAATCCGTGGAGAGCCTTGGTGGCGCGGGTTTCACCGGCGCGTTCAAATGTGAGTTTTTTCTCGTCGAGGGTTGCACTCACTGCCTTGGGCAGAGTCCACTCGAGTTTTCCTTTCGGACCCTCGACGCTGATGGCGCTATCCGCGCCGATATTGACCTTCACCTTTTCAGGGAGGTTGATTTCTTTTTTGCCGATACGTGACATGACGATTTCCTCAGTTTGGGATTACCACACGTAGGCGAGCAATTCGCCGCCGACATTTTTGCGCTTGGCTTCGTGGCCGGTCATCACACCGCTCGATGTCGAGACGATTGCGATGCCCATGCCGCCTAGGACGCGCGGGATTTCATCGGCTGCGACGTATTTGCGCAAGCCTGGTTTGCTGACACGCTTCAGCCCTGCGATCGCGACCACTTTGTTTACGAACTTGTGGCGGATTTTGAGAACTGGATGTTTTCCAGTCGTGTCGAGTTCATAGTCGGCGATGTAGCCCTCATTCTTGAGAATACGGACGAGCTCCCCCTTCATTTTCGAATAGGGGACAAGGAATTCGCCTTTTCCGGCAGCACCTGCATTACGCAAGCGGGCCAAAAGGTCGGCGATGGGATCTGATACTGGCATTTTAATTTGCAGCGTTTCAAGCGGCTGTCACCGGGAACGAAGTTCCGGTGGAGTTTTAGCTTAGCTCTGTGTCGCTGCCTCCTCTTCGTTCTTGGTTGGTGCCGATGGTTTCGGCTTGTCTGTGAAAGGCATCCCAAGCTCCATGAGCAAGGTTTTTGCTTCCGCATCCGTGCGGGCGGAAGTCACGATGGTGATATCAAATCCGATGTTACGCTTGATGCGGTCGAGCTCGATTTCCGGGAAGATCGACTGGTCCGCGACGCCGAGTGTGTAGTTTCCTCGACCGTCAAACGCCTTGGCCGACACTCCGCGAAAGTCACGGATACGGGGCAGCGCGGTTTTAATCAGTCGCTCAAGGAATTCATACATCCCGCGGCCACGCAGAGTGACCTTCGCGCCGATGGCCTGATACTGACGCAGCTTGAAGTTCGCGATGCTCTTCTTGGCAATCGTTTCAACGGGACGCTGACCAGTGATGACAGCGATTTCTTCCTTGGCAATTTCGAGAGCTTCCTTGACGTCTGGCTGGGAGCCAACGGCAGAGTTAATCACGACTTTTTGGATTCGCGGTATTTCATGCACGTTGGAATACCCATGGGCTTTTTGAAGCGCCGGGACAACACGCGAGCGGTATTCGGTCAATAATTCTGGTTCTGGTAACGCACTCATTCGCGATTAGGCAGCCTTCTTTTTGTCGGAACTGCTTTTCTCCGTGATTTTAACATTGGAAACGTGGATCGGGCCTTCGCGTTCGAGGATGGCACCGTTTGGCTGGTCCTGGGTCTTGCGCTGATGCTTTTTGATCATGCGCACGCCTTCAATGAGGACCTGTGATTTGGCAGGGATGACCTCGAGCACTTTGCCCGTGGATCCCTTGTGGTTTCCGGAGATCACCTCGACGATGTCTCCGCGTTTGACGTGAAAGTTTAATTTGCTCATAGCACTTCGGGAGCAAGCGAGACGATCTTCATGAAGTTCTTCTCGCGCAATTCGCGGGCAACCGGTCCGAAAACGCGGGTTCCGCGCGGGTTTTGGTCTTTGTCAATGATGACGATAGCGTTGTTATCGAAGCGGAGGCATGAACCATCAGCACGTTTGATCGGCTGCCGTGTGCGGACTACGACGGCGCGAACGACGTCGCCTTTTTTGACGGTTCCGCCTGTCGATGCTTCCTTCACGTTGCAGGTGATCACGTCACCCACAGCCGCTGTCATCGTGGACTTGCCTATCACACCGATCATAGTGGCCATGCGGGCCCCGGTGTTGTCGGCCACGTCCAATCTGGAGCGTAGTTGAATCATAAATTTTAGCTGTTGGGTATTAGTGTTTGATCACTTCGACGAGACGCCAGCGTTTCAAGCGGCTGAGCGGACGGGTTTCTGCGATTGATACGCGGTCACCAATCTTCGCCTCGTTTTTCTCGTCGTGGACGTGGAACTTTGTGACTTGCTTGATAATTTTTCCGAACTTCGGATGCGGAACGCGGGTGGTCGTTTTGACAACGATGGTTTTATCCATTTTGTCCGATACGACTTCGCCTACACGGGTCTTGCGCAAGCCGCGTGTGACTTCGGGTGCGGATGCTTGGGTAATTTCTTCGCTCATGGCTGTTTGACGGCGGTTTTCTCGGTGATCGCGGTCTCGATCCGTGCGATGTCCCGGCGGCTGGATTTCAAAAGGTGTGGCTTTTCGAGCTGACCACCCTGTTGTTGGATGCGGAGGTTGAATGCCTCCTGCTGCAATTCACGTTTGCGGTTGAGAAGCTCTTTGACAGTCATCTCGCGGATTTCCTGGATTTTCATATCGCTGGATTACGTTAGGATGATTGTTCAGGCGTGGCGCCGCGCCAGGAAGCGCGTGCGCACAGGGAGTTTATTTGCGGCAAGGCGAAGCGACTCACGAGCCAACGACTCGGGGATGCCGCTCAACTCGAACAACACGTTGCCAGGGCGCACGGTGGCAACCCAGTATTCGGGTTGTCCCTTACCTTTACCCATTCGTGTCTCCGGTGGGCGCTTGGTTACCGATTTGTCCGGGAAAATGCGAATCCAAAGTTTGCCTTTGCGTTTCATATTGCGGTTCATCGCAACACGGGCGGCTTCGATTTGTGTATTAGTGATCCAAGCGCGTTCCAGCGTCTGGAGGCCAAATTCCCCGAAGTCCACGGCTAGCATGCGTGATGCATTTCCTTTGCGGCTTCCTCGCTGGGACTTACGGTATTTGACCCGTTTGGGCATGAGTGGCATATCAGTTCCTCCTAAATGAGTTAATTTTTGGCAGTCGTCGTTTCCACAGGCGCGACATCGGCCTCTGCCTTGTCAGCCGGACGGCAAACCCAGCATTTCACGCCGATTTTTCCGGCGGTCGTGTCAGCTTCCGCAAATCCGTAGTCAATAGGACGGCGAAGCGTATGAAGCGGGATCGTTCCCTCGCGATACCACTCGGTCCGGGCAATTTCAGCACCACCCAAGCGGCCGGAAAGACGGACTTTGATGCCTTCGGCACCCATGTCCATAGCAGTTTGGACCGCGCGTTTCATCGCCCTACGGAATGAGATACGGCGCTCCATTTGGCCCGCAACGTTTTCTGCGACAAGCTGGGCATCAATCTCGGGTTTTTTGATCTCGACGATATCGATCTTGACCGCTTTTCCTTCAGCAAGCTTGGACACTTCGTTGGTCATGTTTTCGATCTCAGATCCTTTGCGACCGATGACCACGCCTGGGCGGGCGGTGAAAATCGTCACCCGCACCGTGTTCCATGCACGCTCAATCAAAATCTTCGACACAGCGGCCGTTTTGAGCCGCTTCTTCAGGTGCGTGCGGATCTTCATGTCCACGAATAGGAAGTCCGCGAGTTCTTTGCGCGATGCATACCACTTCGAACGCCAGTCGCGATTGACTGGAAGACGGAATCCAATTGGGTTTACTTTCTGTCCCATAACTTATTCTTGGTTGGCGGCCACTGGTGCGGAGACAGCTTCGGGTGCTGGCTCGACTGCCTTGGATTTTGGAGTGCCTTTGGCCTTTGCACTTTTTTTGGCCGACTTTGGTTCACGGCGTTTGATTTCGACGTCATCCGTCAACACAATCCGAATGTGGCTTGTACGTTTCCGGATCGGACCCGCGCTTCCGCGAGCTTTTGGCACGAAACGCTTGATTGTTGGTCCTTCGCCGACGGTTGCTTCCAAAACCACCAACTTATCCAAGCGGAGGTTATTGTTGTTTTCTGCGTTGGCAATCGCACTCTTCAAAGTTTTAGAAATCAGCGGCGCTGCCTTTTTTGGCGTAAATTTCAAAAGGCTGAGCGCATCAGTGGCAGGAAGCCCCTGAATTTCACGCGTTACTTCGCGTGCTTTGAACGCGGAGATCCGCGCAAAACGATATGTCGATAGAACCTGCATTGGATTTGAGAGTTTTCTTTGTCTGATTTCTTATTGACGGGCATCTACCCGTAGTCGGTCGCCGGTTTGCACCGGGTTGTTTGATGATTCTAAATTCTGGATTATGGCGCCGCTGATACGGTCTCGAACATCGACTACCTTGACGGTCGCGATGCGTTTGTCATCTCGCCACACTTGAAATGGCATCCCGATCTTAACGCCGTGTCGGTCGCCCACGTTGGCAACGACGAGTGATAGATCCTCTCGGACGTCAACGATCAGTCCGTCGGCTAAGGTCGGTTCAAGACCCGCGGTAGTCTCGGCGTTCGGATTCACTCCAAGAAGCTCGTTGGTTTTTCGGAGCTGTATTTCCAATGTTGAGCGCATCTCGGGATCGATTCCTGAAGTGGTGGCCAGCATGGCGAGCACCGTCTCTGTTTGGACGATGAGCATTTCTTTCAGCTCGTCGTTTTCACGGCGGGACTGGCGGAGATCGCGGACTGCGGCGAGCAGTCGCTGCTCAAGTTTGCTTTCGTCTTCATCGACGCCGGAAAGGCCAAGAGTCTGCAGTTTGAGCGCAAGCTCCGACGATTGGCGCTTGAAAAGCTCCGCTTCGCTGTTGGCGATTGCGAGGCTTTGAGTGAGCGCACGAATCGAACTTTCGGATATCAGCAATCGCTCTTGAAGCGAAGCCGCTGAATCCTGCTGAGATACGAAACCGCCTCCCGAGCTAAGCTGCGGGGCAATTATTCCAGAATTTGTCAAAGATCTATTATCTTGTCCCCAAGAATTTAACCCCAGGGCTAAGACGCAAAGTCCTGCCGCTATCGCAGCAAGTTTCATTGCTTTCTATTTACTCACTTTAGCGGTGTGAGAACCGTGCTTCTTGAATATGCGGGTTGGTGCAAATTCGCCGAGCTTGTGGCCGACCATGTTTTCAGTGACGAACACTGGAATAAACGTCTTGCCGTTGTGGATGTTAAATGTGTGTCCCACGAAGTCCGGGGTGATCGTAGAGCGGCGGGCCCACGTCTTGATCGGCTTCTTCTGGTTGGCGTCGTTGAGCTTATCGATTTTGTCGAGAAGCTTCATGTCCACGTAAGGACCTTTTTTTAGTGATCTTGCCATGGTGCGCTATTTCTTGGACTTCTTTTTGCGACGCTCCACAATGAAGCTGTCTGATGTCTTGTGCTTGCGACGGGTTTTGAATCCCTTTGCGAGTTGGCCCCATGGGCTCATCGGATGGTGGCGTCCACCACCGCCCTTGCTCTTGCCTTGCCCACCACCCATCGGGTGATCGACCGGATTCATAACCATACCGCGAACGTGAGGGCGAATGCCCAACCAGCGTGAGCGTCCCGCTTTACCGCTGGAGACGTTCATGTGATCTGTATTGCCGACTTGGCCGACGGTCGCGTAGCATTCTTCGTGAATCTTCCGGATTTCTCCAGAAGCCAATTTGACAAACGCGTAACCAGCCTCGCGGCTAGCCAGAGTGGCTTGGGAGCCTGCGCTTCGAACAATCTGCGCTCCACGCCCGGGGATCAGCTCGATGTTGTGAATGGTCGTGCCGAGAGGAATCGACTTGAGAGGCAAAGCGTTTCCGACCGATGCGTCAATCCCCTCCCCTGCAAGCACTTTCGTTCCGACTTCAAGGCCGGCCGGAGCGAGGATATAAGCTTTCTCGCCGTCGGTATATTGCAACAATGCAATCCGCGCGGAGCGGTTTGGATCGTATTCGATAGCGATTACATCCGCGACGATTCCTCGCTTGGAGCGCTTGAAATCGATCAAGCGATACTGACGCTTGTGTCCGCCGCCACGATGGCGCGAGGTCATGCGGCCGTTGTTGTTACGGCCACCGCTTTTTTTCAGCGGGCGGAGAAGCGACTTCTCGGGTTCCGACTTGGTAATTTCCGCGAAATCCGGGAGCGCCTTGAAGCGCATCGACGGGGTTAGCGGTCTGAAAGTTTTGAGTCCCATGGTAATTTCTTCCCGTGTTTAAACGAGGTCCAGTTTTTCGCCGGCCTTGATCGTTACGACCGCTTTTTTCCAATGCGGTTTGCGACCAAAGTCTGCACGGCGTTCACGTTTCTTCTTTCCAGCGTAGTTGGCTGTGTTCACAGCAACGACTGTCTTTTTGAAAAGAATCTCGATGGCTTCTTTGATTTGTTTTTTGTTGGCATCAGGGCTCACGCGAAACACATATTTGTTCTGTGTCTCGGCAAGAAGTGTTGCCTTTTCGGTAAGGATTACCGTTTTGATGTGATCAAAAACCTGGCTCATTAGGACAACCTTTCGGAAAGTTTCTCAACCGCATCGCGAGTGAGGATGATTTTGTCGAACGCGAGCAACTGCTCCGTATTGACATCTGCCGCATTGGCGAGAAGTGTGTTTTGGACGTTACGCGCTGCCTGGAACGTGTTCTCGTCGAACGCGCTACCCACGATCAGCGTTTTCTTTGCTTTTTCGTTGATCGATGAAACGAGTGCTACAAATTCCTTCGTCTTGCCGGCGTGGACCGCGAAAGAATCGACCATGATGACGTCCCCATCGAGGATCCGGGCGCTGAGTGCCTTGCGAAATGCAAGTTTTTTGACCGCTTTGGGGACATTCTTTGTGTAGTCACGGGGTTTGGGCCCGTGAGCCACACCGCCACCAACCCATACGGGGGACGCGAAAGAACCGGCGCGAGCGCGGCCAGTTCCTTTTTGGCGCCATGGTTTGCGGCCTGAAAGTGCTACTTCACCCTTGGTTTTGACCGAAGCGGTGCCACTGCGGCGGGCCGCTTGAATTGCGACAACCACATCGTGAACGGCCTGATTTCCCTTTTTTTCGTCGGTGATCAGCTCGATCTTCGCCTGCTCGGCATCTTTAATAGTAAAAACAGAAGCACTCATGGTTTAGTTGGAGGCTTTCAGATTGGATTTTTTGATCGCCGGGCGGACCATAACGTAAGACCCGATTGCACCGGGGACCGCTCCACTGATGAGCAAGACGTTTTCGCCTTCACGGACTTGAACCACTTGAAGGTTCTGGGTAGTGATGCGCTCGTCTCCCATGTGGCCGGGCATGCCCATGTTTTTGAAGACACGACCAGGGGTCGAACGGTTTCCGATTGCACCATTTCGGCGGTGCATTTTAGATCCGTGCGAAGCAGGTTGGCCGGCGAAGTGGTGGCGTTTGACAACACCTTGAAAACCTTTGCCTTTGGACTGTCCGATGACATCCACATACTGCCCGACTTCGAACGTGGTAACGGGAAGATCAACCGAATCCGGTGCCGATTCACCCTCAGCAAGCCGGAACTCGCGGATGAAACGCTTGGGCGCCGATTCCGATTTCTTGAAGTGACCAAGTTGCGCTTTTGCGACACGCTGTGGTTTCTGGTCGTCAAATCCGATCTGAACGGCGGAGTAACCATCGTTTTCGTCCGATTTGACCTGGAGAATGCGATTGCCGCCCGCTGCGATAACGGTAACGGGGATGGCGTTCCCTTTGTCGTCATAGACGCGGGTCATTCCAAGCTTTTTACCTAGGAGTCCAATGCTCATGTTTCATGTGCGCGTTCGCGCTGTTAGATTTTAATGGTGATGTCCACACCTGCGGGCAGGTTCAGTTTTCGGAGTTCGTCAACGGTTTTGGCCGTCGGCTCGACGATATCGAGAAGCCGCTTGTGTGTGCGGATTTCAAACTGCTCCATGGACTTTTTGTCTACGTGCGGCGACCGGTTGACCGTGAATTTTTCAATCCGCGTCGGAAGTGGAATTGGGCCCGTGACTTTGGAACCGGTGCGTTTTGCTGTCTCCACGATTTCCGATGCCGAGGCATCGAGAATGCGGTAGTCAAAGCCTTTAAGGCGAATGCGAATTTTCTGGCCGTTCGTCATGGTTGCTTATCAGTTAATTTTTTTGTTCAATGACCGCAGTCAGAACTTGTTGCGGGACTTGCTCAAAGTGAGACGGTTCCATCGAGTAGGATGAACGCCCTTTCGAGAGCGAGCGGATTGCGGTCGCATATCCGAACATTTCGGACAATGGCACTTCCGCAGAGATTGTGGTGAGATTGATCTTGGTTTCGAGACCCGAAATGCGCGCACGGCGACGGTTGAGATCGCCCATGATGTCCCCTTGGAATTCATCCGGTGTGATATTTTCCACCTTCATGATTGGCTCCAGGAGAATCGACTTGGCACGCTTGAGACCATCTTTGAGCGCGAAGATCGCTGCCATTTTGAATGCCATTTCGTTCGAGTCGACTTCATGGAAGCTGCCGTCAACAATTTCGACGTGAACATCAATAACCGGATATCCACCGACCACACCGTTGAGCGTGGCCTCGTTCAGACCCTTGATGACCGCAGGGATGTATTCCTTCGGAATCGAACCGCCGACTGTTTTGTTCTCGATGGTGATGCCTTTTCCGCGCTCGTTTGGAGCGAGTTTGATGACAACGTGACCGTATTGGCCGCGACCTCCGGACTGTTTGACCAACTTGCCCTCGCCATCGGCGGCAAGCAAAATAGTTTCCTTGTATGCGATCTGCGGTTTGCCGGAGTTCGCGTCTACTTTGAATTCGCGGAGTAGACGGTCACGAATGATCTCAAGGTGGAGCTCACCCATTCCAGCAACGATTGTTTGGCCCGTGTCTTCGTCGGTAAACACTCGGAAAGTCGGGTCTTCTTCAGCAAGGCGCTGAAGTGCGAGCCCCATTTTTTCTTGATCAACCTTGGTTTTCGGTTCGATCGACATCGAGATAACTGGATCGGGAAACGATGGCGGTTCGAGAAGGATCGGGAAGTCTTCATCACACAGCGTGTCGCCGGTGGTGATGTTTTTGATTCCTACGATGGCAGCGATGTCGCCAGAGTAACAAACATCCACATCTTCGCGTTTGTCGGCTTGAATCTGAATGATTCGGCTGATGCGTTCCCGCTTGTTGGTGCGCGGGTTATAAACCGTGTCGCCTTTTTGCAGTTTACCGGAATAGACCCGGAAGAACACGAGCTTTCCAACGAATGGATCACTCCAAAGCTTGAATGCAAGCGAGCAGAACTTCGCGTTGTCGTCAGACACCGCGGGCATTGGCTCAAGGGTGTCCGGATCTTGGCCCTTGGCCGGCGGGATATCGATCGGGCTCGGGAGGTAATCGACCACCGCATCCACCAAAAACTGAACGCCTTTATTTTTAAAAGCGGAACCACCAGCGACGGGAACGAACCGGTTTGCAATGGTCTGACGACGGATCGCATCCTTCAACTGTTGCTTGGAAATCGGCTGTTCTTCGAGGAACATCATTCCGATTTCATCATCGAGATCACACATTTGTGCGACGAGGTCGTCGTATGCTTTCTGAGCGATCTCTTTGTGATCCTCAGGAATTTCGATGATCTCGTAGGTCGATCCCATGACATCGCTGTCGTTGTAAAGCACGGCAACTTGATTCAACACGTCGATTTGGCCGCGGAGCGTATCTTCTTTTCCGAGAGGGATGAGAACTGGCCAGACATTAGCACCGAGCTTGGTGCGCATGCTCTCGACCGCTGCGTTAAAATCAGCGCCGACGCGGTCCATTTTGTTAACAAATGCGATGCGCGGAACATTATACTTAGTCGCTTGACGCCAGACGGTTTCGGATTGCGGCTGGACACCTGCGACTCCACAAAAAACGGCAATTGCGCCATCGAGCACACGAAGGGAGCGTTCCACCTCGGCCGTGAAGTCCACGTGACCCGGGGTGTCGATGATGTTAACACGCTGCTTGATTCCCTCGAACATCTTGTAGACTCCGGGGTGGTCTTCTTTTTTCTGGAGCCACGAGCAAGTCGTGGCCGCAGAGGTGATCGTGATGCCACGTTCACGTTCCTGCTCCATCCAATCAGTTACGGTGGTGCCATCATGGACCTCACCGATTTTGTGGATCATTCCCGTGTAGAAAAGAATCCGCTCAGTGAGAGTGGTTTTTCCGGCATCGATGTGGGCGCAGATGCCGATGTTCCGGGTGCGCTCTAGCAGAAATGCACGATTTGGCGAGTTCGGGTTGGCCGATCCGGCGGGTTTTTCTTGGAGCGTAGCAGACATGAGAAAGATCGATGGAGAGTTTCTGAAAAATTGGAGACGTTAAGAACTACCAGCGGAAATGGGCGAATGCGCGGTTGGCCTGCGCCATCTTGTGCATATCGTCCCGTTTTTTGATTGCGTTGCCCTGATTGGCGGCCGCATCGCGCAACTCGTTCGCGAGCGCGTCTTTCATTGGAATCCCTTTGCGGTTGTTCGCGAAGTTGACGAGCCAACGCATGGCCAATGCGACTTGACGGTCGGCTGGCACTTCCATCGGGACTTGATAAGTCGCTCCACCGACACGGCGGGATTTAACCTCAAGGCGGGGGCGGGCGTTTTCGATTGCTTTATTAAGCGTCTCGAGCGGATCAACGGTGTCGCTTCCCTCGCGGCTCTTGTCGATCGCACCGTAAACAATGCGCTCAGCCGTGGATTTTTTCCCACGCTGCATGACAGCACTGATGAGGCGCGCCACGAGCGGACTCGCGTAGCGGCTATCGCGTTTGACTTCTTTGTGAATTACTCTGCGTCGGCGGGACATAATATTGACCTATTTTTTCTTTTTGCCTTTGGCACTTGCATCTTCTTGGCCTGGCTTTGGACGCTTGGCACCGTATTTCGAGCGGCTGCGGCGACGGCCATCAACCCCGAGACTGTCGAGCGTGCCGCGAACGATGTGGTATCGAACACCGGGAAGATCTTTCACCCGTCCACCTCGAACCAAAACGATCGAGTGCTCTTGGAGGTTGTGCCCTTCACCCATGATGTAAGCGATGACTTCCTGCCCGTTCGTGAGGCGAACCTTCGCGACCTTGCGGAGCGCTGAGTTTGGCTTCTTCGGGGTGCGGGTCATGACCTGCACACAGACGCCACGGCGCTGAGGGCAATTGGCAAGCGCTGGCGATTTGGATTTCACAACCGCTTTTTCGCGTCCTTTGCGGACTAGTTGATTAATTGTAGGCATCTAATGTTCTCCAAAAAGTTTCCCCGAAGTAAATATCGAGGGACAAAAAAACCACACAGGAATGTGGTTATCCTTACTCCCCGTCTTTGTGCGGGAGTGGAGAAACTACCAAAACCGATTTTAACCGCAATATAATTTTTCGATTTTTTAACAATTGCTGAATTCGCGCGGAGTTGAGGGTCGATTTATGCCGCGCAACGCCGTCCCCCGGCGCGGGAATTAGTGCTTGCAAAACCGTCGCTGTTGTTTTGGGTTCGGAGTCATCCAACTGTTCGAACGCCCCACGAAAGTCCGATCCAACAACATCCTATGTCATTCATTGCTTTCAGTCAGAAAATGGAATCCGCCGGTGTATCCGGTTCAGCGATTCGCTGCTTCGATCGCAGCTACTCGATCCTCGCATCGAACGCATCCGGCTTCATTGCCGAATCCGAAATCGAGCCCGCCGCAAACATCCCGAGCCTCGAGGAACTCCCGCCGCTGCCGGGCGATGGGCTTGAACTCCGTGCGCTCTTGGAGTCCTGTGCGGTGCTAAAACTCAACGGCGGCCTCGGCACCAGCATGGGGCTCGAGAAAGCCAAATCGCTTTTGGAGGTGCGTGACGGCCTCACGTTCTTGGACCTGATCTTCAAGCAGATCACTCACTTCAGGCAGACCACCGGCGCCGATGTTCCGTTTTTTCTAATGAACAGTTTCAGCACGAGCGCTGACACATTGGATTACCTAAAATCAAAAGGCATCGTGCCAGACCCAACCGGGATCGAATTGCTCCAAAACAAAATTCCAAAAATTGACGCGGCCACATTGCAGCCAGCGGAGTGGCCGGAGAACCCTGACTTGGAATGGTGCCCTCCCGGCCATGGCGATCTCTATCCAGTCCTTGCGGAGAAGATCGATGGCTTGATCGCTCGCGGCATCCGGTTTTTGTTTGTTTCCAACGCAGACAACCTTGGCGCGACGCTGGAACCAACGATCCTTTCGTGGTTCGCCGCCTCCGGCACGCCGTTTCTGATGGAGGTGACCACACGCACGGCATCCGATCGTAAAGGCGGGCATCTCGCGGTGAAGGACGACCAGCTCATCCTCCGCGAATCCGCTCAATGTCCGGACGCCGACATGGATGCTTTTCAGGACATCACAAAACATCGGTTTTTCAACACGAACAACCTCTGGCTCCGCCTGGACCGCTTGAAGGACGCTCTGCGCACGGCCGGCGGGTTCTTGCCGTTGCCCGTCATTCAGAACAAAAAAACGGTCGATCCAAGAAACAAAAAATCCACTCAGGTATTGCAGTTGGAGACCGCGATGGGCGCCGCCATTGAATGCTTTCCTGACTCCTCTGCGCTCTCCGTTCCACGCACTCGCTTTGCCCCGGTAAAGACCACTGCTGACTTGTTGACGCTGCGCTCGGACGCTTACTGCATCTCGCCGGCCGGCGAAGTCACGCTTGCTGCGGAACGGAACGGCACCCCCCCGAAAGTGGATCTCGACGACCACTACAAGCTGGTTGATCAGTTGGAGGCAGCAATCCCCGACGGTGCCCCGTCGCTGATCGAATGCCGCAGCCTCAAAGTTTCCGGACCGGTGCAATTCAGTGCCGGCGTGAAAGCCATCGGCGACGTTGAAATTACCAATCTTTCCGACGCCACCTCCATAGTTCCAGCGGGGATCATTTCTGGGCAACTGAAGTGCTGATGCACGGGCGCCGAGCTTTTCGCGCACTCCCAGCCGTCTAATCGCGATGGTATGGCAACCCGCGCACGATCGTGTAGGCGCGGTAAAGCTGCTCCAAAAGCACAACCTGAGCGAGTTCGTGTTGCAATGTTACGGGCCCCAGTGAAACGCATTCATCGACGGCGGATCTCAGCGACTCGGCATGTCCATCTGCACCTCCGATGATGAGGCTGACCACGTCCCGCCCGGAAAGCTCACACCGACGAACCAACTCCGCCCAATCGCGGCTGGTAAGCGGCCTGCCCTTGCCATCCAGAGCGATCCGCCACGATTGCTCCGTCCGCGCAAGCAATGCCGCCGACTCGATTTCGGGGCGAGGTGCCGCCTTGGTTTCAACAAAGTCCAATCGCGTAAAACGTCGGATCCGGCCCGCGTATTCGGCAATGCCTTCCTTTGCAAAAGCCAGCTTCGGGCTTCCAACGCTCGCTAAAATCCAACGCATAAAACAATTCCCATGAGTAGTGTGATAAAAACTATTGACATTAGTTTGAGATCATGGTGACCTCTCGACCCTTTTCTATGAAGACATTTTCGGCCAAAGCAGAAGAAATCCAGCGCAGCTGGTGGGTGATTGACGCCAAGGACCAGTTGCTCGGCCATGTGGCTGTCAAAGCAGCTACCCTGTTGCGCGGTAAACACAAAGCAATTTTCACCAACCACGTCGATACAGGTGATTTCGTCGTTGTCATCAATGCGGACAAAATCCGCATCGGCGGCAAAAAGGATCTCCAGAAGACATACATGAGTTTTTCGGGATATGTGGGTGGTCACAAATCCGAGACGTTCAAGGCCCGCCGTGAGCGTCGCCCGGAACTCCTCATCGAGCGCGCAGTGAAGGGTATGATCCCTCACAACCGCCTCGGATCCGCGACCTACCGCAAGCTCAAAGTCTACAGCGGCGAAGCGCATCCACACGAAGCACAGGCCCCGAAAGCAATCACGCTTTAATTCCATCTCCATTCCATGAGTAACACTGTCCTCACATCCGCAACCGGGCGCCGCAAAAACGCGATCGCCAAAGTCTGGGCGAAACCCGGCACTGGCTCGATCACGGTCAATAACCGCGATTTCACTGACTACTTTCCAAGCCTTTCGCTGCAGAACGACATCTTGCGTCCGCTGGAGTTGGCCAACAGCGTGCACAGCTTTGATTTCAAGGTAAGCACCAACGGTGGCGGCGTGCGCGGCCAAGCGGGTGCAATGCGCCTCGCGATCTCCCGCATCCTCATCGAAGCAAACCCGGAAGTGCGACCAGTCCTCAAGAAAGAGGGACTACTCACCCGCGATCCTCGGATGAAAGAGCGCAAAAAACCAGGTCGGCCCGGTGCGCGCAAACGCTTCCAGTTCTCGAAGCGCTAAACTCAAATTTCCCCACCCAAAAGAGAAGGTCGGCAGGTTCGTTTATACTGCCGGCCTTTTTCTTTGTTCGAATTGCTTTAAGCGGTCGAGGCTCTCATGAAATCAGGCTTCGGTAAAGCCTGTCCAACTCGACAGCGGAGGCGGACTCGGAGTATGAACGCCGCACGGATTCCTGTGCAGCGCGGCCCATCTTAAGGTTCAGCGACGGGTCACTCAACAAAAGTTCGATGCGGTCCGCAAGGGCATCGGCATCGCGTTCACCGACCAGAAAGCCGGTTTCACCGTCCTTTACCGCCTCAACGATCCCACCATGTCGGGTTGCAACGACTGGGATTCCCGCAGCCATCGCTTCCAGCAGGCTATTTGGCACTCCCTCGGTGTCGCCGTTGACCGATTCGCTCGGGTGCACGAAAACCGCAGATTTTTCGAACTCCTCGGCGAGTTGATGTTGATTCAAAAAACCGGCAAACCGCACCCGGTCTGCGACTCCAAGGTGTGATGCCAACCCGCGCAACTCCTGCTCCATCGGGCCCGCGCCAGCAAGCGTGAGTTGGGCTTCAGGGCGAATAGCACTCCATTTCGCGAACGCGTGCAGCGTCGTCTTGAGACCCTTTTTCGGGACCAAACGGCTTGCCTGCAAAATGGTATTTGATGCGGCGGCCGCCGCGCTGCGGGCAAACTCTTCGGGCACCGGAATGACCGTTCGAGTCACAACCGTCTTGTCTCGCGGAGCACCCATGGCGATCACCCGCTCAGCCAACGCGTCACTCCGGCATGCGATCCGACTCGCTCGAGCGAACACCTCGTCGCGTGCAGCCTGATATCTAGGCTCCGCGATTGCGCCAGTCACGTCCGCTCCGTGAAACGACACAACCACCGGGATGTCAATTCGCCGGAGTAAATCGAGCCAATGCACGGCCACATTTCCGAAAAAAATATGCATAACGTCAGCCTTCGCCGCTTTCACCACGTCAACGACCGTATCCACTTCCCGGCGGTCTGCCTGCCACGGTCCAGTGTGCCAGTGGCGTTCTTGCAGCCGCCCTAGCCAACGCCACGGCGAGCGCGGGATCATGTGTAGCGACGGCAGCGGGAATTGCTCTCTGTTTTCCACACGCTGCGTCACTGCATGGACATCCCAGCCGGACAGTCGCGTGATTTGCCGATAAACGTGCAGCATCTCGGGCTTGAGATACGTCGCACAAAAAAACACAATGACCGGCTGCGTATTCATTTCGGATCACCGCCCGCCGTCCGATCCCGCGGCGGGAGCGAATCGAGAAACATTTGCGGCACGATCAAAAGTCCAGCGCGAACACAATAAAACCCTTGGGCTTGCCCGGATTTTCTGGGTCCCACGAGGTTGTTTTTCGTCCATCGCCAAAGCGTTTCGGGGCGAGCGGATTCACGAGTTGCCACGGCTGGCGGTCGCGGAAAACCTCCGCCACGATGCCCTCAATGGTCGGTTTGGGGTCCGGAGTCACCGGCAGCGGGCGGGTTGGGATTTCGCGAGGCAGCGGCGCCACAAATTCCTCCTGCGCGGAACCATTGAAAAGCGCCAGAAATACAATCGCAAAACTTCCCACGAGGTGTGCCGTTTTCATGGGCCGACCTTACGCAGAGCCTGCAACGGATTCAAGCCGGATCGCCTTTTCATCCGTTGACGCAGCACCGCACAGGCATTACTATCCGGATTCAATGCAGGGGAGCCACGACGGCTGAGAGTCCCACAACGAAAGTTGCGGGAGACCCTTCGAACCTGATCCGGTTAGAACCGGCGAAGGGAGACAATGAAATCCAGCTCGTACCCACTAAACAGCCGCTGTTCGCAGCTCGCTCTCCGGGATGGATATCAAAGCCCCTTCTCTGGGATTTTCTGGATCGATCCGCATTTCATCCGATCATGATAGCACCCAAAAACTCCATTGAACCGCAGAGCACCGACCCATTGCCAAACTCGTCCCGCGTGTACGTCGAGGGCAGTTTGTTTCCGGATATTCGGGTGCCACTGCGCGAAATCTCACTGGCGCCAACCAAAGGTTTCGATGGTAAAATCGAACCCAATGCACCAGTCCGCGTTTACGACACCAGCGGTCCGTGGGGTGATCCCAATTTTGACGGTGATGTCGAGCGCGGTCTTCCCGCATTGCGGAACGACTGGATTCTGAAGCGAGGCGATGTTGCCGCATACGACGGACGCGAGATCAAGCCCCAAGATAACGGCTACCTCAGCACCAGCCATGCCCAGATTGCCTCGGAAAAACGAGGCGGACTGTCCGCACTGTCATCCCCCGAAAATGCCAAGCGCAGACCGCTCAAAGCCACGGGCCACCCCGTAACCCAACTCTGGTATGCCCGCCAAGGCATCATCACCCCCGAGATGGAGTTTATTGCAATCCGGGAAAACATGCGCCGCGCCCGGATCGCGGACCAATCTGAGGACATCGCGCGCGACGACCTCGACAAACAACACGCCGGATCGTCGCAGCAACAGACTACCTATACCCCGTCTGTCTTCCGCCGCTTTCCACAGCGAATCCCGGCCGAGATCACACCCGAGTTCGTCCGCTCCGAAGTTGCCGCCGGCCGCGCCATCATTCCTGCAAACATCAACCACCCGGAACTCGAACCGATGATCATCGGTCGAAACTTCCTGGTAAAAATCAACGCCAACATCGGCAACAGCGCCGTGGCCTCCAGCATCGAGGAGGAAGTCGAAAAAATGCGCTGGGCAACCAAATGGGGTGCCGACACGGTGATGGACCTTTCCACCGGCAAAAACATCCACGCCACACGCGAGTGGATCCTGCGCAACTCGCCCGTTCCCATCGGAACTGTGCCGATTTATCAGGCACTCGAAAAAGTGAATGGCAAAGCCGAGGACCTCACGTGGGAACTCTTCCGCGACACCCTGATCGAACAGGCCGAGCAGGGCGTCGACTACTTCACGATCCACGCTGGAGTCTTGCTGCGATTCGTCCCGATGACCGCCTCCCGCATGACCGGAATCGTCAGCCGCGGCGGCAGCATCATGGCCAAATGGTGCCTCTCTCATCACAAGGAAAACTTCCTCTACACCCACTGGGATGACATCTGCGACATCATGGCCGCCTACGACGTGAGTTTTTCGATTGGGGATGGCCTCCGCCCCGGCTCGATCGCCGACGCCAATGACAAAGCCCAGTTCGGTGAACTCGAAGTTCAAGGCGAACTCACCAAACGCGCCTGGGCAAAAGGCGTGCAAGTCATGAACGAAGGCCCCGGCCACGTCCCGATGCACATGATCGAGGAAAACATGGCCAAGCAACTCGAATGGTGCCACGAGGCCCCGTTTTACACCCTTGGACCCCTCACCACCGACATTGCCCCCGGCTACGACCACATCACCAGTGGCATCGGGGCTGCCATGATCGGATGGTACGGCTGCGCGATGCTCTGCTACGTCACGCCAAAGGAGCACCTCGGGCTGCCCAACAAGCAGGACGTAAAGGAAGGTGTCATCACCTACAAACTCGCCGCCCACGCCGCCGATCTAGCGAAAGGCCACCCCGGCGCCCAACACCGCGACAACGCGTTGAGTAAAGCCCGATTTGAATTCCGCTGGGAAGACCAGTTTAACCTTGGCCTCGACCCCGAACGCGCCCGCGAATTCCACGACGAAACCTTGCCGCAAGAAGGCGCAAAATCCGCCCACTTCTGCTCAATGTGCGGCCCGCACTTCTGCTCAATGAAGATCACCGAAGACGTGCGCAAGTATGCTGCCGAGCAAGCCATCTCTGAGGAGGAGGCCCTGAAGCGCGGCATGGACGAGAAGAGCAGAGAGTTCGTCGAAAGCGGCGCCGAGGTTTACACCACGGCCTGAATCCGTTAACATCACAGCATGAGCGCGCTCACCGTAGAACCCGAAGTGATCATTCGACGAGGCAAACCCGTCTCCGTGATTCTACCCATCAAGGATTACCACGACCTACTGGAGCGCTTGGAAGACGCGGAAGACGCAGCCTATCTTAAAAAGGCCCGCACCAAGCCCATGTCGTTCCGCCCACTGAAGGACTACCTCGCTGCTCATGCCAAAGCTTGAGTATGAGGTTCTGATCGAGCGCGCTGCCGAAAAGGATCTTCGCAAGCTGCCCGAAGAGATTCATAGTCGCGTCATCGAATCCATCCTTCGCCTCGCCACCAATCCTCGGCCGCCAGGATCGAAAAAGCTCGCTGGCAGCACGACCGACTGGCGCATCAGGATCGGTGACTATCGAGTGCTCTACGACATCGCAGACAAAGTGCGCATCGTCCGGGTCTATCGCGTGCGTCATCGCCGAGACGTTTACAAGTAGCCAACCTCACCGCTTATTCTCAACGTCCGTTGGCGGGATGCAGCAAAGTTTCCCAGAGGAAACCTTGAAGATTTTGCCCTCGCCACCGCATTATCGGGGTATCTCGATGCAATCGAATTTCCCGCTTCCCCTCGGCCGAACGGCCACGACTGCGGCCCTGTTGGGTGAACTTTCCGCTTTCGCTGATTTTGGGAAAAAAACGGAGATCGGTTCGACCGGGAGTGTTGAAAATCCTGTGCCGGTTTATACCAATGAATTCTGGACGTCCCGGCAGCGCGCCGCCTCCCGGCTTCACGAGGTTTCGTATCGAGCCTGTTTCAAGCCGCAGCTTCCGAGGTTTTTCATTGAGCGGCTCACCGGCCCCGATGACGTGGTGTTCGACCCCTTCATGGGACGGGGCACAACCTTGCTTGAGGCGGCGTTGCTTGGGCGCGTTCCGTTCGGGTCCGACGTCAGCCCGCTGAGCAGCGATCTCATTGCACCCCGGCTTGCACCTCCGACGTTGGATGAAGTGAAGGCGCGCCTCGGGCAGATCGACTTTGCGCGTGAGACCGATCTTCCTCCCGACCTCCTCGTATTTTATCATCCTCAGACGCTCCAGCAGCTCTGTTCGTTGCGGGCGTATTTTTTGGAAAAAGAGTCGCTCGATCCGCTGGATCAGTGGATTCAAATGGTTGCCATCAACCGCCTCACCGGCCATTCCAAGGGGTTTTTCTCGGCCTACACATTGCCTCCGAATCAGGCGGTATCGGTCGAATCCCAACGAAAGATCAATCAGCGCCTCCAGCAGATTCCGGAATTTCGTGACGTGCCTGAGCGCATTTTTTCCAAAACAAAAAAACTGCTGAGCGACCTGACGGATGCCGCCCGCCAGACATTGCGGCGGGTGCAGGATCGGGCGAAAATTTTGACCAGTCCCAGCGACAACGTTCCGGGAATTGCGGATGAATGCGTGCACCTTGTGGTCACATCGCCTCCATTTCTCGATGTGGTGGACTACACCGCTGATAACTGGCTGCGAAGCTGGTTTATCAATCTCGATCTGCAGTCGGTAAAAATGTCCACGCATCGGGACATCACCACATGGGAGTCAAGCATGCGTCGGACATTTGCTGAAATCCACCGCGTGCTGCGGCCCGGCGGATGGGTCGCATTCGAGGTCGGCGAAGTTCGCGGCGGCCGCACCAAACTGGAAGACTCGATTGTTCCGGCAGGAACTGCTGCCGGCCTCACGCCCGAGCTAATCTTGATCAACAGCCAAAACTTCACAAAGACGGCGAACTGCTGGGGCGTAAAAAACAACAGCCTTGGCACGAACACGAATCGGATCGTGTTATTCCAGAAGGCGTGGCACTAAATTGGGAGTTCTTACATTTTTCGAACTCGCTCGCAGACTTCAGATTTCTGTAGATTCGTCGTCAAATCACGGTTGCACTCGAACGGAAGAGCACTTATTCTCCGGCGACTAAATGAAATTCCCGAGCGTCTCCCGGTCCCTGCTGCTTGTATTATTGGCCGTATTTTGCTCGCTGATCGTGCTGCCTGAAGCTGCGGCGGAACAGCGCACATCGAACTTGTATTGGGCCCCTCCGGTGGCCACCGAGGGCGGTAAAAAGACGGATGAAATCCTGAATTTCATATTCATACTCACCGCTTCGGTTTTCTTCCTCACGCAGACGGTTTTCATTTATTACCTCATCCGCTATCGGAGACGCGCGGGCGTGAAGGCCCACTACTCGCACGGCAATAACACCCTGGAAATCGTCTGGACTGCGCTGCCTACCGTGATTTTCCTTGGACTTGCGATCTGGAGTAATCGCGTCTGGGAGGAACTCACGCAACGTCCCGTGCCCGAGGACGCAGTCGTCGTCGAAATCGTCGGATATCAATTTGCATTCGATCTTCGCTATGCGGGAGCGGATCAAAAGCTCGAAGAAGTCGCACTTGAAAAAATGACGATTGAGAATCGGTTTGGTATGGTCCGTGAGGATTTTGCGATGGCTGACGACTTTACATCCACCGAGATGGTGATTCCCGTTGGCAAGCCTGTGCATGTCGTGCTGCGCTCGCGCGATGTGATTCATTCGTTTTACGTGCCTGAATTCCGGCTCTATCAGGACATGGTCCCCGGTCGTACGATTGACTGGATGTGGTTTGTGCCGTCGCGCACCGGCAGTTTCACATTGGCGTGCAGCCAACTGTGCGGTAATGGCCATTACAACATGAAGGCACCAATCCGGGTGGTCACTCAGCAGGAATTTGATACGTGGCAAAAGGAAAAGATTGCAGCCCGCCAGTCGCAAATCGCTCAGTTAGATGCCGCGCAACCCTCCCAGCTCGCCGCGGCCAAGTGACGCTTTCCCGCATAGGGAGTAACTAGCGGCACCCAGCCGGGGAAACTATTCCTTCTGATGAGTGCCGAAGATAAAATCCGTGTTTTAGTTCTATCCGCATCCGTCGGATCAGGCCATGTGCGAGCGGCAGATGCGCTGGCCAAAGCATTTCGCGAGCGCCCGGAGGTCGGTGAGGTATTGTCGGACGACTCGCTGGACCACACCAACATCCTCCACAAACAATTCTACTCGGCGCTCTACAAACGCCTGTCCGAGGTCACTCCCGAGTTTTTGGGCTGGTGGTATGAAACCAGCGATGATCCGTGGGTCACGGATCGCGTGCGCCTCCTCATTGATCTGCCGCAGGCACTCCCGCTCGTGAACCTGATCCGGGATTTTCGACCTGATAAAGTCGTCTGCACCCACTTCATGCCTGCCGGGGTGCTCGCTCACTTTTTGCGCCGGGAACAAATCAAAATCGAACTGAGCATCGTAGTCACAGATTTCCATTTTCATGCGATGTGGATTGCCAGGGCGTTCCATCAGTATTTCGTCTCGCAGGAAGAGGATCGGATTCACATGGAGGCGTTGGGGTTGCCGGGCGACCGGGTGCGGGTGACCGGGATCCCGATTGATCCATCGTTTGCGGACGAAATCGATCGCGAGGCGGTCTGCCGGAGGTTTCGACTTGATCCGGATATTCCGATTCTGTTGGTCGCGGGCGGCACCCTCGGGCTGAGTCCATCAACTGCGGTGGTGCGCCGGTTGCTGCGGCTCGAGCTGCCATTTCAGGCTGTGGTGGTGTGCGGAAAAAACGAAGAGATGCGGGACGAAATCGAAGCCCTTGTGGCAGACGAAACCGCGAGGTTCCGCGTGCTCGGATACACCACCGAAATGCGTGAACTCATGGGCATTTCCACGCTGTTGTTAAGTAAGCCAGGTGGCCTGACCACCGCTGAGGCGCTGGCCTGCGGATTGCCGATGGTGATCCTCGACCCGATTGGCGGCCAAGAGGAGCGGAACTCGGACATGCTACTTGAAAACGGTGCGGCCGTGAAATGTGGCGAAGTCACCGTGCTCGCACACAAGCTCACAGGGTTACTATCCGATCCGGATCGCTTGAAGCAAATGTCCGCGAATGCCAAACGGCTTGGACGACCCGATGCCGCCCGCGCGGTGGTTCAGCACGTGCTTTCCGGGGAGCACACCGAGCCCAAAACTATCTCGCGCCGGGATGAGCGGAATCTGCGGAAGGCGATTGATAATTGATTTCGCCCGAGCAACCACACTCGCAATGCCCCAACCCACCACCCAAAACGGAACATCGGAGCCTCCAAACGGCGGGGATTTCCTGTGGGGCGTATCCACGTCCGGTTATCAAAGCGAAGGTGGGTTTAACGGACCGAACGAACCGCAAAACAACTGGGCCATCGCCGAAAAAACCGGGCGTTTCGCGAGGACGGGGCGGGCGGCGGAGTTTTGGGAACGCTACGAGGGAGACTTTCAACTGGCCGCCTCGCTGGGACTCACCGCTTTCCGCCTTGGGATCGAGTGGGCCCGGGTGCAACCGTCGGCCGAGGACTCGCGACTCGACGATCCGCCGCCATTTGATGATGCCGCGATCGACGCCTACGCCGACCGGATCGCCGCGTGTTATCGTGCGGGGTTGGAGCCGGTGGTTACGCTCCAACATTTCACCCATCCCGCATGGCTCGGCGCTGACGCATGGCTTGAGGACCGCACGGTGCGCTTGTTTTCGGAATACGTCGCCTACGTCGTGCCGCGCATCGCAGACCGCTTGATCTCCGCGCACGACTGCCCGCCGGTTCACTTTTTTATCACGATCAACGAGCCGAACATCCTCGTCCAGAACACCTATCTCTCCCCACATTTTCCGGGTCAGGAAATCGGCCCCGACGCTGCCTTGCGCGCTCTGAATCGGCTCCTGGCCGCCCATGTTGCGGCGTATAACCGGATTCATGATCTCTATGCCGAGCGGGGATACCCAACGCCGCTTGTCACGACCAATACATTTTGCAGCGACACCTATTGGTCGGATATCATCCTGCTTGACCTGCTCGCATCACGTGAGTCAGGGGTCACGGACATCGAGGCCATGTTTGCGGCTGGGTGCGCCGAACTGCGGGATGCCATCGAAACCTCCGGACTTCCGTTTGAGTCGGATCCGTTTGTTTGGCTCGGGAGGGTATTCCATCGGACGATCGACTTCTTCGCGCCCAAGTTTTTCACCGCTCAGAACTGGTCGTTTTTCACGGATGCCCTGCAAGCCTCGCCGCGCGCCCGCGTTTTTGATTTTGTCGGAATGGATTACTACGACCCGTTTGCAGGGCACATGTTCCGGCTGCCGTCGTTCCGCGACTTGGAATTTCCTTCGTTGAATTTGCGGGCGCACCTGATGGATGGCCTGACGAGCAAGTGGTGGGACTGGCGGTTACTGCCGGAAGGGCTTGGATTTTTTTGCAACTACTACGCGAATCGCTATGGCCGCCCGATCCTGATTGCCGAAAACGGGATGGCTCTACATCGCAAGTCAGACAACAGCACGGCCCACAAACGTCGCGACGGAATTTCCCGTAGCGACTACCTCGCATATCACGTCCGTGAGGTCAAAAAGCTCACCGCTGCGGGCTGTCCGATCATCGGATACATGCATTGGTCCATGACGGACAACTACGAATGGGGGTCGTTCACCCCGAGGTTTGGATTGTATTCCATCGACTACAACCACATGGCTCAACGCAATGAACGCGATCACTTCGGTGACCGCCCGTCGCACACCTACGCAAAACTAATCCGGGAGTGATTTCATGACATGGGTTTTCATTGGTTTGATCGTTGTGATCCTTGGTTGGACGCTGGCGATTTATAACCGGCTTGTTCGTGCGAAAAACCAACAAGCTGAGTCGTGGAGTGGCGTGGATGTTCAGCTCAAAAAGCGGGCTGACCTCGTGCCCGCGCTTGTGGAGTGTGTCTCCGGATACCGTGACCATGAGGCGTCGGTGCAGCAGCAAGTCGCCGCAACCCGTGCGCTGGAAAATCCGGCGGACAAGCTACGTGCATTAGTCGCGGTGGCGGAAAGTTACCCCGAATTGAAGGCCGCCGAAAGTTTCCAGGACCTCATGAAAAAACTGGTCGCCATCGAAGATGACTTGCAGTTCGCCCGCCGATACTACAACGGCTCGGTTCGCGACTTCCGGAACCTTGCGGAAAGTTTCCCGAGTAATTTGATCGCCGGGTGGTTTAAATTTCAGCCGAATACGTTTTTCGAGGTGGACTCCGTGCTCGAACGCAACAACCCGGAGGTGAAATTGTGAGATCGCGATGGATCGTCGCATTTTTGATTTTGCTGCTTGTGCCCTCGACTCAAGTCCGAGCCCAAGAGGAAATTCTCGATTTCTCCAGCCGCATCGAGGTCCAAGCCAACGGCGACTTGATCGTCGAGGAAACTATCCGCGTTCGCGCCGAGGGGGATAAAATCAAACGCGGAATCTACCGCGATTTCCCCACTCTGTATCGCGGCTGGATGGGGCTGCGCGTCGAGGTTCCCTTTGATGTCCAATCGGTCACGCGCGATGGTACGCAGGAGAATTGGCACACCGAATTGCGCGAAAATGGAGTGCGTCTTTACATCGGCAGCGCCGAGGTCCCGTTGCGACCCGGCGTGGTGAACTATGAGATCACCTACCGCACCGCCCGGCAGTTGGGTTTTTTTGAAGACCACGACGAGCTGTATTGGAACGTCACCGGAAACGGATGGGATTTTCCAATTCTGAAAGCATCAGCCTGCGTGAATCTCCCGCCGGGCACTCCGGTTCAAAGCGTCAGTGCCTTCACAGGCGCCAAGGGCTCAACCGAAAAGAACTTTCAATTGTTTGCGCGGGCCGGGTGCGATGCGTTTATCCAGACGACTGCACCGCTTGCGAGCGGCGAGGGGCTGACGATGGTTGTCAATTGGCCAAAAGGATATGTCACAGCGCCGACCATAGGTGATGAAACCGCCGCCGTCATACTCGCCAATCGTGGACTGGTGCTCGGAGCCGCCGGGCTGCTGCTGGTCGCGGCATATTTTTCAGCGATGTGGTTTGCTTTCGGTCGTGACCCTGAGAGGGGGATGATCATAGCGCAGTTCGCACCGCCTGATGGAATGAATCCGCAGGATGTCCGGTATTTGGATGGCTTGGGAACTTGCGACGACCGGAGTTTTGCAGCAGCCGTCCTGCATCTTGCCGTGCAGGGTGCACTCACGATCAAGGAGAAAGGCCGCAAGGAGTTTGCATTAATCAAAAACACGGCAGCAAAACTCGACCCTGACGAGGATCTGCTGTGGACGACAATCTTCAAGGACGGCTCGCCCTTGGATCTCGTCGAACGCAATCACAAGACGGTGCAGGCCGCCCGGAAGCAATTAAGACAAAGTGTCGCTGCCAAGTCGTCGGGGCTTTTCACGTCCAACACCACACTCTGGGTGATCGGACTCGTTCTGACACTCGCACCGCTTGGCATATCGTTATTAGACGCCAGCGAGCCAGCTGCAGCGCTTTTCATGCTGGTGTGGATGACAATATGGTCGATCGGTTGCGCCGCATTAGCAAACGGAGTAATCAGCGCCCTGCGCGGCAGCCGGAAATGGACGGCAATTCCACTCGCGCTGTTTTCGATTCCATTTCTCGCGGGCTGGTTGTTTGGATTTTGGATGCTTGTGCAAGCCACTTCGATCTGGGTGAGTGTGATCTACATCTGTGGAATCACGATGAGCATAGTTTTTCATCATTTGCTGAAACGCCCGTCCCCAGAGGGTCAGCGGGTGCGCGACCACATCCGCGGGTTTCGTCACTACCTCTCGGTTGCGGAGGCGGATCGATTGAATCTGGAAAACCCACCAGATCGAACACCTGCTTTGTTCGAAAAGTTTTTGCCTTACGCGCTTGCACTTGGAGTCGAACAGCAGTGGGCCGAGAATTTTTCCGGCATTCTCGAATCGGTGAACGAGCGTCCCGACTGGTATCAAGGATCCACCGCAGCATTCACAGCGGTCGGCATGGCAACCGCACTTGGCAGCACGTTCTCCAGCGCCATCTCGTCCGCATCGACCGCACCGGGATCTAGCTCCGGCAGCGGTGGCGGCGGCTCTTCGGGTGGAGGGGGCGGCGGCGGTGGCGGTGGAGGATGGTGACCGCAGGCGCGGGATACCATGGACGACCTCGCTTGGAACTAGTAATCTGAGACTATGAAATCAGCATACGAACTCGCGATGGAACGGCTGGAGGCCAAGTCTCCCACCCAAAAGATCACCGACACCCAACGCGCAGAAATTGCCGAGATCGATAGCCTGTTCCAAGCAAAGATTGCCGAGCGCCGCCTCTTGATCGACAGCGAGATCGCAAACAGCAACGGAAACCCCATGGAAATCGAGGCACTGAAGAAGCAGCTTTCCTCGGAGATCAGACGCCTCGAGGAAGATGCCGAAGCCCGTAAAGAACGGGTACGAACCGGAAACAAGTAGCATACGAAACGCGAGACTAGGGCCTCGACTTTGGATCGTTCGCCTCTAGTTCTGAAAGCTCGACGTCTAAAATTCCGCCCTTTTCAGGTCGGATCGCTCTTCTCGCATCAGCGATAATCTGCTGCGCCTGCTTCTCATCCCCTGCGGCCCGGAGGTGCCAGACCGTGGGACGGACGATTTGATAGAAAATATTCCCACCCGCCGTTTCCCCGAATCGTGAGAGGATGCCTCGCAGTTCGCGAAGGGCGGTTGGAACATCATTTTCGGCGAGACAGCGTTGCACTCGATCCGCGCCGGTTTGGATGCTGAGGTCCGATCGGTCCCGCCGGTTTTGAGAGATCATTGATTTCTGCAATTGATCGACTTTTGCCGTATCTCCCTGGTTTGCCGCCAGCGCTGCGAGCGCCGTTTGGTGATAGACTCGAACGTCATTGTCGTTTGCAAACTGGTTGATCGCTGCTTCGTGGTGTGCGGTTCGCAATTCCATCGATAAGCCGCTTCGGAATAAATACTCGCCCATCGCCTGCCACGCTTCCGGGTTTCGCGGACTGGTTGCGATTGCACTCTCCAACGCAGAACCAGACGCAGCCGCATCCCCGTTGGCTTCAAAAAGCTCAGCCATCACGATGTCATTACTCGACGCGACATAAGCCGGAGTTCTACGAAAACTCTGCGCCAAGGTTTGGAGTTCATGATCGCTAATGTAACGCCATGACTGCGGATCCAATGCTTCGCCCGTCGCGTAATTCTGGTTTTCGTAGCGTCCGCAGTCCATGTCCCAACGACCTTCCCCACGCAGATATCCAAACCACGCATGCCCCCCGTCGGACCCCTGCCCGGAAAAATACAATGTGGGTAATCCCCTCGCCTTGCCGGTCAGCATCGCAAAATACGCCTGATCCACGCAAATCCCCCCTTGCGATTGGATTTCTGAAAGGAGGTAACGTTCACCCGGCCAGTCGTATTGCTGCGCTTCGATCCGTGGCCACACGTATTTGATCGACGAAAATGCACGCCCCCAATCGGTCCTCGGAAATCGAGCATTCTCCTGCGCCCATTCCAGTTCCGCAAACTCGACGGGCGCATCGACGACAAATTTCAATACATCGGGCCCGAGCGCTCGGATATCAACCAACGTGGATTTCGATTCCTGTGCCGCCACCCAGAAGTCAAACGCTGCAAGCAGGTTCGGCTGAGCACGCGGCACTAATTCCTGCGCCACCTGATGGTGCGGCCAGAACTCGGGCAACCGCTGGTCGTAAACCAGCGTTAGTGCGATCGCAAGCGAGCGGTAGTCGTCCCACTGGTCGCGGCGTTCCATGTAAATCTTTGACAATGATTCCAATACGGCGGGCGTAAAATCTGCCGTGCTGAGGCTCTCAAAAAATGCCCTCAAAAAACTCTCATCGCTCACCATCGCCTGCGCAAACTCAGGGCTGACCCGATCCGCCAGCGTTCCGTCCCGCATCACAAAGTCGGGCGGTAAAAAATAGCTTCCGTATCGAACATCAAACGCCGGATCATTCACAAACTCGCGCGCATCCTCGATGCTTGGATGGCGCGCATCTGCTGGAATCGGAAATCCCGGCGGGTAAAATCGACCTACGTCTCCCGATTCCTCATCCTCTACGACCAGCGACTGCCGGATGAAACTGGCGAGCTCATCAGCTTCGTTTCGCCCCATCAACTCCGCCCACCGAGCCATCAGTAACCAGCTTTGAAAAGCGGGATTACCTGATGATCCAGCCAAGCCGGATCGACCGGGTTTCCATGCTTTCCGCAGCGAATCGCCAATCGATGCGGTTGCTTCTTTCCAGCCCATCTTTCCGACATGGGCACGGTCCGAGGTGGACGGCGGACGCTTAACGTCCTGTGCCAATGCCAATCCCGAGAGCAATGTCATCGCGATCCCGCAGATCCAGGTGATTTTGACAGAGCGCCAAACAAACATGAAAAACCTATCGCACAGGATGCGCCGCAGGTTGATACAATTCTCGCGCCAAACTCAGAATTCCACGTTGAATTCGACGCCGAATACGTTGGCATTCGGAACGACACCATCCGCGTTGGGTCGCACGATGTATTGCCAGAACGGCTTGGTGTAAATGAAGCGGTTGAGCGCGATTTTGTAGTCGATTTCAACCACCGCCTCGTTGGTGTCCTGAGTCGTAAGCCCACGCTCACGGCGTGCAACGATCCGGTTGTAGCTGTAGTTTCCAAGCGCGAATGCCGCGCCGACTTGGTCCTTATCGCGCGACGGAATCAACCCCTCGTAAACAAACCCGGTGTGGAAATAAAACGGGACGTTGCTGTTGTATCGCGACGAATAGGTCAACCAGTTGATCCAAGTGAGGCCTTGCGGATTGAGTTTTTTGCTATCAGACGTCGCTTCACGGAACAGCCGTTGATCCAGCTGAAAATAGAGCGCCCATCGCTGGTCATACGTCGCGCCGTAGAACGATGTATTCTCCAAACCAAAGTTGAGATACCCGACCGCATATTTCCCCTCCAGTTTATCGGGGCCCCACGTCGGAGTGACGCCGGTTTCGGTGAGAAAAAACAACCCGTTCGAGCCCGCCGGAGATGCTCCCTGAAAGTATAACCCGTGGTTCGCCGTCGCGGTTGCACCAGGAATCGCCAGATACAACCCCGCTTGTGCGTAGGCCCAATCGGTGGGTTTCACCTTCAGGTAACCGCCCCACGCTTCGTAAGAACTGGACCACGGAATACCACTTAACCCGACACCCTTATTCGCGACAATCACGTTGTTCGTGAAAAACTTCGATAGCGGCTGAACACCAAAGAAGTTATACGGATCCTGCCATCCCCCGGAGAGCGTCACCATATCGCGGACCGGCAAAAGATCGCCCGATTTCCACGTGAGGTAGGCCTGCCCCATGCGCCAGTTTTTGCCGGTCTGGATCGGTGACGGATTGAAACCCGCGCTTGCACCAACATATTTATTCACGTCTTCACCATCCCTCCAGCGCACATCTGCGTCCGCAGTGAGGCCAGAGACTCCCATGAGCTTTTCAAAATCCAAGGCAACTTGGAATTTCAGTTCCTCGTCAAACGTGCTTCGGGTGCGTCCGTTGGTGAGCCCGCCGCCCGACACCAAATACAGGTAGCCTTTCCAAAACCCGCCGATCTGAATGCCACGATCTTCGAGGGTGGTCCGCGCTCCGAGCCATTCGCCAGTCGCCCCTTTGCCCTCCCACCATTTCTGAATCTCCGATGATGATGATCGCGTTTCTTCAGGAGCCGCCACTCCAGACCCAAAACTGACGAGAAAAAGTACGCTCACTGCCAGCCAAAGAACTCCCAATCGGGATCGAACCCTCAAACAATTTGCCATCGGATTTGAGGGTAGGAGTCCGCTTTCGAGCGACAAGATCGATGTGCGCCGGACACCCGCTCGGGTTGATTTCCATCAACTTCCTTACGATCCGCCTAAAACAAATACGAGGGGTCGAATTGCACCTCGGGGTGCGATACGGAGGTTAGTTTCCAGCTCCATGGCACCCACGTCTCTTGTTTCCACGTGAATTCAAACGGCTCGTTGAGTTCAGCGGCGGCAGCCATCACTGCTTGCGCGATGGCACTTCCATTTCCGGATATTTCGAGTTTGGATTTCACGCTTCCCGCGCGTTGGTTGATTGCGAAAACCGGGTCTTCGGCGCGGATGGAAAGCACGATGAAATGCCGCAAAACTTCACTCCCGATCTGCGTGGCTTGGGTTCGATTCATTTTCCAAGCGTCGAGGTAATCGCCAGCCATCAGGCTTTGAACCCGCTTCCAATCCCTCGCTTCGACGGCGGTGACCATGCGTTCAAATGCTTTCGAAAGCTGCCGCTCAGCCCGAAATTCGTAGGTGCAGTAACCCGCGACTACGAGGAGCCCGACAGCGAGCACGAGCAACACAGTTCGCAAGGACGGTATTGAAAATCGAATCTCCATCATTAACCCGCTGCGCTGCGAGTGGACGGCTCAGCTCGGTGTGTAGGAGCTTTCCACGCGATCGGCCACGTCACTGTAGCCGTAATCGATTTCGTAGATTTGCTTCATGTTTGCGAGATAGCGGTCTTTGTCGCCCATTTTTTCGTAGATGAGGCCGAGGTTGTAGACGATTTCCTTTTTCGTTGCGTCCATGCCGGTGAGTTCCGCGACTGCTTCTTCGAGCGTGCGTGCTGCAAGGTCGAGCATGCCGCGTTCCACAAAACATTTTCCGAGCAGACTGATTGCGCGGGGACGGACGCTCGGGTTCGAACGTGCTTTTTGCAGCTCTTGAATCGCGTCCTTGTAGTTTCCGGTTTCAACCAAAAGTGCGCCGAGTTCGAATCGAAAATTGAGGTCGGTCGGGTTGCGCTCCACGCGGCTGCGTGCTTCGTCGAGCGAGTATTCAGCGCGCTGCCTTTTGATTTCAGTGAGCTGCTCGATGTAAGGTTTGGTTTCATCGCTATCCGGGTTTGCGGCAATGAACACCTCAAACTCAGCGATGCTTTTATCGTATTGCTTGATTTGAAGGTCCTTTGCTTTGCGCACGAGCGCGGCGTCCGAGTTATTCGTCAGTCCAGCCGTGTAGGTAAACCATGTGATCGCGTTGTCGAAGTCTCCCTTTTGCTCGTAGAGCTCCGCGATTTTGCGTCCCACATCGATAGATTCAGGATTTTCCTCGTAGCGCTTTCCGTATTCCGCGAGTTGCTGGTCGATCATCTCATCGCTTCGCACGACGCGGCTCTGCTGTTCCATCGAGACTGCGGCCTCTTTATCCCTGATGAGGTCACGATATGTCGCGTCCTGGCGCTCCCATCCACCTTTTTGCATCGATGCGCGCGCCGATGCATCTTTTGATCCCTTCACGGCAATCAGATCGGCTGGGTTGATCGCAACGATCCGGTTGTAAACATCCACGGCTTTGTCAGCTTCCCCGATTTGGGTGTAGTGCGCCGCAAGCTCGTGCAGCATCTTCGGGTCTCTCGGGTTACCTTCCACGATGGTTTCGAGCGCAAATGTGGCGGTCTCAATCATCTCAGCAGCGGAGGCCGCATCGCGAAGTAGCAGATTGGCTTGCTGATTATACGGTTCAGATTCGAGGACTTTTTCGATCGCATCGATTGCGGCGAGCGGGTCTTTTTTTACCATTCCCTGAACTTTCATCAGCGAGAATGACGCCGTGGACATGCCGCTCATGAGTCCTTTTTTCCCGGAGCTTTTGGCGATGGCTGCCTTGCGGGCCACTTGACGCGCCGTCAGGAAGGACGGCTCCTGTTTCAACAACGCCTGAGTTAACTGAATCGTGTAGCCGTAGTTTTTGAGCTGCATCGCGCTCAGTGCTTTGAGCCAAGTGGCCCGGTTGCCTTCGGAGAGTTCTTTTTCTGTCTTAACGGCCATAATTTTGAATCGGATGAGAGGGGCGGTGATCCTGTAATTTTAAATCGATCGGAGGGGCATTTTGACCTGATTTACAGCGAATGTCATGAGTTTTTCTTACATCTCAGAATAAACCGAAATGCTGAATCCTGCCGAGATTGACCCGCCGGCGGGGATTGTCTGAATCCCAACTTTTTCCTCGAATGGCTTTTGCGGGATGCTGTCGGGCAGCCCCCAGCACGGCTCGACGCAGATGAAGTCATCCCCACTCGACCAAAGGGTCATGTAGGGCACCTCGGAGAAGTCCAATTTCACCGAACGGGTGCCGTCTTTAATCACCATGACGCGCGACGTGAGATCCCCGATGCCGAGCAGATACGAATCCTCCAGTTTCGCCTTATCGAACGGCATGGGACCACCATCGAATGGGATGGTCTCGATTTGTCCATCGAGGAAGTTGCCTGGAGCCATGTAGCGGTGATAGGTCCCAGCGGGGAGTTCGATGGATGCTGAGGCGACGGACGAGACCGCGAATCCGGGGTGAATTCCAAAACTGACGTGGGCGGGGCGCTCGGGGTCGAAGTTTTCAAATTGGAATTGCACCCGGACACCGGTGGCGGTGAGCAGGTAGGACAACTTGCAGCTCACCGGACGCGGGTAAGCGCCCGGCGGGATTTGCGCGGGCAGCACTTCGTAGGTCAGCGATGCAGTCGCCGCATCAAAAACCGGCGCAGAAAAATGGAAATGCCGTAGGAATCCATGGTTGCCCCCATGGATTTCATCGCCCTCGTAGATTGATTTTTCGTTTACGAGCCGGTGCAGGAAATACCCCATGACTGTTGCATGATTGCTCCACCCGCTCGCCGGCGCGCAGAGTTGGTTGTCACGATACAAAAACCCGATCCACTCGCCAGCGGCGTTGCGACGGGCCAGGCTGACCATTTCAGCGCCAGTGCGGAGGATGTGAACACGGACACCGGTGGCACCGTCTTGCAAGACGTCCACCGAACCGGCGGGGGTTGAATCGACGTGATAGGTGGATCCCATAGTGGTAGAGGTTATAGTCACTATTCGCGCCCCACACAACTCCGGTTACTAATGGTATTTGCTTCGATTCTTTCGGGTCGATCGATCATATCACTTGACCCGCTCAGGAATCTCCATACTCGTTCCCTCCATGCAAATTGAACCTTTGGACGAAACGAAGCGAAACGCATTCTTGAGCATATGTGTTTTTGCGGCACTTTCCGACGGGGAAAAATCGGATACCGAGCGCGCTGAAATGCAGCGGATTGCCGAGATGTTGGATGCGGAATCGGCGGCACCAATCATTCAGCGGGTGCTCATGGGAAAGCTGCCACTATCGGAGGTTGCGGCCGCGCTGACATCGCCGAGCGACCGCTCGCTGGCTTATGAGTTGGCACTCGGCGTTTGCGAGACAGATGGAGCAACGAGCGACGCGGAGCGCAGCTTTCTTGAGCATCTCAGGGCGTTGCTGTCGCTCGATGCGTCCAAAACATCAGCCATCGAATCGGAGGTTTCGGCCGTCGCGTTGGCTGTTCCGACGGCGGCTATCACGGTAGTTCCCGCATCCGTGGTTCCGTCGGCGGCACCGGCATTGAACCGACCGGATAACCAGAAGACGATTCTGAACTATTCGATTCTGAATGGCGCGCTTGAGCTCCTGCCCGAAACGCTCGCCACGATGGCCATCTTACCGCTCCAGATGAAAATGGTTTACCGGATCGGAAAGTCGCACGGGGTCGAACTCGACTCGGGGCACATCAAGGAATTTGTCGCAACATTCGGACTCGGCATGGCGTCCCAACTTGTCGAAGGATTTGCCCGGAAATTCGCGCGTGGAGCGATGAAAAAGATCGGGGGCAAGTTGGCCGGTCGGGTTGCTGACCAAGCGGCCGGGTCGGCCATGTCATTTGCATCCACCTATGCGATTGGGATGGTCGCCGACCGCTACTATGCCGGGAATAGAAAGCTTTCAACAGCCGAACTCCAGTCAGGCTTCAACAGCTTGAAAGACCAAGCAGGGGCGCTCTACACACAACATCGCACCTCGATTGAAGCAAAATCCCAGACTCTGAATGCTGCATCGATCTTCGAGCTGGTGAAACCCGGCGCGAAGGATCCTGTCTAGCGCGGAGTTGCGACCGGACGCGCTTTCAATCCTCGAAACCGGCATCCCAACCTCCAGCAAAGATGCGTTGCCGGTCAACGCGGCGTCTGGTTGGATCACGTCATGTGGTGGGTGATGTTCGGCTTATGGTGCGCAGGGGTGACTGTGCTGTCTGCAATTCCAGGGGGAAATGTGGACGTCATGACTTTTACGAGTGCTGACAAAGTGGCGCATTTCGGTTTGTTTTTTGTTGGGGCGTTCATTTTAGCAGCAGCGACGCGCCAATCATTCCGCTGGTCTCCATTGATCGTTATACTTTGCGTGTCCGTGCTCATGTCGGTTTTGGGCGCTGTCGATGAATGGCATCAACTCCACACGCCGGGTCGCAGTGGCGGTGATCTCGGAGATTGGATTGCGAATTCCTTGGGTGGCATTTCCGGAGCGATTGCGTTATACGCATGGCATGGATTTGTTCGACTCATCGTCCGTCCGCAACCGAATCCAATCGCTCCGTCAGCAGATTGATCAGGCTAATCGGCTGTATTACGTCGAGGCGGCACCGGTCCTCAGTGATCGCGAATATGACGCGATTTATCGCGAGTTGGTGGAACTGGAGGAAAAGCACCCGGAGTTCGCAACCGCCGACTCACCCACCAGAAAAGTGGGCGCGGATGTGTTGGAGGCGTTTTCGCAAGCGGATCACCGGGTTCCGATGCAGAGCCTCGATAACACGTATGCGGAAAATGAAGTGACCGCGTTTTATGCGCGGTTGGAGCGTTTCGTGCCGGGCGGTGACTTCACGACGACCGTGGAGCCCAAAGTGGACGGTGTCGCGATTTCACTGCTTTACGAGAACGGTGTACTAACCCGCGCGGCCACGCGTGGCAACGGAGTGACCGGCGACGACGTCACAGCAAATGTGCGGACGATTCGAACCATCCCCCATCGCCTAAGCGGTGATTTTCCCGCCGTAGTAGAAGTGCGCGGAGAGGTGGTGTTGCCGAAGGCTCGTTTTGCAGAGATCAATCTGGAACGCGACGAAGCCGGACTGCCCGCATTTGCTAACCCCCGCAATGCCGCAGCGGGGTCGTTGAAGCAGCTTGATTCCCGGATGGTTGCGAGTCGTGGATTGGATGCGGTGTTTTATGCGATCGGAGCGTGGGAGGGGTCGCAAGCTCCCGAATCCCAGCAAGCCCTTCTCGATTGGATCGCGGGCGTCGGCTTGCCGGTGACCGGATGGCATCGTGTGGTCGCGGATGCGGCGGAAGCGATTGATGGAATCCGCGCGCTGGGCGCAATCCGGCACGATTTTCCATTTGAAACCGATGGTGCGGTGCTGAAGGTGAATTCGACCGCACTCCAGCGTGAACTTGGCTCCACAGCTAAGGCACCGCGTTGGGCAATCGCCTACAAATATGAACCCGAGCAGGCCGAGACCAAGCTTCACGCAATCACAATCCAAGTCGGACGCACAGGCGTCCTCACGCCGGTCGCAGAACTAGAGCCCGTCGTCGTTAGCGGGAGTCGAGTGAGCCGGGCCACGCTGCATAACGAGGAGGAAATCCAACGCAAGGACATCCGGATCGGAGACGTCGTCGTGATCGAAAAGGCGGGTGAGGTCATTCCGGCGGTGGTGTCGGTGAAATCTGAACGCCGCACGGGCGGGGAAACCATTTTTCAAATGCCCACCCATTGCCCATCGTGTGGTGGCGCGGTGGTTCGTGAGGACGGGCAGGTCGCGGTGCGGTGCGTCAATCCCTCCTGCGGCGCACAACTGCGTCGCCGGATCGAACATTTCGCCTCCCGCGGCGCCATGGAAATTGAGGGTCTTGGCGAGGCGATGGTCGATCAGATAATCACCGCTGGTCTCGTATCGGACATCGCCGGGATTTACGACATCACCATCGAGCAGCTCGTAGCACTCGAACGCACCGGCGAAAAGAGCGCCAACAACCTTCTTGCAGGCATAACCGCGAGCAAATCCCGGCCGCTCTGGCGATTGATTTTTGGTCTGGGAATCCTGCATGTGGGCGCATCTTCGGCCCGTAAGCTCGCAGATCGGTTTCGATCCATGGATGCCATGGCAGCGGCCACCGTGGATGATTTTAAATCCGTGGATGATATTGGGGATGTCGTTGCGCAAAGCCTGCACGATTGGTTTCGACTGCCTACGGTCATCGAACTCCTCGCACGTCTGCGGGCGAGGAACGTGGATTTGGGCCAGCACGATGAAGCTGGCGCTGACACCGCCGACCGCCGTTTCGCCAATACGACGTGGGTCCTGACCGGTGCGTTGACTATGTCCCGCGATGCGGCAAGTGAGCAAATCCGCCGCTTCGGAGGCAATGTCTCATCCAGTGTGAGCAAAAAAACCACGTATTTGCTGGCGGGCAGCGATGCGGGCAGCAAACTCACCAAGGCAACCGAACTCGGTGTCAAAATCCTCACCGAGCAAGATTTTCACGCAATGACATCCGCGCCGCCTGCGGAGCAACTCTGATCCCACGGTTGACAGAGTCCGCGTTTCGTCCTCCATTGCCACTGTGAATCTCCAACCGCACGTTGCATTGCTCGGAGCGCTGGCATGTTTGTGCCTCGCAGCGTGTGCAACTCCATCCTCATCGTCATCCGATCAAGCCGTGCAAGAATACCTAACGCTCATCGAAAAACTAAAGTCCTCTCCGACCGTAAAGCCTAGATCTCCGGAGGCTGAGGCTGGGGTGGGTCGTTTTAAAAAATTCTTCGCGGACATGACGGAACAGTCGGTGCGCGAGTTGACGCAAGTGACGTATGCGCCCGATGCGTTCTTCAACGACACGCTGAAAACAGTGCGCGGGGCCGATGCAATCGAACACTACTTTTTAGAAACCGTCAAAAATGCCGAGTCCGTGCGCGCCACCGTACACGATGTCGCCGTATCAGACGGCAATTACTATGTGCGCTGGACGATGGAGGTCCGACTCGCAAAGTTCAAACGGGGCCAAACTCTGCGATCGATCGGGATCACACACCTGCGCTTCGATGACGAGGGGCGGATCCTGATTCACCAAGACTACTGGGACTCGACCGCTGGATTTTTTGAGCACGTTCCGGTGCTCGGTGGCATCATTCGCGCGATCAAATCCCGGATTTGAAGCGGCCCGCCCGCTAACCTGCCGGGACCAGTTTCACAACTTTCCCGGGATCATCGTAAACCAAATACAGGAATCCATCATCAAAACTCCGGACGTCTCGGAGGCGACCTGAGTTTTCGAGAAGGATTTCCTGATGAGTGACTTGGTTTTGATCGTTGATTTCGACACGGATCACCTTTTTGTGGGCCAGTCCGGTCACGAATAAATTTCCATTCCAATCCGGAAACTTGTCGCCGAAGTAGAAATCAATCCCTGCCACGCCGATGGATGGCGTCCAGTGGATCACCGGTGCTTCCATGCCGGGAGCCTCGGTTTTATCGGTGAACGCTTTTCCGTTGTAGTTGATTCCGTAGCTTACGAGCGGCCATCCGTAATTTTTGCCTTTTTCGATGATATTCAATTCATCGCCGCCGCGCGGACCATGCTCGGTTTCCCAGAGAACGCCGGTTTTCGGGTGGATTTTCAACCCCTGCGCATTGCGATTCCCGTAGGACCAAATCGTCCGCGCGGAGCCACCCTTCGAATAAAATGGATTGTCTTTCGGGATGCGTCCGTCGTCGTGAATCCGGTGGATTTTACCAGCCACGACGTCGAGTTTTTGCGCGTTATTTTTGGGATCCGGCGGTGTGCCACGGTCACCAATGCTGAAGAATAGGTAGCCATTCCCATCGAAAACAATCCGGGAACCAAAGTGGTGATTCGCCGCCGTATACTCGCTGGAGGGCGGATCAAAAATCACCTCTTGATCCACGAAGACATTGCCCTTGATGCGACCACGGATGATTTTCGTATGCCCCGTGTCGTCTATGGCAGTCGAATAGGAAAGGTAGACCCATCCGTTTTTTTGGTAATCGGGATGTAATGCCACATCCAACATGCCACCCTGACCTTTGGCGCGAACTTCGGGGATTCCGTCGAGGGGCGGTTGAAGCTTTCCGTCGGGTGTGATCAAGCGAACACGACCCGGCCGCTCGGTCACCAGAAGGCTACCGTCTGGCAGCTTCGCGAGTCCCCATGGGTTTTCCAACCCCTCCGCGATGACTTCGACCTTGAATTTCGCCTTCTCCGAGGCGATCTCCTGTGCGGAAACATCCGGCAAAATACCCATCGAACCGGCGAAGATCGCCAAGGAGGACACACGCAAACACCATGAGGAACTTTTCATTTGAGGTCAGGTTAAGACGCAAAACTAGAGCCAAAAGCATTGTCCAGCAAGTCACACTCCTCGGAATTCTCACGCTTCTTATCGGGTGCAAACCGCACACGGACGCCAGCCCGGCAGGTCCCGAGATCCTGGCCCTCGGAGCGGAGGTGTTCGAGATGAACTGCGCGCAATGTCATTATGACGGCTCGGCAACCGAAACGATGCCCGCGCTGAAGGGCTCGCCCGCACTGGCAGGTCCTGCCGGGAATGCGATTCGCATCATCTTAAATGGCCAGCGTGGCGTGAGCCAAGTGAATGGACACACCCTTGGCGGCATCATGCCATCGCAGAATTATCTCAGTAACTCGGAAATTGCAGCCGTTGTGACTTACATCCGGGCGGAGTTTTCGAGTGGCGGCGCTCCGGTCAGCGAGGCGGAGGTTGAGGCGCTGCGATAGGTCCACGTGGAATCTGCTGGCTCCGTTTCCATCCTTCGCAAAATCGCATCGACGAGGGGACGATCCGGTGAGAGGGCACACACCGGGTCTGCGCGGCGGGCGTCTCCAGTCAGCAGCGCGGCTTGGCAGCGGCATCCTCCAAAATCAACCTCACGCTCCGGGCAGGAGCGACAGGGATCAAGCATCCAGTCCGTGCCGCGAAAGCGGTTGAATGCATCGCTATCGCTCCAAATCTCCCGCAACGAATGATCTCGCACGTTTTCAAATCGAAGCTCAGAAATTGCCTCTGCGGCCTGGCACGGCAATACATCTCCTCGAGGATTCACCGTGATTCCGCGCTGCGCCCATCCATGCAAACAAGGCTTGGGACGGCTCCCGTAAAAGTCGGGCATCACATACACAATCTGCATCCGATCTCGCAGCCTCGCGGACTCTTCCTCGGCGATACGATCCGCCTCGATGACCTGGTCCCGTAACGGCAAGAGGGCCATGCGGTTCGGCCACGCCCACCCCGCGAATTGCACGTTGGCGAGCTCCAATCGCATGGCGCCCACACGCTCGGCGAGGTGGATTATTTCGCGAAGATTTGAAACATTCCGTCGATGCAAAACCACATTAATCCCGAGAGTGAGCTTTGCATGATGAATTGCCTCGCACGCGGCGAGCTTTGCATCGTGCGCACGAGCCCCAGCGATTTGATCACCGGTCTCTCGCTCGTCCGATTGAAAACTCACCTGCACCGCGTCGAGTCCAGCCTCGGCGAGTCGCAACGCACGCTCGAGGGTCAACCCAATTCCGCTGGTGATCAGATTGGAATACATCCCCTCCGATCGGATGCGCCGGATTACGGACTCGAGCCCGTGATACAACAGCGGCTCACCGCCTGAGCATCCAACCTGCAAAACTCCAAGTTCCGCCGCCTCCGCCATGACACGCTCCCACACGGCGACCGGCAGTTCCTCGCTGCGTTTGGCCAACTCAAGCGGGTTGGAACAATACGGACACCGCAGCGGACACGCGTGTGTTAGCTCTGCCAGTAAGCCGTAGGGACGTGGCGTCATGGTTGATTTCCAGTGCCTACGTTTAACAATCCGCGGGATTTCAACTCGCCGAGAAATTGCATGACATCCGCCGTAAGCACGGAGGACTCGACCTCGTATTCTTCGGCCAACTCCGAAACAACAGCCCCAAGAGATCGCTGACCATCACACAATTCCAAGATTGCGATGCCTGTGTCATCGAGTTCGATCGCACCCTCGGGGTAGAGCAGCATTCTCCGTCCCGTGATCCGGTCCGGCTGCATCCGGACATGTGGCTTCAGCGACGGCACGGCGTTCAATGAAATGTCAGCGAGGTGCTTCATCGATGGTGTCGAGCATGGACCACAGAACATCACATTTGAACTTCAACGCCGCCAATGCCCGCTGTTGCAGATCGGGCGTGTCGCACCATCGGAGCGTGAGTTCCAATCCCTCTCCCGAATCGATCCGCGCTTGGCCGACGCGCGAACTAAAATACTCGAAGGCCCAGTCGGGCACCCATTGATAGTATTGCCGGAAGGCAGCGAGGCGTTCTGCCATGAGATCCGGCGCGAACCACTCGGTGAGCGAAGACGCGACGGCGACCGGCCACGGTTCACGACGCGCAAAATTCACATAGGCATCCACCGCAAATCGTACCCCGGGCAGCACGTCGTCGAGTGAAGCCACGGCCTCTCGTTCCAGCCCGCACCCTTCCGAAAATCGCAACCAAGCCTCAATCCCACCGGCGCGGGACCAGTCCCCGTCATGGTCGGAAATTCTGTGGATCCACTTCCGCCGGACTTCGCGGTCGGGGCAGTTGCTCAAGATGGCAGCGTCTTTCAATGGGATGCATGCCTGGTAGTAAAACCGGTTTTTCACCCATCGCTGGATTTCTTCCCGCGTGAGCAAGCCGGCATTCATCCGCACATGAAACGGATGGAGGTTGTGGTAACGTCCCAGTCCGATTTCACGGAGGGCTGATTGAAATTCCTCTGCGGTCATCATTTGGGGCAACGGTAGCACCGCTGTTACGATCCGCAATCACGGGCAGCTTTCGATCCCTCGAATGCCTGCATGACAACGTCGGAGCAATCCGGTATGGATGCGCGATATGCGAATTCTCGTTTCCGGGTTGATCGGGCAGTATGCCTTTGGCGGCGTGACGTGGGACTATATCCAGTATTTGCTTGGTTTCCGCGCGTTGGGGCATGACGTCTGGTATTTGGAGGACACCGCAACTTGGGCCTACGATCCTGTAAAAGAGGAGCCATCCGCGGACTGCTCCTACAACGTGGGATACCTCGAACGCGTCATGCATGAATTTGATCTGGGGGATCGCTGGATCTACAGGAACGAAGCGGACGGCAGTTATCATGGCCCGGCCGGTGACCTCGCCGATTCAGTAATCGCGGACTGCGATGTATTCATCAATGTCTCCGGTGCCTGTTGGATGCGTGATGTAGTCACCAGAATTCCGCGCAAACTCTTTATCGATGGGGATCCCATGTTTACCCATATCGGCCTCGCCACGTTGGCGCGTCCGTCGTATGTCGAGCATTTGCGGGCTCATGATGAGCATTTTACCTTTGGGTTGAACGTAGGGCATGCCGACTGTCGTGTGCCGACCGCCGGGTTCGACTGGAAGCCAACGATTCAACCGATTGCCATCGACTGGTGGGAGCGCAGTTTAATGCCCCCGGTTGCGACGCATCCGGCGCGGGGCGCATGGACGACCGTGATGAACTGGGCGAGCTACCCGCCGCAGGAGTTCGAGGGCGAGCCCTACGGAAACAAGGACATCGAGTTTCTGCGTTTCATTGATTTGCCGTCACTGACACCCGAGCCGTTTGTGTTGGCCATGGGTCAGGGCATCGGACGGAACCGACCGACCGCCCGGCTGGAATCCGCCGGTTGGACCATCATTGAGCCTGACATCCACCTGCCGGACTACGCCACGTATCATGGATTTTTAGCGAATTCGAAGGCCGAGTGGAGCATCGCAAAAAACGGCTATGTGAAGTCGCATAGCGGCTGGTTCAGCTGCCGCAGTGCCTGCTACCTCGCGCTCGGAAAGCCGGTCGTCGTGCAAGACACTGGCTGGACGAACCACCTCCCCTCCGGTTCGGGAGTGCTTGCATTTTCGGATCTTGAAGGGGCTGCTGATGCGGTCAACGCGGTGGCTGCGGACTACGAGTTCCATTGTGAGGCGGCGCGCGGATTTGCCCGCGAACACCTTGACTCTGCGAAAGTTTGCGCCTCACTAATCGGCGATTGAGCTTGATTTTACGGGGGCTTCAGAGCTATTTCTGAACCGTCTGATCAACCACAGACTCCCCCAAATTTGAAAAAGAAACTCGCGGTTTACTTCATCGGACTCACCGCTGCATTGGCAGGTTTGCTGTTCGGTCTCGATGTGGGCGTCATCTCCGGCGCTCAGAAATTCATCCAGGAGGAGTTCAAAATCGCGGATAATGTCATCGAATTCATCGTGGCGGCATTGCTGTGGGGAGCAGTGGTCGGCGCCCTTGCGAGTGGTGCCATTTCGAGCAAGCTGGGACGTCGAAAAACGATGCTTTTGAGCGCCGTCATATTCGTGATCGGCTCTATCCTTTGCGCTGTCGCATCGAGCGAACACATGCTGATCGGCGCCCGCCTGCTGCTCGGCGTGGCTGTCGGCATCGCGTCATTTACCGCACCGCTCTACCTTTCTGAGATCGCCCCGCAAGCCGTGCGCGGATCGCTGATTTCCATGTATCAGCTCATGATCACGATCGGCATCGTCATGGCATTCCTGAGCAACACATGGCTTGCGACCTACGCTGTGATCGACGGACAGACCGGTGGGCATTGGCGGCTCATGCTGGGCATCATTGCGATCCCGGCGGCGATCATGTTTTTCGGCATGCTAATGCTTCCGGAAAGCCCGCGCTGGTTGATCTTGAAGGGGTTCAACGAACGCGCCATCGCCGCGTTCAAGCGGCTCCATCTCGACGACGCCGAAATCGCCGCCGAGATGCTGGAAATCGAGGAGAGCTTGAAAATCAAACAAAACGGATGGGCCCTGCTCCGCGATAACGCCAATTTCCGGCGAGCCATCGGTCTTGGTGTCGGCCTGCAAATCATCCAGCAACTCACCGGGATCAACGTCATCATGTATTACGCCCCGCGCATCTTCGAAGCCGCCGGGTTCGAGTCAACAAACGAGCAAATGTGGGGCACCGTCGTCGTGGGTATCACCAATGTCCTCGCGACGTTCATCGCCATCGCATTCGTCGACAAGCTCGGACGCAAACCGATCATGTATGCAGGGTTCATCACGATGGGTGCCGCAATGCTAACGGTGGGCACGTTATTCAACATGGGAGCGGACAAAAACCCGGCCCTCGCGTATCCAACAATCATAGCGCTCCTCATATTCATCATCGGCTTCGCGATGAGTGCGGGCCCGATCATTTGGGTGCTGTGTTCCGAGATTTATCCGCTGGCTGGACGCGACCTTGGAATCACGTTCAGCACCGGCACGAACTGGATCGCCAATGCCATCGTCGGCATGACTTTCCTCACGCTCCTAGGGTCGTTCGGAACCGGCAATACCTTCCTGCTCTACGGCGGACTAAACGTGCTCTTCATCATCTTCTTCCTGCTCTTTGTTCCCGAGACCAAGGGCGTGTCGCTTGAAAAAATCGAAGCCAACCTGCTATCCGGCAAACCGCTCCGACAGATCGGCAGACCGAAAGCGTAGCGGGCTAGTTTCTAATCTGAAAATCACGCTTGAACTTTGAGCAAGCGCAATGAATTCGTGTGCGTTACACACCATTGTTTACAGAAATGAATATCCCCGCATCCGCAACCGCCGCTGTCCTAACGGGACCACAAACGATCGAACTTCGCGAGTTCCCGATTCCTGCACTTCGCCCCGGCGAGCTGCTTATTCAGGTCGAGGCTTGCGGCATCTGCGGGACTGACGTCCATGAATACAAACGGGATCCGTTTGGGTTAATTCCGGTCGTGCTTGGGCATGAGGGAACCGGGAAGATCGTCGCGGTGGGATCAGACGGGATTTGTGACTTCGAAGGACGCGAACTCGCCGTTGGGGACCCGATTGTTACATCTGTGCTGGTGCCGCCGGATTGTCCATTCACGCACCGGTGGCCGCCCTTGGCAAACCTGAGCGATGGCCTTGGCGTTTACGGGCTTTTCCCAGATTCGCCAGAATATCATCTCAACGGCTACTTCGCTACACACCTCGTGGTTCGGGCGAATTCCACGGTTTTCAAGGTGGATGGGATGAGTTGGAAACAACGGGTGCTGATCGAGCCGATGGCCGTCACGGTGCATGCTCTGGAGCGTGCAAAGAAGACTGGGTTGATGCATTTCGGAAGCGCGGTCGTCGTGCAGGGCTGCGGACCGATTGGATTAATGATGATTGCCACGCTGCACGCGTTTGGAATTTCAAAAATCATCGCCATCGACAGCGTTCCCAAACGGCTTGAATTCGCTCAAAAAATGGGCGCTGAAACGGCGCTGGACTTGACGGCACTTGGGTCGGAGGGGGTCTTGGCCGGCGTGCGCGACTTGACATCCGGCTTCGGCGCGGACTTCGCCTTTCAATGCACTGGAGTGCCCGCAGCGGCCGGAAGCATCTGGAAACTGGTCCGCCGAGGAGGAGGATTGTGCGAACTCGGATTTTTCATGGACAACGGGACGACGACGATCAATCCGCACGAGGACCTTTGCAAAAAGGAAATCACCGCCGTAGGGTCATGGGTTTACACCGCGCAGGAGTATCCGATCGCAATCGCCATGATCCGCCATCTGATCCGCATCGGCCTACCGGTCGAGGATCTGGTCACTCACGCGTTCCCGCTGGCCGACATCAATAACGCGATGCACGCCAACATGGCACTGGAGGGCATCAAGATCGCAGTGACTGCCTGATCATGTGGGAAGGGGCGGTGGAATCGGCCGTGAAAAGCGTGATGCAACCGGGCTGTAGTATGCGAGAGCCAGCGCCATACCGGCGAGAAATGTAGATAGCTCGAGCAGCAAGTATTCCACAGGCGTCAGGATGGTCAGCCCGAGAAAAAGCACTGTGGGAAAAAGCATCACACAACTTATCAAATACAGCAGTCTCGACGGCCTCCAATAGAAGAAAAGCAGGACCTGATTGACAATCGCCAGAAGTGCAAGAACCCCGAGCACGGCGACAAAAACGATTGCCCCTGCGGATAGGCTCTCAGCATCCAGATCGACTACTCCGCCGTGACCATTCCACGTGAGAATGTCGCGCCATTGCTCCGGGAAAGTGGCTTCGGCGAAGATCGAATACGCGACCGCGGCAGCAGTCAGCACCAACGGAGCGGCCACGCAAAATCGGAAGATTGCAAAAGGGTTCATCACCGAGAATCCCGTAGGCGAAAACATATCGCACTGCAAACCATCAATGACCGCGAGCGCATCGTCAGGCGCCACTCAGCGCAGGCGTCGCCGACTTGGCCAGGTGATCCAGTTGCTCCTCGATGCTCCATTCTTCGTAAGCAAGCGCGTAGGCCGGGACCGTCGCGAGGAGGACGTCGTGCGACGCATTGCCCGCGACGCGCCCTTGATCAAAGAAAAGGATTCGCGGCGCGCGACGGAGGAGTCCCACGCGGTGGGTGACAAGGATGGTGGTTCGTCGCTCGGCGAGCGACAGGATGGCTTGGTGAATGATTTCCTCGCTGCCGGGTTCGACGGATGAGGTGGGTTCGTCGAGGAGCAGGATCGTGGGGTTGGCCAAAAATGCGCGTGCGATGCTCAGCCGTTGTTTTTGGCCGCCCGAGAGTTTGACCCCGCGTTCGCCGACCACCGTTGCGTAGCCATCGGGGAGATTTAGAATAAAATCATGGGCATTGGCATGTCTCGCTGCCACTTCGACGTCGGCTGTGCTGGCGTCCGGCCGCGAATACCGCAGGTTTTCAAGCACCGTGGCGTTGAACAAATACGTCTCTTGCAGAACGAGCCCGATGTTTTGCCGCAATCGATCCAATGGCCACTCGCGAACATCTCTGCCATCGACGAGAATCCGGCCGCCGGTGACATCATGGAACCGCGGGATGAGGTTCAGCAGCGTGGTTTTGCCGGATCCACTCCGCCCGGCGACTGCGACCATCTCGCCCGGCTCGACCTCGAAGCTGACGTTTTGTAGGATGTTCTTTCCGGTCGAATAGGCAAAATCCACGGCGTCGAAGCGCACACTTCCATGGGTTTCGTCAGGTTCGCGCGATTCCGCGGGAGATGTGATTGCAACCGGCTCGACGAGCACCTGCACGACACGCATGGCCGCAGCCCGCGCCCGCATCAGGGTGTCAGACATCCTCGCAATCGTGCTGATCGGGCTCTGCAATCGCCACCAATATCCCCGGTAGGCAATCAGACCACCGAGCGTGAATTCACCGCGCCAGATGAACCACGTGCCAAGACCAAGCATCACGACATTGCTAAGAAAACCGCCAAAAAAGACCGCCGGAAAAAATAGAGTGCGTAGTCGCAGCGCACGGATGCTCTTTTGATAGTAGCCCTCTGTGATCCCGGCGAATTGCTTGCACTCGTCCTCTTCGCGCGCGAGCGACTGAACGAGTTGTGCGCCGCCCAGCCGGTCGTTCACAAACGATCCCACATCTCCGAGGCGCTTTCGAACAGACTCATAGACGGATTTGATGCGTCCGCTGAACGTGCGGATCAGGAGAAATGACATCGCCAGCGGAATCAGGGTGGTCAGACCCACGACGGGCTGAAGCGCGACGACAATCGACGCCACCACAACAAATGTCAGGCATTCCTCAATGAGATTCGAGAGGTCACGCAGCACGGACGACTCCATGGCATCGATGTCGCTCACCACACGCGTGACGAGGTCGCCGGTGCGCCGGTCCTGATGGTATCCGAGCGGCTGATGGATCAATCGGGCGAAGACGGCATTCCGCACATCGCGGACAAATTGCTGGCCGGATTTTTCCAACAACCAGCTTTGCCAAGCGCCGACCGAAACCGCGAAAAACTGTGCGCCGAGCATGACTCCGAGTGCGACGAGCAGCCCGTGGAGGTTTCTATTTGGGAGCACATCGTCCACCACATACCGCCACACGAGCGGATGAATCTGCGCCAGCGGAACAGCAACAAACAGCAGGGCGATGGAACCCGCCAACGGCACCCGGCACGGGCGTAGGTAGCTCCACACGATGGCGACGAGGTCACGCAGCGGCATGGACGGCGCGACAGTTTCCTGCGGGGTTTTTCCGCTCACAATTTCGAAAGTCTTCCGACAAAAAGCACCGTGCCCGATTGGGTATCGCGGATGAAAAACCAAAACGGTCGATCAGCCTGAAACGCGACCGGTGGGTCTTTCGGGGCCATTTTGAGCGCCATTGCGACGCCCGTGGCGGCCGCTGCCTCCGTCCCGGTTTCATCCACCTCGATAAATGCCTCGTGCACGACAGCTGAGATGAAAACCTGCCCGCTCGCGCTCATTCGCCCGAAGTCGGCCGCCACCGCGTTGAACGCATCGGTCATCCCGAGTTTTTTCAACGGACCGGATAGGTCGAGCTGAGTGCGAATCGTGAACTTCGGCAGCGTCACAGCAACTTGTCTCGGCTCCAGCGACTCCAATTTGCTTGCGTCCGAGAGCCACTCACGCAACGGCGGCATCGACGACGAATCTTTTGGCAACAAGACAACCATCGAAAGTTTTTCGTCGCTGTATGGCATTTCCAGAACTTGAAAATCGGCGTCTTCGCCGTATGCAAAGCGGGATTCCTGCTGCATCAATCGGGCCGACGCGGTGGTGCCATCCGCCTGCCGGAACTTACCATCCGTCGTGACATCTGCGGAAAACGGATGCTTCCAGTTCGCTTTGAAGTAAATCGCATTCGCCAAGACCATGCGGGTCATGCTGTCAATCGTGCCCGGCTGGAACAGCTCATCGATTTTCCCTTTCGTTTGATCCGACACCCATTGGTTGATCACGGCGCGTTCGCGGTCGGGGGAACTCGCAAAGTCGGCGCTCTCAGCCTGGGCTCCAAAATCCTGCCGGCACGCGGATTTAAACGTGTCGAGAATCGGAAACCTGCGATCGATCCAAATCCGGTTGGCCATCGAAAGCGTGCTATCAGTGCCAGCATGCTGGGCCACGAGGCTACCACCCATGCGCCCGAATGCACCCACCTGATCCCGATCCGCAAACCCGAGCGTCGTGTTCATCTGGTCGAGCGTTTTGCCATCCGCACCAAGCGATGTCATAGCGAGTGCGGTGCGCACGCTGAACGGAGAGAGAAACCGATTCGTATTTGGCGCATCGACGGCAGCAAGCAATTCCGCGCCGAAGCGATTTCCCGACGCGACGAGTGGAGTCGCCGGGGATTGTGCGAACGCCGCCGATGGGCCAAGAATGATGCACGTTGCCAGAGCAGTCCGGATGAGGTGATTCGCCATAAGGGTAGGATACAAGCGCCGTGCCGCAATCACAATTTGGATTTTCGGAGTCGCTGCGCTTGAGTCGTGGCGGGAGCCGGATAGAGTGATGGAAAAATGTCCGAGTCCCCCCCCGCGCGCAGCCGATTCCATAACTCCGTTTCTCAGTATTTCGACCGGGCAGCGGCGCTGACTTCGTACGAGCCCGGGTTGCTGGATCAGGTCAAGTCGTGCAACAGCGTTTACCGCATGAAGTTCCCCGTCAAAGACGACGAGGGAAACATCGTTGTGATTGAAGCGTATCGGGCGCAGCACAGCCATCACCGCCTGCCATGCAAAGGCGGGATTCGCTTCAGTTTGGGCGTGAGCCAAGACGAGGTCGTGGCACTGGCGTCATTGATGACCTACAAATGCGCGCTCGTAGGCTTACCATTCGGCGGTGCCAAGGGCGGTGTTTGCATTGACGCCAAGGCATCGTCCGTTGGGTTTCGCGAGCGTGTGACCCGCCGCTACACGACCGAGTTGGTGAAGAAGAACTTCATTGGCCCGTCGATTGATGTGCCTGCGCCGGACTACGGCACGGGTGAGCAGGAGATGGCATGGATTGCCGACACCTACAAGGTGCTGAATTTTAACGAACTGCACCCGTATGCGTGTGTGACAGGAAAACCGCTCGAACTACACGGCATCCCCGGCCGCAAAGAGGCGACGGGATACGGCGTATTTCTCGGGATCAAAGAATGCCTTGCCCACCGGCAGGATATGACTCCGCTTGGACTCACGCCGGGCGTCGAAGGAAAACGGGTGATCATTCAAGGGCTCGGCAATGTGGGGTATCATGCAGCGCACTTTTTGTATGAGGCAGGCGCGCTGATCGTCGGGATTTCCGAGCTTGGGGGTGGAGTTTACCGGGCAGCCGGATTGGATTTGAAGCGGGTCGTCGAGCATTTCCGTGAGAACCATTCGCTTGCGGACTACGACGGCGGACAGTTTATTCCGGAGGCCGCGGATGTCCTAGAAATGCCGTGCGATGTGCTCGTGCCTGCCGCGCTGGAAAACCAGATTACCGGGCGGAATGCGGCGAAAATTCAGGCAAAAATCGTCGCCGAGGCAGCAAATGGGCCCGTGGACTTCGATGCCGATAAAATCCTCGCTGAGCGTGGGATTTTGGTGATTCCCGACATCTACCTCAATGCGGGCGGGGTCACTGTGTCGTATTTCGAATGGCTGAAGAATTTGTCGCACGTCAGCTTTGGTCGCATGAACTCAGGCTACATCGAGTCGTCGAAGGAGCGCCTGCTCTCCGCGATCGAATCCCTCACCGGCCACTCGCTCGGGGATGCCGAGCGCGACGCGTTGACTGCGGGCCCGAAGGAAATTGATTTTGTCCGGACCGCGTTAGCCGACACGATGGCGCTGTCGTATCATAACATCCGCGACCTCTGGCAGACGCGTGACACGCCGGATTTACGCACGGCAGCATACATTTTCGGGATCGATCGCGTGGCCCGCAGCTACCTCGCGCACGGGATTTTTCCGTGATGAAAATCAGCAGGCGCCAGCGGGTGCGCGCGGGTTAAAACACAACAGGCATCCCCTCGGTGAGCACATGCACCCGGTCTTGCACTCCGATCTCGCGAGCCCGCTCCATGAGCCGGATCGGTGGCTCCAGCACCGGCTCGTAGCTCAAGCGGAACGTGCCGTAATGCATCGGGATCATTTTATCTGCCCGGAGTTCCGCGAAGGCTTCGAGCGCCTGCTCCGGATTCATGTGGACATCGCGTTTGCTCGGTGCCTCGTAAGCGCCAATCGGGAGGAGGGCGAGTTCGATATTCGCACGATCCCCGATTTCGCGAAACAACCCCTCTGCGTACGCGCTGTCACCGCAATGCAAGAGCGTGCGGCCGGCATACTCGACCAAAAATCCACCGAACCCCCGGTGCGAGTCGTGGAGCATGCGGGCGCCCCAATGATACGCGGGTGTCATGGTGATTTTTAGCCCGTTCGACTCGACGGATTGCCAGTGGGACAATTCGTGAACGTAGTTAAACCCGAGGTCGTGGACGAGATTGCCTACATTATGCGGGACAATAATCGGCTGTTCGGCTGCGACGGCACGCAAAGTTTTGCGGTCGAGGTGATCGAAATGCGCGTGCGTGACGAGCACAAGATCGATGTCCGGCAGGTCATGGAGTTCGATGCCGGGATGACGGATGCGTTTTATGACTTTCAGCCATTTCGCCCAATTCGGGTCGATCAGAATACTCGCCGTTTGCGTTTGAATGAGGAACGAAGCATGCCCGGTCCATGTGATACAGATGTCCTTTTCGCCGAGCGCTGGGAAAATTGGACAGGCATTTTTGCCACCGGGCTTGGTAAACATCGACGGAATGACAACCTCCGTGAGGAAATTGCGTTTGTGCCAGCCGGTGCCGGGTTTCATCGTGATGTGGTGATCCGGGTTGGCGCGATTTTCAGCCTGCGCTCTGGCAATCGTCCTGCTTGCCTTGTAAATTCCCTTTTTGATGAACCGCTGAACCATGGTCTGGAAGTAGAGTCTGTATGATTTCCCAGCAAAAGCAAATCCTCCGCCGCCAGATGCGCGCCCGAGTCAGTGAAATCGACCCGGCCCAGCGGGTGAAGTTTTCGGCTACGCTATCCTCCGGGATTGCAAAGTGGTTGGCGGATCGAGACGGCACGTCGTCTCCGGCGCTCGCGTTTGTCCCGATGACGTCCGAGCCGAATTGGTGGACCGCGCCGGAAATCGATCCGCTTCATTTTGCGTATCCGCGTGTCCGCGACGGCGGCGTGGAATTTTATGGTATCTCGTGTCGCGAGGATCTGACTCCGGGCGAATTTGGAATCATGGAACCGATGGCTGACGATTCCCGGCGGGTGCTGGTTGAATCAGCGGGGGTCGTTTTGGTGCCGGGGCTGGCCTTTGATAGAAATGGAAACCGGATGGGACGCGGGCGTGGGATTTACGATGGCATTCTCGCGCGAACTTCGCAGATGTGCTTCCGCCTCGGCGTTGCATTCGATTCCCAAGTGGTCGCGTCCATCCCCGTGGAGCCGCACGACCAACGGGTGGACGGTGTGATCACGCCGTCCGGCTTTATCTCTTGTTCACGGCCACGGTAATCCGGGCTCCTTGGACGCGGGTGACGATGATCTCGGTGCCTGGATCGATGAAGTCACCGTCGGTTGTCACATCGAGATAGGCGGCACCGATCATAGCTTTGCCGGCTGGTCGCAGCACGGTGGATGCCGTTCCGGTGTCTCCCACCGCCGCCTTCGCATCCACCAGACTGCCGACCGCGTGCAGGGGAATCGACGTTCCGAGCGGAGACGCCGTGGATAGCATAAGGCGCCGGAAAAGCGGGATGTCCGGCAGAAAGCGCGCAAGGGCCCCAATGATCAAAATCGCAAGGACCATCGTGATGCCTAGATTGATCATCGGTTGCACGATCATGTCCATCGTTGGCACGATCGGCTGCCCCGGGAAAAAATCGACCATCGTGAAAAACAACGCGCCCAGCATGAGCGCCGCGCCCAAGAGCGACGGAATCACGAGACCCGGAAAAAAGATCAGTTCGAAGATCACAAGAATCACGCCGATCGCAAAGACGGCGACCATTTCCATGCCAGTGAGTCCGGCGACGTAGTGGCCTGCGAAAAAGATGAGAAAACAAATGGCCGATAAAACACCGGCGACACCGAGGCCGGGGCTTTTGAATTCAATGTAGGCACCAATGACACCGCCGAGCAGAAACAACGGTGCCAGCATGGTGATCAACTGCGCGAGTTTTTCGAATCCACTCGGAACGATCTCGACGGTCGGGCCGCTCAGCCCCGCCTTTTCTTTCAGTTCGTCGAGATCGGCGGCAATCCCGGAGGCGAGCAGCGGCTTGCCGTCAAAAACTTTCACCGCTTCCTGCGCAGACAGCGTGAGAAGCGAACCTTTCGGGCTAATCACCTGATCCCCGATTTTGAATTCCTTTTCTTTGTTGATGAACGCCTCTGCGAGTTCCGGATTGTAGCCATTCGCCTCGGCAGCACTCCGGAAGTATCCGGAGTAATACGAGATGATTTTGTCGCTCATCGTTTCCGGGATTTCCGCGCCGCCCGAGGAAACCGGGGCGGCCGCGCCGATCGCGCTGACCGGTGCCATGTAGACGTGTTTGGTCGAAAGGGCGATGAGCGCACCGGCAGAGCCCGCGTTGGTATTCACCCACGTGTAGGTCGGAATCGTCGCCTTTTGCAGAAGGTGGAGGATCTCGACGGCGGCCGAAAGGGATCCGCCGGGCGTGTCCATATCAAGGACAAATGCGGAGGCCTCAGCCGACTCGGCCAGCTTCAGAATCCTCCTAAGAAAAACAAATTGCGCGTCAGTCACCGCCCCATCCAGTGGCACAACGACGACGGCGCCCTTGGCGATTTCCGGTTCGCTGGCCGCACCCGCCGGTTGGATAACCGCAAGGGCTGTGGAAATGGCAATAAGGAGGGCCAGGATTCTTCGCATAATCGGCGTTAATCTCACTCGCAGGATCGAGCGCCTCAAGTTATTTTGGAATTTTATGGCCCGGATTTCTGAAGACACCATCGCCCAAGTGGCTGCGGCCAATGATGTGGTCGAAGTCATTGGCACGTATCTTCAACTCAAACGTGCCGGCAGCAGCTGGCGCGGGCTCTGCCCATTCCATCAGGAAAAAACTCCGTCGTTCCACGTGAATCCGGCGCGCCAGTCGTTCCATTGCTTCGGCTGCGGGGCGGGCGGGTCGGTTTTTCGGTTCGTGATGGATTACGAGCACGTCGAGTTTCCCGAGGCCGTCCAACGCCTCGCACGACGGGCGGGCATCGCCATCCAAGAGGAATCGAGCGAGGACATAGCCAAACGGGGCCAACGGGATCGCCTGCTCACACTCCACCGGGAAGCCGCCGCGTGGTATCACGCCAACCTGATGAAACGCGCCATCGGTGCCCCCGCCCGGGAATACCTCAAAAATCGAGGCATCACGTCTGATGTCGCCGCCCGCTGGCAGATCGGCTTTGCGCCGGACGCGTGGGACGGGCTTGCGTCATGGGCCGGGCAGGCCGGGTTCACCGAGGACGAGTTGGTCCGGGCCGGCTTGGGCAACGACCGTGACGGCGGGGGAGTTTATGATCGTTTTCGGAATCGGGTGATGTTTCCCATTCGCAGCGACTACGGCGAGGTGCTGGCATTCAGTGGCCGAACACTCGGAGACGATCCCGCCAAATACGTCAACTCCCCGGAAACACCGATCTTTACCAAGGGGCGCGTGCTGTTCGGGCTCGACATGACAAAACGGGCCATCATCGAGGCAAATCAAGCCATCGTCTGCGAAGGGCAAATTGACCTGATATCGATGTTCGAGGCTGGAATCTCCAACGTGATTGCACCGCAGGGCACGGCTTTCACAGCGAGGCAGGCATCGCTCGTCCGGCAGTTCGCGGAGGTGGCAGTGCTCTGTTTTGACTCCGATAAGGCCGGGCAGGCGGCGGTCGAGCGGTCGCTTCCGGCGCTGCTCAGTAGTGGTGTGACGGTAAAAGTGGCGCGCATCCCAGCCGGAGAAGATCCAGACTCGCTGATTCGCCGACAAGGAGCGGACGCCCTCCGACACCTCGTTACCGCCGCGCCCGATTACTTCGACGACGCAGTCGAACGCGGAATTGCGCTGGATTCATCACCGCAAGGACGCGCGACATTGGCTGGGCAAATGGCTACTTTTCTCACCTCCATCTCGGATCCTGCACTGCGCGAGGGGATTGCCAACCGGGTGCGGGCGCGACTCGAAGTCAGCGCCGCCGCATTCTCAAAACTCATGGGGTCCGCTCGCAAACCGCAAGAAGCGCCGCCAGAGGCCAACGAGCCAGTCACCGAAAACATAATCCTATCGGAGCGGACTAAAGTGCTCTACCGCTGGGCGCTAGGTTCAGACTCAGTCCGGCAATGGATGCGGGAGCAAGAGGTGCCTGCTGGAGCGCTCGGGGATGAGTTCGCACTCTTGGAGCGGGTCATCGAATTTGAAGGCAATCTCAACGAACCCGCTGGGCTCGCGTCGTTTTGCTCAGGATGTTCCGCAGCGGAGGAGCGCTTACTCTCTGAACTTCACTCCGCAAAACTTCCGGCTGACCCGGTTCAAGCAGCCGCCGAGTTCTGGCGGGGAATCATGGCCGGAAACGTGCGCGCCGAAATCGACCGACTTAACGCCAAAAAGAGACAACCTGGCCTTCCAAAAGAGGAAATCGGCGAGCTCAATAAACAAACGCTTGACCTACAGAGTCAATTAAACGAACTTCTCAAGCCATTTTCACCCTAGCCAAAAGCTGCCCAACCATTCTTGAAAGCGCGATCCAAAGCCACCGTTGCGGCGTCGAAGGCGACTACCGCCCGTCCCGTCAAATCCAAAGTTCAGCCCGCTCCAAAGCGAGCTGCCAAGCCTGCTAAATCCAAGGCGGCCCGCGCACCGAAACCAAAGCCGCCTGCCGCCAAAGCACCCAAAGCAACTAAGGTTGCCAAAGCGCCGCGAGTGCTAAAGCCAGCCAAAGCTCCAAAAGCAGCCAAACCTGCAGCGCCAGCTAAAAAGCAGCCTACATCCCCAACCAAGCCCCGCGGACAAGCACCCGAGCTTGCAGCAACGATCGCCCAACTGAACGGCGAACCTGCCAAGTCCCCTGCGGAAGCGCAGCGGGCCGTTCAAGAAAAAGTCCGCGAACTCATCAAACTCGCCAAAGAGCAGGGATATGTCACGTTTGACGATCTCGAGGAAATCATACCCGACGGCATCAATGACCCGGACACCCTCGACTCGATCATCGCCCAACTCCGGGCCGTCGAGATTGATATCATCGACGCCTCCGACGTGGACCGCATCAAGGATGTCAAAAAAGATGATGACGACGAAAAGGACGAGAAATCGGACTCGAAGTTGGACATCTTGGACGACCCGGTCCGGATGTATCTCCGTCAGATGGGGCAAGTTCCCCTCCTGACCCGCGAGCAGGAAGTCGAGATCTCCAAGCGGATTGAAGACGCTGAGGTTAAGGTGCAGGAGATTCTCTATAGTTTTGGATTTGTGGCCCGGGCACATCTCGATCTCGCCCAGAAGCTGGTGGACATGCGTGAGCGGTTCGACCGGGTGATTCAGGACAAAAAGATCGAAAGCCGTGAGCGCTACATGAAAGTGCTCCCTAGGCTGTGTCTTCAGGTGAAAAAGCAGACGGAGAAGGTCACCACTTACTACCGCGCCGTTGGCGACGCCAAGCCCGGCTCAGCCGCCACGAAAAACTTCGAACGCGATCTGGGCGCACTCGCCAAGCTCTACCCAAAATTCTTTTTCAAACAAAAGGTCATTGAAGACTTCGTATCGCTCGCCGACGACAACCATCGTCTCGTTCAGAGCCTCGCCAAGGAAGTAGACCGCATCAAACGCAGCGGCAAAACGGCCAGCATCGCTAAAGCAAAAGCCAACCTGACCGCCCAACTCCGCGAACTCGAAGCACGGCTCTGGATGACGCCCACCAGCTACGAAGCCTGCCATGCAGAGCTAAAGGAATGGCACCGCAAGTCACTCAAGGCCAAAACCGAGATGGTCGAAGCCAACCTTCGGCTCGTGATCTCGATCGCCAAAAAATACACCAACCGTGGTCTCTCATTCCTCGATTTGATCCAAGAGGGCAATATGGGGCTCATGAAGGCGGTTGAAAAATTCGAATACCGCCGGGGATACAAGTTTTCGACCTACGCGACATGGTGGATTCGCCAAGCGATCACACGATCGATTGCCGATCAGGCGCGCACGATTCGTATTCCGGTGCACATGATCGAAACGATCAACAAACTCATCCGGGTCCAAAAGCAACTCGTCCAGGAGTATGGCCGTGAGCCAAATCCGGAAGAAGTGGCTGAGGAGATCCAACTGCCGGTTGAGCGTGTGCGAGCCGTGTTGAAAATGGCACAACAGCCAATTTCGCTCCAAGCTCCCGTCGGTGACAGTGATGACACAAGCTTCGGTGACTTTATCGAAGACAAAGGTGCGGAAAACCCGGCAGATCAGGCCGCAATTGTTCTTCTAAAGGATAAAATCAAAGATGTCCTGGACACCCTCACCGAACGCGAGCGCCAAGTTTTGGAGCAACGTTTTGGATTGGTCGATGGTTACAGCCGGACGTTGGAGGAAGTCGGCCGTCAGTTCAAAGTCACCCGCGAACGAATCCGTCAGATCGAGGCCAAGGCGTTGCGCAAGATGCGGCACCCGACCCGCATCCGCCAGCTCGAAGGGTTCCTCGAGCCGCAAGACGTTTAAGGACATTGTTGCCGGGTGCGCAGTGAGCATCCGGCCCGCCCTTCGCCGAGTAGTTTTTCCGCAACATTCTTCCGGTTACGGGGTTCTAAAACATGTAACACGGAAACCAATGAAGGAATTTGACCAAAACGACCCAGTCTGGAAACTTCTAGCCCGCGGAAAAAAGACAGAGGCCTCGCCGTGGTTCGCCGGGCGCGTGATGAGCAATTTGCCGACCGCAAATTCGCAAACCTCGCCCTTGTATTCCTTCCTCTCGAAATGGTTACCACTCGGGGCGATGGCCGCGCTCTTCGTTGCCACAACACTGGGTGTGGTCAACTCGTCAAACTCCGAGAGCCATATGCCACTCCAGTCAGTCGTCGATTTTGAAATCATTCAAGATCTCGATCTCTACATCGTAAAAATGGACTCTAACGCGTGGACCGAATGAACCGCTTCCTATTCCTCGTAGCACTCCTCACCTCGCTTCCGCTCATCGCTTCGGAGCCTGCGCCGCAGGGTGCGGGTGGTAAACCCGAAAAAACCGAGAGTCAAAATCCGGAGAAGCGCTTACCCGACCTCACAAAACTTCCGGGACATGTCCGTGAAAAATTGGCTGAGATGCCGCCCCACGAGCGCGAGAAGTTCCTTCAGAACATGCGCCGATGGAAAGACCTCGGAGATGACGAGCGTCAGCGAATGAAAGAGATGGGACGCGAGGAGTTCCAGCGGATGCGCGAGGAAATGGATGACATGGCGAATGCTCTGGGTTTGGCCAAAGATAGTGAGGCAAGAAAGCAGTTCGAGGCGCGATATCGTGAAGAGCGGCGGAAAGTCGAGAAGATCGTTATCGAGCAAATGAGGGCCATTCGGAAGCCTCTTCTTGACGCGATGCGCTTTGCGCTAAAGCAGGAATTCGCTCCCGCCACGCCATCGCCCACACCGGCTCAATCGCCCTCCCCGGCGCCTGCGCCTTAGAGTTTCGCAGAGCGCGACAACTACGCTTCGTCGACTGGCCTGCCGGTCGTGTGACGAATTTCTTCCGCAGCAACCGCAAAGACGATATCCTCGCCGATGTTGCTCGCGTGGTCGCCGATGCGCTCGATAAACCGCGCAATGAACACAAGGTTCAGGTATTCGCGGATCGCAGTCGGCTCAGACTCCATTAGCAATGTGCATTCCTCCGCAAATGCCTTATTCAGCAAATCGAGTTCACGGTCTCTTGGCTTCAGTGTGCGGGCAAGCGCTTCGTCCGCGTCGGAATAGGCACGGATCGCATCGGAAAACATGCGGTGCGCCAGCGTAAACATCGGTTGCAAATTCGAAACCACAGGCGGGATCTGGCCGCCACTTAACTTGCGCGCTCGTCGCGCGATATTCACGTTCTGGTCTGCAATCCGTTCGATGTTGACGCTTGATTTCATAGCCGTCACGACATGTCTCAGATCGGATGCAACCGGCTGGAAGCGCATCAAGATATCCACACCTTCGCGATCCACTTGAATTTCAAGCAAGTCGACCTCCTCGTCGTCAGCGATCGCAATATTACAGGACTCATCATCCCGCTCGAAAAGTCCCTTAGCCGCATGCGATAACCCACGCTCCGTCAGACTGGCCATCATCAGAACATCATTGCGGAGGACTTGGAGCGCCTCCCCAAACGAGCCTAAAATGTGTGTGCCGGATTCAGCCATGATTGCGTGTTGTCTTCTGTTAAGGTAATCGCTCATGTGAGGTTCGGGAAGTAGTGATTTCGTTATTCCCGTTTTGTAGGCGAGATTGACCCGAGATCTTGGCTTGCCCGAACGTGTCATCAAACGCCATCATGCAACATTGCTGTCACGCGAATCGATCGCCACACGAACCATCCAGAATGAAAAAGCTCCTGCTCGTGGACGGGCACTACTACCTCTACCGGTCGTTTTACGCGATCCGGGGGCTCACGAATTCCCGAGGGGAGCCGACCAATGCGATTTTTGGTTTTACCAAAGCGTTGCGGAGGATGCTGCAGGACGTGCAGCCGGATTTCGCGGCGGTGATTTGGGACGCCGGATTGCCGGAGCGCCGCACCGCGCTGCAGCCCGAGTATAAACAACAACGGCCCGAGATGCCCGCCGACCTCAAGTTTCAGGAGGCCCCGATGCAGCACTTGGTCTCCCTGCTCGGCATTGCAAGCATCGCCGTTCCCGGCACCGAGGCCGATGACGTCATAGCGTCCTATGCCAGCGCCCACGATGGCGAGACGGTCATAGCGACCAACGACAAAGACATTTTGCAGATGGTAAACGAGCGGATTGCCATTTACTCCACGGCCAAAGCCGACGTGGTGGATGAGCGCGCAGGATTTGCCTTGCTTAGAATCGATGAGGTTCGAAAAAAATGGGGTGTTGCACCGTCTCAAATCGGGGATGTCCTCGCGTTAACCGGAGACAGCTCGGACAATATCCCCGGCGTGGAGGGAGTCGGCTCGAAAACCGCAACCGCCCTCATCCAACAATTCGGGTCAGTTGACACCATGCTCGCCCAAGCGGCCGAAATCGAAAAGCCCAAGGTCCGCGAAAAAATCACAGCAAACGTTGAGCGAATCCGACAAAACCTCGAAATGGTGCGCCTCGACACGGATCTGGCATTGCCCGTGGCCGTAGAGGAAATGGTGATTCGACCGAATTACCAACAGCTGATCGAGGCGATAGCAGGATATGAGTTCCGATCACTCCTCGCCGAATTGAAAAAAGAATTCACCCCATCCGCAACCCCACCGCCGCCTCCGGAACCGATGCACCAAGCGGACCTTTGGGGCTGAGGCGGCAGCTATTCCGCACACACCGCATCGATGGAGAGCCGGATCGCGTCCACCGCATTATCCAGTTGTTCGATTGTCGTGCAAAGCGGAGGCATGAGCGTGATGGTGTCCAGCACCGGCCGGGTGAGGAGCCCGTGCGTTCTCGCATGCATGCAGACTCTCGCGCCGCGCAATTCCGTCCAAAGGTAGGGGGAACCATCGCTGTCGGCGATTTCGATGCCGGCTATCAATCCGCATTGCCTGATATCCCGGACATTTGGGTGATCACGCAGTCGTGATAGCAACCCATCGAGGGCAACAATTTTCGGCTGGAGATTCAGCAGGGTGTTTTCCTCCTCGAACAAAGCCAGGCTCGCGATGGCCGCCGCGCAAGCGACTGCGTTTCCGGCATAGCTGTGACCATAATACAGCGTGCGTTGCGATTCGATGGAACCCAGAAATGCCTCATACACGCGAGCGGTCGTGAGCGTCGCTGCGAGCGGAAGGTACCCGCCGGTGAGACCCTTGGCCAACGCAAGAAAGTCTGGGACCACCTGCTCCTGCTCACAGGCGAACAGCGTGCCCGTGCGACCAAATCCAGTCATCACCTCGTCAAAAATCAAAAACACGCCGTGCGCGTCACACCACACCCGGAGCTCCCGAAGCAACCCCTGTGGCCAAAGTCGCATACCAGCCGCGCCTTGAATCAGGGGCTCAATGACAACCGCAGCCACCCGCTCCGGGTCGCCTATCCCCACTAGATCTTCAGCCGACCGGATGCGCTCAACGGGGAAATGCATTTCGCTGAAGCGCCCGTGAAATGTGCTGATCCCACCCACACTGGCCGCTCCAGCAGTGTCACCATGGTAGGCATTTTCAAATGCAACAAATCGATTGCGATTCGGAGAACCTGTCATCTGATGGTATTGCACCGCCATTTTCAGCGCTACTTCGATCGCGGTAGAGCCGTTGTCCGAGAGAAAAACATGGGGCAGTGCGTCCTGCGGAACGCAGTTGCTGAGCCGCTCCGCGAGCACGATAGCCGGGGCATTGCTGCTGCCAAGGAATGACACATGGCTGACCCGATCCAACTGGTCCTTGATTGCAGCCGTGATTTTTGGGTGCTTATGTCCGTGGATATTGGTCCAGATCGATGAGTTTCCATCGAGGTATTTGCGTCCCCGCGAATCCGTCAGCACGGCACCCTCGCCGTCCACAAGGATCAACGGGTCATGGTCCGGTGAGCTCCATGCCTGCATCTGAGTAAACGGATGCCAAACATGCCGCTTGTCGAGCCGGACAAGGTCGTCGTGAGAGTAGCCATGATGGGAGAAAAGCATTTCGACTGTCGTTGTAGCTGATACGCTGCGCGGCGTGAATCCTATCGCGAAGATTATTCTCTATTTGTTTGCCGTGGTGTTGGTGGCCGTTTTGCTTTCGCCGCCGGTCTTCTGGGGCCTCCAGGCACTCGGTCGCGAGGGTCTGGCGCTGGGACTCGATCAACATCCATTTCACCGCGTCTTCAGCCGGATCGTGCAGATTGCGGCACTCGTGTTCTTGTGGCCATTGATTCGCTCAATCCAAATCAAAAAACTCTCCCAACTCGGACTTGGCGCTAACCCAAATGCGCTGCGTGATCTTGCTGTGGGGCTCGCGTTAGCAGTGGTCCCCGTTGCGCTGCTCACCGTGGGGTATCTGCAATTCGATGTATTTCGGATTCGTAATGAGTTTTCGCTGGCGCCGATCATTCGGATTCTCTTCACCGCAGCATTCGTGTCGGTTTTTGAGGAATCTTTATTCCGGGGAGTATTGCTGGGGCTTACCATCCAATCGATGAAACGACTCCCGGCGCTAATCGTGGTGTCGGTCGCGTTTTCCGTGGTCCATTTTATCAAACCCAAGGGGCTGATCCCTGCTAACGAGGTGCATTGGATGTCCGGGTTCGACTTGCTGGGATCAAGCTTGGATGGAGGGCTGGCCTTTTCGGTGCTGGCGGGTGGGCTGGCGACGTTGTTTGTGATCGGAATGATCACCGGCTATGCCACGTTGAAAACGCGGTCGCTTTGGCTCGCCATCGGATTGCATGCGGGGTGGATCCTCATCCAGCAATCGGTGAATCTGTTCGCCCGATACCGCATCAAACCACCCGATGCGCTAATGCCATGGGTGGGGCCAAATGTCGTCAGTGGCATGGTGCCCACCGGAATTACCCCCCTGATCCTCCTGCTTGTCACTGCGCTGTGCGTATGGTGGTATCTGACCCGTGTCGGCGTGGGGAATAGTAAGACAGGCCATTGATGCCGCAGGGGATCTTCTTTTTCCACCGCATTGTGCAGTCTGCGAGGCACCCATCGAATCCGGCCAATGGATTTGCGCGGTCTGCGAATCAGGGGTCCGGCGCATCGTGCCACCGCGCTGCGAGAATTGCTCGCATCCGCTGGATGGAATCTCCGGCCCGTTTGTCTGTCCAAATTGCCAAGGCAGACCATTTCACTTCGAGTTCGCAGTCTCAGTGATGCGCGCCGGCGGGTCCACCCGTGAGCTGATTCACCGGCTGAAATACAACCGCGAGCGCCGCCTGGCCGAACTCATGGGGCTGTGGTTGGCGGACGGGTTTGACGATGCGCGGTTGACGGAATTCCAGCCAAACCTCCTCGTTCCAGTGCCGCTCTACGCGCTCCGGCAGCGCGAACGCGAGTTCAACCAATCCGACCTGATCGCCCGCTCGGCATCAAAACGCCTTGGAATTCCATGCCGTGAGATCCTTGTTCGTCAGAGACACACCGACACCCAAACGCAGTTTGACCGCCGACATCGGATGGAGAACTTGCGCGATGCCTTCAAATTGCGCAAGAATGTGCGGGTGAATGAACTACGGATCGTGTTAGTTGACGATGTGCTTACCACCGGCTCCACGCTGGATGAATGCGCAAGGGTCCTTGTCGAGCATGGAGCCGCGCGCGTGTGTGCAATCACCGTGGCACGCGGATAACAATTCCAAAACTATGGCTATTTTTAGAAAACCCGTTTTAAACGTCCTCGCTCGCAAAAGCCGCGATATTCCAGAGGGCCTGTGGACGAAATGCCCCTCGTGCGGCGAGGTAATCCATAACCTGGCACTGAAAGAAAACCTGCGCGTCTGTCCGAAGTGCAATCACCATTTTGTGATCGGAGCTCGCGAGCGAATCGATAGTTTATTGGACCCGGAGTCCTTCGTCGAAGTGGATGCGGCCATGTCCTCGGTGGATTACCTCGAATTCAAAGGCGTCGCAACCTATGCAGAACGACTTGAAAGCTACCGCAACAAAACCGGGCTGACCGACGCTGTCATCAGCGGCTGCGGAAAATTGAATGGCATACCTGTCGCGATCGCGGTCATGGACTTCAGTTTTCTTGGAGCATCCATGGGGTCCGTAGTCGGGGAAAAAATCACGCGCGCCATCGAACTCGCAACAAAAAAGAAGATGGCTGTCATTATCATTTGTGCATCCGGCGGGGCTCGCATGTATGAGGGAATGATGAGTTTGATGCAAATGGCCAAGACGAGCGGCGCTCTCGCCCGCCACGCCGAAGCCCGCCTCCCTTACATCACCGTCCTAACGAACCCGACCATGGCCGGAGTGATGGCAAGTTACGCATCCCTCGGAGATGTCATTATTGCGGAGCCGAAGAGTATGATCGGCTTTGCAGGTCCCCGGGTCATCAAGGAAACGACCCACCAAACACTTCCCGAGGGATTTCAGACCGCTGAGTTTCTCGAAAAACACGGCCTAATCGACCACATCGTGGGGCGTAGTAAAATGCGCGACACGATCACTCAGATTTTGCAATATCTCGGCCCGCGCAAAAAATGACCAACTCCGATGGTGTGCTTTCGTGGCTCGATCGCACGCAGCACTTCGGTATCAAGCTAGGCCTCGAAAATACCCACCGCCTGCTCGACGCAGTCGGATGCCCCGAGAAAGGACTGACATTTATCCATGTAGCCGGGACCAACGGCAAAGGCTCAACCTGCGCGATGATCGATTCGATCCTTCGCGAGGCCGGGATCCGCACTGGACTTTACACGTCCCCTCACTTGGTCGATTTGCGGGAGCGCTTTCGTGTGCAAGGAACGATGATCCGAGCCGAAACATTTGACCGGATTTTGGCGCGGATTCGGAATGCAACGGCCTCGTGGGATCACACACCGACGTTTTTCGAGATCACAACCGTGGCAGCAATGCTCTATTTTCAGGAACAAAATGTGGACATCGTTGTTCTCGAAACCGGAATGGGCGGGCGTCTCGACTCCACCAATGTCGTCACACCCGCAGTATCGGTCATCACAAAAATCGGGATGGACCACCAACAATGGCTCGGGGAAACTTTAGCCAAGATCGCCAGCGAAAAAGCCGGCATCATCAAACTGGGCGTGCCCGTGGTGTCAGCCCAGCAGGCACCCGAAGCAGCATGTGTCATAGCCGAGACCGCCACGCGACTCGATGCGGAGCTAGTCGTCGTATCAGATCTCGATCAACGATTCGCGACGGGCCTTCAAGGACCACATCAACGCGAAAACGCCGCTGTCGCCATTGCCGCGCTTCGGGCTGCCCGCATTGACATTTCAGACGCCGCAATCCACTCAGGCCTCGAAAATGTCGAGTGGCCCGGACGGTTTCAAAAAATCGGAAACCTGTGGCTGGACGGCGCTCATAACCCGGATGGTGTGCAGGCGCTTTGCGAAACCTGGAAAAATCAGCGTTTGCCGGAACGCCCAATCATCCTCTTCGGAGCCCTGGCAGACAAAGGAGCGGAAACAATGCTGGACCACTTGCACGAGATTTCGGACACGATCTGGCTCGTCCCAATCCAGAATGCAAGAGCGGCCGATCCCACCGCGCTCGCCACATTGCTCAAGCACGAAGGGAAAACTTGGCCCAATCTCGACGACGCGCTAGACGCCGCCCGGCGATCCGGCCTCCCGGTCCTCGTAACCGGGTCCCTCTACCTGATCGGTGAAGCAATGACACACCTCGGCGTCACCCCATTTCGAGACTGAGGTCAGCCCGTTACACCTGCCTCGCGCAGCGTGGTCCACGCTTTGCGACCAGCCGAAAACGTCCTGGAAATCCCGGCCAGCGTGACCAATGTCTCGTCGCGCGAGAGGTGCTCGATTTTTGAAATTCGATGAATGTTCAACATCAACGAACGGTCCACTCGCAGAAATGGCGGAGACGGCAATGAATGTTCGTAGGCACCAATTGTCTGGCAAATCATGAGCGGTGGCTGAGACGCCACGTAAATTCGGGTGAAATCACCGTCTGCCTCCAATGCGCCCACCTCGGCCATGGCCGCGACCAATGTGCGGCCCGGAGTCCGAAAGCAAAGACGATCCTCCGGTTGATACGGGGGAACAGGAAGCTCCGGAGAAGCAGCCCGCCCACATGCCTCACGCAACCGCTGCACAGCATCCGCAAGCCGTTCCGGACGCACAGGCTTAAGAAGATAATCCACCGCATCCACCTCAAACGCCTGCACCGCATACTGGGAATAAGCAGTGACAAAAACGATCTTAGGGCGTTCTTCGATCAGCTGTAACAAGTCAAATCCGGTTTTCCCGGGCATCTTGATGTCGAGAAAAACAGCATCCGGCTTCACCTCGGATATCAACTGCTGGGCGGACTTAATGCTACCCGCCTCTCCCACAATCTGGACCCCGGATTGCGCCTCGAGCAACTCCCGCATCGCCTGCCGGGCCAGCGCTTCATCATCGACTAAAATTACGTTGAGCATGGGTCTCCAATTAATGTTAAGCGGGCGCAGACAAATCCATCCTCCTCCGATAGCCGAAACGAATGGCGATGAGGATAGTGAAGTTCCAAACGCCGTTGGAGAGTGCTCAAACCGACGCCCGAGTCGATGGAATCTGAATACGTCAAATGGCCTGAGTTTTTCACTTCGATGTGAAGAGTATTCCCCTCAACCCATGCCTTCAAGCGCAGATCCCAACTTGCGTTCTCGGCTTCAAATCCATGCTTCACCGCATTCTCAACCAAGGGTTGAAGAAGGAAGCTGGGGACGATCCGCTGGCGACTCGCATCATCCGCATCGATCTGCGTTTGCAACCGGTCTCCGAAACGCGCGCGCTGGATTTTTAAAAACGCCGACACCGCGTTGATCTCCGACGTCAACTCGCCCGTGGGTTGATTGCGATGATCGAGCGAATACCGCAGATAATCGCAAAGCTCGCGCATCATGCGGATCGACACGTCCGGGTGCGCGCGGATCTCCGCAGTAACGCTGTTCAGCGAGTTAAAAAGAAAGTGCGGATCGAGTTGCGCCCGCAGCATTTGAAGTTCGATCCGGTGCGCCTCGGCGCGTGCCTTTTTTGCTTTCTCCGCCTGCGACGACGCCTCGATCTGGGCCCGGATTCCGAAATACCCAAGGCCCCAGGCCATGTAAACAAGCCAGTAGAACTTTAGCCTCAACGCAAAAGCAAAATCTGTGTTGATTGTCGGGCTAATCCAACCGAGCGAGGCTGCGACCGAATGAACCGCGTAAGCGTGGATAGAGGCCGCCACAAATCCGAGGCCAATAATCCACGCTGCAGTGTAAACGCGAAATGGATTCCCAATCGCGGGCAGTCGATAGACCTCCCGCAGGAGGCCAGACAAAATCAGCGCGATCGGAATCTGAAACAACGAGACGATGATCGCTTGCTGCAAAGTGAGAAACAAAGTCAGCCGCTCAACGAGCGAGAACACCGCGAACAAAAACCAGACTTCCACGTTCAGGCGCCAGAACGATCGCGTGATATAAAACCTCGGTATGCTTGGGGATTCCACTGACCGCAGATTGAACCGAATCTCCCGAGCGGTCAACGCGGGGGATGGCGGATTGATCGAGTTTTGTGGCCCGCTCAACGAATCTGACACGACATCCCATGGAATCATTTTATCAGTGGCAATAACCAACCCACCAAAAACATGAAATACCTTCCCGCACTCTCATGCCTTACCGCGCTTGCTCTGACAATCGGCACAGCAAGCGCACAAGCGACCACGACGACCTACGAAACCACTCAGGTCAAGGTGACATTCTCCGTTCCCAGCGATTGGCAAAGCGGATTTCAGGGATCGGGAAAAATCGAAAACAAAACCGCCGCGATTATTCCAAACTGGCAAGTCTCGTTCCGAATGCCGGGTGCGGTGTCGTCGATCTGGAATGCACGCGTGGCCTCGAAAACCGGAGACCTCTTCACATTCGACGCCGCCACAGTTTCGTGGAATCGCTCGATCCAAGCCAAAGGTAGTGTGCAGTTCGGATTCACAGCATCACCGGGGAATCTAAAATCCCTACCATCCGCATTTGCGTTCGCCTCAGGAACAAACTCAAACCCAACTCCAGTCCCAACTCCCGTCCCAACTCCAGTCCCAACTCCAGTCCCAACTCCCGTCCCAACTCCCGTCCCGACTCCAGTTCCGACTCCAGTTCCAACTCCGATGCCTGGCAGTCCGAACACAACGGTTGAGTTTCCGAATGCATCGGTTTCGTTCCAAGTGACGAGCGATTGGCAAAGCGGATTCGGCGCCGAGGTGGTGATCAAAAACAAAACTTCACAACCGCTTCGCGCATGGGTGCTCGACTTCCAAATGGCACCTACGATCACATCGGTCTGGAATGCCCGTATCGTGAGCCGATCCGGCGATCGCACGACGTTCGACGCATCCACGTTCTCATGGAATCGCGATATCCCAGCGAATGGCCAAGTTAGCTTCGGATTTAATGCGAATCCCGGAAATCTCAAGCAGGCTCCAACCAGCTTCAACTTCTCGCATCAGACCGCAGGCAATCCGACGCCGACACCCACGCCCGCGCCTACCCCGACGCCAATGCCGACTCCTGTCCCTACCCCGACTCCCGTAGCCACACCGACGCCTGGACCTACGCCAGTCGCCACCCCTACGCCAAGCCCCACGCCATCACCGACACCAGTGGCAACGCCCACTCCGACACCCGCACCTTCCCCTACGCCGAATCCCGGTGGTGCGGCATTCAACTACGGAGAGGTGTTGCAGAAGGCGATGTTCTTTTACGACACGCAGCGCTCGGGCGCATTGCCAGCGGATTTCCGGGTGCAGTGGCGCGGAGATTCTGGATTGCAGGATGGAGCAGATGTCGGATTGGATCTCACTGGTGGATTCCACGATGCGGGGGATCATGTGAAGTTCACGCTCCCGATGTTGAGCGCGATGACATTGCTCTCGTGGGGCGGGATTGAGTATCCGGCGGGTTATTCCGCTTCAGGACAAACGAAATACCTGCTCGATAACATCCGTTGGGGAATGGATTGGGTGATGAAAGCCCATCCGTCACCGAACGTATTCTACGCACAGGTCGGTGAAGGTGGCCCAGATCACAGCTATTGGGGACCACCAGAAACCATGACGACGCCCCGGCGTTCGTTTGCAGTGACGGCCGCCAAACCTGGCTCCGAGGTAGCAGCCGAGGCCGCAGCTGCCCTTTCCGCAGCATCTGTTTTGTTCCGGTCCACGGATCCAGCTTACGCGGATCGCCTCTTGGTCCATGCGCGCCAGTTGTTCACTTTTGCTGACACGTATCAGGGGTCGTATTCCAACTCGGTGCCCGACGCGTCGCAGTATTACCGGTCCTACTCCGGCTTCACGGATGAGCTGCTGTGGGCCGCGGCATGGCTCTATCGGGCAACCAACGAAGGCACGTATCTGCAAAAGGCAGAGTCGATCTACAATCAATCGTTTGCATCGGATCGCGTTCGCTGGACGCATGATTGGGACAACAAATCACCCGGTGCGATCGTTTTGCTCGCGCAACTCACCGGCAAGCAAGTTTACAAAACAGCCATCGACGGATGGTTGAACTACTGGACGGTCGGCGATAACGGCCAGCGCGTGAGCTACACACCTGGCGGGTTGGCATGGCTCGCCCAGTGGGGATCGCTGCGCTATGTTTCAAATACCGCCCTCCTCGCATTCATCTACGCGGACAAAGTGGGCGATAACGGCACGAGGTATCGCGACTTCGCAAAACGGCAAATCCACTACGCCTTGGGACAAAACCCCAACAACAGAAGCTACGTCGTCGGGTTTGGAAACAACCCACCCGTGAACCCGCATCATCGCGCAGCCCACTGCTCATGGAACGACAACATCTCGAATCCGCCGCTCAACCGCCATGTGCTTTTCGGGGCCTTGGTCGCAGGTCCGACGGCAGCAAGCGACTCAGCCTACACGGATGCGCGCACGGACTACGTCGCAAATGAAGTCGCGCTGGACTACAACGCCGGATTTACCGGAGCGGTCGCCCGTTTGGTGCAAACCTACGGTGGCACACCACTGGCAAACTTCCCCGTTTTTGTCGAACCCGTGGATGATTACTTCGTCGAAGCATCGGTTTCGCAGCAAGGCAGCGGGTTCACCGAAATCCGCGCGTTCATCAATAACCGGTCGGGTTATCCCGCTCGCGCATCCGAGGCGCTGTCATTCCGCTACTACGTGGACCTCTCCGAGGTTTACAATGCAGGCCAGACTGTCGCCGCCGTCCAAGCGTCGCTCACCTACAGCCAAGGGGCAAAAATCTCGCCGCTGCTGCCCCACAATCCAGCGCGGCGGATCTACTACGTTGAAGTGGACTTCTCGGGTGTCCGCATCGCTCCCGGCTCGTCCACCGGATTCCGGCGTGAGGCATTGTTCCGCTTGAGCATGCGGACCGGCTTCCCTGCCACGGCGTGGAATGCGTCCAACGACCCATCGATCCAAGGACTTGCAACCGGATCACAACCTGCCAGAAAATCAGACCGCATCACTGTTTATGACGAAGATGATCTCCTGTTCGGGCAGGAACCCTGAGCCGTCGATGTGCTGCCTCTTTTCTCGACTGGGTTGAGGTCCGTGGGCAACCACGGGCCTCGACCCACGGAGAGCAAAGCTGAAGGCGAAAGATGACATCCGCGCCGGGACGTGGTATTCATCCCGACCATGGCGCATTTGGGATCCAACCGGTATGGCAAGCAGCATGTTCGCGTCTTGCGCAAGACAGTCGAGGGAACAAAACACTCCGTCACGGAGGTGTCAGCGGATGTATTAGTGGAGGGGACTTTTGATAAATCCTATCTCAGCGACGACAATACACAGATCGTTGCGACGGATACGGTCAAGAATACCATCATCGCGCTCGCACACTCGCATCTTGGACCGTGCATCGAGGATTTTGGCCTCGTGCTTGGCCGACATTTCGTGAGCACGCATGGACATGTGGACCGGGTGCATATCGAAATCCGCGAAAAAGTCTGGGAGCGCATGGAGGTGGCGGGAAAACCTGCCCCGCATTCGTTCCAGGCGGCGGCATCGGGCGAGCCATTTACCCGGATGGCAGTTTCGCGAATCGGTGTGGAGATCGAATCCGGGGTTCGCGGATTGCATGTTTTGAATTCAACGAATTCCGCGTTCTGCGGGTTTGATCACAGTGAATTCACCACACTTGAGGATGCTACGGATCGGATTTTTTCCACGCTGATTCAGGCGACATGGCGACCAATGAGTGATGACGTGGATTTCAAAGATGCGCGGAAGCGCGTGATGGATGCGATCCTGAAGGTATTCGTAGAAAATTTCAGCCCGTCGGTGCAGCGCACGTTGTTCGAGATGGGAGAGGCCGCTCTATCAGCCGCGCCGTCGATCTCTGAGATCGAGCTCCGGTTGCCAAACAAACATTATTTCACCGCAAAGCTGGATGGATTTGGGATCGAGAATGACAATCTGACATTCCTCCCGCAAAACGAACCAAACGGAGAAATCGAAGCGGTCGTGCGTCGGTAGTTCACTCGTTTCCCGGCCCTGAATGCTCGGCAGGCCAGCGGCCTGATCTCGCGCTAGTCCTCGTGGATCAGCGCAAGGTTTTTGCCGCCGAGTGTTTCCAAGAACTCACGTGTCGCGCGCTCGGAAAATTGCGGGTCCCGCGATTCAATTGCCACGTAAAATTTGTCCTCCGTGACTTTTTTGAATCGACCCCAGTTGAAGAGCGGGTGATTCCAGCGCGGCAAGCCGTTCAGGATGAGCATCCCGAATACCGCTGTGAACGCGGATAGAAGAATCGTGAGCTCGAACATGATTGGAAAAAACGCGGGTACCGTCATAATGTCGATCGGCTTTCCAGCCACAACGAGCGGATAAAGAATCGACGATGGAATAAACTGGAGCGACACGGCTGTAATGAACCCGGTAAGTCCGCCAAGGAAAACCAATCGTCCTAAAAACGACCGCTTCATCCCCATGGCGTCGTCCATGCCGTGGATTGGGAACGGGGAATAAACATCCCAACGTTTGAATCCGGCATCGCGGACCTTTTCAGCAGCTTGGTAAAGGTCACGTGCGCTATCAAACTCAGCCGCGACGGCATAAACGGCCGATTTGTTGTCTCCTGCGATTTCCATTAGTGTTTTTCTCCGTAGTGAGGGTCCGCCTCCGGCAGAACCGCTTTTACCTCAAACATACAAATCATCGGAAGGAATCGAATAAACAGCAGGAACAACGTCATGAACAACCCGAATGTCCCAATGAACGTGAGGATGTCCACGATGCTAGGGTGGAACTGCTGCCATGCGCTCGGCAAGAAGTCACGTTCGAGTGTGGTCGCAATGATCACAAACCGCTCGAACCACATTCCCACGTTCGGGAATTGCACGAGGATCCAGACCACCCACCAATTGTGTCGGCACCATTTGAACCAAAAGAACTGCGGTGCAACCACATTGCACGTCATCATGACCCAATAGTTCCATCCGGAAGGACCAAAAGCCCGATTCCAGAAAGCGGCCTGCTCATACGGGTTGCCGCCATACCATGCGATAAACAACTCCATTAGGTAGGCGTAGCCGACGATCGAACCGGTCAGAAGGATGATTTTACACATCTTGTCCACGTGACTCGGAGTGATCAGGTCTTTAAGCGACGGCCAGATGCTGGCCGCCGGGATCATCAACGTGAGCACCATGGCAAATCCACCGAAGATGGCACCCGCCACGAAGTAGGGCGGGAAAATGGTCGTGTGCCATCCGGGAACCACGGATGTCGCGAAGTCAAACGAAACGACCGAGTGCACCGACAACACGAGCGGTGTCGAAAGCCCGGCGAGCAAGAGGTACGCCATCTCGTAGTGCCGCCACTGGCGGTTGCCACCACGCCATCCGAGCGCAAATACTCCGTAGAAGAACTTTTTGATCTTCGATGTGCAGCGGTCACGCAGCGTCGCCAAATCAGGAATCAGACCGGTGTACCAAAAGAGGACTGATACCGTGAAGTAGGTCGAAACCGCGAAGACGTCCCACAACAGCGGGCTCCGGAAGTTTGGCCAGATCGCATTGGAATTTGGAACGGGCGCGAGGAACCAAACCATCCAAACGCGACCCACGTGAAGCGCCGGGTAGATACCCGCACAAACCACCGCGAAGAGCGTCATGGCCTCAGCGGCGCGGTTGATCGATGTCCGCCATTTTTGGCGCGTGAGGAAAAGAATCGCCGAGATCAGCGTGCCTGCGTGCCCGATACCGATCCAGAACACGAAGTTCGTGATATCCCACGCCCAGCCCACAGGGTGGTTATTTCCCCAAACCCCGACTCCGGTCGAGATGAGGTAAGCGAGCATCAGAAAGCACATCAGCATGAGCGGCACCGTGAAGCCCATGGCGACATACCACCAAGTAGGCGTTTTGGCTTCGACAATCGAACTGATGTAGCTGCTGATCCAGCCCATCGTGCGTTCATTGAGAACGAGGGGTGGTCGCGCAAGGGTTTGCTCCTTGTCGGGGAGCTTAGCGGTGTCAATAGTGGCAGTGCTGTCGGCCATAAAGTGTGCTTAGTGGTGCGCTGCGGGAGCGGTGCTTCCGTGAGGATCCGTCTTGCCGTGACCTCCGTCACCGTGGGCTTCGGCGTGGTGGTCAGGAGTGTTGATATTTCCGATGAGGTCAGCGCCCGGCATGGCAGGATTCGGGTTTTTAATCCGTGCGAGGTAAGTGATGCGTGGTCGCGCATTCACATACTTCAGCATTGTAAATCCGCGTGGATCCTTGCGGAGTTTCGAAACCAACCGATCCAAGTTATTTTCGTCGCCGAATACGATGGCTTCGGATGGGCAAGCCTGCTGGCAAGCGGTCTTGAATGCCGGCACGGGCGTTTTGGATTTGTCGGACGCTCCGGCTTTCACGGTGCGAGCGATTTTTGCTTCCTCGATCCGCTGAATACAGAATGTGCATTTTTCCATGACTCCGCGCATGCGCACGGTGACATTTGGATTCTTGCTCATTTTCAGGCTGTCTGCCATTCCCTTCGGTGCCAGGGGTCCGAAATAGAGCTTATCGATTGGCCGTTGGTTGTAATCGAAGTAGTTAAACCGGCGCACTTTCCATGGGCAGTTGTTCGCGCAGTAACGGGTGCCGATGCAGCGGTTGTATGCCATGAGGTTCAAGCCATCCTCGCTATGCACGGTGGCATTGACCGGACAGACGGTTTCACACGGTGCATTTTCGCAATGCTGGCATGTGATCATCTGCGCGACCATTTCCGGATTCTCGAGCGAGCTTTCCGGGCTGGCAAAATATCTATCGATGCGGATCCACGCCATGTCGCGACCACGGATCACTTGGTCTTTACCGACGACAGGAACATTATTTTCCGACTGGCAGGCGACGAGACACGCGTTGCAGCCGTTGCATACATTAAGATCGACCGTCATCGCCCACTGCTCTTTGGATAGCTGCTCGGGCTGAAAGAGCGGATTTTTGTATAGCGAAATCTCCGGCGGTAGATGCGCGTCCATGCCCATATTGAGGGCGAAGGTCGGGTTTTTCGTAAAGCGTTCGAGTGTGCCCTCGCGGAACAAATCGCGCCCTTCCATCGACTGGTGCTCCTGGGGGCGGGCGAGTTTGTATTTCGGTCCCCGTGTGGCCTTGACGGCGATCCCCTTACGGAATCGCGGCGTGGTTGCGGTGCGAAGCGGATAGGCGTCGAAGCCGACGCCTTGCATCAACGCCGAAACGTCTTTGCGGCCGTATCCAAGCGCGATCGAAATGGAATCATCGGCGTGGCCGGGTGCGACGAGGGCTGCGCATTCGAGGCGTGTCTCGCCTGCGGAAACTTCCAGCATGTCGCCGTCCTTGACGCCGAGTTTGTCGGCGTCTGCGGGGCTGATCAGCGCGGCGTTATCCCATGTGAGTTTGGTGACAAAGTCCGGCGTTTCCTGGAGCCATGAGTTATTGGCATACCGACCATCATCGACACTCGTGCTTTTCAGAAAAACAAGCTCTGCACCATCCGCCGGGGATGGCTGGTAAGTGGCGATCAGGCTGCTGACAGCGCCGGGATTGAAGGTGAGGGCTGTTTTTGGATTGGCCGAATCGGCGAGAAAGCCGGTGCGGACGTATTCATTCCATGCGGAATCCAGAGCGCCGCCTGTAGTGGAAACTTTTTCTTGGAACGTTTCGCGAACGATTTCAGGCCCTTCGGGTTTGGTGCGACCGGCCAGTTGGGCGAGGATGTCGAGTTCAGCCAATCCGTCCCAAAGCGGGAGAATCATTGGCTGAATGGAAGTATGCGTGCCGTCGAAGCTTCTCACATCGCTCCATGTTTCGAGATAATGCGCTGCGGGTAAAATCCAATTGCACCGTTTCGATGTTTCATCTTCGTAAAGCGAGAGATGCAGCGTCGAGGGCACCGAGCTGATGAGATCACCGAACGCAACGTTGGCCGGCGCGTTGTAAGCCGGGTTCCCGCCCAGAATGATCAATGTTTCGACCGCCTTGTTTTGGATCGCCGCAGCCAAGTCTTCGATTGTGGCTGGCGGCTCCGCTTTCGACGAATACCCGATCAAGGTCGTTCCGTTGGCCCCGAGCGCCTCGTTCAAGGCGTAGGCGAGCGCTTGCACTGGGGCTGGCTGCTGGTTACCGACCAAAACGAGCGCGTGCCCTTTGGCGCGAACGAGGTCTTTGGCGCACTCGGTCACCCATACCTTGTCAAATGCAACCGGTCCGGCGGGAAATTTCGCCGCGACCGATGCAAGCGCCGAGTTCGACGAAATCGCAGCGACCTCGACGGAAATGGCGGCCAAAAATGCTCCGATGTCGCTGGCTCTGACGCGCAGGCGGTGATCAGCGAGCCCGCCCGTCGTGGTGTAGTGGTTCTCGACGACGTAGAGCCGGTTCATGTCACGGGATTCTTGGTCGGGCTTGCGGCGCGCGTAAAAGTCCACCGCGTAGGACGGCCCAGTCTCCGATGAGTCGAGGAAATCCGAATCCAGCGCGAGGATCACATCTGCTTCGATGAAGTTCGGCCGCACTTGGACATCATTTCCGAATGCCACAGCCGTCGCTGCCTTGGCCTCGCTCGCCGCAAGCGGCTCGTATTCGGCCCAGACCAATTGTGGAAATTGCTTCTGCAACTCGGCGCGCATCCGGTCACGCGACGGGGAGTTGGTCATTTCTGCGAGCACGGCCAGACCTGCGCCATTCGATGCGATCGCTTTTTGACGCACCTCCGCGAGAAATGTGTCGAAGGTGGCGGCATCGGTTGATGCTCCATCTTTCTTAATCGATTTCGTGCGGTTAGGATCGTAGAGATCCAACACGCTTGCCTGTGCAAATGCGCTGGTCGCGCCGTTGCTGTAGGGATGCATTGGGTTGCCCTCAAGCTTCGTTGGGCGACCATCAGATGTCGTCGCGATGAGCGGGATGGCACCGAAACGGGTTGGCATCGCCGTTGCGTAATAAAGAAACTTGCCCGGGATCGTCCATTCAATCCCCTTGGTCAGTGGCACTAGAAACGATGGAGGGCGACGGCAACCAGTGAGTCCAACGCCTGCGAGCGCCATGGATGCTCCCATGAGTTTGAGAAAGTCCCTTTTTGAAAGACCGGACTCCTCATAAACAGCGGCCCCTGCGGGAAATTCACGTTCCAAGGTTTCCTTAAACTCCGGGGTGTTTTGGAATTCCTCCATCGAGCGCCACATAGTCGGGCTCTCGGGTCGGGGCGGGTGATTGATTATCTTTTTCATCGGTGGCATCCTCCACACGTCACGGGAGGGTTCACTTCCCACTCTTGTTTAAATTTCAAGCCGATCTCCCGCTGGGTTTCACCGGCTACCGGTTTCCATTTCATGTTGTAAATTTCTTCCGGCGGTCGCAGGTGGTTTTCGGGAGCACGGTGACACTCGAGGCACCATGCCATGCTCTGCGGTTCGTGCTGATAGACGACGGGCATTGCGCTCACGTCTCCATGGCAACTGTAACAACTGACGCCCCGGTTTACGTGCACGGCGTGATTGAAGTAAGCGTAGTCCGGAACTTGGTGAATTCTTGCCCATTCGATCGGGCGTCCTGTTTTCCAGCTTTCGACCACTGCGGTGAGCTTCGGGCTGTCATACTTGATCTTACCCTCTCCGTGACAAGCGATACAGGTCGCGGTGGTTGGGACATTGGAGTGCGACGCCACTTCCACGAAACTGTGACAATACCGACAGTCCATCCCGAGCTGCTCGACGTGGATCACGTGCGAAAACGGCACGGGTTGATCCGGCTCGTATCCCACGCGCGTGTATTTTGGAGTGAAGTAATACCAGATTCCTCCGACCAATGTCGTGACGATAACGCCAATACATATCGTCAGCTTCAGAGGAAGCCAGTTCATCCATTTAGGAAAAAAGTTCGCCATATCTATCGGATCAAAGCTGGGTGGCCGGGGCTAGTCTGCATTCGTGAAAGGGCACATATTCATCTACGCGCGTCGCAACGCTATTATTAAAAAATCTAATATCAATCACATTTTGGGTAATTTGCCCTCGTGGGTAAAAACATTCGCGGTCGCTGGTGGCAGGGTGCAAAATCCGCTTCGCGCCTGTCAACAGATTCGATAGAAATTTGTTTATGAAACACCTTTCCCGCACCTCATGCATCGCGCTCCTGAGCGTCGCCCTTTCCGTTTCGGCATTCGCCAAAGGTCCGCAGCCGAAGCTGCCGGTCATCACACTCGATGTGGCCGGGATTTCCGTGGCGGCGGAGGTTGCGGATACCGAGGAGAGCCGGGCCACAGGCATGATGTTTCGAACCGAGATGGGAGAAAACGAAGGCATGCTGTTCGTCATGGGCGAGGCGGGTCCGGTTTCGTTCTGGATGAAAAACACACTCATTCCGCTCTCCATCGCCTACATCAACACGTCAGGCATCATCTTGGAAATCCACGAAATGGAACCAAAAAACGAAGAGTCTGTGTCGAGCCGATTTTCGACCATTGCCTACGCATTGGAAATGCCCGGCGGCTGGTTTAAGCAGCAGGGCATTAAGCCGGGAGCGAGTGTTTCCGGACTTCCCGCTACCCCTTGAGTTCTTCGCCGGTCACCGCATTGCTGATGACAAATTTTTCCGGATGAAATGCCGGGTCGGCGCGGAATGCCAAGCGTCCCGCATAGCGGCGCTCGATGTCGATGAGGAGCTCCTCATCTTCCTCGCGCAGACGGCCAAGCAGGTCTGGATGCACGGCTACCTTCACTTCGTGAACGTCCGCCTGGTGTTTTTTCATCACGGAGTGCAGCGCGCGCTGGAGTTCCACGCTCATCGTCATCGGGCTTTTAATCAACCCACGTCCGTTGCAATACGGGCAGGTGATGAATTGTGAGCTGGCAAGGCTTTCGGCGGCACGCTGACGGGTCATTTCCATGAGTCCGAGCTGGGAAATCGGGAGGACATGGGTTCGGGCCTTGTCGCGTTTCAGGCGGTCGCGGACACGTTGATACACTGCCTGCTGGTCCTTGCGGCTTTTCATGTCGATGAAATCTCCAACGATGAGCCCGCCGATATTCCGCAGCCGGAGCTGGCGGGAGATTTCGTCGGCGGCCTCTAGGTTGGTCGTCAGGATGGTCTTGTCCATGTCCTTGCCGCCCTTGTTACGGCCGGTGTTGACGTCGATGGCGATCATTGCCTCGGTTTCGTCGATGACGATGTATCCGCCGCACGGCAGCCAGACCTGGCGGTGGAATGCCGCGTCGATCTGCGGTTGCACGCCGAAGAAGTCAAAGATCGGCTGCGCTCCACCGTAGTGATGGACGCGCTTTTTGGCCCGCTTGGAAATCTGCTCCACCAACGTCTGCATGCGTTCGAAGGCGACTAGGTCATCGACCAACACCTCGTCCACTTCATCCGTCAGAAAATCGCGCACGGTTCGGTCGATCAGATCAGGTTCATTGAACAACACAGCCGGTGCCTTTTTTTCCTCCATGCCACGGGCAATTTCATCCCATTGGTCGAGCAGCAAACTCAGATCACGAACAAAATACCGCGCCCGTTGCCCCTGCCCGGCCGTGCGCAGGATAACACCCATTCCTTCGGGGAGGTCGAGATCACGGAGGATCTTGCGGAGGCGGTCACGCTCTTTTGGGTCGTCGATTTTGCGCGAAATTCCGCATTGGTCGTTGAATGGCATGAGGACCAGATAGCGACCGGGAAGACTGATATTCGTTGTGATCCGGGGCCCTTTGTTGCTGATCGGCCCCTTGCTTACTTGCACGATGACATCTGCGCCGACGGGATAAATCGTCGGGATGTCTTTGGCTGTGATTTTTTTCTTCTGTGATTTGCTTCCACCATCACCGCGCGAGACTTCTTCCACGCCACTGTCCAGCGCGGCTGGAATGGCGTCCCAGAAATGCAAGAACGCATTCTTTTCGAACCCGATATCGACGAACATCGCCTTGAGTCCATGTTCGATATTTCGAACTTTTCCTTTGTAAATCCCGCCGACGATATTGCGGTCGGTTTCACGCTCGATGGTGTATTCCTCGAGGCGGTTATTTTCCATCAGCGCGACGCGCTTCTCGAGTTTTTCGCAGCTGACGATGAGTTTGGTTCCGGTGGGCTTACGGCCCAATCCTAGGAGGCGTTTGACGAGTTCGAACATGATTTAATATGGGCACTGCCCGAAAAATCGGAGCAGTGGAATGGTTGATTTTTGGAGTCATCTTCATCGACGGAATGGGCGACGCGGAGAGTTGCTGGAAGGTTTTTCCGAATTCTCGCGCGGTTTGTCTTCTCCGCCTCTGTTGAAGAAATTGAGTAATCCTTTGCGTTCCCGCTCGGGCTTTTCTACACGGCCACGCTCATCTGGAGCGTCGCGAATGGAGGGAGCAGCGACTGAGGTCGCCGCGCGGGCTGGATCCAACTGCTCTACGGCATCCGTCGTTTCAGGATCCGCCGTGGTGGCAGCCGGGATATCACGGCCGAAGTTCACACTTTCCACAAATTTGGTATTCCCTACTGCCGGCAGCAAGCTCGCCAGCAAAAATGGCTCCTCTGCGGAGTCCAAAGCAAACGTTTCTTCCAGGATCTTTCCGACGATCGGGGCGGCAACGCCACCTCCGGATTTTGCACCCTCGACCATGATACACACCGCGTAGCGGGGGTTGTCGTAAGGGGCGAACGCCATGAACCAAACGCGGTTATCGGTTTTCCCTTGGAACTTAAACTGCGCGGTTCCCGTTTTACCCGAAACTCCCATGTCTTTGATTGCGGAGGCCCTGCCCGTGCCGCCGCCCTCGTTGACGACTTTCCACATCCCTTTGCGGACGCGTTCAAAATCGGCGGGATCGATACCGCCATCTGTGATGAGGTTTGACCGGATTTTAGCCGGCTCTTCCAGCACCACCTCGCCAGTGGGTGAGACCACTTTGTCGATCAGACGCGGGTAATACATCGTGCCACCGTTAGCGACCGCTGCGGTTATCATTGCCATCTGAAGCGGCGTCGCCAAAACAAACCCTTGGCCGATCGAAGTGTTCGCGGTGTATCCATCGCGCCAGCGGTCGTTCGGGTGGCGCTGGGTTAGCCAATCTTTTCCGGGAAGAATACCCGGCGACTCGCCGGAAAGCGGGATTCCTGACTGCTGGCCGAGCCCCATCAAATTTCCAAAAAACGTGATGTCATCGATTCCGGTGGCGATCCCGTAGCGGTAGAAATACCCGTTGCACGAAACTTTGATGGCATCCATGAGGCCAAATGTGCCGTGGCTCTGGCTATGGCACTTCATGAAGGTATCACCGAATGCGATTCCGCCGCCGCAAGGGAATGACCGATCCCCCACACCACTTCGCAAGCCGGAGATCGCGATGGGAATTTTGTAGGTCGATCCCGGAGCATAAGCGCTCGTGGCGCGATTCAGCAACGGATGGGTTTGGTCCTGATTCAGAGCAGCCCAATCTGCGGCAGCGATCGAGGGGATAAAAACATTGGGATCAAACGAAGGCACAGACGCCATCGCGAGAATTCCGCCCGTGTTTACATCGACCACCACAGCGGCTGCGCGCCCGACGGACCGCAACGCTTGCTCGGTGATGAATTGAATGCGCGCATCGATCGTGAGAAAAACACGATTGCCGGGCACTGGCTCAATGAGTTCCACTTCTTCTTCGAGAATTTTGCCTTTTACGTCGCGTTGGAGGACGCGAACGCCGGCCTTGCCGCGTAGGTATTCATCCATGGCCAGTTCGATCTGCGCCTTTCCTTCGACATCCGGCTGGTAAAAGTTAAATTTCCGGGCTTCCTCTTGGTTCGTGTTTACCGGCGCTCCAACATAACCGAGGATATGAGCCGCCAGTGAACCGTAGGGGTAATGTCGCACGGGTTTGACATCGGCCTTAAGTCCCGGCAGCCCAAGGTTGCTCTCCAGCACACGGGCCATCGTATCGAAATCTAAATCCTGACGATATGTGTAGGGGATTAGCGTGTCGTTTCTGTAATGCACCTGAAGCCGCTCGGCATTGTAATCCTGCTCTAGGTCAAGCTCCCTTAGCCTTGGAATGATCGTCTCGTTTACCACCTCGGCAATGTCGGTTTCCTCGCGTTCCTCCGCCATGCCTCGCACAATGATGCGGTGTTTTTCGGCACGTTTGGGTAGCGCGCCATGCTCGTTGCGGTAAGAGGCGACGATATCCGGGAGATAAAAGTCGAGTTCGAAACTGGCCCGGTTTTCAACTAGTGCGATCCCGTTGCGATCCATGATCTCACCGCGCACGGCTGGCAACCGAACGGAAACCTGAGACCGTCCGCGGACCTTGGCGGTGTATTCGTCTCCGCGCGCAACTTGGACCCACCACAACCTGGCAACCAGCCCCGCCAATGCCAACAGTGTGAAAACGCCGAGAGCGATGATTCGTATAGAAAAGGATCCCTTCTTCATCGCTAGACTTCCCTAACCCGTTGAAAACCGCCGTGCCGGCTCATGCTCAGGGTCACTCCGAACCAGAAAATCGGGGCGATGAAAAGCGCCAGTATTCCCGGACCAAGGATTCGCCACGTCACGACGTCGCTATAATACAGCCCGCCGTCCTCCATCCGGCGCAGCGTGATCATGGCAAACTGGAGCGTCGGGTATAAAATCGCAGTCAGCGCACTCATAAGTGTATGCAACTCCCAATGTCCGCGCAAAACGAGCGGACGCAAGCCCTGACAGACCAGTCCGATCAAAAGATAAAAGATAATCCCCCAACCGAGCGCAATCTCGGCAGAGTCTCCAACCACTTGCAGAGAGGCTAAATCCACCATAAGACCAATACCGACGGTGAGCCCCAGCATCCATGGGAACGCCACGATCAGGGCGCCGAAGCAAAACAGGATCGGCACCAGGTTGACTCGTGCGCCGCTCAGAAACTCCATCGGCGGGATGAACTCTTGGATGACGAGCAAAAAAAATGTGCCCACAAGCAGACCAAGAACCAAGACAGCGTCCCTCATTTTTCCCCCACAATCACGAACGCATCCGATAGCGTGGAAAAATCGACCGCTGGCGTCAGGATCGCTTGGCCATCGAGTTCACGCTGCCGGAAACTTTTCACGGTGCCCACGAGGAGTCCCGACGGAAACACCGCACCCACCCCTTGGGAATAGACTTTTTGCCCCGGCTGAAGGTTGGCATTTTTAGACAAAAAATTCATCTGGAGTTCTGGCTCCTGGGCGTTTTGCACGCGCATTCCGCTAACGATGCCCTTTTCCCGCGAGCCTTCGGCATAGGCGCCGATTTTGCAGTTCTCATCGGTGATCAGCATGACGATCGCCTCATTTTTCGAAACAGTCGTCGTTTTCCCGACGATCCCGATGTCTGTAATCACGGTGGACTCTGCTTCCACACCGTCTTCGAAGCCGCGGTTGATTTTGATGGTATTCCACCATGTGGACGCGTCCCGTGTGATCACGCGGGCCGCAATGAGGCGGAACATCGATCGCTCACGAAAATCCACCGCTGCGCGCAACCGGTTATTTTCCACCTCCATGTCGCGCAGGATTTGGTTGGATGCGCGGAGTTCCATGTTTTCAGTGGTCAGGCGGCGGTTATCGGCCTCGAGTTGATCGAGTGTTTTGAGCCCCTGCCCCATGGCTCCGATCCCCTGCTGCACAGCCGCGCCACCCTTAAGAAATGGGGACAGCCAAGACAAAAATCCTGATTGTGCACCTCTCATCGCCCCACCGCTGAGTAAAAGCATCAGCCCGAGACCCAGCGTCGCAACGACGACTGCGAGGACGATGTTGACTTTCTTCATGGTCAGTTATGCGACAAGCGGGTCCCTTGTCCCTGCGCCTCCGACATCCAAAGCGGAGCCGCCGGGTAGGATCCGGCGGAATGGATCAATGGTAGGAGGCAGCGTGGCGGTCGGTGGATGCCACCGCGCGAAGAAATTTTAATTCCTGGAGTGCGCGTCCGGTGCCCTCGGCAACGGCGCTCAGTGGGTCTTCGGCGACATGCACAGGAAGCCCAGTTTCTTCGGCAAGCAATCGATCCAGCCCGCGAAGTAAAGCACCGCCACCAGCCAGCACCATTCCACGATCGACCAAATCCGCTGATAACTCAGGCGGACAACGTTCCAACGTGATTCGAACCGAGTCGACAATCGTGGAAATCGGCTCCATCAGGGCTTCGCGCACTTCCTGCGACGTGATGGTGATGGTTTTAGGCAGGCCGGCGACAAGGTCGCGGCCTTTGACTTCCATGGTGGTTTCTTTTTCCAGCTTGTAGGCGGACCCGATCTTAATCTTGATATCCTCGGCTGTGCGCTCGCCAACCATGAGGTTGTAGGCGCGTTTCATGTATTGTGAGATGGCTTCGTCCAGTTCGTCGCCCGCGACGCGCACGCTGCGGCTGAAAACGATTCCGGAGAGCGAAATCAGCGCCACTTCTGTGGTTCCTCCACCGATATCGACGATCATATTTCCTGCGGCATCTTGGACTGGGAGGCCCGTTCCGATGGCAGCTGCCATGGGTTCTTCGATGAGGTAAACTTCCCGGGCTCCTGCGTGACTGGCGGAGTCTTTGACTGCACGTTTTTCTACCTCGGTGATTCCACTTGGCACCGCGATGACGACGCGCGGCCTAACCCAGCGTCGGCGGTTATGGACCTTGCTGATGAAATGCCGGAGCATCGCTTCGGTAATCTCAAAATCCGCGATCACCCCGTCCTTGAGAGGGCGGATTGCTACGATACTTCCCGGGGTGCGGCCGAGCATGCGCTTTGCCTCATCCCCGACTGCAAGCACCTTATTCGTGCCTGCTTGGACGGCAACTACGGATGGTTCGCGAAGAACGATTCCGTGATCTTTGACGTAAACCAGTGTGTTTGCAGTGCCGAGGTCGATTCCGATGTCGTTTGAAAAGAATCCTAATATGTTGTCGAACATCTAATTATATCTCCGTAAAAGCCAGTTTGTGCGCCTTGAGGCGCGTTTCCACCACGTGTGAAGCGTCCCGCTTACAGATGGCGCATGACAGTAGGAGCGGAAATTTCCGCGAGTCAAGGCAAACCGTGTGCCTTCACTGAGTAATTTGTAATACTCGCTCAGATCGCAGCGGCGATTGCCGAGCCCATTTCTGCCGTGTTCACTTTTTGGTCCTGCTCCGTCCAGATATCAGCGGTCCTGAGGCCCGCAGCGATCACCTTGCGGACGGCGGTTTCGATCGCCTTGGCTGCATCTTCACGGCCGATCGAGTATCGCAGAAGCAATGCTACTGACAGGATTTGAGCGATTGGGTTGGCGATCCCTTTGCCTGCGATGTCCGGGGCTGTGCCACCGCTGGGCTCATACATGCCGAAACGACGCTCGCCGCCAGTCAACTCGCCGAGACTCGCGCTAGGCAACATCCCGAGCGACCCGGTGAGCATCGCGAGTTCATCGCTGAGAATGTCGCCGAACATGTTTTCGGCCAGCATGACATCATACGCTTTCGGGTTTTTGACCAACTGCATGGCGGCGTTGTCGACGTAGAGATGACTCAATGTCACTGTGGGGTAGTCGCGCGCGGTTTCGGAGACGATCCGGCGCCAGAGGATGCCGTTCTGGAGCACATTCGCCTTATCGACCGAGGTCAGCTTGCCATTTCGGGCGGCGGCGGCTTCGAACGCGACTTTGGCGATGCGACGGATCTCGCTTTCCCAGTAGATCATCGTGTCGACGGCGAAGGCCTCGCCACCTTCCTGCTTGGTGTATTTTGGTTCACCAAAATAAATCCCGCCGGTGAGTTCGCGGACAAAAAGCACGTCGAATCCACCCTCGACCGAGCGAGGATGAAGCGGAGAGGCGTGAGCTAACTCGGGCAGGCAGATCGCAGGGCGTAGGTTTGCGAACAACGCAAAGTGCTTCCGAAGTGGCAACAATGCGGCACGCTCGGGCTGCTCATTCGCCGGCAACGACTCCCACTTGGGGCCGCCTACAGAGCCGAAAAGGATGGCGTCCGATGCTTCACACTCGGCCAGCGTGGCCTCGGGCAGCGCTTTGCCGTCGGAATCGATTGCGATTCCACCCACCCGACACTCGGTCAAGTCCACCGACACAGAAAACTTTTTGGAAATCACGTCGAGCACTTTGAGCGCTTCAGTCATGACCTCGGGACCAATGCCATCGCCTGACAACACCGCCACTTTATACGTTTCATTTGAATTCATAAGTTGGGGAGTAAAGCGGACCGCACGGCGGGTGGGAAGCCAGAAGGTGAGACCCGTTGGCCGTTAGGGTTCGCGCGCGCGGACGGATTGCACGGCTCACGATTTCTCGCTTTTCCGTTGCGATCCGCAGCCGCGCTGCATACAACATCAGTGGTCGCCAAAGTGGCGATCCGCGTTCACGGTCCGCTTGATCTTATGGCTGAATACCAAACCACCCCATCTGACACATTCACGCTTCTCGAAATCTCGGGCCGCATCGAACCTGATAATTGGCATGAGTTGAATGCTATTTTTACCGAACTCACGGAATCTGACACCGTGACCAATATCCTCGTGGACTTGGCGGGACTGGAATACACCGCGAGTGCTGGTTTTCGGGAACTCTTCATGGCCGGCAAAAAGCTTGCGCGGAAGGGTGGGCGGTTGGCCGTGTGCTCGCTGAACGGTGAGGTCAAGCGCGTGTTCGAAATGGCCGGATTTGCTACCGCATACCCGACGTTCGAGACCCGCGCGGATGCAGAGCCGTATTTTGCGGTCTGAGCCCGCGCGCCGCGCGCTAGCTCAGTCCATTCCGATTTTCTCGAGGTTCACGCCGGTGGTTTCAATGCGGAACTGCCACGTCACCCATGCACCGAGCAGGCATGCAATGACGAGGAGATAAAGCAGCATCGAGACACCGATATCGTTCAGCAGGATCGGAAAAAGGAAGGCCGTCAGCACCGCGCCAATTTTTGCGAACGAGGCCGCGAATCCCGATCCCATTCCTCGCGAGTGTGTAGGAAAAACCTCCCCCGCGAGCAGATACGTCATCGCATTGGGTCCGAGGTTCGTCATGAAGTTAAAGAGCATGAATCCGGCGAAGATGAACACGATCTGCAACGTGCCCGTGAAATGCACCGAGAGGGCCGCGATGAGGAGCCCTAAAGCACACCCGATGAATCCGAATACTTGCAACCGAATGCGCCCCACCCGGTCCGCAAGGAAGATGGCGGCAATAATACCAACGATCAAAAGAACATCGATCATGGCTGCTCCTTTGGCGGCCAGCATGCCGTCATGGATCACTTCGGAGAGATTCCGCGCGTGCCCACCGCTGGACATGCCGATAGTCGCGGCGAGGATCGTGGGCGTGAAGATGCCGATCCCGTAGGTCCCGAGGTCCTGCAAAAACCATGGCACGGAGGCGAGGATCGTTGCCCGACGGTTTTTCTTTTTGACGAACAAATCCGCGTAACTGTGTGGTTTATGCGTGTGTTTGCCATCTGCACCTACATGCGGGTCGCGAAGGTGAATTTGCTTCGGGTATTTCGGAACCCGATGGAGAAGAGTGCCTACAGCGTGCTCGGCCTCGGGAAGCCTCCCTTGAGACACAAGCCAATGGCCACTTTGCGGAATAAAAAACCGCCCGATCACGACGAGAAATGCAGGAACCACTGCGGACGCATACATCCACCGCCAGTCGGTGATATCCGGAACCGTCTTCAGAATGAAAAATCCAATCATGGTTCCGACGAGCGCTCCGACCGCCTGAAACGCAAAGGCACCGAGCACCAAACGGCCGCGATAGTTACTCGGGATGCTCTCCGAGATCACCATGTGCGCGGTCGGGTAATCACAGCCCAAGGCCAGCCCCAGACCGAACAAAAAGATGACCAACCAAACAAAACTCGCACTACTTGCAACCAACACAAGAAAAACGGTGAAGATGACCATTTCAATGATGAACATCGCCTTCCGCCCGAAGCGGTCCGCAAGACTTCCGAGGGCGGTCGCACCGACCAGAATGCCGAGCAGGGGAGCTGCGCCGACGGCCCCCTTTTCGGCCGCACTCAAACCAAACTCCAAAACGATCAGCGGGAGTGCGACTCCGGTCATGAAAATAACCCAGCCTTCAAAAAACTTCCCGGCCGTCGCAAGCATCCAGATGCGCCACTGAATCACCGTCATCGGTGTGGCAGCCACCACCGTGCCGTCCGACCAGTTCGGAGTTTCGTCAATGTATTCCTGAACGGTGCGCGTGTTTGGATTTGTCATGGGATATAGTTTGATGCGATCAGGCGAATCTACGCCCTCAATCAATCCGAACTGAACGAAAAGCGACCCTCCCCGTCAAAGCGCAAATTGAACCAGTTCTGTCACATCCGTCGACGACGGGAGTCACTCCGTTTGGTCGTCTTGAACCACAGGTTTTGGTGACGGATTGAAAAGCCGGAACCAGTTTCCAAAGTGCTTTTTGATCCCTTCCCAGCGGGTGAGGTAGTTTTCGTCGCAAACGCCCCCGCGCGGCAATGCCCGCAGGAGTGCGGCCACGCTGAGTTCGTTCATTTCGAGTGCGATGGATGCAAATCCGACCGCCGAGGCATGATGTGCATCACTCCCCGCCGTGGTTACTTTACCGCGACGGGCCGCATAGAGTTTTGCCTGTCCGTTGTAATCCCGGGATGTCACCGCAGCATTAAATCCCTCGATGATATTCGTCTGCATTTTGTCCATTACTTCCTCGGAAATCCCGGCCCGCCAGCGGTCGTAGGGGTGCGCAGGAATGGCGAGCCCGCCACGTGCGAGAATTTCGCGTTCCACTTCGATGGCGGGCACGTCGACCATTTTTGGAAGCGTGGTGCCGATACACAGGAGGTGCCCGTCTGCAGTGGACACCTCAACTCCCGGAACGATCAAAAACCCATCCACTGCCATGCCGTCCTCGCGCATCAGGCCAGCCGCAAGACAATGGTCCACAGCGCGGCACGAGTTATGATCCGTGATGGCAATGCCGCTCAACCCGCGTGCTTTGGCAGCAGCGACGAGAGCCTCCGGGGAGTTCGACCCGTCACCGGAGTAGTAGGAATGCATGTGCAAATCGAATCGGTAGAGCATCGCCGCCATCCTTTTTCATCTTTGCGACATGTAAAGTCTCAATTATGGTATGATCGCAATCATGGCAGCAGCATTCAAAGAGTGGGCGCTCATTTGTGAGGCTTTAGGCAGCGGGAGACAAAACCTGATCATCCGCAAAGGTGGCATCGCAGAGGGCCGTGAGGGATTTGCGTTTCAAAACCGTGAGTTCTTTTTGTTCCCCACGTGGTTTCACGAACAGCTGATCCGGACCAAACTCCCGCCGGAGACGCCGGTTCCAGAGCCGTTGGATGAAGAATTGGAAATCCAGTTTGCCGCGACGGTCGAGTGGACGCGACTGGTGACGGACCTGGATGTGGTGCGACGGCTTGCGCCTTGGCATGTTTGGAACGACGACGTCATCGAGGAGCGGTTTTGCTACGATGAACCACGCGGCGTTCATGTCGCGTGCGTACGGATTTTTCGTTTGGATCCGCCCACCCGGTTGAAGCAGGAAAAGAAGTATGGCGGATGCCGGTCGTGGGTCGAGATTCCAGACTTATCGGGTCACGCGCTGGTTTCGGTGATCAGCGACGAGGAACATCATCGGCGAATGGCCGAGTTGCACGCCGTGTTGGGCACCTGAGTCCGCGCGCCTATTTTCTGCGATTCGGAAGCACTGCCTCAAACACGGTTGCCCCGCCTTCGCCGGCTCCGTAGCGCGGCTCGAGGTCCAGTTCGCGATACGCCCGCTCAAGCCCCTCGGGATCATTTTTGAGTTCCGGATAAATGTGTGCCAGCCGCTGTTTTACGTAGTGCTTGGCGGCGCGCCGGTCGAGCGGGTGCAGTGGTTTTTCACCCTGCAATGCACGCTTAAAAAACTCAATGATTCCGGATCCCATGCGTTGTCTGGTTTTAATGTGGCGGATTTTTGGATTTGCGAAAGGAGAAATCCTGCGGGGTGTTTTCGGCATTTGCGTGCGGGTGCCCTACGTGGGATATTCTACAGCACACGATGTCACCTTCCGAAGCAACGACTCCATCCCTTGTAGACACGCGCCCTAAACCATCGGCCCCGGTGGTGATGTATCAGGCTTGGAAGGACCTCTTATTTCTTCATTGGGAGGTTCCTCCGGCAGACATCCAACGCAGCCTTCCTCCGGGCCTCGCGGTGGACACCTTTGGTGGTGCGGCATGGATCGGGCTGGTCCCGTTTTTGATGTGTGATGTCCGCCCGAGGTTCTGTCCGACCGTGCCGGGGCTCTCGTCATTTCTGGAGTTGAACGTGAGGACTTATGTCCGTGATTCCGCGGGCAATTCCGGCGTTTGGTTTTACTCGCTGGATTGCAATCAGCCGATCGCCGTTGCGATTGCTCGCGGACTTTTTCATCTTCCGTATTTTCGAGCCCGGATGCGGGCGCAGGCCGGGCCGGCGAGTGAGATGATTTATTACGACTGCCGACGGGATGGAGCGGCGAGTTCGTCGCACTATGAATACCGCGCAATGGGCCCTACCTCACGTGCGGTCGCAGGTTCGCTGGAGGAATTTTTGGTTGAGCGCTACCGACTTTTTTCCTTCCGAAACGGAACCCTATATTCGGGCGAAGTGTGGCACGAGCCGTATACGTTCGCAGGAGCTGAAGTTCCCCAGTGGTGCACCAAGCCCCTCCGACAGGCAGGGTTCGGACATATCACCATGCCGCCAGACCATGCGATTTTTTCGACGGGCGTGGATGTTTCGATTTTTCCGCTGCGTCGCGCGGGTGGCACGCTCTGATTTGTCCCTAGAGTCTTCCACTACGCAGCGCCGCCGTCAGCGTTTCCCAGGGCAGTGTTGCACATTTCACACGCTGGGGAAACCGGTGGATCGTGCCCATGACATCCAGCGCCGGGCGTCCTTCGATCGAGCAATCAGCCGCACCATCCGTGGCTAACTTCCGGAATGTTTGCGCGAGGCCCATGACGTCGGGCTCCGAAAGTTTCACCGCTTCACACGTCATGATCGATGCCGACGCCGTGCAGATCGCGCACGCACTCGCTTGAAAGTGAACCGACTCAACCATGCCATCAGTGACGATAACCTCGACCGTCACCTCGTCCCCGCAGAGCGCGTTGTTGCCCTCGGCGCGGTGCGTTGCGTGCTCCAGAGCCCCGTGATTTCGCGGGTGCCGTGAGTGCTGAAGCAATACTTCCTGATACAGCTCGTCGGATTTCACGATTGAAAAAATTGGATGGCATCCCGCACGGCCACGATGAATGCATCGACCTCGGAATGATCGTTGTAGAGATGAAAACTCGCCCGCGTCGAGGCCGGTGCTCCCAGCTTGCGCATCAATGGCTGGGCGCAGTGATGCCCGGCCCGCAACGCGATCCCGCGGTCATTGCAAAAGAAAACGACATCATGGGCGTGAAGCCCGTCGATCGTAAACGTCACCAGGTGCGCACGCTGCTCCCGAGGGCCAAAAACCCGGACTCCCGGCAGCTCGCGCAATGCCGCTGCCGCCCGCACCGCCAAGGACTCCGCGTGATCACGAATCGCATCCAGCCCCACTTCACTCACAAAGTCCAACGCCGCATGCAGCCCGGCCGCTTCAATGATCGCCGGCGTGCCAGCTTCAAACCGTGCCGGCGGCGGACGGAAATGCGCGGAGGAAAAATCCACACGATCCACCATTTCCCCGCCGAATTGCCACGGCGGCATGGATTCCAGTAACTCTGCGCGTCCGTAAAGCAGACCGATTCCGGTTGGCCCGCACATTTTGTGCGCCGAACACGCCAAAAAATCGCAGCCGATTTCCTGCACATCGACCGGGATGTGCGCCACACTTTGCGCGGCATCAATGAGCGTCGTCACGCCTGCCTCCCGTGCCATAGCGCAGAACGAAGCAACCGGATTTGTCACCGCCAGAGTGTTGGAGATATGCGGGAATCCAAACACTTTGGGCCGGTCGTGAATTAGCCTCGCCGCCTCGGAGAGATCCAATCCCGCTCCCTCAGCGAGCACCGGTACATACTTGACCACGGCACCCTTTCGTCTCGCGAGTTGCTGCCATGGAATCAGATTGCTGTGGTGCTCCATTTCCGTCAGCAGGATGGTATCGCCTCCACCCACGTGCATTTCGCCCCATGTGTTCACAACGAGATTGATCGCTTCGGTCGTGCCACGCGTGAAAATGATGTTATCCGGACCCGGCGCGTTGAGGAACTCGGCACTTCGCACGCGGGCGGATTCGTAAGCCGCAGTCGCGCGGTTGCTGAGCTCATGAATTCCGCGATGGACATTCGCGTATTCATGCCGGGCCAGAGCAGCCATTCGCTCGATCACCGCTCGGGGTTTTTGCGTGCTCGCCCCGTTGTCCAAATAGATCACTGGGCGCCCGGCCACCTCCACATCCAGATACGGGAATTCGCGCCGCCATCGGGTGACGTCAAACGGCAAAATATTGGAAGCGGCGAACGCCATCGAGCGAGAAGCTATCATGGTCGCTCTGGAATTTAAAACAACATCGCCGCATTCGCCGGGAGCCGCGAGAGAGGTTGACGCCGGTCAAAGCACTTGCTGCGACCCGCTGTCATCGTGCGCAGCTATGTCTCAGCGCCCCGAAAATCCGGATATTCAGAATTTGCGGCAAGAATACAAGAGCCGACCCTTCGACGAAACCACCGTGCCCGCGCACCCGGTGGTTCTTTTTGAAACATGGTTTGAGGAGGCGCGCTCCGCGCAGCTCGTGGAGCCGAATGCCATGTCGCTCGCAACGGCCACGCTGGGCGGAGCCATTTCGTGTCGGACGGTCTTGTTGAAAGCCTACGACAAAGACGGGTTTGTCTTTTTCACGAATTACGAAAGCGAAAAAGCCCAACAGATCGCAGCCAACCCCAATGTAGCCTGCTTGTTTCCATGGCTACCGCTCAGCCGCCAGGTCGAAGTAACAGGCATTGCCGAAAAGATTCCGACTGCCGAGTCGTTGGCGTATTTTCTCAAACGGCCATTGAAGAGCCAAATCGGCGCGTGGGTGTCGGCGCAAAGTTCGGTGATATCATCGCGGCAAATCCTCGAAGCGAAGTTCGCCGAGATGTGCAAAAAGTTTGCCGATGGCCGGGTGCCGCTTCCGGGTGCGTGGGGCGGATACCGCGTGGTTCCGCACACCATCGAGTTTTGGCAGGGCGGAAGCCATCGGCTCCACGATCGCATTCAATACACGCGCACCGCTACGGCCTGGGAGATCACGCGACTCTCGCCATAATTCCCCGCCGCCAAGCAATGACCGATCACTCAGACCGCGCAGCCGCCGTGCCATCCTCGATTTCTGCCCACGGAAATCGTGACCTCGCCGTTAATCGCAGGACCCGCTTTTGACGACTCAACAACCTCGGCGTTGGATCGGCGGGATTCCACTGCCTGGGGCTTGGCATGACCGCAGCGAGCATCGCCATTTGGTTTTTGGTGAGCGCCTCAGGTTCCCGCCCATAAAATACCTCTGCGGCCGCATGAACCCCATACACTCCCTCACCGAACTCGATCACATTCAGATACAGCTCCAGAATACGCCGTTTTGAGAGCATGAACTCCATGAGCAGCGTGTAGTAAGTTTCCAGCCCTTTGCGCAGCCACGAGCGCCCCTGCCACAGATACATGCACCGCGCCGCCTGCATCGTGATCGTCGAAGCGCCACGCGGTTTCCCGCCGTCGATTTCCGCTTCCATCAGTGCTTCGCGAATCTCGTCCAGATCAATCCCCGCATGGTCAAAAAACCGCTGGTCCTCACTCGCCCAGATGAGATGGATCTGCTCGCGCGGGATTTCATCCAGCGGGATCCATTGATACTGCAAGCCGCGTTCCTTGGCTTCCTTGTTGGAAGAAAACCATTGAAACCGCAACATCTCGGGCGTGGCCCGCGGGTTCACCCAGCGCGACACCCCCACTTGAACCACAGGGATCAACACGAGCGACCCCACGAGAACCAACACGCCGACCATCCATCGCCCACGCAGCCAATCAGCCCAACCCGCCCGCCGGGAATCGCGATCTATTTGAGCCTTCGTCCGACGCATCGACCGGGTTCAATGATACTCCACCGGACACGCCGGCACCGCCCGCAAGAACGCCTTGCCGTAACCTTTGCTCACGATTCGGCTGTCCAAAATCACGACCACCCCGCGATCCGAGCCAGACCGAATCAACCGCCCTACGCCCTGCCGGAATTTTAAGATCGCCTCCGGCAACGAATACTCGCTGAACGGCTGCCCACCCGCAGATTCGATCGCCTCAAGCTTGGCTTGGATCAATGGATGATCCGGCGTGGCAAATGGGAGTCGCGTAATGATCACGTTGCTCAGCGCGTCGCCCGGCACATCAACACCGCCCCAAAAGCTATCCGTCCCGAACAAAATCGCCCGGCCGCTGGCCTTGAACTCCCGCACCATGCGATCCCGCGACAACCCCTCGCCTTGCACGAATAATGGCCATCCACGGTCCTCAAATCCATCCCGCATCGCTGCCGCCACACGATTCATCAACACGTAACTCGTGAACAAAACAAATGCCCGGCCGCGGCTCCGGTCGGTGAAATACGCAATCCATTTCTGCAATTCTGCCTCGTAGTCGCTCTCGCGCGGATCCGGCATTTTGCGAACCACATGGATTTGCATCTGCTTCTGGTAATCAAACGGACTGCCGATCTGCACCGCCTTGACGTCGTCCGCACCAACCCGCTCACGGAAATACCGCAAATCCTGCTGCCCGACCGAAAGCGTCGCGCTCGTGGTAATCGTGCATCCACCCGGTCGAAACAAAAGCCTCCGCAAACAATCCGCCAGATCGATGGGGGCCGCGTGTAAATTATGCAATGACTCGCGCCGCCCGGCCTGCTCCACCCAATACACATGCCCGCCAGCACCTTGCTCGACGAATTCCATCACCGCCCGCCGCGTCTCGCGCAATCGACCGACCATGTCTGCGAGCTCAGCCTTGGTGATTTCATCTTCGCAATTTCGCGCAATGGTATTCACGCGCTCGATTATCTGTCCAAGCCCGTCGCAGAGCTTCTGCGCATCGACCAATCCGGGTTCCCGCACGCGAAACTCCCGACCTTTTCCGAACCGGCAGGCCCGCCCGACGTCCTCGAAGAATGCCTCAGATTCCGGCAGCAACTGCGTTACCGCCTGCATGGCATCGCCCTCCTTGAGCACCTGCAACAGTCCGCGCTTCGCTTTCGGATTGTAAAGCCGTTGCAACGTGGCCCGCAGTCCGTATTGGGAAACAGAAAACCCGATGTGCCGCGAAGCCACCGACTCAAGCGTGTGCGCTTCATCAAAAACCACAAAGTCATCCGCGAACAAATACCCCCCACGCTCGCGCACCTCCTCGTCCGGGTCGGTATCCAGCATCGTGAAAAACAACGTGTGATTCACCACAATCACATTCGCCGTTTGGAGCTGCCGCCGCATCTTCTGATAGAAACACCGCGCATTTGACCCGCAGCGCTTCGGGGTGCAGATGTTGCGCTCGCTGCACACCTCCGCCCACACCTCGTGGTCCGGCTGTTCGGGCAGGTCCGTGAGTGTTCCATCCTTCGTCTCATGACTCCATGTGTGCAGCCGCTCAAGCGCCGCTTGGCGCGTGGTGTCGAACAAATTGCCCTTTTGCCGCAGCGCACGATCCAATCGCGTGCCGCAGCAGTAATTCTGCCGCCCTTTCATGAGCGCCGCCTCGAACTCCACCGGCAAAATCTCGCGCACCGCCGGGATGTCTTTATGCATCAACTGCTCCTGCAGATTGATCGTGTGCGTCGAAATGATCGCCTTCCGCTTGTTGCGCACCGCCCACAAAATCGACGGAATCAAATACGCAAACGACTTGCCAACCCCCGTGCCTGCCTCGATCACGACGTGCCTATTCGCCGCCAAGCTCGCCGCCACCTCCATTGCCATTTCCTGCTGCTCCGGACGCCACTCAAATCCGGCCCGCTTCGACAACAAGCCGGACTTGGAAAAAATCTCGCCCACCTCTCGGGCAAACTCGTCCTGCGGGCGCACCCCCGCCCCATCGACCAATGAAATCATGCAGCACTCTCCACAATTCCCCACGGAGACACTAGCCGATTTTGTTGCGATACCAACGACCCGAGTGATACCTGCTCAGCATAAGCGAATCGCGGAAAATCGGAAGGGGTACCACCAAGATTGGGCGTTCCGTTCACCGACTGCCGGCGAGTTGGGCTAGGCGGGTTCTGGCGTCGGACTCGATGCGTGCGCACATGAGTTCGCATAGCGAAAAGATGCGGGGGTCAGCGATGGAGTAACGGGCGAAGTTGCCGCTTTGCTCCCGCGCAACAAATCGCGCTTGCAGCAACACCCCCAGATGCTTGGACACGTTGCCCTGTTTCATGCCCGTCGCGGCAATCAGGTCAGTCACCGTCATTGGCTCCTGCATCAGGGCTCGCAGCAATCGCAGCCGCGACGGCTCGGACAATGTCCCAAATAGCCGAGCAACCTCCTCGATTTGAACATCAGACATGGCTCCGTGATTATTCTCTTGCATATTCCTCAATAGTAGTATAGTAGTTGATTAACAATTAACCACCACTGAATTATTCCACAATGCAAAAAACATCGATCTCATCTATTCACGTCTCCGATGCGGAGAAAAACCTGCACGGGGCCCTTTTACTCGATGTGCGAACGCCCGCTGAGTATGAGGAGGCGCACATTGAGGGATCGGTGCTGCATCCGCTCACGGGGTTGGATGTGGACCGGGTCAAATCGCTGGCCGGCTCCAAAGGCGGATGTTTTGTGATTTGTCGTTCCGGGAATCGTGCGAAGCAAGCAGCTGAAATGCTGTCCTCTGCGGGGGTGGAGTCGATCCATATATTGGACGGCGGGATGCAAGCATGGGAGTCGGCCGGACTTCCGGTTACGCGCGGGTCCAAGACGATGTCGCTGGAGCGCCAGGTTCGGATCGCGGCGGGAGCGCTGGTATTCACGGGTGCTGCGCTTGGGTATTTTGTGAATCCTGCGTGGATCGGGCTCTCGGCATTTGTTGGAGCCGGGCTGGTTTTTGCCGGGATCACCGACACCTGCGGAATGGGAATGATCATCGCGCGGATGCCATGGAATAACCGCCGTCCGCGCGGCACGTGTTGCGCGAATTGATAGCACCGCCGACCGGGGTGATTCGCCCCGCCCCCAAAACTTAACCCGAAATCCTTATGCTTCTCCGACAAATCTTTGATCCCTATTTGGCCCAGTATGCCTACCTCATTGGCTGTCAGCGGTCCGGCGAGGCGCTCCTGATTGATCCCGAGCGCGATATCGCGCAGTATCAGGAGTTGGCGGCGTCGAACGGCCTGCGGATCACGGCGGTAGCCGAAACGCACATCCACGCCGACTTTGTGAGCGGCGCGCAGGAGTTTGCCCAAGACCCGAGCATACAGCTTTACCTCTCGGACGAAGGCGGCGAGGACTGGACATATCAGTGGCCGAAAGGCCACGCGAACCTGCATCTCCTCAAAGACGGTGATGTTTTCCATGTAGGAAAAATCCGGATTCAAGCGGTGCACACGCCCGGTCATACGCCGGAACACCTGAGTTTTCTCATCACCGACATCGGCGGTGGAGCGGACGAACCGGTGGCGCTGGCGACCGGTGATTTTCTTTTCGTCGGAGACGTGGGTCGCCCGGACCTATTGGAGTCTGCGGCGGGAATGCGTGGGGTGATGGAACCGTCTGCGCGCGAGCTGCAAAAGTCGCTTGCTACGCGGCTGGAGCCGTATGGCGACTACCTGCAAATCCTCGCTGCACATGGTGCAGGCAGCGCGTGTGGCAAATCTCTCGGAGCCATCCCGACGACCACATTGGGATATGAGCGCCGGTTCAATCATGCCTTGCGGCTGGCACTTTCAGACGGCGAGGCATTTGTGAAAGATATCCTTTCGGGTCAGCCGGAGCCACCGCCGTATTTCGCGACGATGAAGCGCGTGAACCGGGATGGAATTCGCGTCACCGGCGGTCCGGTGCAACCGCCGCACCTCACGGACCCGGCCAGCGTGAAAGAACTCGTCGCTTCGGGCGTCCGCATCCTCGATACGCGGGAGAGTCGGATCGCATTTTCCGGAGAGCACGTGCGCAATGCGATCCAGGCACCGCTGAATTCCCCATTTTTCTCCACCGCCGCAGGATCTTACATCGCAGCGGATGAGAGGATTTTGCTCGTCGTGGAATCGGCGGATGCGGTCGACCTCGCGGTTCGGCAACTGTATCGCATTGGGCTGGATCACGTGATTGGGTGGGTGTCGGTTGACGAAGCAAAAGCATTGGGGTTGCCCCATGCGCAGTTGGAACGCGTAGATTTTCCCGCATTTGATAGTGCGAAGGCTCGGGAAGCGGGAGAAATCATCGACGTCCGAACCAGCGCTGAGTTTAACCACGGACAGATCGAAGGCGCGCAATCATTCCCCTACACGCGGCTTCGCGAACAGATCGCCCAGCTTCCGAGGGATCGAAAACTTTTTGTCCATTGCGGGTCCGGCAAGCGCGCGTCGCTGGCCAGTTCGTATCTGCAATCGCAGGGATTCGACGTGGTGTATATCGATGGAATGTGCGCCGAGTGCGAGCGCATTGCCCAGCAAGCAGGCGTGGCGCACTAAGGAGCGCTGATGCCGGAAGCAATGGAATGGACCCTGTTGTTCGGAGCGATTGTCGGGCTCTCGCTTGGGCTGACGGGCGGCGGAGGCTCGATCTTTGCTGTCCCGCTGCTTGTTTATGGGTTGGACCTGGATTTCCGGCGAGCGGTGGCGCTGTCACTGGCGGTGGTGGGATTGACGGCGCTTTACGGTGCCGTCGTGCAAGCACGCCAGGGACGCGTTTTATGGGGTGCTGGCATCGTGCTTGGGATCGGGGGCATTTGCTCGGCGCCCATCGGCGCGTGGCTCGGTGACCGGATTCCAGAGTTCTATTCGCTCCTATTTTTTGCTGCACTGATGATTTTTATTGGATCGCGAATGCTGCTAAAAAAGCAAGCCGTTGGCGATGTGCCGCTGCACTGGATCAGCTGTGAACGCCAACCGGATGGAAATCCACGGTTCAGCTCCAAGTGCGCCGCCAAACTCGTGGGAGCGGGCGCGCTGACCGGAATTCTATCCGGCATCTTCGGAGTGGGTGGAGGATTTCTTGTGGTTCCAGCGTTGTTGCTTGTGACGTGCGTGAGCATCGATCGCGCGCTAGCCACCTCGCTCGTTGCGATATTCTTGATTTCCGCATCGGGGTTTCTGGCGAATATGGGCAGGCTGTCGCCGGCGGATGCGCCGCTGGGCATCGTCTTTCTAGTCGGGTCCGCGATCGGAATGACCGTTGGCATTCAGCTCAAGCAATTCATCCCGGCGCGGGGGCTCCAGGTTATCTTCGGGGTAGGCGTCATTGGGACGGCCGTTTTCATCATCGTTCAAACGCTTTAAGCCACAGCGTGTGACAAACTCCGCGCATTCGGAAATTTGAGTTTCCATCAGGACGGGACTCCGCTAGTCGTCACATGAGTAACCCCCAACCAAGCAAAAATATGGAAACAATCATCCAATCGCTCAGCCAGAAATTGAACATCCCGGAATCTGCCGTCCGCTCCGGACTGCAAGTTTTGCTTACGTTCATTCGCGATAAGTCAAAAGGCGCGCAACTCGAAACGCTGTTCGATCAGATCCCCGGGATGCAGGCGCTGTTGAATTCCAAGACCGAACTCCCGGAGGGTGGTTCGGGCACGCTGAGTGGGCTTTTGGGTTCTGCGGGGGCGTTGTTCGGGGGTCAAGCCGGGGATATTGCGAAGGTGACCGGGGATTTGCAAAACGCTGGCATCGACCTCACAAAAATCGCTCCGTTTGTAGGGACATTTATTGAGCAGGCGAAGACAACCCTCGGACCTGACGTGGTCAATCAAATATTCGAACAAATCCCAGCGCTCAAGGCACTGGATAAGTCAGAACAAAACTAGCCACTCGAAAATCCCGCCCTGCACGCGTCAATGGGCGGGAAAATCCGTGTATCCTGCGGCCGTGGGTGCGGACCAAGTGGTGACATCGGCGGGCGGATTGAGTTCCCAGTTGTTTGCGAAGCGCTCGACGAGGTCGGGATTGCTAATGAACGGGCGGCCAAACGCGATGAGATCCGCGTGGCCGCTGGCAATGGCATCCTCCGCCGAAGCCTGGGTGTAGCCGCAATTGCCCATGAGCGGGCCGCTGAAAATGGCACGAAAATCAGCAAGCGTCATCGGCGTGCCTCGGTCGTGGAACCCGAAGCCCAATCCGTCCATCACGTGCAGATAGGCCAGCCCGTAGCCGTCCAATTGCGCGGCCACATACGTGAACGTCTCACGGAAATCAGGTGACCCCATGTCGTTGAAAACCCCATTGGGGGAAATTCGCACGCCAACTTGCGCGACTGGCCAGACGGTGAGGACGGCATCCATCACCTCACGAAGAAAGCGAAACCGGTTCTCGACGGTCCCACCGTAGCAATCGGTGCGCTGATTCGTCTTCGAGTCGAGGAACTGATTGATGAGATAGCCATTGGCGGCATGGATTTCAACGCCGTCGAATCCCGCTGCTTTCGCCCGCTCTGCTGCGCGGCGGTAGTCCTCGACGACCGCTGCGACCTCAGACGTTTCGAGCGCGCGCGGCACTTCATAGGATTCCTTGCCCCCGGGCGTGTGGATCATGTCTCCTTCAATCTTAATGGCTGAAGCCGAGACGGGAAGCTGTCCGCCGTGAAAGCTGCTGTGCGAGGCACGGCCACAATGCCAGAACTGCGAAAACATCGGCGTGCCACGGGCATGGAGCGCATCCGTGATTTTTTTCCAGCCCGCAACTTGGGCGTCGTTGTAGATGCCGGGAGAATCAACCCAGCCGATCCCCTGCTCGGAGATCGTCGTGGCCTCTGCGATGATCAAGCCCGCCGAGGCGCGTTGAGTGTAGTATTCCACCATCAGGTCATTTGGCACCCGCTCCCGCCCTGCACGACCGCGAGTGAGCGGTGCCATCACAACCCGATTGCGAAGCGGAAGCCCTCGGAGGTCAAAAGGTGAGAGCAGGTTGGTGGACGGGACAGTTTGCGGAGTAGTCATCGTGGTGATGAGTTAGTCCATATCCGCGCTCACTGCGAATTTTTTCTTCAATCATTGGCGAATGCGTTTTCTTGGCAGGCGTTGGTGTGGCATGGTGTTCTGCGCTATGTTGAATATTCACCCGCACCCGATGCGACCATGACGAAGACGGTCACAAGTCCCGGCGAGCTTTTGGCTTTCCTGTTTGCTGCATGGCCCGAGGTCAAAAAGTCGAAAGTGCGCAACTGGCTGAAACATCAAGCCGTGCTCGTGAACGGCAACCCGATCACGCAGTTCAACCACGCACTCTCACCGGGGGATGTGATCACGATTCGGCCGGGAAATTTTCTCACCGCGAGGTCGTCGCTTCCGGGGGGGATGCGAATCTGGTTTGAGGATGAGCACCTGATTGTGATCGATAAGCCGTCCGGCCTGCTGAGCATTGCAACGCTGGCCGAGGAGCAGCGCACCGCGTATTTCATGCTCACCGCGTATCTCCGTGGAAATAATCTCAAGTCGCGGGAACGCGTGTGGATTGTTCACCGCTTGGACAAGGAAACCTCGGGCTTGATGGTGTTCGCCAAAACCCCGGAGGCTAAGGAAAAGCTTCAGAGCGGCTGGGACCAGGTAGAAAAGCATTACGAGGCCATCGTGGAGGGCAATCTCGCCGAGCCGAAAGGCGTTTTTGAATGCCATCTGGACGAGCGAAATCCGTTCAAGGTGCTGGTGACTAGCGCCTCAGAATTCACGCGTCACGCAGTCACTCGCTACCGCGTGCTGAAGCAAAATAGCCGCATTTCCGTCGTGCATCTTGAACTTGAAACGGGTCGCCGCCATCAGCTTCGCGCACAATTGGCGGCTGCGGGTTGCCCGATTATTGGTGACGAAAAATACGGCGCAAAAACGAACGCCGCCGGCCGATTGGGACTGCACTCGACGTTCCTTTCGTTTCCGCATCCGCAGACGGGCGCCGAGATGCAATTCTCCTCGCCGATGCCCAAGGATCTCGCTGCCCACGCGCCGCGCGACTTGAACGCAAAGAGGAAGACGTTTTCTGATTGAGGTGAGACACTTCCGCTCACGATCACTCGAGACAGGTCAAAAGCTAGCTTCTAGCGCCATCCCTCAAGACGGCCCGCGGCGCTGCCCAAAAAACTTGGTCCGGTCCTTGCTTAAGTGACTCCCACCATCGACTGCGTCTTTGCAGTTCGAGCTTCATGGGAAACACGTTGTAATGACATCTATTGAAAAACTCTCGCTAGACCTCCTATTGATACGTTCCGTATATCGGACAGGTGATTTCACCCCAACCGAGGTAGTCCAAGAAGTTTACCGGAGAATTCGCGCAAGTCCCGGGTCATCCATTTGGCTTTGGCTTCGCGAGGAGGCTGATTGCCTCGCATACGCAGAGAAAGTTGCAGAACGGCTGGATCTTCCGTTGGCCGGTGTCCCGTTTGCGGTGACTGACAATATCGATGCGATGGGAATTCCGACGACGGCGGGGTGCCCGGCTTTCGCTTACATTCCGAAGGATTCTGCCACCGTCCTTCAGTTGATCGAGGCGGCAGGCGGAATCCTCATCGGCAAAACGGTTGTCGATCAATTTGGAGCTAGCCTCGCTGGGGTCGACACGCCGAGCGGCACGTATCACAGTGTTTACGGGGACAATTGCATTGCCGGCGGGCCCGCCACGGGAGCCGCGCTTGCGGTGGCCTCGGGCTTTGTGAGTTTTGCCATCGGAACCGACACGACCGGTGCCGGCCAGTCTCCCGCCGCTTATAACCACCTCGTATCGATCAAACCCACGCAGGGAATTGTCAGCACGAAAGGGATTACTCCCGGATGCCGTTCTCTGGATTGCACGAGTATTTTTGCTTCGTGTGTTTCGGATGCGGCATCCGTGTTGGATGTCATTGTTGCCGAGGACCCCGAAGACCCATGGTCGCGAGCCGCACGGGCACACACCCGCTTCGCCTGCCCGTTTGTGTTTGGCGTGCCAAAAGTCGAGCAGCGGGAATTCAACGCGGATCTCGAATCCGAGATTTGTTACCTGCGGGCCATTGAGCACCTTGAGGCGTTGGGGGGACGGGCCGTCGAAATCGATTTTGAGCCGTTCCGCGAAGCCTCGTCGCTGGCCGAATCCGGCGCTTGGGCTGCCGAGCGGTTCCATGCGGTGGGAGGATTTGTCGAAGCCCATGCCGACGCCGTGGAGCCCGGCGTCGCCCGTTTGATCCTGAGCGGCAAATCCATCAACGCCATCGACGTTTTCCAAGCCACGTATCAGCGGGAAATCCTCAAAAAAAGACGGTCGGTGCGTGGGAGAAGATTGATATGCTGGTGATGCCTACCGCACCAACCAAATTTTCCCCTACGGATGCCCGACAGAGACCCGCCGCAGTGCTCGCCTCACTGAGTTCGTGCAGTGGATTTGTGAATCTCTTGGACTTGGCATCAATCAGCGTCCCAATGGGATTTCGGACCGATGGAATTCCGTTTGGCTTAAGCCTTATTGCGCCTGCGTTCAGTGATTGGGAGTTGTGCCGGATCGCCAAGATGGTCACCGGTGAAACATCATCGATTAAAACCCCGAAAAAACCCTCGCATGCCGATGCATCAGACATCTTCCTGGTCGTAACGGGCACCCACATGATGGGCGGCAGCATGAATCACGAGTTGCTTAGTCGTCGGGCGACATTCCGGGAATCTGTCGAAACGGCACCGGATTACGCCCTTTACGCACTCGAAGGTGAGCCGCCCCGCCCCGGCTTGGTCAACGTTGGCTCCATGATGGGTGTTTCGATTGAAGCAGAGGTCTGGGCGCTTGCTCCTGAGGCCTTTGCCAGCTTGATTTCAGGTATGGCAACACCGATGTGTGTGGGAAACGTGCGCCTCAAAGACGGCCAGATCATCAAGGGATTTCTTTGTGAGGAATATGCAACCCGCAAAGCGACGCCGATCTCAGCGTTCGGGGGATGGCGGGGATTTCTTGCTGCCGGGGGGTAGAAGCCGGGCGTGTGATTTCGGTGATTCCCGGATTGCGCGCTAATGGCGACCCCTGTATGCTTGCGGGCTTCTCAAAATGAAACCATCAGAGCTCATCTACCTCGACAACAACGCGACTACCAAAGTTGATCCCGCTGTCGTGGAGGCCATGTTGCCCTGGCTTTCGTCCAACTACGGCAACCCGTCGAGCGTGTATCGGATCGGGCGGGAGGCAAATACGGCCGTTGAGTTAGCTCGCACGCAAGTGGCAGAGCTCATTGGATGCGAACCGCAGGAAATCGTATTCACCAGTTGCGGATCCGAGTCGATTAATAGCGCCATCCTATCCGCGCTTGCCGTGGACCCGGATCAGACACACGTCATCACATCCGCTGTCGAGCACAGCGCCACGATGAAACTTGGAGAGCACTTAGCGCGGCGCGGGCATGAAGTCACATGGTTGCCGGTGGATCGCGACGGGCACATCGATGTCGCGGCCTTGGCGGACGCTATTCGTGACGACACGGCGCTGGTGAGTCTGCTTTGGGCAAACAACGAGACCGGTGTGATTTTTCCCATTGAGGAAATCGCTGCGGTTTGCGCTGAAAGAAAGGTGCACCTCCACATGGACGCGGTTCAGGCGGTCGGGAAAGTCCCGGTGGATCTGAAAAATGCCGGGATTCATTATCTTTCGCTCTCCGGACACAAACTGCATTGCCCGAAGGGAGTCGGCGCGCTTTATGTCAACCGGAAGGCCCGGTTTGCACCGTGGATTCGAGGCAGTCAGGAAAATGCCCGGCGCGGCGGCACCCAAAATGTGGCATCAGTCGTCGGCTTCGGTAAGGCCGCCGAGCTGGCGAAAAGCCATCTCGACGCAGAGCAAGTCCATGTGCGAGCGATGCGGGACCGATTTGAACAAGCCATGCTTGAGCGCGTGCCGGGCACCGCCGTCAATGGCGATCGCAAAAACCGGCTTCCGAATACGAGCAACTTGTCGTTTGACGGCATCGAGTCTGAAGCGGCCCTGATTCTTCTCGATGAGCGCGGGATCTGCTGTTCGGCGGGTTCTGCGTGTTCCAGTGGCTCGGTGAACCCATCACATGTGCTCAAAGCCATGGGCCGCACGAACGAACAAGCGCGCGGCAGCCTCCGGTTTTCGTTTGGACGATTTAATACCGAAGAAGAAGTGGATACCGCCATTCGCGAGGTGGAATCAGCAGTTACAAAACTTCGCTCGATGATGCCTGCGACCGGATCCCCCGTGCTGATGGCGAGCTGATGGCGAGCTGACGCCGGATCGATGCGTGATCGCACCGGGGGAGGCTAATCCGTCAACTTGCGATACGTGGCGAGCGCGAGCAGCGGGAAATGCAGCCGGTAAAAGTCGTAGCGGAGATAAAAGACACACGGAAACCCGGTGCCCGTAGTGTATTCCTCGGTCCATGATCCGTCTGCTTCTTGCGTTTTAAGGAGGTATTGCACCCCTTGGGCCACGGATTCTCGCGTAGGGTCGCCGCAGGCACAAAGCCCCATGAGTGCCCACGCCGTTTGGCTCGCCGTGCTCGGACCGCGTCCCTTGAGCGCCGGGAAATTATACGACTCGCAGGTTTCTCCCCAGCCACCATCTTCATTTTGGCAACTCTCCAGCCAGTCCCGGCCACGGCGGATCCACTCCTGATCCATGTTTTGTCCGATTGCAGCCAGCCCGCGTAATACCTGCCATGTGCCGTAGATGTAGTTCACACCCCAGCGCCCATACCACGATCCGTCGGCTTCCTGGGTGCGCTTGAGGTGGCCAATCGCACGCCGGATCACGATGGATTGCCGGTCGTATCCCACGTCGCCCAGCACTTCCAGAACACGGGCGGTGAGGTCGCTACAGGTGGGGTCGAGGATCGCATTGTGATCCGCAAATGGCACATGCTCCAGCCACGTGGAGGTGACATCTTTATCAAAGGCGGCCCATCCGCCATCGGCGCACTGGAAGGCAAGCAGCCAAGTCAGCGCGCGTTTGAGCTGGGCGTCCCGGACCTCCGGATCGGTCGCTGCCGTCCGCCGGAGCGCCATGATGACCATCATCGTGTCATCGGTATCCGGATAGTATTTGTTTTCGTGTTCGAATGCCCATCCGCTCGGCTCGATATCGGGGATGCGATCGGTCCAATCGCCCCGGAATCGGACTTCCTTTTTTTCGAGCCAGGTGCCGGCGTACCGCATCGCCGGGTGATCCGGCGGCAGGCCTGACTCGCCGAGTGCGATAGTGGTAATGGCTGTATCCCAGACGGGTGACAGGCATGGTTGAATCCGGAAGTCTTTCGGATCTTCGACGAAGAGCGTGGCGAAGTCGGACTCTGCTTTTTGGAGGAGCGGATGGTCATCGCCATACTCCATCGTGCGGAGGGCAATGATGGCATTGAGCATCGCCGGAAAAATCGTGGCCAGCCCGTCACTGCCGTTGCCCATGCGCTCGACCATCCAGTTTTCAGCCACCTTTATTGCACGTTTGCGCAGCGGGTGGACGGGCAGTTTGTCATAAAACTTCAGCAACCGGTCGCAGCGGAGGAAGAAATTTTTCCAAGCAAAAAACCGTGGGTCCCGCCGGAGCGAGAGGTCGGTGTTTTCCAGCCCGGCCGGATACAGCTCATGGAGTTGCTTATCCGCCGGAAGCGGGCGGGTCGGTTTGAAGTGGTTTAAGATCGTGAGCGGCGCGAGGATGGTCCGCGTCCACGACGACATTTCTGAGAGGTTAAAAAAGAACCATCTCGGCAAAAGAAAGATCTCCGGCGGGATGGTCGGGAGGTATTGCCACGGGAACTGTCCGAGTAGTGCCAGGTAAAGTTTCCCGTAGGTATTCATCTGCGGGATTCCACCGAGTCGCAAGACATTGGCGCGAGCTTCGCGCATCCACGGTTCGCGCGGGTTGTCTCCGGCGAGTTTCAGAGCAAAATACGCCTTCACCGACGCGTTGATCTCGCTGGGGCCACCGATAAAAATGTTCCATCCTCCGTCTGCGAGCTGGCGACGACGGATATGGTCCGCGCATTTGCGCTCCAGCTCGGGATCCACCTTATCCGCCCAGTGCATGTAGAGCACGGTGTCGCTGCACAGGGTGGAATCAACCGTCAGTTCGCCCTCCCAGTGGCCGTCTGACTGCTGAATTCCGAGGATGAATTCCTGAGCTTTGCGAATCCCGTCAGCCAATTCGCTCCCGGTTGCAACCACGGCGGAACCGCTTGGATCCGGGTTTGCGTGATCCGGAAACTGGATGACCCTGTCGGCGACAGACATTGCGTTACGCTTCGACGCTTTGGGCTTTGGTCGGATGGCCTGTTTTGTGGCCATTGCCGATACTGACGCCGTTAAATGCCTTCACGTTCGCACCCGCGTCGCGGGTTTTTGGTTTGGGTGAGAAGTTAAACTTCACGTTCGCCCAGGTGTCGCCCGGTTGTGCGTCGCGCCCGAGGGTGGCACTGGGTTCGTATCCGCAATGGACCATGCAGTTCTCGCAGCGCGGATCGCGGGCCTTGCCGCCGACCACACCGTATTTGTCCCACGGTGTCTTTTCCAAAAGGTCACGGTAGCTGGCATGGTGGGCATCGGTCATGAGGTAACATGGCCCTTTCCATCCGCGCACGTTCCGCGTCGGGATCGCCCATGCCGAACAGGTCAGGTCGCGCTTGCCCGCAAGGAAATCGAGGTAAATCGGGGTGCCGAACAACGTGTATTTGTCAGCCCACTCACGGATGTCGCGGAATTTTTCAATCGTTGCCGCCCGCGTGAGGAAGAAGTTTTCCGGCTCCAGATTCAACCGCTTGCGCATGTCTTCCTTGGCGGCGTCGTAGTCGTATCCGGGCGAAATCGTGTGTCCATCGACTCCCAGCCATGAGAGATATTCGAACATGTCCTCGATTTCGGCCATGTCGGTTTCTTTGTAGATCGTCGTATTGGTGGCTACCTGATAACCGAGGATTTTTGCCATACGCATCGCAGCGACGCATTCTTTGAACACGCCCTCGCGTTCAACGATCAAGTCGTGGGTGCGCTCCAATCCGTCGAGGTGAACATTCCAATACATCCAACGCGAGGGAGCAATGACGGGCTTCCCGGACGGGGTTGTTGTGGCCCGGATTTCGGCTGCCTGGGCGGCTGTGATCAATTCCTCGCTGAGCAAAATTTCGACTTTCCGCGATGCCGCCTCAGGTTCGCTTGCGGCAAAATCGGCGAGGTAATCCCGCATTTTTTTCCGCATAAACATCCCGTTCGTGCAGATGTAAACGATGCGTTTTTGTGCAAGCAAACCGTCGACCAACGCCTCGATTTCCGGGTAAATCAGGGGCTCACCACCACAGATCGAAATCATCGGCGCTTCGCACTCGACCGCCGCTCCAAGGCAGTCCTCGAGTGACATCACGTCCTTGAGCGAAGTCGAATACTCGCGAATGCGTCCGCATCCGGTGCAGGTCAAATTGCACGTGTGGAGCGGCTCGAGCTGCAGAACGGTCGCGAATTTCTCCACCCGTCGAAGCTTTTTGCCGATGATGTAGCCTGCAATCTTCGCAGTGAGAGCTAGTGGGAACCGCATGAGGGCCGCAGCGTAGCACCGGGCATGCCAGTGTCAATACCCGCGCTCGGGGCGGACCAGTCGCTTTGAGCGTATTGCGCCAATGAAAAATGACACCGGAGGGAGGGTAAAGTGATTGCGTCAAGATTCATGACACCCGGTGATTGGTAGATTTGTGAATGTTTTCGCGGCGGCAGGGGGAATACCGACCTGGCTGACGCAGTGGCGGCGAAGCGGAGCGGAGCCGGACCGGATTCAGCCACGCCTGCGGCCACAAGTCGTCAACGAGGCTTTTGAGTCTCATACCGGCAAAGCGTCCGGACAAACGAGCCGAATGAGTCGGTCATTCATTTAGACGCATTCGCCGATAACGCGCCCTCCAATTACTCGACTTTTTGAATCGAGCAGCGAGGTTTCATGAATGAACGCGAGAATCGCTTCTTTGAGAAAGTTATGCGCCCCGGCACCAGGTTGCTTTGAACTGCAATGTGTCAATATGAATGGCCGCCCCCTTAACCCAACCCCTTAACTTTTTGGGCCAAAGGCGATTCAGGACTCGTGCTGTAAACCTTAAGCGAGGATTCTCGCAAAAGGGTGAAATCTCAGGCGGTTTTCTGGATCCATCTTTTTCTTCACGCTCAGGACCTGTGCTGCCATGTTAACCGAACCAAAGATCTCGGATGGCACTACCGTGCGGGTGGGATCGTCGGGTTGCGAATGCGTCCCGCTGAAGTCCACATTCAGGCCTTCCACCTTTCGCGCATTATTCATTACGCCGTTGGTGGCATCAACAATCGCCTTTCGCTCCTCGGCTGATTTGGGTGCCGCATCGTAGAGGGTGATAAAGTCGGCAAAGAAGGCGTGCTCACAGTTCCCACTTGGAACCCGTGGTCCCTTCTGTGCAGCACCCCCCAACGTGCGAATCTCTAAAATCGAGAGCGGAGCTTCATCGAACGGGGCTTCGCCGACCATGGTTTCGCTCACAAAATCGAGCACCTCATCACTTGGAATACCCTGGGTACCAACACAGTGGTTGAGAGTCGCAAGCGGATTGCCACGCATCTGCGCTATCACCGGCCAGAGTGCAGCCGCTGCCTCGTACCATGATGCCCAGTGTGCCTGCGCCAGGCATGTAAGCTTCATGTTGCTGGCCAAATCCTCCAGCGGTTTAACAAATGCGTTGGGGTCCCCATCAAAGTTGTCGTAGAAGGTAGTCGTCGCAACGATTGCCTTGTTACCTGAAACGACGATCTCCAGCGAGACCGCTTCGTTCGGAATCACTTGCTCCCGCATGAACCCCATCGCTTCGCGTGCGTATTGCACCGCCTGATCACGTGTCTCGAATCCAAAGACGCGTTGCTCGGAGCCTTTGACCACATTTGCTGTTGCCAAGCGAAGCGTCACATCCGCGACGATTGCGAGCGCACTACCTGCGCCGAGCATAGTCGTAAAGAGTTCGTCCTCTGGAGTGAGCACGCAAATCTCGCCGGCAGCAGTCACGACCGTCATCTTGGCAACCCGCTGCCCGAGCAAACCCAGACGGCGAGAAAAGTAACTGCTCAGTCCGCCGTTGGTGATATATCCCACGACGCCAACCCCGGGGCCGGTGCCAACCGGAAGTGCGCCACCCTGCAACTTAACCGCCTCGACGAGCTCGCGAAAGACGACGCCCGATCCTACCTTCACCAGCGTTTCTTCGTCCGATGATGTGAACTCAATCGCCTTAAGTTGGTTCAGGTCTAGAATCACCGCCTCTTGGCTGGCTACCATGGCCGCATTCGAGGACTCGTGGCCGCCGCACACGCAGGCGATCGGTGTCGACGCGGGGAATGACCGCACGATTTCTGCGATCTCATCGGCGGAGCTCGGACGGTAAATGCGCTTGGCCAGACTGGTCACCCCGCCGTCAGCGCCATTCTTGGGAATCAGAACTCTATTCGCGCTGACACTCCACACGCGTTGTGCAAACCATTCATCGTTGGAAATGCTGAGGGCCTCCGGCATTGTGCTTAACTCATCCAACTGCCCCGCCCCAACTGAGCCGCCGACAACGAGGCCGACACCGCTAGCGGCGACAATCTTCAGAGCCGAACGTCGCGTCATTTCCGGCATTGTAGTCTTTCTAGATTAGCACTCAAATTTCGGTGAGATTTCTGAATCACAAGCAGCTCCGTGAGGGAGGGTAGAAATGCAGCAAACATAAATTTAATCTGGTCCGCAGTCAGGCAATCAGCTCCTAGCCCGCTGGACCCTAGCCCTCAAATTGAAGCTGGGAGTGATTCGTCACTGGAGGGATAAATTGCCATATCGAACATCGTACGTCAAGCGCCGGCCAGTAGAGCGAGTCTGGCCGGATTTTGGATATTGCTCGAAAGAATTCGGAAGACAACATACTCACTCCTAGCCAATTCTCGGACGCGAGCCCCCCATTATTTGGTATCTGGCCGCTACACGGTAGAAGAGGCGTTTGTGAAGTGAAGTGCCCAAAGGGCCCCCGATTCCGTTTGGCCGAAATGAAAATCGGTTAGCTTCAAGATCCGGGGAAGGAGAACCTCCGTGTGAGCCCCTATATGATCACGGCTCGGACAGCCGACCGCAGGGAGACAGGCTTGCCGAAGGCAAGAGCGAAGCGCTCAAAGCCTCGCCCTCCCTCGCGTTATCGATGAGTCCTCGATCCGTTCCCTCCGATTTGTTTCCGTAAAACGCTTTGAGCGTACACCAGATCGGAACGGACTTTCGAATCAGGTTGCTGCCTCGCTTGCGACAGTGCGCAGGAAATTTCTGCGGGCTTTACAAATTCTGCGCAGATGTCAGGTTACCCGACTACTTTATGAACATTTTGCTTTATATCCTGCTGACAATTCATGTCGCGGTTTCTGTTTTGATTGTGCTTGCCGTGCTGATGCAGCGTCCGCGCAGCGAGGGACTCGGTGCCGCATTTGGAGGTGGAATGACCGATAACCTATTCGGCGCGCAGACCACGCACGTCCTCGCCAAATTCACCACGGTCATGGGGATCACCTTTTTTGTCCTGACACTCGGATTGGCGATGATTTATTCCCGCAGCGGCACGGCGCAAACGCAGATTCAGCGTGAGCTTTTGCAGATCACGCCTCCCGCGGCGGTGGCCCCTGACGCCACGGCCCCGGGCGCAGGATCCGTTGTCGTGGATGAGGTCATGCCCGAGTCCGAGGCTCCAGTTTCCAACTCGACGGAAGCCCAAGCAACACCGGCCGCACCAGAAGTTGTCGTGCCGGACGCAGCGGAAATACCACCCGCACCAGCGCCAGAGCCCGCTCCAGCACCGTAATCCCGGGATTGCTGTCGTGAGGTCCGTCACCACCGTTGCAGCTGTTCAATCGCTGCTCGGACGTGCCGGTGGGAGGTTTGCGCTCGTGCCAACCATGGGAGCTCTTCACCATGGACACGCAGAGCTGATCCGGCTCGCGCGAAAAGCTGTCGGCCGAACCGGCACGGTGGTCGTATCGATCTTCGTGAACCCGCTCCAGTTTTCGGCCAACGAGGATTTGGCGTCGTATCCACGCCCGATCGGCGCGGACCGTAAACTCTGCCAATCGCTGGGTGTGGATATTTTGTTTTTGCCGGCGGTGGATTCGATTCTTTCGCCGACGTCATCGGTGTTCGTGGACGAGGATGGTGCGCTTTCCAGCGTATTGTGCGGAAAGAGCCGACCGGGTCACTTCCGGGGGGTGTGCACGATTGTCGCGAAGCTATTTAACATCATCCAACCCGACGTCGCTGTCTTTGGCGAAAAAGATTGGCAACAGCTGGCAATCATCCGCCGAATGACCCGCGATCTGGATTTTCCGCTCGAAGTGGTCAGCTGCCCGGTGGTTCGTGAACCGGATGGCTTGGCCGTGAGTTCGAGAAACCAATATCTATCGGCCGAAGAACGCGGGCTCGCGCCGCAATTTCATGCCGCACTGAGGCAGGCTGCCACTCGCCTCACGCCTGCGAGTATTCGCAAGGAAGCAATCAGACAAATTGAAAAAATCCCCGGGTGTCGGGTTGACTATGTGGAGTTGGTGAATCCGGACTCCCTGCAACCTGCTACCAATTTGAAACAGGACGCACTTTTGGCTGCCGCCATTTTTCTTGGTCGCACACGGCTGATCGATAACCTTCGGATTCCAGCGATTGCGCGATGAGGGAGTTTGACTATGTGATCATCGGGAGCGGGATTGCAGGGTTGTCATTTGCGCTCAAGGCGGCCACCCGGGGTTCGGTTGCCATCGTCACGAAACGCGGGCTTTCCGATTCCAATACCGCGTGGGCACAAGGCGGGGTCGCGTGCGTGATCAGCGATGAGGATTCGTTTGATCTTCACATCAAAGACACGCTGACCGCAGGAGCCGGGCTATGCAATCCGGAGGCCGTGCAGGCAGTCGTCACGGAGGGCCCGACGCGGGTGCGTGAGTTGATCGAGCTCGGGATGCATTTTGATGAACGGGAGGCCGCGGACGGCGGCGTCGAGTTGGACCTTGGCCGCGAGGGCGGACATTCCAAACGGCGGGTTCTGCACTTTCAAGATGCCACGGGCAGCGAAATCGAGCGCACACTCGTCGCGAAAGTGCGCGGGCATGCCGACATCACGATTTTGGAAAATCACATGGCCGTGGATTTCATCACGACCGGCAAACTCGGATACGCCATGCAGAATGCGTGCGTTGGCGTGTATGTGCTCGATGAATCGACCGGACTTGTCGAGACGTTGCGGTCGGATACGATCATTTTGGCCTCGGGCGGATGTGGAAAAGTATACCTTTACACAACCAACCCGGACGTCGCTACCGGCGATGGGGTCGCGATGGCGTGGCGAGCGGGTGCAGCCGTGTCCAACATGGAGTTCATCCAATTCCATCCGACTTGCCTGTTTCATCCCAAGGCTAAATCGTTTTTGGTTTCCGAGGCGGTTCGTGGGGAGGGCGGATACCTCATTGATAAGCGGGGACGCCGCTTCATGGATAAATACCATCCGCAAAAAGAACTCGCCCCGCGCGACATAGTGGCGCGGGCGATCGATGCCGAAATGAAGCGCACCGGAAGCCAGTGCGTCTATATCGACATCACTCACAAGTCGCCGGATTTTATTCGCACGCGCTTCCCGACGATTTATGAAAAGTGCTACGAGCTCGGAATCGACATTGCCAAGGAGCCGATTCCCGTAGTTCCTGCCGCCCACTACCAATGCGGCGGAGTGAAGACAAATTTGCAGGCGGAGACGAGTTTGCGTGGATTGTATGCGATCGGCGAAGCCGCCTGCACCGGACTCCACGGCGCGAACCGCCTGGCCAGTAACTCGCTGCTTGAGGCGTTGGTGATGGCGCATCGCGCGTTCGAAAAGTCCGCCCGAAATCATCAAGCTCGCAATACGTTTGATCTGCCCGAGTGGCGCCCGGGCCAGGTGCAGGACGTCGATGAATTGGTCGTCATTTACCACAACTGGGATGAAATTCGCCGCCTCATGTGGGATTACGTTGGCATCGTGCGCACCGACAAACGCCTGCAGCGCGCGGCCACACGGTTGCGTAACCTGCACGCCGAGGTGCAGGAGTTTTACTGGAACTTCAAAGTGACTACCGAGCTCCTGGAACTCCGCAATCTGGTGACCGTGGCATCGCTTATCGTGGACTGCGCGATCAATCGCAAAGAGAGTCGGGGCCTGCACTTCACGCTCGATTACCCCGGCGTGGATGATGCAAAATTCCTCCACGATACGACGATGCGCCGGACCTGACCCGAAGCGCTCAATCCTTGACGCACGCGAAACCAGCGACAAACTCCCTCCCTGTGGCCTACACGACTCAACAAAAGCGCGTCCTCGCGGACATCCTGAAAGCTGCCAGTCGCCCGCTCACCCCGCAGGAAATCTGCAATTTAGCGAAAAAGGAAATCCCCTCGCTCGGGATCGCCACCGTTTACCGCGCAATCAAACAATTCGTCGAAGAGGGCAGCGTGCGACTCGTCGATATCCCCGGCATCGCACCCCACTACGAAAGCTCCGCCGGGCACCATCACCACTTTTTTCTCTGCAATCGATGCCACCGGGTTTTTAATTTGGCGGGTTGTTTGCACGATGTGAACTCTCTGGCACCACGTGGGTTTCTGGTCGAAAACCATGAAATCGTCCTCTACGGACAATGCGAGTCGTGCCTCGCGGCCTGAGCAAATCTGGCATTCGACCACCACCCAGACCACCAAAACGAATCTCCGATCACAAAAATGAAGGTTTTTTGAAATAAGAATTGATAATGCACACTCATTATCATTTATTCGCGATCCACCGCAATTTTATGATCAAATCTTTGTCCTGTCTTTTTGTTGGAATTCTCGTACCGGCAACGCTGTGCGCGCACGGCCCGGGTCACATTCATCGTCAAAACGACGTGGTTTCGGAGGAGGTGGATCTGCACGCGGGGCATGACCACGCGGGCCACGACCATTCGAAGTCCGGCAAGTCGTTTCATGAGCCGGTGTTGGAGAAGGACAACCGCTGGTGGGGTGCGAGTTTGACCACCGGATGGGAGAGCCGGCATGTGCACTATGGGGTGGATGAAACCGGGACCTATGGCGCCTACACGACGGAGCTTTCGGTGACGATGGGGAACTTCATTTTCGGCGCATGGTCAGGGTTTGGTGTCGGAAACGACTACCAAGAGTGGGATTTCACTGCGGCCTACAACATTGAGCTGGGGCCGGTGTTTATTGTTCCTGGCTACAACTTTCGATACACCCCGGGCGAAGCGGGGCACGAGGAAGAAGGACACGAAGAAGAGCATGACGAACACTCCGAGGAAGGACATGATGACCATGCGGAGCACGAAGCGCATGACGACCACGCGTCTCACGAGCATGGCGTTTATGGTAACGAGATTTTTCTGGTGCTTGGAACGACCGCGATCCCGTATGTCACACCGAGCGCGGCGGTGATTACGAATCTGAACAATACGCCGGGGACCGTTATGGAGTTTCGTCTCGATGGCGAGGTGCCGATTGTCGAGTGCGTGAGCTTACAGCCGTATGCGCTGATGGCTTTGAATTTTGGCTACAACACGAAAGAGTATTACGGATGGAACAACTTCCAATTCGGGATTCAGGCGAATTGGCAGATCAACCGCGTCGTTTCTGCATTTGCGGGAGTAAACTACAGCGTGGCGATGACGGCGATGCGTGAGATTGACCAAGGTAACGTGGTTTGGGCGAACGTCGGGGTGACCTTTGCCTATTGATTCCGCCGACGATGCGCAGGGCGCACGCGCGGAGTCACCGGCCGGTCATGTGTTCCACGACTGGCGTCCCGGGCGGCACTGGTCCGACCAGGCTTAGTGTCACCCGTTCCGGCCGCAGACTGCTCTGCGCGACACGCTGGATTTCCTCCGGCGTCACCTGCATGAGTCTCTCGTGCACGATTTCCGGATCGACCACGTCGCAGTAAAAAAGCACAGAATATCCAAGGCGGGAGCTTTGCGCAGTGGACCGCTCGAGCGACATGCGCGCGGAGCCGACGGTGTAGTCTTTGGCGCGTTTGAGTTCTGAGATTTTGACTGGCTCGTTGCGAAGTCGTGCGAACTCACGCCCGATGAGCTGCATGGCGAGCGGGAGGTTTTTTGCATCCAGACCGATGTAAAAATTCAGCACCCCGGTGTCGGAGTAGTGGCTCACACTCGAACTCACCGAGTAACACAGGCCGCGCTTTTCCCGTAGTTCCTGAAACAAGCGCGAACTCATATTCCCGGCCAGCAGGACATTTAGCAGCGTGATGGCATATCGATCATCGTCATATAGATCACAAGCCGGCACGCCGAAGGCCACATGGGTTTGCTGCGTGTCCCGCGAATCAATCCGCACGCGCGATTGGTCCGGTAACACCGGCACGCTGCGATCTGATGTTTTACGGCCCTTGGGAAGGGAGCCCAGCAGCGAGTCTACCCTCGCAACCACATCGTCATGGTGAATGAGTCCTGCCGCAGAGACGACGGTGTTACCGGCATGATAGTGGTGTTCCTTAAACTTCAAAAAGTCGTCGCGGTGGATCTGACCAATTGATTCCAATGTGCCGGTGAGCGGGCGACCGAGTCCATGGTTCGGCCAGAGGTCCTCCCAAAGCATCTCCTGCACAAGCTCGGACGGCTCGTCTTGATACATGAGGATTTCCTCCGCGATGACGCTGCGTTCTTTCTTAACATCGAGCGCAGAAAATCGTGGTTCGCTATACATGTCGCACAACACGGCGGTGAGCTTCCGGAATTGATTCGCAGGAGCAGCGCCATAATAAACCGTATGGTCGTGCGTGGTCGTGGCATTCAGGTATCCACCGACGCTTTCGACTTCCTGGCCGATTTGGCGGGCAGTTCTCCGGCGGGTGCCCTTGAACAGCATGTGCTCCATGAAGTGGGATATCCCACTGACTTGCTTGGGTTCATGGCGGCCGCCGACGCCTGCCCATAGACCGAACGTTACCGACTGCATGTGTGGCATCTCGCAGGTTACCACGCGAATCCCGTTTGAAAGTGTTGAGAGATTTGTTTTCACGTCATGCTTTCTGCCGCCCGTGACCGCAGGAGAAATTCTGCGACTCCAACGTCTTTTGGCAGCGTGACTTTAAAATTCCAATCCGGGTTTTCGACGAGGTGAACCCGATGCCCGGCGCGGATCATGGCGGATGTTTCGTCGGTGAGAGTGACACCGGATTCCTGCGCATCGCGGATGGCCGCAAGCAGCGCGGCCCGTTGGAAAACCTGAGGCGTCTGCATGCGCCACAAGCTGGAGCGATCGACGACGCCGGCACAAAATCCATTTTCATCGCCGCGCTGCAGCGTGTCGCTCACGCTTTCGGCAGCGGTGCTCCCACCAAATTCAAACGCAGCCGCAAAACACCGGGAGATAAAGTCTGGAGTGATCAACGGCCGCGCGGCGTCGTGGATCGCGACCCAATCACAGGATGCTGAAGTTGCGTTTATACCAGCCAATACGGACTCCTGCCGGGTCTCGCCCCCCCGAACCACCCGCAGGGGTTTGGAGAATACTTGGAGCACCTCGAACACCGAGGCCTCCCGTTCCGCCGCAGTGACAACGACAATTTCGCTGATTTCCTCGCAGAGATCAAAAGCCCTGACTGCATGACAGACCAGCGGTTCTCCCGCCACGGGTGTCATCGTTTTTTCAAATCCCATTCTCCGCCCTGCTCCCGCGGCCACAATGACAGCCGCGCCACAAGCGACTAGCGACGGCGCACTCGCGGGGACGCATTCTTCAGGATCTGCCATCAGACGAGTTGTCGCTGGACTTCGGCGCTCAGGGACTTGCCATCGACTCGTCCGGCACATTGAGCGCTCGCGATTTTCATGACAGCGCCCATTTGCTGACGGGTAGTGGCTCCTGCTTCTGCGATGGCCGCGCGAACAATTTCGCTGATCGCTTCAGGACTCAGGGGTTGCGGAAGATAGCTGTTCAAAATTTCGATTTCAGCAGCTTCCCGCTCTGCCAACTCTGGTCTTCCGCCCTTGGTGAAACTCTCGATGGAATCCTGACGTTTTTTTATCTCCTTACGGATAACCTGGATCACCGCATCGTCACTCAGCCCGGCATCCAATCCGGCTCCTTCAATGGCTGCGTATTTGATCGCGGACTTGAGCATGCGGAGCAGTCCTAGCCGGTCGGTCGCCTTGGCGCGCATGGCATCCTTGATGTGATTGTCGATTTGTTCCTGTATTGTCATGGGATTTGAGAGAGTTAGTTTGGCCGCAATAATCAGCGCTTCGTGAGCCGATAAAACAAGACGGATCCAAGCGTGATGAAGATGATATTCGGCATCCAGATCAGCAGGACCGGGAGAGCGCGGGCATTGTCACGAAATGTGTCCGCGAGAATGATGAAAAAGAAATAGGTGAATGCGATGACGAGGCTGATCGCAAATCCCACGGACGTTTCTTTGCGGTGTGCTGTGATGCCGAGCGGAATGGCGACCAAGGCAAACGCGATGCAGGCCAGAGACGTGGAAATGCGCTTGCTCAATTCGACCTGAGCCGACAACTCACGGTCGCCCGGATTGTTTCGCAAGAAGTCAATCAACTCGCCAAACGTATAGGAGCTCAAGCGCCGGCCGCGTGCATTTTGCTCATACAACGCCTCCAACGAAATCGGAAAAATTCCCTCTTCCATGAGGATCCCGTGCTGGATTTTCTTCAAATCTCTGGGGTCTGCTCCATCGCGTTGCTCAAACCGGGCGTTGAACAATTTCAGCAAAAGCCTCGCGTTCGCAGGGTCCGGGATCAAGCGCCCTTCCTTGGCATAAACCACTTTCGCCGGCGTAAAGTCCTCGTTCATCTCGAAAACGATAAGATCTTTGAGGGTATCACCGTCCTTCCCGCCAACATACACCCGACGGTCGGGAAACTGATCGACGACAGAATCCGCTGAAAACAACGAGATCGGGTTGCTTGTCGCAATATCGAAGATCGCCTGCGTCATGCGTTGTTCAGCCCGCGGCGCAACCTCCGTGTTGATCCAAATACAAATCGACGTCAGCACGCCAGCCAGCACAAACACAGGCACACAAAGCCGCTGCACACTCACGCCGCTCGACCTCAACGCAATCAGTTCATTATCAGCCGAGATCCGGCCAAAAACCAAAAGCAGTGCCGTCAAAAATCCCCAAGGAATCGTGAACGTGAGCGAAAACGGTAGCACAAACGCCATGAACGCAAACACCGTGTCCAACGGAACATCATGGTTGATGAGCAAATCGAGGAGCTCTTTAAAAATGTTTCCCAGCACCAGAACAAGGCTGAGAACTGTGATGCCGATAAGCATCGTGACGAACACGGTCTTACCAACGTAACGATCAAGGATTTTCATGTATGGCGAATCCCTATCGCTAACTGCATTTCCGCCCTGAGTCAAAATTCTCTTCACCTCCGCAGCGAATCAGACGATTCTTCAAGACCCGCCACCAAGCGGATCAACACACCCAATTTCTAAGATTTTAAAACAATGACACTTACCGACGAACAAAAGGCTGCCGTGATTGATTGGATCACCGGGGGACTCGGTCTCTCCGAAGTGCAAAAAAAACTCCGGGACGATTTCAATGTGAGCCTGACCTACATGGAGACCCGATTTCTCGTCGATGATCTCAAGCTCACGCTTTACGATGAGCCCGAAGACGAGCCTGCCGCCGAACCGCCTTCGTCGGACTTAGACCCCGTTGCGCCCGCAGAGGATATCGACCCCCTTGCTGCAGCTCCGGGTGGCGTGACGGTCACCATCGACCAAATCGCCCGGCCAAACGCGATGATCAGCGGAAAAGTCACATTTTCCGATGGCGAGCGGGCCGACTGGTCGCTCGACCAAATGGGCCGCCTAGGTCTTCAGCCCGACACCACCGGGTATCGGCCAGTCGAGGCAGACGTCATGAAGTTTCAGGTCGAATTGCAGCGCCTTGCGCGCTCTCAGGGATTTTGATGGAGCGGGAGGCTGCATCCCCCCCGCCGTCGCTTCAGATCTGGGTCAATGGCGAAGAGGTAAAACTTTGCTCGTCCCGAACCATCACTGACCTCGTGGCAGAACTCCAACTCGTGCCCTCAACCGTCCTTGTCGAAGTCAATGGCAGCGCCCCTGTGCGCAGTGAGTGGCCCGCAATCACGCTGGCAGCCGGAGACCGCATCGAGATCCTTCGGGTCGCTGCGGGTGGGTGAAATGGGTTTCACCGGCACTTGCGAAATCGAAACTTTCCCGCGAGGCTAATGGCATGCTTGAGGATCGAATGGCAAAGCTTGGCATTCGCGCGGAGGATCTCGTCGAGACCTTCGCCCGCTCGTCCGGTCCGGGCGGCCAGCACGTCAACAAAGTAAGCACCGCTTGCACGATCCGGCACGTTCCCACCGGAACCTTGGTGACCGCCTCTGACAGCCGCTCGCAATTCAAAAATCGAAAGCTCGCGCTCGAGCGCCTGCTGGATGGTTTCGAAAAACAACGCGAAGAGAAACGCCAGGAGCAACTCGCAGCAGCATCAAAATCCCGGCGGCAAAAGGCCAAGCGCTCGCGAGGCACGAAAAAAATGCTAGTCGAAGGCAAGCGCCGCCGCAGCGAAACAAAAAAGATGCGCGGCCGCATCGAGCCGTAACGGTCCCCGGGAGGGTGAGGCTCCGCCCGAACCCTGAAATAGTGGGCTCACACAGCCGACCGTAGGGAGACAGGCTTGCCGGAGGCAAGAGCGAAGCGCTCAAAGGTTCGCCCTCCCAACCAAAGATTCCCTCCCAGATGCAGGATGCAAATCCGCGATCAAAACCAGACTCTACGCCCCGATTTCCGAAGTCAGCGCGTCTGCGATGCGGTCGGCATGTTTGCTGATCAGGGCGTTGTCCCGTCCCTCGATAAGCAGCCGGATTTTCGGCTCGGTTCCGGAGTATCGCAGGAGCACACGTCCCTGGCCGTTCAACGCGGACTCCGCCTCTTGGAGCAGCGCGGTCACGTGGTGGAGCTGCTCAATTGGCGGCTTCGACTTCACCTTCAAATTGCGCTGAGCCTGCGGGTATTTGTTGAGACACGCCTTGATTTCGCTGAGCGGTTTTCCCGTGGTGGCTAAGATTCTCAGGATCTGCAACGCACTCACGATGCCGTCGCCCGTGGTGGAAAACTCGCGGAAAATCATGTGTCCACTTTGTTCGCCGCCGATGGAATACCCGTGACGCATCATTTCTTCGATGACATAGCGGTCTCCAACCTTGGTGCGGACGACGCGACCGCCTTTCGCGGCGAGGGCTTCGTCCAATCCGAAGTTGCTCATGACTGTGGCGACGAGCGTGTTGTGCGCGAGTGCATCCCGCTCGAGCGCATCGATAGCCGAGATGGCAAGGATTTCATCACCGTCCACGATGCAGCCGTTTTCATCGCAAAGTAAGGCCCGGTCTGCGTCGCCGTCGTGGGTGATCCCGATGTGAGCGCCGGATTCGCGGACGCAACGCGCGATCTCATCGGTATAGGTGCTCCCGCAGTTGGCGTTGATATTTGTTCCGTTCGGTTCGTTATGCACAACAACGACATCGGCTCCGAGTTCTCGTAAAATCGCGGGCGTGGATTTGTAAGCGGCACCATTTCCGCAATCCACGGCGATGCGCAGTCCTTCGAGCGTGAGGCCGCGCGGGAAACTTTGTTTGGCGTGCTCCACATAGCGTCCGAGGGCATCGTCGATGCGCTTGGCACGGCCGATTTTTCCCGCTGTGGGGCGGATCGATTCGATCTCTCCGCTGAAGACTAGGTTTTCGATTTGAGCCTCGATGGTATCGTCAAGTTTGTACCCGTCGTGACGGAAAAACTTGATTCCGTTGTCCTCGTAGGGGTTGTGCGAGGCGCTGAGCACGATGCCGGCATCCGCCCGGAGCGACCGCGTGATGTAGGCAACACCGGGCGTCGGAAGTGGACCGATCACGAGGACGTCCACTCCGAGCGAGGTGATGCCCGCGACCATTGCATTCTCCAACATGTAACCGGAAAGCCGCGTGTCTTTGCCCAGCACGATTTTGGGTCGTGAGCCGGGAGTCCGGCGGCTAGATGTCCCGGAGCCAAATACATGGGCTGCCGCCCGCCCGAGCTTTAACGCGGTCTCAGCGGTCACCGGCTCGACATTTGCCACTCCCCGCACGCCATCCGTGCCGAATAATTTTTGTCCGTTTGTGCTCATCGTTTGGATTCTACTGATGCGGCCGAGTCCGGCCATTCGATAGTGGACGGCGATTGGTTTACGTTTTGCCGAATGATATACCAGAGGACGGACGCCAAGAGGAGGCAAACCAATTTCACGTGCCAGTTTTCAATCAACATCTTTGCGTTCGCTCTCATAGGCATCTTTTAAAAACAGGGTGTTAAGGAGGCTCTTGAAATTTTCGACGTTAAGATTTCTTTCGAGAATCCCGTTGTGGCAAATCGAGACGTTTCCGGTTTCTTCGGAAACAATGATTGCAATGGCATCCGACTCCTCGGTGAGCCCCAGAGCCGCACGATGTCTTAGCCCAAGGTTTCGATCCAGATCCTCACGTTGAGTCAGCGGAAAAATACACCCGGCCGCGATGATGCGCTCGTTCGAAACAATCAATCCTCCGTCATGCAACACAGTTTTCGGTTGAAAAATCGTGAGCACCAGTTCTTTCGAAAAGGCACAATCCAGCGACACCCCGGTTTCGGAAAACGGCTTTAGAACAATCTGCCGTTCAATGGCAATCAATGCGCCAAACCCCTTCCCCGCCAACTCAAAGACGGTGTCCGTGATTTCCTCGATGGACTCGGCCTGCTCAACAGCAGAGGAAAAAAAGCGATGGCTGCCCAACACCGTGAGCGCACGTCGCAACTCCGGCTGAAAGATCACCAGGAGCGCCAACGCCAAGAAAACCGAAAAGCTCCGCAGCAACCAACCGATCACCACCAAATTGAGCAACTGCGAGATCAACGTGAGCGTGATAAAAACTAGCGCGAGCCCCATCAGAATGCGCGCCCCGCGAGTTCCCTTGAGATAGGTGTAGGCAAAATACAACACCACACCAAGAATCCCGATCTCCACGGCAGACGTCCAGTTGCTCTGAATGAATTTCAAGACGGTGTCGATCATTGCTCAGCCACTCCGTCGATAATGGCCTCGGTCATGCGAACCGCTTCGACATGCGGCCGCACATCGTGAACCCTGAAAACACGCGCCCCGAGCTCACGCCCCATGCACGTGGTGGCGACACCCGCCCAGAGCCGGTCAGCGACCTGCGGAGCATCGGCCGCCCACGAAAGGAAGGACTTACGGGAGATCCCAAGAACCAGCGGACGCCCAAGGGAACAGAATGTGTTCGTTGCTTTAATCAACATCCGGTTGTGCTCGTGGGATTTTCCAAATCCGATACCGGGGTCGAGCGCAACACACATAGGATCAATGCCGGAGGCTACCGCCGCACCGATTTGCTGTCGAAGAAATTCACCGACCTCGCCAACCACATCGTCGTATTGCGGGATCTCCTGCATCGTTTGTGGGCGGCCCTTCATGTGCATCAAAATCACACCAGCACCAGACGAGGCAGCCACCACCGGCATCCGCGGATCCCCACGGAGCGCCGTCACGTCGTTGATGATATCCGCTCCAGCAGCCACCGCCGCCCCCGCAACCGCCGCTTTCGAAGTATCAATCGATATCACGACATCAGATGCCGCTCGCAGTCGCTCAATCACCGGAACTACCCGCAAAATCTCAGCCTCCTCCGCCACGGGCGCTGCCCCGGGGCGCGTCGACTCGCCGCCGACATCGATAATCGCCGCCCCTTCCGCGATCATTTGCAGCGCGTGGTCACAGGCTATTTCGGCGTCATAATAGCGACCTCCATCCGAAAATGAATCCGGCGTCACGTTCAGGATGCCCATGATCGCCGCGCGACGCGACAAGTCGATCACCCCGCGCCGGTGCCGCCAAAGCATCACGTGGTTCTCCTGCGCAGTGGGTTCCATCATCAAGTCCAAACGATAAATCAAAGCCGCAGTATCCGGCAACACCGGTCAGCACGACTCTCAAAAAATGACACCTTGCGCAAATGTGTAGCATGAGCTACAAATCCGCGATGAATTCAAAACTGCTGAGATGCCGATTGCTACGACTTGTGATGCTGATCTTATCGGGCGGGCTGGCCTCCACCGTTTCTGCTGGGGAACCAAGCCCGGTGAAGGTTTGTGTTACGACGGGGATGATCGCCGACTTGGTGCGGCAGGTGGGCGGGGATCACGTGGAAGTCATGCAGCTGATGGGACCCGGCATCGACCCGCATCTTTACAAACCGACGTCCTCGGATGCATCGGCCTTGGGAAAAGCGGATGTCGTTTTTTACAATGGGCTGATGCTTGAAGGACGGATGGGGGAGTTGTTTGATCGGCTATCGAAGTCGGGGAAGAACATCCACGCGTTGACGGATTCGATTCCTAAGGATCGGCTTATTTCCGCTCCCGATTTTAAGGACCATCATGATCCGCACGTGTGGTTCGACGTGGATTTGTGGCGTCAAACGGTGCCGACCATTGTGAAAGGGCTGTCCGCCGCCGATCCCGAGGGACGGGCGATCTACGAAAAAAATGCGGCCGATTTGGATACACGGCTGGTCGCGCTGCATGCGTGGTGTCTGGCGCAATCCGCCACTCTGCCCGAAGCGGCGAGGATTCTTGTGACCAGTCATGACGCGTATAACTATTTCGGGCGGGCCTATGGGTTTCGTGTGGTGGGCTTGCAGGGAGCTTCAACGGTGTCCGAGGCAGCGTTGGCGGACGTCGCGAGCCTTGTGGATTTCATCCGTGATCAGAACGTGAAAGCCATCTTTGTCGAGAGCAGCGTGAACCCGACCGCCATTCAGCGCGTCGCAGCAGACGCCGGTGTCGTGGTCGGTGGCGAGTTATTCTCAGATGCCATGGGCATGCCCGGCGAGGTCATGAATGGATATGACACAGGCACCTACGACGGCATGGTGCGACATAATCTGAGCACCATCATTGAGGCGTTGAAATAACCTCACTCCGCCAGCGCCGCAGCAACCACCTCGGCCGTGCGTGCGAGGGCATCCGGATCATGCGCGGTGCAGAGGAAGCCCGCCTCGAACTGGGACGGTGCAAAATACACGCCGCGTGCGAGGCAGAAGTGGAAAAACCGATTGAACGCTTCCTTGTCGCTGCCGCGCGCATCATCAAGGTTCCAAACCGGACCCGGATGGAAATACAGACAAAACATCGACCCGATACGTTGAAACGTGAGTGGTCGGTCGCCGATGACCTCGCGCGTGGCCGCCTCGAAAGACGCGCCGATTTCTTCCAGTTTCGCCCATCCGTTGGTTGATTCCAATGTGCGTAATTGCGCCAATCCGGCCGCCATCGCCAGCGGGTTTCCGGATAGCGTTCCAGCCTGATAAACCGGACCATCCGGAGACAGGTAATCCATGATCTCAGTGCGTCCGCCGAACGCCCCGACCGGCAGGCCACCGCCGATCACTTTTCCGAGCGCGGTCAAGTCTGGTCGAATGCCGCAAATCCCCTGATACCCGGCGGGGCCAAGTCGGAAGCCAGTCATCACTTCATCAAAAATCAGGATCACTCCATGCGCATCGCACAGCTCCCGGATGCGCTCGAGAAATCCGGGACGAGGAAGATACAATCCGGCGTTGGCGGGAACGGGCTCCAAAATAATCGCCGCCACTTCGCCGCCCACATTTTCAAACACCGCCTCCAAGGCCTCGATGTCATTGAATGGCAGCGTCGTCGTCAGTTCCGCCAATGCCGCCGGAACGCCCGCGCTATCAGGTTGCCCATGTGTAAGCGCACCGCTCCCGGCTTTTACCAACAGCGAATCGACATGGCCATGATAGCATCCTTCAAACTTGATGATCCGATCCCGCCCGGTGAATCCGCGTGCCAGACGGATGCAGCTCATGGTGGCCTCGGTGCCGCTGTTGACCATGCGAACTTTTTCAATTGACGGGACCAAACGGCAAATGATTTCGGCCATTTCCACTTCCAGCGGGTTCGGGATGCCGAAGCTTAGGCCGCGTCCGGCGGCGTCACGCACGGCGTCCACCACCACAGCCGGCGCATGCCCTAAAATCGCGGGTCCCCAGGTGCCGACATAATCAATGATCTCCCGCCCGTCCACATCGGTGATTCGGCATCCGCGCGCCGATTGAACAAAAAATGGATCGCCCCCGACGGAGCGAAATGCGCGGACCGGTGAGTTCACGCCGCCTGGGATGCGCCGCTTGGCAGCGGCAAACAATGTCTCGGAGATGGATTGCATGCGTGAACCGAGAGCCGCTTAACCGACGAGATCTTTTTCGGCGGCAATTTCTGCAAGCGCCGCAAGCCCTTTTGGCCCGATCGGCCCCATCGCTTTGAGTCCCGCTTGCACGCTATACCAAAGACCTTTATTGGCCTTCGGGAAATACAGAAAAGCAAAGTGGTCGGGCAGTTCACCCCGGAGAATGATCTCGCTCGAGTGGGAATTCAAAAACCCACTGCACGCTTCATACCATGGGTCTGTCGGGTTGCCCGCAAACAAACCATGGATCAACGCCTGCGTCTCCGCAACAGGAGCCGCCCGCAAGCTCTTGCTGGCAGATTCTCTCCGAAGGGAAATGATTTCCTCTAAATTAATGTCGTCATTCATAAAGGTATCAAACTATCACACTATCCACAACGCGATAGCAAGTCGTAGCACCACGCAGCCCCAAGCATCCTGAAAATCCTGTTAATTGCTTCGCTCGCTCCCGCTCGTCTCACCCTTACGGGCTACTTTTCAAGCAGGCTGCCTCGCGCGTCCCCACGCGCCGATGCTCTGTCGAAAAACCGTATCCGTATCACGTCCCCACATGACGATGTTCGGTCGAAATAGGGTATTCGTATTCTCTTAGGTCAACCCCTGTTTATCCTGAAAATCCTGTTAATCCTGTCCAAAACTCGTATTCCTACCCGGTGTTTTCGCGGCTAAAGCTCATCCTTCGCAATGTGTTCGTGACGTTGTGTCGCTGGATGGGCTCACCGATCCGCGACGCCTACACCGGCAAAAAAATCTGCCGTGGCCTGGTGTGCGCATGGGAGGGGTCGGTTCACGTCATCGGCGCAGAGGCCGCGCTCATTCCTGTGCCGCTCATGCAGAAACGTATGACGTATTGGCGGCAGTACATCGGATTTACGACTCATCCCGCCATCGACTTTCCCCGACGCGAACCCGCAATCACCGTGCTTGCACAGTCATCATTGGCGGGAAAACCACCCAAAGTGCTCACGGTCGTGCTCGATCACCGCGATTCGGCCACGATCAACCGCCTGCACGCGCTGTGGTGTCCGAAATTTTGCTCCTCCGACAACCTGCTGATTGCCTACGGCGGGAGTCGCGTGGCCTTTGATTCGCTGCCGCCGCACCAAAAAGTCTATGTGGACGATCCGCGATTGCGGACCCGCGACCACCAACGCGAGGCACAAAGCTACCGTGGCGTGTTCGCCTGCGTTTCGGACTGGCTGAACGGCAAAGACTTCACGCACGTGTTGTTCATGGAAGGCGACCATGTTCCCCTCGCACCCGATCTCATCGATCAATACCTCAACTTCCTCATCAAAGAAGACGCAGATGTTGCAGGGTATCACCTTGCTCGGATCGACGGCACGCTTCATCCGCATTGGCTCGCAAGCGGGGCAGACCCTACCAAACAGGAAGTCATGCTGAGCATGCTCGGCACCGGCCACTTTTGGAAACGGGAGGCCTGGGATGCGGTCGCGCAGTATCAGGAAAGCGCACACCTCTACCTTGAGCTCGACTTGCCGACCGCCGCACACGCGCTTGGTTTTCGCATCCGGGCCATGGAGAATCCCGCCAACGCGGTGATGGCACTGCCGGCACAGCTCAAAACCACGCCAAACGAAGCCGCTGCGCACGGTGCAATGTCGATCCATCCTATCAAAAATGCGTTGACGTGATCGCCCGAGCTAAAGGAGCCTCGCCCTTGCTTGATTCATTGTTTATATTCCATCTTTCCACGCGGGATTGCCCAAGACCTTGAAACAAACAAACCCGAAATCCATTCCACTATGAAGCAGGGCGCAATCCGCAATCTTTTCTCAGGACTCTTAAACCACGTTTTTTCGATCTACGGAAATCCCGCGCTAAAGCGACTGCTACGGAAGCGGAGAAATTTTATTGGGCCTTTCACTTTCGTCAATCGCTCTCAAGGAAGGGAGCAACTCGTAATCATAGTAGCTGGCTTCAAACCAGAGTTCTGGCCGATTGTCTTCCCGCGCCTCCGTGCTTTTATCCCACGTGATTACGACGTATGCATCGTATGTCCGGGATGTGAGCATGAGGAGTTGGATCGTATCGCAACAGAGTCTGGATGGTCCCTGCTTGCCACTGTGCAAAACAGACTCGCGCTTGCACAAAACCTTGCTATTCGCGAGCACACGGCAGCTCGCTTCATCCATAAATTTGACGAGGATATTGTCATCCCAGAAGGATATTTTGCGGGAATCGAGGCCTGCTCGGAACAAATACATGCCGATGATCGATGGTACCCCGGGATTATTGTCCCGCTTCTTAACGTCAATGGATTCACGTCGCGAATTTTTCTCGATCAATGTGGCAAAACGAAGGAATTCGTGAATCAATTTGGTTCCGCTCGGCAAGCCTGCATGGATACACCGTTCTGGACCGAGGCAGCAGCAGCTCAATTCTTATGGGAATGCTCCAGACCTTTTGACAAAGTGGCAGATTCTGTCGCCCAGCGTCCAATGACCTACTCCGCCTGCCCTCACCGGTTTAGTATTGGAGCGTTCTACATCGAACGTGTCATGTGGGAGAAAATGCAAGGTTTTACCGTAGCCTCCAGTGGCGAATTAGGCGCTGAGGAGGTTGATCTTTGTGCCTTCTGCACAATCGAGTCGTATCCCATTTCAGTTTGTGAAAACGTTCTGGCCGGACATCTCGGCTTCGGAGGCCAAACCGCTCAGATGGTTCAATTACTCGCAAACGACTCCACGTTTCGGGAAGAGCTTCGAACTTTCACACCTGAGGAATGAGTGTCACGCCCGAACTGATGATTATTCAGCTAATATTCAACCAGCAAGTGAGTGTGCGCGAAGTCATGCAGAACTCGCCTGCCGAAATCGAAACGTGGACCAAGAGCTCGCTCGTTCTTGCAATCGACGACGGATCGAGCGACGAAACGCCTTCGAATTTGGAGCGGCTCAACGCCGGGCACGGCAATCGGTCAAAAATACCATCACGCGAGAACCAGGGTCACGGCCGCAACCGCCTGGAAGGCCACAGAATCGCAGCGGAACATGATTCTGCCTTCGTGACGCCGATCAAACCGAACAGGCAATTCGACCCATACGGGGCGATAAACGTATTCAAAAGCACTTTCCCCAACTCAATCCGGCTGCGTCTGTCGGCGTTTGAGGTCATCTCCGTGATCCCAAACCCCCAATCTTCTCGGCAATGAGTAGCCTAAGCATTGCTGGACAACTGCGGGCGGGGAAACTTTGGGTCGCCAACCACCCGGTTCGAGCCGCCACATTCGCGGGTTGGCTCCAACAGGTTGTGACAGGGCTAGGGGCACTAATCTCAATTCCAATCTTGATTCGGACAATCGGGAGCGACATCACGGGCGTTTGGTTAGCCTTTCAAGGATTTGTCATGCTGGCAGGGCTGGCAGACGCCGGATTCGGGATTGCGTTGACGCGTCAGGCGGCGCATTGTCTGAAGGTTCGTAGCGAAGAGAAACTTAATGATTTTGTATGGTTTGGAAAAGGCATTGACGGGGTTGTATCGCTTCTGAAGCACTCGAACGTGATATACAGCGGGTGCCTGATTTTTGCACTTTTACTTGGATTTGCTGCTTACGATGTGTTCGTCTCTCGCTCCCAACTCGCTGAATCTTCTGGTGAAAACCCACGACTTCTCTGGTATCTGATGTTAATAGGCCCCTGCGGGTTGTTATACGCTGGAAAATGCTCAGCGCTCCTCAATGGATGTGGATATACATTCCTCACGCGCATTCTGTCGGCGGGGTTCTTCGCAACACAGACGGCGGCGACTGTAGTTTCTGCTTTCCTTTCGCAGTCGCTGATCGTTATGGCAATTTCAACAGCAGTAGTGGGCATCATCTATGCCATCTCTATTGACCAAATCTGCCGATCGATCCTTCTGAGAGGGGCAGTAGGAAGCGGAGAGCCGGTTACCCGTGCGCGAATCCTCCAGTTCGCACGAGTCGCATTTCCACTCGGTTTCGTCAACGTGGGTGTCTTTCTCATATCGACAATCCAGGTTCCTCTTGTTGGATTTTTGTTGGGGCCGAGCGTGGTGGCTCCATATTTCATCGCGCAACGGGTCGGTCAGTTCCTAATGCAAGCAGCACTTCAGATAAACCAACCAAGAACGATTGAGTTCACCAGCTTAATCGCTCATGGATCCCGTCGTGACGCATTGCAGACAGCTAGATCGACAATCAAGACAGTTGCCGTGTCGTTAGTTTTCTCCCAGTTGATTTTTGTTTCGGTGATTTCGCACCTCGGATACTTTCTGCTGGACGGAGCTCCCGCCCCGGCAATGGCAGTCCAAATAGTCATGGCAGTGGACTTTCTCATTCTTGGAATTACCGCAACCATGTCCCAGTTTGTGTTGGCATCTGGCGTGAATCCATTCGCAATATCGACTGTCATTGCAGGAATCATTAGTTGTTCGCTCATGGTGGTCATTGTTCCGAGAATTGGCCTCATTGGGGTGCCGCTCGTTAGCTTAACTACCGGCATTTTAGTTCACTACTCATATTCAACCATCTGCTACCTCGTGATGCGTAGAAGGTTGGGCACCTAACTCATTCGTCCGCGCGCTTCGAATATGCATACCTCCAAGCCTTTAATTGCTCTTCTTGGACACTTTCCCGAATGTGATCTTGCCAAATGGAATTTCGAATTCGACGCAGAAAGTGCTGCTGACTTAATCGCGATCGGTGCCTTTTCAACCGTTGAGGGCGCCTTTCTTCGAGCGTTCGCAAAATACTTGCCATTTCAGTTTCACTTTTTCTCGTTCTCGAAGTTCGTCGCTTCAACTCAGAGAAGAAGAATATCAGAGAATCTGCAGGTAACAGTTATCCCGCCTGTTCCTTTCTCCGGAATGGTTTCGGGCTGGAAACTGCGAAGTAAATTAATCCGCAAATTGGTTTGTGAGCACGAATGTGATGCCGTCGTCGGTTTCCGAAACATCGAAGGTTATGGAAGAATGGCTATTGAAAGTGGGTTACCTGCGACAGTCGTGATAGAAGAAACGGTTCACGGAATTCCATGCCCGTTTAGATTCGCTCTCTCTTTCGGTGTCGCTCGCCGCGTTGAAAGACGTGTCGTCAGGCGAGCACGCCACATGGTTGTGATTAGCGAACATTTAAGGAAGAGGATGCTTGCATTTGGTGCGCGTTGCCAGATTGAAAATATCCCGAATATTGTGGGCGATAGGTTTTTTGAGATCGAAAGGAACAATCCAAGCTATCTCCTGTATGTTGGAAGGATCGCTGAAGAAAAGGGGCTGCTTGATCTCCTTGAGGCGTTGCGTATTCTGAGTGATCGAGGAGAGCGCCCCCAATTAAAGGTGGTTGGCGGAGCGATGGGAACTGAGTCAGTCGCCCATCTGCAGAAATGTGAAATATTTTGCAGCCGATACCTTGCGAAAGATCAAGTCGAGTTTTTGGGTTCTTTACGGTCGGACGAGGTTGCAGCGCTTCATGCCAGTTGCCTTGCTCTTGTCATGCCGAGCTTCGCGAAATACGAGGGAATGGGCTTGGTCATTGCCGAAGCGATGGCTGCCGGCACTCCGGTGATCGCTTACAATTTCGGCCCGATTCCAGAGTTCGTGACTGATCAACAAGATGGACTTTTGGTGGAAGCTCGCTGTACGGATCACCTTGCAACCGCTATTGAACGGGTTGCTACAGACGAAAACTGGTTGCAATCCGCCAGTCGTCACGCTAGGCAGCGTGGCCATAGATATCTCGGAAGCGCCGTGGCATCCGCATACGGCGAAGTAATCAATGGACTCTTGAAAAACAGAAAATGAATTATCTACTACGCAAACTATCGACTCACGGACCGTATCGAACGTTAAGGGCGTGGATGAGGTATCGTCGCGAGCGTAAGGACTGGATTCGGACGGAAGACTGCTCGAACAGGCTGGCTGTTGTTAAATCCTCTCCTGAAAATCGGCAAATCGCTAGAGATCCCGGTGCCGGATCTGTGCGTGACGGCTGGGTTACGATGCACAACGGTCTTCGTGTTAAATGGGATGGTTACTATGGAGCAAAGGGTAATCCCCTATTAACTGAGAACTTGGGACTCCATGAACCTCAAGAGGAGTATCTTTTCGGGGAGATCGTTCGAAAATTGCGACCAGATTCTACGATGCTAGAGCTTGGTGCTTACTGGGGTTTCTACTCCATGTGGTTTCAGAAGCTCTTACCCGAAGGCCGCTGCATCTTAGTGGAATCTGAGTCCAAGAACCTTGCAGTGGGTCGGGACAACTTTTCAGAGAACAACATGAGCGGGCACTTTCTAGAAGGCTTTGTCGGAGAAATCCATGATCCGGCAAGAACACCGCCTCAGTTGAGCGTAGACGGAATACTGAATGATTTGGACTGTAAACACCTAACTTTACTGCACGCTGACATTCAAAGTGCGGAATTCAATATGCTTATTGGCGCTCGGAAAGCACTTTTGGCGAAAGCGATCGATGTTCTATTCATATCGACCCATTCGAATCAGCTTCATTACAGATGCATCAATCTACTTAGTTCATTTGGATATAGCATTGATTATAGTATCGATCTGCTCGATTCTTACTCGTTCGATGGCTTAATCGTGGCGACGCATTCTAGCGCACCTCTTTGCAAGGGTTTGAGCGTTTCCCTGCGAGGCAAGACAAGCTGAGACTGCTGTTATGCTCGCAATAGTTTCCTCATTTACGCATCTTGTCGGGCACTATCGTCCCTACACTATTGATTTCGCCAAAGCTTTCTCGGGGGATTCAGGCTTGGAAGCGGCGCTTTTCACCGCGTGGGAGGCTCCACCAGAGATCGCGGCTACCAATTTGCTGATCATCCCTCCTGCATGCCTCCCAATCACGCGCTTCTTTCTTACGGTTGGTTTGCGCGCCAAACTGTGGAACTCTATGGTCGAACGCATTGTCCGCAATCTTGAATTTATGGCGGCAATAAACGCGGCGTTGAAGTTCCCCCAAGTCCGGCACGTCTTTTGTGTTGACGCTAGGTTCAACCAGCTTTTTCGCGAGATTAATCTACATCCGCAAATGACTTTCTCATTCTTTGCGCCGGGGAGTCCAAATGCATTGTCCGAGAAAAATCGCGTGGCCTACACGAATGCTTTTCAATCATCGAGACTCACGGTTATTGTGGAAACGGCACAGGTTGCTGATGCGTGGCGACCACTTGCGGGTGACCGCGTGACTACAATTCCTGCTGCAATTCATTTGGATGGATTGCGAATCTCGAAAGCCGATTCACGATCTATTTTGAATATCCCTGCTGACGAAATTGTCTTCGGCTGTATCGGAACCCACAGGCATGATAAGGATTATGAGACTGTCGTGAAAGCCGCCCTGGAAATGTTCCCAACCCCTTTTCTGCTTTTCGTGGGACCTTGGATTTCCGGGTGTCACCCCGAAAAATTGCTTAGGAAGTATAATCATCCAAAATGGTTAAGTCTTCCAGTCAGCAGTTTGGATAGTTTTGAGGCGGGTGTCTTTGCAGCGTGCGACGCTATTGTTCTGCCATATGAGCAAGGCTATTCCAAAGGCTCGGCGGTCCTGCTTCAGGCGGTGAAGTATAACCGGCCCGTGATCACCATCGAATCGAGTTTCCTTGGTGATTTCGTGCGTGCCCACAAAAACGGGGTTTTGTATGAATCGGGGTCGGTAGGCAGCCTTAAAAATTCATTTTCCCAGATGCATCAGTTTCTAAAGCACCACGGCGATACTTTCTCTTCTGACATCTCTGCCACTGCGGAGCAGTATTCTTGGAGTAGAATCCGAGAGCGCTACTTCGAAATATTCAATCGTACTGTCGCTTAGAGCAGCAAAGGTCGCGCTTAGGAATATCTCACGGCATGAATCAAGCAATTGTTAGAGGAATCATTCTGCTCCTTGGAGTTCTGGTAGCATTCGTCGTCGGGTCGGCCACGGCAAATTACGACATCACCTTCCTGATGCTCGGAGGCGTCTGCTTTGGTGCACTTTTGTTTGTCGGTATTGTTTGGCGTTACGTCCTTCCACTAGCCCTCTTTATCTCGATTGTCGGTTTCTCGTGGTATCCAATGGGCGTGGCACTAGGTCCTGACGAACTTTCCTATATTTTGGTGCTAGCACTGATTGGCGCGCGGATCTGGAGGCCGTTTGATTCGCGACCTCGGTTGGACTCGTCGACTGACAGGGCTCTTCGGTTTTTCACAACCACGAGCCTTGTTTGGGTTGCTTTTGTCTTTGGCGAGTTGGTGTGGAGACTGCTTGAGACACGCTTTTACGGCGAGCCAGGGATGAGAAATGTGCTGAAAAGCTACGTGAGCATCTTGGTCCCGACGTTCTGCATTGTTTACTTCATTCTCCGTCCGTCCGCGATTGTAGCTTTGAAAAACCCTGGCCGTGTTTTCCTTTGGATGCTTCTCATTTCTCTCTTTGTGGGGGTTGTCTTGAGATTTTACCAAAACAGCTTCGGCGGCTCCATTTTGGATGAACAGTCTGGCCGACTGATAGCCGGACCGTTTATCGTTCCGGGGATAGCCGTTGTGGAAGGGATTTATGTTCTGCGTAACATCGGACCACTTAGCGTTTTGACAGCGATGCTATTTCTCACAGTGCCTAAAGCATCTGGCGAGCGTAGAATGATACTCCTTCCGGCAGCGGTTCTTTCTGTGGGACTTGTCGCGTGCTTCGCGAGTGGTGGGCGCGCTTCAATTGCGCTCGCCGCTCTCTACTTGATAGGTGTCTTGATCCTGAGACGCTCTCTACTTGGGATTGCGGGAGCCGGAATCGCCGCAGTCGTGATTTTTCTGATGGTCAACGCCGCTCATCGCGAGATCGAGCAGGTTGCGCCGCCTAACGTAGTGAGATCAATCAATTGGATGATTATTGGGTCTGAAACCAGTGCAAGCGGAGACATCGATGCCTCGACACGCTGGCGAACCATCTTGTTTGAGGAGTCGATCGAAGTATGGCGATCGTCGTGGCGCAACATTGTGATCGGGCGTGGATACCGCGGGCTCGCAGAAACTGATTATATGGACCAGCAGAGCGCGGGGTATTACGAAATGATTGATGCTGCGCTTCAGCGCGGAGCGACCCACTCTCTTTTATCTGATGCGCTTCTATGTTTTGGTGTCGTCGGTGCAGTCATCTACTATCTGCTGCTCGGCAGCCAATGCGTATTCGGGTTAGCAGTCACTCGAAATCCGATATTCTCCGAAGAAACAAAGAGATTCGCGTGGATCACGGCGGCAAATGCTGCACATGGAATCGTTGTAGGATCGCTGGGAGGCTCTTTTCTTGGAATGCTCAACGCTCTAGTCGTGATCATCACAGTGCTTCAGTGCTACCGGGAAACTCGTGCGCGCGCCCACAATGGCCTGAGTGACGACCCGTTTTCCGTTGAATCAAGCCAAACGTACTCCGCGCGATGATCGCAATCGCCGTTTTGACTCCGGTCTATCGCTCTGGCGAAGTTCTACGCACCTGCGTTTGCTCCGTACGAGATCAGGACTCGAACGTTCGGCACCTGATTCAAGACGGCGAATCAACGGATGATGAAACACTGCGAGTTCTAGAGGCATTTCCAGCGTTGGTCGCTTCAAAGAGGGATGCGGGCATGTATGATGCCTTAAACCGAGCGTTGGCACGTGCGACCGCTGACGTGATCGGACATTTGAACGCAGATGAGCAATACCTGCCCGGAGTCCTAAAACGGGTAGGATCAATCTTTCGGGAAAATCCCGCTGTGGACGTGGTGTGTGGTGATATGATTCTCACCGATTCAAACTGGAATCCGTTGTCGTACCGACGATCCGTTTTGCCTCCTGCGGATTCGGCGGGCTTGATTCCGCTTCCGGTGCCGACGTGTGCAATGTTTATCCGGAAGCGCTTGTTTGATCGAGGGCTTTCGTATCGAGCGGATTTAAAGGCGATTGCCGACGCAGTTCTTGTGCAAGACCTGATTCGCATGAAAGCGCTGTGGTACTTTGATCGGCGTCCGTATGCTGCATTTTCAATCCACGAAACAAACCTTTCCAACTCATCCGCAGCGTTAGATGACAAGCTGAAGCTGTCGAGGTCGGTGTCGCCCATTGGGAAATTCGCCCTTCGTTTGCAGGTTTGGAGGAAACGCCTTGCCGCGGGAGCATTCAGAGTGCGTTCAGTCGAAATCGACGTCTTCACACCCGATTCCCTCGACCAACGCGTGAAGCGATCTGCGCGGAGGATCTTCTGGGGCTGGCCAAGGGCGACTAGAGCGGGGACCGCGACGGTCAATTAGGAGGAACATCGATGCGTATATTGATAACCGGCGGAGGGGGATTCATTCGGAGGAATCTAGTGGAGCTTTCACAGGCGCGAGGAAACGAGGTTCTCGATCTGCCGCTAAATTCTCCACTTAAGCCCGCTTTCGAGAAATGTTGGCCTCGGCGCGCCATTCTCGATCTCCCCTCGGTGACACGACTGATTGGTGACTTTCGACCGAACGCGGTGGTTCACCTTGCCGCGCGCGCCGATTGTGATGAAACCGCTCATTCTTTACTGGGTGAGCAATTTTTCGACCCATAAGGCGATGGGTGGAGATCATAAAAAGCGGCGTGTGCTGCAAATCTTCAATAGGTACCTGGACTATGGCGGAGAGGAGGGGAGCGTTCACCGGGTTCACGATGCGCTTGATGGTCTCTACCACATGGGCATGTTTCTCACCTCCAGTGATGAGTTAACCGGGAGTGTCGGGAAGAAGATTTCCGCAGTTTCCAAGGTGCATCGGAACCTGGACGTTGGTCGGAGGCTGTCCGAATTGCAAGCACGGGAGAGGTTTGACATCTGGATGATTCACAATGTGTTCCCCACGATCTCACCGATTGCCTACGAACTCGCATTCTCTGCGGGAATACCGGTGATCCAATATCTCCACAATTACCGTCTATCTTGCGTTAATGGATTTTTCCTGAACCATGGAGCACCCTGCATGCGCTGCATCGGTGGGAATTTCTTTCCGGCCTTTGCGACTGCGTGTTGGCAAGACAGCCACATCAAAAGCGGCATCATGGGCAATGTCCTACACCGATTAAGAGGGCTGGATGTATTTCAAAATGTTTCGCATTGGATCGCGATCAGCGATGCTCAAAAGGCGCTTCACGTCCAAATGGGAATTCCCGGGGATCGAATTTCTGTGATTCCCCACTTTTATGATGTGAAATCCGACGGCCCAGACGTGAATTTGGGCGGTGACATCATGTATATCGGCCGACTCTCGCGGGAAAAGGGTGTCGATGTATTGCTCGAGGCATGGAAGAAAATTGGACCCCGTCAGGAAAAGCTTCGAATCATTGGCGATGGACCGGACCGCGAACGACTGGAGCAAATCGTAACCACGCAGGGAATTTGCGGCGTTGAATTTCGTGGATTTGTTCCAAGGGAGGAGCAAATCGCTTTGTGGAAACAGTCACTGGTTACTGTCGTTCCATCCATCTGGGTGGAGCCATTTGGAATGGTCGTACTCGAGGCATGGAGCCGCGGGGTGGGCGTAGTTGTCAGCGACACCGGTGGTCTTGCCGAGATCGTGGACGAGGGAGTCAACGGGCTGAAGTTTCCGATTGGAAACTCCGATGCACTGGCCCAGTGCCTTAACGACGCTTTGCGCAGTCCTGACCGGCACCGCTTGATGGCAGCCTCCGGATTCGAAAAGCTGAGTCGCTACTACAACTCTCAACGGTGGGTCAACGAGATCGAAAATGTTCTTTCCAAAGTACTCTGCTGAGCGAGTCCCCTCGCGCCGATACGCTGGTCTCTCCGCGCCATCCGTGACGCCGTGTGAAACCTTGTATGGTATCCGACTTTGATTTTGGCGGTCTCGCGGTTTCGAAAATATGAATCGAATGCCAAGCGGTGGGTCACACGCTGGAATCATGTGCTACGGCATTCTTTGTGATCCATCCCGCACGTCACGGGTCCCCGAGGACTCTGAGGCGTTCTTTGTCGGCTGGGTCTCCGCTGTCTGCTTCATACTGCCGGTTGCGACGCTGGACCGCGGGGCGGATGATTTCGGCGTATACGTCGATCATTTCTCCGAAGACCTCCGCCCAGAGGTGCTGGGTTTGCAAGACATAGTCTCTCGCCTGTTCTTCATCAAAACTTGGACGGTATAAGTCCACAGCCAATTGCAGGTGATTCTTAAATTGCGCCGCTGTCGGTTCTCCTGTTTTGCGAATCACGAGTCGAAATGCTTCGATGTCTTTTGGTTCAAGGCGTCCAATTTTGCTTACCAGAATATCCCATGGATGAGGGAAGATGAAGGTATGGCCGTGAAGCTCATGTCGCACGGCGCGGGTTTCCCAATTTGCGGTGGAGCGAAATGTCAGTGGGTCGCAAACCTGAAACGACAAATCTCCCAAGGCAGAAGGCAAACTCAACCCGAGGCAAGAAGAGGCCAGGGATTCGTCTCCGCTAAGGTCGCAGTCTTGGCTCAGGAATCCTGCGTCGAGAAAGATCTGTAATGGCGCGGACCCAAAGACCATGATCGCCCGAGAAGGCGTTGGCGGCAGCGCTTGCGCCAGCTTTTCAAGGAGTCTGCCTGCGGGCGTGCTCCAATCGGGTGTCGCGGAGTTGAAATCCATGGAGTGCTTGGTGGATAAGTCGTGGCGTGACAGCAGGGTCGTTTCCGAGCGCAGCCCCTAGCCGGACATCGCGACTGCTTGACTGCCCAGCGTCTGCCCGGCGCAGAATCCGCGCGGCAATCCGCGACTTGCGCCAAGCTTGCTCGATCGACCTGTCATCGGGTTGCTTCATTTCGAATCGGACCGTAGTCCACGGGAGCAATGAGGTCAAAGGCAGAATGGATAAGCGATGCGGCCTGAACCCGGGCCTTCCTGCACCTCGTGATCAAAGTTCAAACATGCTTGAAGTGTGTGCCACGGAAATCTTGGCGGGCTTTGCGCCCTTCGCGCGATAAATTACAGGTAGGCAAGAAGGGCTGCACACTTTCAGGTAGGGAGTGTGTTCCTAGCGACTACTTCAGGAGATTGTCTTCGGACGCATCCGGAGAGCCGACGTTTCTAATGGATGGCTCAGCGGTGATTGCACGGAAGATTCGACGCGCCTTTTGCAGTGCTTCTCCGGCATCTTCGGACGACGGTTCGAACTCATCACCTGGATACCGAAACTCCGTTGCCAGGGGAGTGAGTTCAATCGCCGCATCGCTGAGCGTTGCGAGATCTGACGCAACCGGGAGTCCGAGGATGAGCAGTTCTTGGAGGTTGTGGGTTTTTGGAAATGGGATATCGCCTGCGGTTAAGAGGGCTTTGAGCATCTTCTCGGCCGCTTGGTGACAGTGGTAAACGCCTGTGTCGAGGCGTTTTCTCGTGCCCTCAATAAGAATTTCCGCGGTCTCTAGGTCGCTGGCTGCCTTGTCAATCCAAGCACGAACCAGGTGTTGCTTGTCAGCGTCCATAAAGCAGTTTGCCCTCACGGAGAATCGTATTCACGAGGGAGGCGGGGACTTTCGCCTGACTCTCCCATTCCTGACGGGTCAGCACAATGACATCTTTCGGCGCGCGAATGTCCGCGACCAACCGCAATGCTTCCACCGCTCGACGGTAACGCGGATGCGAGGAGTCGGGAATGATCGCTACCAAGTCAATGTCGCTATCTGCATCGTTGTTGCCCCGGGCTACCGAACCAAACATCCAAACTGCGTCGGCATTCAGCGTTCGACCGAGTCGGTCTGCAATCGTCTGCGCGATTTCCGTTAGCTTTCCTGTCCACGGGAAGGAATCCTCACGCTCCAATTGGGATTCGGACGCCGACGCTCTCATACGAGGACCGTATAGCAAAAGCAAGGATCGGCAAAGCTGAAATCCTCCAATTGATCACTTGAGACTCGTTTCGTGCGAAGGTCGCGAACAAGAGATGCGGCTGATCTTTCTGACAGGGTGGATTTAGTTCAGGTTTCAGGTTTCCGTTTCAAAAAGTGAATGGACTGCCAAGGTCGGTTACACGCTGGAAGCGTATGCTACGGTATTCTTTGCGATCCTTGCGCCCTTCGCTCGATGCAGTATTAGTCTGCGAAAATCTGCGCCATCGGCGGTTTCAGATACGCTTTTTGACAGGAGGGACAGGACGGGGGGCAAGCTTGGGAGCGTTGGTGTAATCGCACGCACTCTGTGCCCTCCGTGACTCTGTGTGAAAACGTATCTTCCGTTTCAAAAAGTGAATTGAACGCCAAGGTGTGTCACATGCTGGAAGCGTGTGCTACGCGATTGCATTTTTTCTGACGCGTGCTCAGGGGCGGTTCCTGATGCCGCGGCGGAAAATCTTGGCCACCGCGAACTTTCGCTGAGGTCCCCGGTTAGGACTAGTTATTAAAATACGTCGGGGGGGTGGTGTCGGCGGGTTCTTTTTTTTCTGCCTTTTCTTCGGCGGCGCGCATTTGTTTGTAGTATTTCGGCGCGGTGACTGCGGCGGATTGCTGCTCGCAGGCTGAAAAGAACAGGACGCTGGATGCGGAGAGCGTGAGGACGGACAAGGATAGGGTCTTGGATAGCAACTTTTTCATTCGATGATTTCCAGGGCGGTGCGCAGGCCTTTTTTCTTTCCGGATGCTTGGAGCATGGCGCGCAGGGCTTGAATCGTGTGTCCGCTTTTGCCGATGACTCTTGGGATGTCCGATTTCCGGACTGCGAGGCGGAATGTGACTTTTTCGGGCTGCTCGGTTCGGACCACGACGACCTCATCTGGATATTCCACCAGCTGTCCGACGGTATATTTCAGGAATTCTTCCACGGCGGTCGAGGGATGGTGTGAGGTCGGGGAGTCGATCCCGAGGGACTAAGCAGCGACTGCTTCAGCGGCTTTGCGTGCTTTGTTGATAATGCTGCCGACGGTTTGGGACGGTTGAGCGCCGACTCCGACCCAGTAGTTGGCGCGATCGAGTTCGATCTTGAAGTTTTCGCCTTCTTTTTTCGGGTCGTAGGTGCCGATGATTTCGATGAATTTGCCATCGCGCGGACAGCGTTTGTCGGCGACGACGATTTTGTAGTACGGGTGGTTGCGGGCACCTTCGCGTTTGAGACGGATTGCTACGGACATAATTCGGTTTGCGGTGTGGTTTGTGGTCTCGCCGACAGCGGTTGGTTAGCTGTGGTTCGGCTCGAAAATGGTTATGTGGGTTTCGGTTAGCCTGGCAAGCCGGGGATACCGGCTCGTTTGGCTTGGGCCATCAATTTTTTCATGTTGCCCGTTTTTTTCATCATTTTTCGCATCTGGCCGAAGCGCAGAAGCAGGTTATTTATCTCAGTTACCGTGGTGCCGCTGCCGCGAGCGACCCTTTGTCGGCGCCGGGCATTTAGGAGTTCAGGCCGTGCGCGTTCCGCTGGTGTCATGGAGAGAATGATCGCCTCCACTCGTTTCAGTTGCCCCTCGTCAATCGAGGAATCCTTGAGCTTATCCATTCCCGGCAACATGCCAAGAATATTTTCGAGCGGTCCCATGCGTTTGAGCATGCGGAATTGCTGGAGGAAATCTTCGAGATCGAACGAGGCGGTCCGGAGCTTTTGCTCCATGCGGAGGGCATCCTCTTCGGTGATTGCTTCGGCGGCCTTTTCGACGAGGCTGACAACGTCGCCCATGCCGAGGATGCGGCCTGCGAGACGGTCTGGATGGAATACCTCGAAGTCGGCGAGTTTTTCTCCGGCACCGGCGAATTTGATCGGGCGCTGGGTGATTTCGCGCAGGGAAAGCGCCGCGCCGCCGCGCGCGTCGCCGTCGAGTTTAGTGAGAATGATGCCCGTGAGTCCGAGTGCGGCGTGAAAATGCTCGGCCACGGATACGGCCTGCTGTCCGGTGGCTGCGTCGCAAACCAGGAGAATTTCCTGGGGTTGCAGGAAGTCGCGGAGCGCCTTGAGTTCCTGGATGAGTGGCTCATCGATTTCCTGGCGTCCGGCGGTGTCGAAAATCTGGACGTTTCCGCCGTTTTCCGTGCACCACGTGAGTGCGCGCTTCGCGGTTGCGAGCACGTCTTTTTCGCCGGCGTCGGGTTTGAAGATCGGGACGCTGATCTGACCCGCGAGCGCTGCGAGCTGGTCGATGGCGGCAGGACGGTATAAATCGCAGGCGATGAGATTCGGTGTGCGGCCCTGGGATTTCAGCCAGCGGGCCAGCTTCGCGGACGATGTGGTTTTCCCGGCACCATTGAGCCCGACGATGAGAATGCGTGCTGGGTTTTCAAGATTCAGCGGCTCGGAGTCACCGCCCAGAATCTGAATCAACTCATCGTGAAAGATTTTAACAATTTGTTGCCCTGGCGTGACGCTGCGCATGACATCCTCGCCGAGTGACCGCTCTTTGACGCGGGCGATAAATGTTTTGGCGACTTGAAAATGGACATCGGCGTCCAGCAGTGCGAGTCGGACCTCCCGGAGGGCATCGGTGACATTGGACTCCGAGATGCGTCCCTGACCACGCAGGTCTTTGAACACGTCTTGGAGCTTGTCGGAGAGTCGGCTGAACATAGATCCGGTCATTCTGACGCGCTCTCGCAAATTCGCAAGCGCAGGCAAACGGAACGACGCAAATCGGGCACCGCCGTGCGGAACGCGGCAATCTTGCGGGTGCGCAGACGTGTGCCAAATGCATCCGCGCGGCGAAAGAAAATTGCGTTTTGCCGCTTGGGTCCTACATTCGCGGGGAAATGGACGTATTGACCTGCGATTTGCCCGGAATCACGAAACTCCGGAGCGGCAAAGTGCGCGAAGTGTTCGATCTGGGTGAGTCGCTTCTGCTTGTGGCGACGGATCGGATTTCGGCCTACGATTGTATCCTCCCGAATGCGATCCCGCACAAGGGATGCGTGCTGACGCAGCTTTCGAGGTTTTGGTTTGAGAAGTTGGATTTTGTTCCGAACCAACTCGTCGCACCCGCAGCGGCCGGGTTGCCCGAGATGCTCAAGCCGTTCGAGGAGATGCTGCGAGGCCGCTCAATGATCGTTGCCAAGGCGGCCCCTTTGCCGGTCGAGTGTGTGGTGCGGGGGTATTTGGCGGGATCAGGATGGAAAGATTATCAATCCACGGGCACGATCTGTGGCCACCCGCTTCCGCCGGGGTTGGAGCAATCCGCGAAGCTCCCCGAGCCGATTTTCACACCGGCCAGCAAGGCGGAGAGCGGGCACGATGAGAATATCTCGTGGAATGAATGTCGCCGACTCCTCGGTGATGACATCGCGCTGCAAGTGAGGGATTACAGCATCGAACTTTACGAGCACGGTCGGGCATTTGCCGCGCAAAAGGGCATCCTTATTGCGGATACCAAGTTTGAGTTTGGCATGGTGGATGGCGAGGTAGTCCTGATCGACGAGTGTTTGACGCCGGATTCGTCGCGGTTCTGGCCGGCTGCGGCCTACCAACCGGGTGGCAGCCCGCCAAGCTACGATAAGCAATACGTGCGGGACTATTTGGAGACCCTCGATTGGGATAAGACACCGCCCGCTCCATCGCTCCCGGAGGAAGTTGTGCAGCGGACGTCGGCGAAATACATCGAGGCGTTCGAGCAACTCGTCGGCACGCATTTTGATCCGCTTCGCGATGGAGCCATTTGTTGACGGGTTTATTTTGTTCCTGGCCGCCGAGCGGGGGCTTTCGACAAATTACCAACTTTCCACGCGCCAATCGCTGGAGACATTTTCTAAATGGCTGTCGTCGTCGCAGGGCATCACGCAACCGTCAGATGTCACCGCGCAGCATTTGAGCGAATTCCTCGCGCACCGCAAACGCAGCGGGCTGGCTTCCGCAAGCATCAAAGCAGAAGCCGTCGCACTGCGGATCTTTTTCCGGTTTTTGGTCACACGAAATGATCTCCGGGTAGATCCCGCCGAGTTCATCGCGATTCCGCGTATCGAGCGCTACCTGCCGGACACCCTGAATATCCCACAAATCGAACAACTCATCGCGGCGGTCGGGGAGTCAGATCCCCTCGGATTGCGGAATCGTGCGATTTTTGAACTTTTGTATGCCTGTGGATTGCGCGTGTCGGAGCTCTGCAATGCCCGATTGGAAAACCTCGATCTCGACGCCGCATGGATGCGCGTCACGGGAAAGGGAAACAAAACGCGTATCGTCCCGGTCGGCTCCAAGGCTCGCGATGCGATTGCCCGGTATTTGAGCATCGAACGTCCGAAACTCGTGGCCCCCAAGTCCGGCGCGCAGGTTTTCCTTTCGGTTCGGGGGAAAAAACTCACTCCGGCCCGCGTGTGGCAACTGGTGAAGTTGTATGCCAAGATCGCCGGTATCGAAACCAATGTGTATCCGCACCTGATGCGGCATTCGTTTGCCACGCATCTTCTGTCGAATGGAGCAGACCTGCGCATCATTCAAGAGCTGCTTGGGCACGCCGACATCTCAACGACCGAGATCTACACGCACGTCGACCAAAAGCGCCTGAAGTCGGTGCACAAATCGTTTCACCCGCGCGCATGATCGTCCTGTCCGGCACGCGGAACGCCACTGCCGCGGATGTTGCGGACTGCCACGGGATGAGGTAGGTTCGCAAACCTGATGAATTCGAAACGCGTTACACTCTACGACACGACACTGCGTGATGGCACGCAGGGGACCGGCATCTCTTTTTCGGTACAGGACAAGATTCGTGTCGCTGTGCGCTTGGATGCATTTGGGATGGATTATATCGAAGGCGGATGGCCCGGCTCGAATCCTCGCGACGTGGCGTTTTTCGAGGAGGCGGCAAAATTGCAGTGGAGGCACGCAAAAATCGCCGCCTTCGGAAGCACCCGCCGGGGCAAGATGGCGGTCGAGGACGATGCCCAAGTCCGGCTATTGCTGGATGCGAAAACACCCGTCGTGACCATCGTTGGAAAAACCTGGCCGCTCCACGTGACCGAGGTGCTTGGGGTGACGCTGGAGGAAAATCTAAGCATGATTGCCGACACGGTCCGGTATTTGAAGTCGCACGGGCGCGAGGTGTTTTACGATGCCGAACACTTTTTTGACAGCTACCGCGAGGACCCGACGTATTCGCTGGCGACGGTGAAAGCGGCCCACGACGCTGGTGCCGACCGCGTCGTCCTCTGCGAGACAAATGGCGGCGCACTGCCAGAAACCGTGAGCGCCGTGACAACTGCTGTCATCGCATCGTTGGAGACACCCGTCGGCATTCACACGCACAACGACTGCGGCCTCGGCGTGGCAAACGCCCTTGCTGCGGTGCGCGCCGGAGCCAATCAAGTGCAGGGCACCGTGAACGGCTACGGCGAACGCGTGGGCAACTGCAACCTCATCAGCGTCATCCCGAATCTCCAGCTGAAAATGGGGATCGACGTCGTAGATGACCTCACCAAACTGCGCGAATTGTCAAACTTCGTGGATGAGCTCGCAAACGTCCCGCATGACATCCGCGCTCCGTTTGTGGGTGCTGCGGCATTCACGCACAAAGGTGGGCTCCATGTCCACGCGGTGCAGAAATTGGCTCGCACCTACGAGCACATCGACCCCGTTACCGTCGGCAACCACCAGTCGATCGTCGTCTCCGATCTCTCCGGCCAGAGCAATGTCTTGGTGAAAGCCCGCGAGCTCGGGTTCCATCTGGAAAAAGGGGCACCGGAAGCAAGTCGCGCGCTGGCGGAGGTCAAGCGGTTGGAGAACATCGGCTACGAGTTTGAGTCAGCCGATGCGTCGTTTGACTTGCTCATCCGGCGGCTGCTCGGGTCATGGAATCCGCTTTTCGATCTGAAAGAATATCACTGCACGTTTCGCCGCTCCCAAACGAACGGATTCAGCACGTGTGAAGCGACCGTGAAAATCATCCTAGACGGCCATCACGAATACACGGTCGCCGAGGGTGATGGCCCGATTGCCGCGCTGGACGCCGCTCTTCGCAAGTGTCTTCGACCATTTTATTCGTGGATCGATATGATCAAACTCACCGACTACAAAGTGCGCATTGTGGACGGCAGCCAAGGCACCGGTGCACGGACACGCGTCCTCATCGAATCCTCAGACGGCAACAGCATCTGGGGCACCGTGGGCGTCTCGGATAACATCATCGAGGCGAGCTGGCACGCGCTCGTGGACAGCTACGAACACTACGCATTGAAGGTGAACGGGGCGAACCCGTCGGCCTGAAAAAACCAGAACCGGCGCGTGACTCGATATCACGCGCCGGTTTGATTGGTTGCTTAAAATATTGCCCCGCCTGTGCCGTTTGAAGCATTTCCCGTTCCCTTATGAGAACGGTGGATAACCACAGAGAGAAGCTCTGACTTCCAATGAAGGCCTGTCATCGCTCATCCCCGCCAAGCCTCCAAGTAAACTAAACATCGGTCCGGGAGTTGCATTCGTATCGCGAACACCGCAGGGCAAATCTGGCGTGATAGTGGGAAAAAACTGACCTCACTCCCAAGCTGAGAAACCGTAAAAATTCCGCTTCCCGACCTTCGCTATCACAAAATTTTTGAAAGAACTACTCGCGGAATTCCACCGGGAGAGCGGACTTGAGTGCTGCTTTCAGACGCTCGAAAGAACCGCTGACTTCTTCTGACGTCAGGGTCCTCTCGGGAGCACGAAATGTCAAGGAGAACGCCAGCGATTTCCGGTCGGCCGGGAGCTTATCGCCCGAGGGATCCGTGAATACATCGAACACCTCGAACTGAACCAACAGGGGCTCTTTGGCGTCGGTCCAAACGGACGTGATCTCGGAGCACGGCAGGTCGAGCGGGGCCACGACAGCCAGGTCGCGCACCGTCGCAGGAAACTTTGCGAGCGGAGCAAATTTGATACGCTGCTCGGCGCAAGAGGCAATCGCATCCAGCCGAACTTCAGCCACCACGACGGCACTCCGCGCATTCATCGCGCGCGCTGCCGATGGGGGAAGAATCCCGATGACCCCGACAACAAATCCTGCGAGTTGCATTTCCCAGCATGCAGCCAGACGCGAGTCCGTTGCCGGCGAAAGGATGACTCCCGGAGTCAGCACCTCGACGACTCCCTTGAGGTCAAATAAATCCATGGAGGTCTCCGACTTGCCGAGCCATGATTCTGTGGTCCTGTACCCTGTGATCGCCATCGCCACCGTGGACAGCTCTTCTTCTTCCGCCGCTTTGAAGATGCGTCCGACTTCAAATATCCGAATCGATGAAGCACCCTGATTCAGATTTCGCTCCATCGCGGGAATCAGACCGTCGATTAGCGAGGATCGCAGGGCGGATTGGTCATCACCCAATGGATTTCGCACTTCGAGGATAGACTTTCCGTCCCCAACAGTTCGTGACACAAGCGTGCTGGTGCGAGCCTCGCTGAACCCAAGGCCAGCAAGCGTTTGGCGGACGCGCATCATTTCATCGTAGGCTACATCCGCGCGACTCGACGCCGATGGGATGGCACGGACTCGTCCCGGCACCCGCTCAATCCCCGCGATGCGCACCACTTCCTCGATGAGGTCGACTTCCCGGCTGAGATCGGCGCGCCACGTGGGCGATTGCCATTGTTGCACTCCTGCCGCAGAGGCCGGCAGTTCGGTCAATCCCAGACGCGTGAGGCATTGCCGGATTTCTTCATCTGCGATTGGCATGCCCAAGAGGGCGCGGCAGCGGTCACCTCGCAGGTTGACTGGCGTGGCAGGCGGCGGCAGTGCTCCAGCGGTGATGGTCGCCGGTTCGATCACTCCACCTGCAATTTCGACGATGAGGTGTGCTGCGCGGGCGGATGCCATCAGGACCATTCCCGGGTCCACCCCGCGTTCGAATCGATAGCTCGAATCGGTTTGTAGTCCGTGCTTGCGGGCGGTTTTGCGAATCACCGGCGGGTCAAAAAAGGCGCTTTCGAGTAACACATCGGTGGTGCCATTTGTCACCCCGGACAGTTCGCCACCCATAACACCGGCCAAGGCCAGCGGCGACGAGGCATCCGCAATGACGAGGTCATCCGATTGGAGTTCGAGGTCTTGGCCGTCGAGTGTCAGCAGCCGCTCGGTCGGATTGGCAAGGCGCACTTGAATCCCGCCGTTCACCTTGGCGGCATCAAAGGCATGCAGCGGTTGGCCGAGTTCCAACATCACGAAGTTGGTCACGTCGACGATGTTATTGATCGCACGCAGACCACACGCCTCAAGACGCGCCTTCAGCCACGACGGGCTGGGTGCCACGCGGACACCAGAAATCCGGACGACCGAATAAAATGGACACCGATCCGGAGCGCGCGTGACAGCGCGGTATTCATCGGTGGTATGCGCACCGACGGTAATCGCTTGTGGCGTTACGACGGCACCCGTGAAAGCCCGAATCTCGCGGGCCACACCCAAGTGAGAAAGCCAATCCGGACGGTTCGACGTGATCTCAAGGTCAAGAATCGCATCAGGCGGAAACAGCGATGCAATCGGCAAGCCCACCTTCGTGTCCGGTGGAAGAATCAGGAGTCCGTCGGCATCCTCGGCCAATCGCAATTCCTTCGCACTGCATAGCATTCCCTCGCTTTCCACTCCACGCAGCTTGCCGGTTTTGATTTTGAAATCACCCGGCAACACTGCACCCGGCATCGCCAGCGGCACTTTGTCGCCGACCTGATAATTTTTTGCGCCGCACACGATCTGGCGCGGATGGCCGGTTCCATCATCCACTTTGCAGACGCTGAGCCGGTCGGCGTTGGGATGCTGGGAGGATTCCAAAATTTGGGCCACCACGACTTTCGGGAAGTCGGCTCCGCGGGATTCGATCGATTCGACCTCCAGGCCCGCGCGGACCAGCAACTCCGCCAGCGCGTCTGCGGTCCCATCGAAGGGGACATAAGATTTAAGCCAGTCGAGCGAGAGTTTCATAATCGAAGAGAATACAGTTCAGCGCGTGGCTGCGGGCATTGACTAAAATTGCTTGAGAAAACGCAGGTCGTTTTCCACGAGCATTCGGATATCTGAGATTCCGGTGAGGTTCATGGCGAGGCGGTCCAATCCAAACCCGAACGCGAACCCGGACACCTTTTCCGGATCATATGCAAAATCGCGACGGCGGTGGTTGATTTCCTGAAAAACAGCGGGATCCACCATGCCACAGCCAGCGAGTTCCATCCATCGATTGCCTAGCGCTGCGGTGCGGATATCAATCTCGAAACTGGGTTCGGTGAACGGGAAAAAGTGCGGACGGAACCGGACATCCGTGCCCTCACCGAAGAGCTCACGGAAAAAGAACTCGAGCGTGCCCTTGAGGTCGGCAAGCGAGATATCGGGGCCGACGCACAGGCCTTCCAATTGGGTGAACTGCGCGAGGTGTGTCGCATCCACTTCATCCCGACGATACGCGGCACCCGGCGCAATTATGCGAATCGGCGGCACCTCGGTTTCCATCACTCGGATCTGCACGGACGAAGTGTGCGTGCGAAGCAGGCGGCCGTCCGGCAAATAGAACGTGTCCGCGTCGTTTCGCGCCGGATGGTGCTCGGGCGTGTTCAGCGCGTCGAAACAATGCCACTCGGTTTCGATGTCCGGACCGTCCGCAAGCGAAAACCCGAGCCGCCGAAAAATCCGGACCGCGCGGTGCATAAGCTGTGTGAGCGGGTGAATCGAACCCCGCAATTGCGGAAAGCCGGGCAGACTGGCGTCGATGCCCGCAAGCGCGGCGGCGTCGGCCTGCAATGCGATACTCGCGAGGCGCTCGTCGAGCAAACTCTGGACGGTCGTCCGCAGGTCGTTGAGTGCCTTTCCGATGCGCGGTTTGTCGTCTTTGCTGACGGTGCGCATTCCTTCGCTGAGCAGCGGAATCGCACCGGCCCGCCCAAAATACCGGACACGCAGCGACTCCAAGGCGTCAGCGTCCGCAGCGTCTTCGATTGCTGACACCGCCTCACAGCGCAACGATTCAATTTGCGATTCCATGAATGAAGAAAATCGCGAAGTGATTCGACAGCCTATAATGACCGGACGAGATCACTCCGCGATTCTGAAGGATTAGTTTAGAGATCTAAAAAGACCCCGACCTGAAATCAGGCGGCCTTTTTGGCTTCGAGACCGGCTTTCGCCTTGTCAACGATCTGAGCGAATGTCGCCTCGTCGTTCACTGCGATGTCGGAAAGTACCTTACGGTCGAGCAAGATGTTGGATGCTTTCAGCCCTTCGATGAATCGGCTGTAGGTCATGCCTTGAGCGCGGACGGCCGCGTTGAGACGATTGATCCAAAGCGCGCGGAAGTTGCGCTTCCGGGTTTTGCGATCCCGGTAAGCCCAATACTTCGCCTTCATCTGCGCATCTTTTGCGTAGCGGAAAAGCTTGGAGCGGCGACCGCGATATCCTTTGGACGCGTCGATGACGCGCTTCCGCCGTTCGCGACTGGCGGGTGCATTGGTTGCACGTGGCATAGTGTTCTAATCTTCAGGTGTTACCCGAAGTTCCGTGGAGCGGACTGTTTTTATGATTGGATCCGGGGCCTCATCAGCTCCATATCCCGCTCGTTAGAACAGGAAGACCGTCGGATCGTTGGGTTTTTAGGAGAAAGGCAGGTTGAGCTTGATGCGTGCGACGTCGGAATCCGCGACAAGGCCGGATTTGGCCAAGTTTCGTTTCCGTTTAGCCGACTTGCATTCGAGCAAGTGGCGTCGTCCCGCTTTGCTACGCACAATCTTGCCGCTTCCGGTGATTTTAAACCGTTTTGCGACAGCTTTTCTCGTTTTGCTGCGTGCTATTGACTTTGGCATGGGGTGGGGAGTTTACGCATAAGGGAACCACAAGCAACAAAATTCCTGTGGAATTTTCCAACAGGCACCACCAAAAGAAATCGGCTTCCGACGTCTACCGGTCGCACTCGCCCATCACGAAGTCGAAACTCCCGAGGATGCTTACGACATCGCTGACCATGTGACCGGGAAGAACCTTGGGCAAAATGCTCAGGTTCACGAACGACGGGGCGCGGATTTTCATGCGATACGGAACACCGCCGCCCTTGCTGTAAATGTAAAATCCGAGCTCGCCTTTCGGGTTTTCGGCACCGAAGTAAACCTCCCCCGCTGGCGCATCGGCTCCTTCGGTGGTCACGATGAAATGGTGAATCAGCTCTTCCATCTTTTTCATGACGGCATCTTTTTCCGGAAGCATGCTTTTCGGGTCATGATGGTTGATCGGACCACTTGGAATCGTGTCGATGACCTGCTCCAAAATGCGGATGCTCTGGCGCATCTCTTCCATTCGGACAAGGTAACGGTCGAAGCAATCGCCGGTCGTGCCGATTGGGATTTCGAAGTCATATTTCTCGTAGTCCAAATACGGATTTTTACGTCGGAGATCGTGGTCGATTCCGCTTCCGCGCAAGTTTGGACCCGAGATTGCGTACGATAAGGCATCCTCCTTGGTGATGATTCCGATGTCCTTCGTGCGGTCGATGAAGATTTTATTCCGCGTCAGCATGCGGTCCGTTTCCTTATGCGACTCTTTGAACTCACGGATGAATTCCTTGAGCTGAGGAATAAAGCGCTCGGGGAGGTCGCGCGTCTGGCCGCCCACCCGGGTGTAGCTGGTCGTGAAGCGGGCACCGGTCAGCAACTCCACCAGATTATAAATTTTTTCCCGTCCCTCAAATGTCCATAGGAACATCGTCGTTGCACCGAGGTCCATGCCGAAGCAACCCACTCCGAGCAAATGCGACGAAATCCGGGCGAGCTCGCAGCAGATCACACGAATCGCCTTGCCACGCGGCGGGAGTTCCCAGCCCATCAGTTTTTCAACCGCCAACGCATACGCCACGTTATTGGCAATCGGCGCGAGGTAATCCAATCGGTCCGTGTAGGGAACGAACTGATTGTATTGCATGTTCTCCGCAATTTTTTCGTCCCCCCGGTGAAGATACCCGATGTCTGGTGTCGCCTTCGTGATCAACTCGCCGTCGAGTTCGAGAATGATCCGGAGCACACCGTGCGTGGACGGGTGCGATGGCCCCATGTTTAGCGTCATCGTTTCGCCAAGCAGCTCACCCGTGTCCTGCACATTTTGCAGTGAATGGATGCTGCGGGCGAGTGTATCGGGTTGCTCAATAATCGTTGCCATTGCGGTAATTGTTACGAACTTACTGTTCTCACGGATGAAAGGAAAGTCGGCAATGGCAAATTCGTGCCAATATCATGTTTTTGTCTGCCAGATTCAGATGATGTGCCTGTATAGTGCCGCCCGAATGACGCTCTACTCGCACCCCACCCACTAGAAAAATGAAAATCGCAGTGATTGGCTCCGGCTCCATCGGTTTATACTACGGCACTAAACTGGTGGTCGCCGGTGAAGATGTGCAATTTCTGATGCGCTCAGGGTTTGAGCTGGCGAAGCGGGAGGGCATCCGGGTCCGGAGTCAGGATGGCAACCTCCATGTTGCGTCGCCATCTGTCGCGCAGTCCTGCGAAGATATCGGTCCGGTGGATTTGGTGATGATCTCGGTCAAGGTGACGGACAATCCGGTGCTCAGTCGATTGGTGCCACCGCTCCTTGGGCCGGACACGATGCTTTTGACCCTGCAGAACGGACTGGGCAACGAGGACTTTTTGGCTGCTCATTTCGGTGAGGAACGGGTTTTGGGCGGCCTTTGTTTTGTGTGTCTCACGCGCGATTCGCCCGTCTCTGTGGAGCATTTCGGGCATGGAACTCTGAGCTTGGGAGAGTTTCACGCGGGAGGCGTCACGCCACGGCTCCAAGCGGTTGCGTCGCGCTTCGCAGGGGCAGGCGTTGAGACGCGCACGGTGGATCATTTGATCACCGAGCGCTGGCGCAAATTGGTTTGGAATATCCCGTTCAACGGACTCTCGGTCGCTGCGGGCGGTGTCGCCGTGGATCAAATCCTAGCAGATCCCGAGTTGCATGCCGAGTGCCGGGCGCTGATGGTTGAGGTGATTGCGACTGCGACCACACTTGGCCATCCGATTCATGAGGACTTTGGCCAAGTTCAAATCGATCGGACCTATCCGATGGGCGCTTATCAGCCGTCGACGATGGTGGATTTCCTTGCTGGCAAACCGCTCGAAATCGAAGCGATCTGGGGGGAGCCGCTGCGTCGCGCGCGGAGCGCCGGCATTGCGGTCCCGCATCTCAGCGCACTGTATGAAAATCTCGTCCAAGTCGCTCAGAAGTCATGCGACGGGGCCTGACGGATTGGATTTTTTGAACTGTTCGCGCCAGTATTCCAGACGCTCCTTGATGCGCTTTTCCATTCCGTTTTCGGTCGGGTCATAATACCTGCGACCTTCAGGCAAGTAGGCCTGAGGAACAAATCCCCCATCGAAGTCATGGCTGTATTTGTATCCATCACCGTGACCGAGTTGCTTGGCCCCAGAGTAGTGAGCGTCCCGTAAATGAGTTGGCACGGCCAATGTCCGGCCTTCCCTCACCTCTTGTAACGCGGCTCCGATGGCCAGCGTCGCGCGGTTGCTTTTTGGTGCTGTTGCAATGTAGATCGTGGCGTGCGCGAGATTGAGCTGGGCTTCAGGCAATCCTACGAGTTCGAGCGCGTGGGCGGCAGCATTTGCAACCACCAGCGCCTGAGAGTCCGCGAGCCCAACGTCTTCGCTTGCACAAATCACCAACCTTCTCGCAATGAATCGCGGGTCCTCCCCGGCGACCAGCATTTTTGCCAACCAATAAACCGCCGCGTCGGGATCCGATCCGCGCATGCTCTTAATGTAAGCGCTAATGGTGTCGTAATGCGCATCGCCGTCGCCGTCGTAGACCACGGCTTTGCGCTGGATACTTTCTTCGGCGACTTCGAGCGTGACGTGGCGTTTTCCGGACAGGTCAGGCAAAGTGGTGAGGACTGCGAGCTCAAGGGCATTCAGACATTTACGCGCATCCCCATCGCTCATGCGGGCAAGGTGAGCTGCCGCCTCGGGCGTCAAATCGACCTGATACTTACCCAAACCGCGCAAATCGTCTGCGAGTGCGCGCTCGATCAAGACAATCAAATCCGCGTCTTTGAGTGGCTCAAGCTGGAATACTTGCGACCGCGAAACCAGCGGTGAGTTGACGTAAAAAAATGGATTGTGCGTGGTGGCACCGATCAGGCGAACCAATCCGGTCTCCACATCGGGCAGAAGGGTGTCCTGCTGCGATTTATTGAACCGGTGCAATTCATCGATGAACAAGATGGTCCGGACCCCCGAGTTGGCAGCACGATTCGCTGCTGCGGCGACGACCCTCCGGATATCTGCGATGTTGCTTTCGACGGCGTTGAGTTTTTCGAACCGGCTGTTGGACGCATTGGCGATGGCCTGCGCGAGCGTCGTCTTGCCCGTGCCAGGGGGACCAAAAAACAGTAGCGATCCGATTCGGTCAGCCTCGATCGCACGACGCAGCAACTTCCCCTCCCCCAGAATGTGATCCTGCCCGACAATCTCATCGATCGTGCGAGGACGCATGCGCGAGGCAAGCGGCGCATTCGCATCAATCGCCAGTGGCGAACTCGTAGAATCGGCAAACCAATCGCTCATCGTCTGTCATATCAACCACCCAGACGCGGGCGGGCATAGTAAAAACTTTTGCAGTGTGGAAGCATGAGTCATTGCTGATGTTGCATGGTCTGGTATCATCGGCGATTCCCGCATGGAAGAACCTCTGGATCCCTCAGACGATGAACTAGTCACTCGCACCAAAGCGGGTGATGTGGCGGCGTTCGACCATCTGGTGGTGCGATACAGTCCACGGTTGTATGGATTGGTTTACAACATGACGTCCAATCACGAGGACACGAACGACCTCCTACAGGATGTTTTTGCGAAGGCGTTTCGCGCGATCAATGGCTTTCGTCAGCAATCCGCGTTTTACACATGGATTCACTCGATCGCCATGAACATGACGATCAATTTCCTTAAAAAACGCAATCGCCGCAGAGGAATCAGCCTCGACGATGTCGATTCACACATCGAAAACGACCCGGATTTTATCGCACTGACTGCTACATCCGACCCACTCAGAGAAACCAACCTTGCGGAGCTTCAAAAAAAATTGAACGAGTCGTTACAGAAGCTGTCTCACGACCATAGAGCGGTGGTGACGATGTTTGATATTCAAGGAATGCCTCATTCGGAAATCGCCAAAATTCTAGGAATTTCAGAGGGAACGGTGCGATCCCGGCTGTTTTATGCGCACCGTCAGTTGCAATCGTATTTAGAAGAGTTTAGAAGACCGTAGGAACCCAATTATGCCTGAAGATACCGACATCCAGAAACTCCTCCGCTTGAAGCGGTATGAAAATCCGCCAGAGGGGTATTTTGATGATTTCTTGCTCGAGTTCCAACGCCGTCAGCGCACCGAGTTGCTTCGCGTGCCTCTGAGTGAAATCCTGTGGGATCGCGTGACCAGCTGGTTCGACTCAGTTCGAGTCCCCACCATGGCATACGCCGCAATTCTGGTGCTCGGTGTCGGGGCCACGGCGGCAATTCTCACAGGCCTTGATGGGAACGTGAATAATGCAGGCGCGGTAGCCACATTGGCCGAACCGCCCGTTTTACCTCAGGTCACCGTTGGTTCCCAAGTTCCATCACTCCCGCCAAGTTACGTTCTGGAAACTCGCCCGGTGAGCTACGAATCGCCGTTCAGTTTTTGAAATGGTCGAAGTCGGTAGATATCTAGTGGCGCTCTCTGCGCTGGCCGCCACTGCGGTAGCCGGCCAAGACCCACTCGGCGAGGCGCTTGCCGGCAAGGTTTCGGCCGTTTTCGAACAGGGCCGCGAAGCCGTCGTCCGTATTGAATCAAGCGATCGGCACGGCCGACTGACCGGCACAGGTTTCTATGCAGACCCGTCGGGGACCATCTACACGGTCACAGGCGTTTTAGGCGACTGCACTGACATCACCGTCTTTCAAGGAGTCCGCAAATTTCCGGCCAGACTTCTCGTTGCAGACCCACGCACCGGTTTGGCGCTGATCAAAGTTGACGCCAATACGCCATTCCTTCCGATGGGAGATTCCACCTCTGTTCCGCTCGCCACGCCGCTGGTGGCAATCGGTTACCCACGCGGGAATTCCGAGACATTCAGCTTTGGAATGGCAACCGGGTTTGACCGCCAATATTTGAACCGTTACTTCCGGACGACGCACATTCGGGCCAGCATTCCGGTAGAGCCGGGATTGGGTGGGGCACCTGTGCTTGGACTCGATGGAAAAGTGCTCGGAATAGTAGTCGCGGGCACGGGCGGTAACGCTGGGTGTTACGTCCTACCAATCAATGCAGCCGAAAAAATCCACACTGAGTTCACAAGATTCGGAGAGGTCCGGCCCGGCTGGGTGGGCGTATCAGTCGAAGATATGCCAATCCAACAAGATGGCGGGCCAAGAGCCAAAGTGGCTGGCCTGGACGAAGGCACCCCTGCGGCGGAAAGCGGAATTACCGATGGTGATATCTTGGTCAGCGTCGGCGAGGTGGTGATTAAATGCCGCGAGGATGTCATCGACGCATCGTTTTTCCTGACAGCCGGCGATGCAGTTCCCGTGGTCGTGCTGCGGGATGGAGAAGAGATGATGTTTTCCATTCGATCCATTTTGGATCCGGCCCATTCGCGCGAAAGTGGAACACCGGTCGTCGAGTCGATGCCGCGATTCGATCTGGACGGTAAATAACCGGCTCGTTGTTCCGGTGCGATCGTCGCTGTTGCGGCGCTCTAGTTGGTCTTGAGGACCTCGATGAATGCTTCCTGCGGGATGTTCACGCTTCCGATTGCCTTCATTCGCTTTTTCCCCTCTTTTTGCTTTTCGAGAAGTTTGCGCTTCCGAGTGATGTCACCGCCGTAACATTTTGCGGTCACGTTTTTCCGCATGGCCGTCACGCTTTCACGCGCCACCACTTTCCCACCGATTGCTGCTTGGATGGCAACTTGGTAAAGCTGCTTGGGAATGACGTCTTTTAGTTTGGCCGCGATGGCACGTCCACGGGATTCGGCTTTGTCGCGATGCACGATGCTGGAGAACGCGTCCACTGGTTCGCCGTTGACCAGCAAGTCTAGCTTAACGAGTTTACCTTCACGATATCCGGCGGGTTCATAATCCATCGAGCCATAGCCACGGGTCAGCGTTTTAATTTTGTCGTTAAAATCCACGAGGATCTCGTTGAGCGGAATAACTGCCGTGATCATCACACGACGCGTGTCCAGCGACTCCGTGTGCTCGACGATGCCGCGCTTATCCATCATGAGCTGCATGATGTCGCCGATGTTTTCATTCGGCACCATGACAAAGCACTTGATCACCGGTTCGCGGATTTCCTCCACGACACTCATGTCCGGGAGATTGGCCGGGTTATCGACCTCGAGGCGTTCGCCGTTGGTTTTGATAACCTCGTAAATGACACTAGGATACGTGGAAATGATATCCATGTCGTATTCCCGGCGGAGGCGCTCTTGGATGATCTCCATGTGCAGGAGGCCGAGGAATCCGCAGCGGAATCCGAAGCCGAGGGCCACGGAGCTTTCGGCTTGGAAAACGAAGGCGGCATCGTTGATCTGGAGCTTGCCCATTGCCATTTTCAGGTGCTCAAAGTCGGCCGTGTTGATCGGGTAGATCCCGCTGAAAACCATCGGGTGAATCTCCTGAAACCCGGGCAACTGCTCAGTCGCGGGATTCCGGGAATCAGTCAGGGTGTCTCCGATTTTGATTTCGGCGGTGGTTTTGATGTTCGCGATGAAATACCCGACGTCGCCGGGGTTCAACTGCGGCTGGGGAAACATCTTTGGTGTAAAAACTCCGACTTCTTTGATTTCGTAGTTCTTGTTGGTGGACATCAGCTTCACACCGTTCCCCGCTTTCAAAACTCCGGTTTTAACGCGCAGATAACCGACCACGCCGCGGTAGCCGTCGAAGACCGAATCAAAAACCAATGCGCGCATAGCACCGTTGTCTGCAGTGGGTGCGGGGACGCGCTCGACGATCGCTTCCAAAATATCCTGAATCCCAATACCTGCCTTCGCGCTGGCCAGGATGGCCTCATCACCGGGGATTGCCAGGATGTCCTCGAGTTGTTTTTTTACGCCCTCGATGTCGGAGTTCGGGAGATCAATTTTGTTGATGACCGGGATGATCGTTAGATTTTGAGCGGCTGCCAGATGGACGTTTGCAACCGTTTGAGCCTCAACCCCTTGCGCTGCATCCACAATGAGTAGCGCGCCTTCACATGCAGCCAGACTGCGCGAAACTTCGTAGGCAAAATCCACATGGCCCGGCGTGTCCATGAGGTTAAAACGGTAGGTTTCACCATTTTTCGCCGTGTATTTCATCGTGACCGGATGCGACTTGATCGTGATTCCCCGCTCCCGCTCGAGGTCCATCGAATCGAGGAGTTGGTCTTGTTTATCACGATCCGCGGTCGTGCCCGTCATCTCCAACAGGCGGTCGGAGAGGGTGGTCTTGCCGTGGTCGATATGGGCAATGATACAAAAATTTCTGGTGCGTTCGATAGACATCGCGAGCCCGCAAATATGCGGGATCAAAGTCGGCGGGTCAATGAGCGAAACGCGCAAAAGTGCGTTTATGAAAACTCCGCGCAGCCGCAGAGCCCCCACGGCGCAAAGGGATCTCACGCGGGGCGCTTTTCGCACCCCGCACTGGATTCGGGCAGAGTCTAATCTTTGGCGTCCGGCACGAAGACGGAGAGACGCTTGCCTTTGAATCGGATGCCATTGAGCTTGTCGAGCACCGTCGACACCGCGCTGTCGGCGATATCGACAAGCGTGTGTTTGGGCTGAATGAAGATCGCGCCGATCACGCTCCGATCGAGGTCCGCACCCCCTGCGATGGCACCAACAAAATCCGCCGGGCGAACTTCATTGATTTTGCCGGCAGTGAAGATGAGTCGCGTCATTCCGGGCTCACTGGAAAAGTCCGATGGATTATCCCGGCTGTCGCGCCGAGGGGCCCGGTCACGGCTTCCCCGCGAATCACCACGGTCATTCCGGTCGCTGTATCGATCCCTTCCTTGGTCTCGATCGCCGTAATCTCCGCGGTCCCCACGATCTCCGCGATCGCGGTCGCGGCCCGATGGCACCGCCAGGTCGTCACTGGCCGAGGCCAGTTGCTTTGATTCGCCGCCGAGCATGTGGAGGAGAGCACTTGCGATATCGGTCGGGGTGTGGCCCTGATCCAAAAGCCGGTCGATTAACTCATCCCGGCGTGGATACTCCCCTTTTTCGAGCATTTCGCGGAGATGTTCAAACGTGGCGTTGGAACGTTTTTCTTCAACCTCCTCCATCGATGGAACTTTCTCACGGCGGATACGACCGCTCGTCAGGCGGATCATTCCTTCGAGTTTGCGAATTTCGCGTCCCGCGACGAACGTGATCGCGCGCCCGGTGCGGCCCGCGCGTCCGGTGCGACCGATCCGGTGAACATAATCCTCTCCGTCGTGCGGAAGGTCGTAGTTGAACACGACCTCGATATCATCGACGTCCAGTCCGCGCGCGGCGACATCAGTGGCCACAAGAAACTCGATCTTTTTGTCACGGAACCGCTTCATCACACGCTCGCGCGCCGCTTGCGTGATGTCGCCATGCAGCTTGTCTGCAATGTATCCCCGCGCGATCAAATGCTCGGTGAGTTGATCGCACATCATTTTGGTAGCGCAGAAAATGATCGAGCACTTGATGTCCTGGAGATCAATGATCCGGCAAAGGGCTTCGAGTTTGGAGCGCCGATCGACCTCGTAATAGACTTGGTCGATGGCTGGAATCGTAAGCGCAACTTGCTCGATTTTGACCTCCACTGCGTCCCGGGTGTGTTTTTTGATGATCGAACGGATTCCTGATGGCATGGTGGCCGAAAATAGGACCGTTTGGCGGTCCGATGGCGACTGCGCAAGGATCACGTCGATGTCATCGCGGAATCCCATGTCGAGCATTCTGTCGGCTTCGTCGAGGATCACCATTTTGAAAGAATCCGTGCGCAGGGTGCCGCGTTCGAGGTGATCCATCACGCGTCCGGGAGTCCCGATGACGATTTGCGAACCATCTTTGAGGCCGCGGATTTGGCGGTCGTAGGAGGCCCCACCATAAATCGGGAGTTCGCGCACTCCCCGCTTGAACGTGGCCAAACGCGCTACTTCTTCGGCCACTTGCACAGCGAGTTCACGGGTCGGGCAAAGGACCAACACCTGAACTTCACGCAGATTTGGATCCACCAACTCGATGGCGGGAATGGCAAATGCGGCCGTTTTGCCGGAGCCGGTTTGGGACTGCCCGATCACGTCGGACCCCGCGAGAAGCACGGGAATGGCGGCGGATTGGATCGGTGAGGCTTCTTCGTAGCCAAGTTTTTCAACGGCTTTCAAGATCTCCGGCGAGAGTCCAAGTTCCGCAAAGGGTTTTTTCTGCATGCCGGACAGTATCGATTTGAATCCGCTCATGCCAGCGTAATCCCCAAAAGAGAGGCGAGGGTCGGAATCGAACCGACGCATAGAGCTTTTGCAGAGCTCTGCCTTACCACTTGGCTACCCCGCCATTGAGTCAATGGCCGACACGGAATGTGCCGAGGTGAAATCAGTATATCAAAACGGGTGGCGCGACAATAGTTGTTTGCGCAGCTTGTGTGATTGCTCCCTCGGATTCGTCCATGGATGCGACGATGCCGTCGGAAAAGTTTAGCGTGAGCGTGCCGACGGGGGTTTTGACCCAGACGGTCCCGATGGTCGCTACTCCGTCCGATCCGACGACGGTGGTTTGCTGCGGGATGTTTTGGTAGCGCACGTATTCCCATGTGTGTTCAGTGCGGTCGGCGTTTGTTCTTGTGGATCGTTTGTTGGGGCGGCCGATGGATCGCTCGACCTCATCGAGCGTCATGCCGATGGCGACCTCGCGATTGGCTATCAGGTTTTCCACTGCGATGCGGCGGTCATTGCTGGCGCGCAGCGAGGTGATGAATCCATCGGGAAGTGCCGAGAGAAAGTCGGGGGAGACCCACGCGAGGATTTGGCCCTGCTGTGCTCTGCCACGGACACGGAACAGGTTTTCTCCGACTGCTTGGAGTTCGACATCCTGGCCGGCTTTGAGGGTGCCTGCGTAGCGGGTGCCGGTGTGGTCGAATGACGTCGGCGCGGCCTCGAGAACGCGGAGTTTGACGGCTTTAAGATCAAAATCTGCGAGATAGATCACGCCCGGATCGCGGACGACCGGGGCTTGTGCCGCGTGCGATTGACCGCCGATGAGGATGATCGAAACCGCGGCTGAAATCAGAAATTTCATGCAAGCAATATGACAGACGATACGCTATCCTGCCACCAAGATACGGCGATAAAGCCATCATTAAAAATTATTATCCCATGAACGATTTTCAGGAATTTGTGACCAACGGCGCTCAAAAGATCACCCCCGGGCAGATCGCCAGCTTTGAGGAGGAGCTGCCTCTGGTGTTGGCAAAAATCAACGAGGTCAACCCGCCGGAACAGCCGAATTTGCGGTGTCACGCGCAGTTTTTGGTACGCTATGTCGAGGATTGTCTAGACTCCAAATACACGCCGGACGATGTGGGCGCGCTGGCAGAGGCGATTTTTGCGCTGATGTATTTGCACAAGGGTGTGGATATCATCCCCGACATTATTCCGAGCATTGGATACTCGGATGACTCGGCAGTGGTCCGCACGGTGCTTGCAGGACACGTGAAGGAATTCACGCAATTCGGCGAGGTGTCTGGAATTCCATTTTCGTCGCTTTCGATCGAAGCTTAAACCATTGCTTTTCTTGAAATGAAAAAGCTCCCCCTTTTCGCCGGGCTGGCTCTTCTCGGTCTTACCTCCTGCAAACCTCCGGAGCCCGCGCCGGTTGACACGGCGGGGCCCACCCCCGCGGCCGCGCCGGGGGCGCAGGTGATCGAGGCGGCACCGGTTGTGGAGGCGTCCGCCGTCGAGGAAATTACCGGGTCGGTGGAGTTGCCCGAAGTGATTGACATGGACCCCGCGACGCTTGAAAACCAGCGGATCAAAGAGGAGGTCCTCAAGCGAATCGACGTGATGCCCGCGTTGTCGGCCTCGGACAAGGACCGGCTCTATGTGCAGGTCGAGCGGGCACGGTCGATGGGTAAAGTCATCACGATCCCATTTTCGACGGGTGCGTCCCGCGTGCCGATGGAGGTGATTACCGCGCTCGGAGCCAGCTTGGAACAACCTCAGGTGCGTGCCCTCGCAGACGATCCGACCGTGGTTTTTGTCATTCTTGGATTTGCAGACAAAAAGGGTGATCCGGCAAAAAATGTAGAAATTTCGACACGGCGGGCGGAGAGTGTTTTGGCGCTGTTGCGCGACCGCTTCAAGGTGCTCAATGTGATGCATGCCGTGGGTATGGGCAGTTCCGAGATGTTTGATTCTGTTGATCTCGACAAAAACCGCGTGGTCGAAGTCTGGGCTGTCTTGCCGTGATGCTTGAAACACGCCAACCCGGGTGAAAACGTCCACCGTGCTAACCTTGCGGCACGGTAAGGTGCTAGGTCGGGCGGCCGATGCAGATTTCACCCTCGACGACCCATCCATTTCACGGCGCCATCTCGAAGTCGAGAGTTTGTCGCCGGGATGGAAAGTTACGGATTTAGGCAGCCGTAGCGGCACGTATCTTAATGGCCGATTGATTTTATCCGCCCGTCTGACGTGGGGTGATATTCTGCAAATTGGGGATGTGTTTCTGCGGTTTGATGGCGTCCAGTTGGAGCGCGTGACGGGCGGTGGCGGCGCATCACTATCGGCAATAGATATCCGCAAAATTGCGGGACAGACTGTGATCCTCGACGGTGTTTCGGTGACTATTCAGCCGGGCGAATTTGTTGGAGTGATCGGGCCGAGCGGTGCCGGGAAGTCCAGCCTGCTCGATGCGTTGTGCGGCTTGCGTCCCGCTGATTCCGGCGATGTGCTCATCGACGGGCAGGATTTATATGCTCATCCCGAAGTCCTCCGCGATCACTTTGGGTATGTGCCGCAGGACGATATTGTCCCTTTGGATTTGACCGTCCGCGCCGGGCTGGATTTTTCGGCCCGTTTGCGACTTCCGCGGGGGGTTCCGGCGGTGGAGCGGTTGCATTTGGTCGAGACGACACTGGCTCGATTGGGGCTCGAAAAGCGATTCGACACTCGCGTCGGGAAGTTATCCGGCGGACAGCGCAAGCGAGTGAGCGTGGCCGCCGAGCTCCTGACGCGCCCACGTCTTTTGTTTCTTGATGAGCCGACTTCCGGGCTGGACCCGGCGGCTGAGTTCACGCTGATGGAGCAATTGCGCGGACTGGCTGCGAATGGCTGCACGGTGGTGTGCACGACGCACGTGCTGGAAAATGCGCACCTCATGGACCGCATCCTAATTCTCGCGGCCGGTCGCCTCGTTTATGACGGTGCACCATCCGATGCGTGTGCGCACTTCGGCGTTGGGCGGTTAACGGATGTCTATCTCGCCGTGCAAGATCGCCCGAGACCAGCAGCGACCGTCGCGGTGAACGGACTCGAAAAAACCCGGGGATATAGCGAGGAGCCATTAAAACAGGCATCGCAGCAAATGCGGCGGGCGGCGGCATTTCCGATTTTGCTGGCGCGGGAGTGGGCGATTTTGTGCGCGGATTGGAAAAACCTATTGCTCCTGATCGGGCAGCCGGTGCTGATTGCATTTCTCGTCACATGGGTTTCATCGGACACCGCGCTGGTGTTGTTTTTTTCCATCATTGCGACGCTCTGGTTCGGCTGTGGAAATGCTGCGCAGGAGGTGGTGCGCGAGCTGCCGATGCTTCGGCGCGAGCGGTTGGTGGGTCTCGGTCGAGGCGCTTATTTGAGCGCCAAGTTTGTGTCATTGGCGCGTCTGACGATGATTCAGAGCTTGTTGATGTATGGATGCATGCAGGCCGGCGCGGGAGGTTTGGATGGTGATCTCGGCTGGCAGCTTGCGGCACTGATGGCAACTTCGCTGGCGGCGGTATCAATAGGCTTAGCCATCTCAGGCTGGGCTCGCTCGGTTTTGCAGGCGGTAATGCTCGTGCCGTTGATTCTCATTCCGCAGATCCTGTTCTCGGGATTTACACCTCCGGCGGGCGATATGAAATCCGCGCCGTATTTTGTTTCGACGCTGATGCCAAGTGCCTCCGCGCGGCAGGTGATGGACGTCAGCCTGCTATGGAATCAGACGATCTCGGGACGGCTTCGTGTCGATGCACCGTCGGCATTTTCCAATCTCAACCGGGACCGATCCCTCAAGAACGGCGAAGTTTTTTCCGATGCGCGGCCGGGCTGGTGGGGGTTGGCGGGACTGGCCGCGTGGGTGGTTTTTGGGCTGACGCTGGCAGGATTTGGGATTCGATCCCGCGAGCGCAACGGGTGAACCCGGTCAGTCGCGCTCGAACGTGTGGAGTTGCCGGATCATTTTGGCCACGAGGGCGGTCCAGCCCGTCTGATGGCTTGCTCCGACGCCGGCACCATTATCTCCGTTGAAGTATTCGTTAAATCGGATCAGGTCTTTCCAATGCGGGTCTTTTTGAAATAGCTCGACGTCGCCGTTGAACGGACGGTTCCCGTTGGCGTCTCGTTCGAAGATCGCCACGAGCCGTTTTTCGAGTTCGAGCGAGATATCCCAGAGGTTCATTTCGTGGCCGCTGCCCGTCGGGAACTCGACCTTAAAACTGTCGCCGAAGTAAAATCCGAACTTTTGAAGGGCCTCGATGAGAAGGTAGTTCATCGGCATCCAGACCGGGCCACGCCAGTTCGAATTGCCGCCAAACATCGCCACCGGGCTGTCAGCGGGGCTGTAGGTCAGTGTCTCGGTTTGATTTCCCTCCGTGAACGTGTAGGGCGTATCGAGGTAAACCCGCGAGAGGCCACGGATCCCATGCGGTGAAAGAAATTCCTTTTCGTCGAAAAGCCTTTCGCACAGCCGCCGCAGACGCGCCGGAGGAACCAGCGAGATGAGCTGCTTTCCATCATTGACGACCCCGATGTGCTGAAGCTCGTCGAGCAGGTGGGGACGGTGATTTTGGAACCATTCGATCCGTTTGCGGAGGAGCGGAAACCGCTGCACCATTTTGGTGTCAAAACTTTCCACCGCAAACAGCGGCGTAAGCCCAACCAGCGAGCGCGTCCGAAGATAATCGAACGTGCCATCCGACCGCCGCAGAACATCGTAGTAGAAGCCATCCTCGTCATCCCAAAGATTGTAACCGGTGATGCCCTTGGCATTGATGGCGGCTGCGAGGTAGATGAAGTCGTTGAGGAATCGATCCGCGATGTCCTCGTAGGCGGGGTCTTCGCATGCGAGTTCCAACGCGATGTTGAGCATGTTGAGCGAATAGGATGCCATCCACGCCGTGCCATCGCTTTGCTCGATCTTACTACCATCCGGCAGCGGATATCGCCGGTCGAAAATTCCGATATTGTCGAGACCGAGAAAGCCACCCTCGAAGACATTGTCTCCCGTTTGGTCCACGCGGTTTGCCCACCATGCGTAGCCCATCAGGTGCTTGTTGAACGCTTTTTTCAGAAACTCACGGTCTCCCGTTCCCTTGAATCCGCGCTCGATGGAATAGATCCGCCATGCCGCCCATCCGCCGATGGGTGGGTTGGCGTCGGATAGTGCCCATTCGTAGGCAGGCATTTGTGCGCTCGGCGACGTGTAGCGTTCTCCGCGCAGCAGCAACTGCTGGCGTTTTGCCGTGGCGGCGTCGATCGCGGTAAATGCCACCGATTGAAACATGAGGTCCCATGCGCAAAAATACGGATATTCCCAGCAGTCGGGCATCGAAATGACATCGTGTGCATGCATCTCTTTCCAGAATGCGTTCGGGTGGTTCCAGCGTTCCTTGGGCGGCGTGGGCATGGTGGGGTCCCCTTGAAGCCATCGGAGCACCGGCCAGTAGTAAAACTTTTTTCCCCACAATAACCCAGCCAGTGCCCTCCGCTGCACCAAGGCAGCTTCCTCGGGAAGATCGGGCGTCAGCGCTTGGTAAAACTCATCGGCGTCCTTTTTGCGGAGATCCAGCGTTTCGTCGAATGAAGCCCCGAATGGCGCTTTCATCGTCTTTGTCGTCAATCGCAAACGCACGACTGAGGTTGCGCCGGGGGCAATCGTCCGTCGGCAAACCGCCGCCGCCTTCGTTCCCGTTCGCGCCGGACTCACTACCTCGTTCCGGTCTCGAATCACGTAGTCGTGGAACGCATCTTTCACATACGGCGCCGGGTTCGGAGATTGAAACAACCGCTCGTTGTTCGTTTCATTTTCTGTAAAAACCCACTCCGTGTCGCCCTCGCAATACCAGTGGTAATCCGGCAACCCCCATGGTGACACTGCGACCGATCCGTCCGGCAACGCGTGCAAACCGGGCTTTGTGATCCCCTCCTGTCCCCACGACCACGTGTTCCGAAACCAAAGCGTCGGCACGAACACCAATTGCGCTACGTCCGGTCCGCGATTCACTGCGCTGATCTGGATGCAGAGGTCGTCCGTGGCCGCTTTTGCGTATTCGATCGTGATGTCGAAATACCGGCTCTCGTTGAAGATGCCCGTGTCCACGAGTTCATACTCCGGCTCCAGCCGAGAGCGGCGCGCATTTTCATCGATCAGTTGCTGATACGGAAAAGCACCCTGCGGATACTTATAAAGCCCCCGCATGTAGCTGTGCGTCGGCGTGTTATCGAGATGATAGAAATATTCCTTCACGTCCTCGCCGTGGTTCCCCTCTGGATTCGACAACCCGAACGGACGTTCTTTTAGAATTGGGTCGCACCCATTCCAAAACGCGGGTGAAAAACACACCCGGCAGTCGTTGTCGCAGATCCCAAGCAGCCCGTCTTCACCCCACCGGTAAACCCTTGACCGCGCGTGATCATGGGGAAAATACGCCCACGCATCGCCGTTAGCCGAGTAGTCCTCGCGCACCGTCCCCCATTGGCGCTCAGGCAAATACGGCCCCCACAAACCCCAATTTTCCCGTCCTTGGTCGCGGTCCGCAATGCGTTTGGCTTCAGACGACATACGTTTCGAATCTCAGATTTCGCTGGGCGTGTCATCACAAAACCTTGCTAACAGTTCCATCCGCCGGGAGGACGAACGTCCTCGTGAGCCGATTTCTTGGAAGTGGGCGGTGGGGCGGTGGGGGCCCGCATGGGATCTACGGCTCGAACGGCGCCTCGCCCTCCCCGGTGGATTGGTTGGAGTCAATGTGATGCCAAAATTTGCCTTGCACGCGCACGCACCGGACGCCACGTTGTCACTGTGAAAACTCCCCGTTACCACTCCGCATTTACTCTCATCGAATTGCTCGTCGTGATCGCCATTATTGGCATTCTCGCAAGCCTCGCACTTCCCGCCGTCAATGGAGTACTCGACTCAGCCCGCCGCACGCAGGCGAAAAATGATGTCGTCCAGATTGCGACGGCCATTACTGGCTACGAGACGGAGTATGGCAAGTTGCCGCCGGTCTCAGGTGAAGTTGACGGAACTCTTATCGATATCCTAATGCCGCCGACCAGCGGAGCGGCTCCTGCGGAAAACCCGAGAAAGATAACCTTTCTCGAAGTTCAAACCATAAAAAAAGGCTCCAAGAAGAGCGGCCAAGAAGGCACGGGCGGAGACTTCGTTGACCCGTGGGGAAAAACATACCAGATTGCAGTGGATGATGATTACGATCATGTCATTCCGACCGCAGGGGGCCCAATCAAAGCCACCAATTTAAGAAAGAAGGTCGCCGTGTGGAATAACCCAACCGACAACCCAAATCGCCGAGCCGTTGTTTCTTGGGAGTAGATTCCGCTCGCGACCTTGGGTGCGGTGGAATCACTTTGTCATTCGCGCGGATGTTTTGATCGCCATGACGAGCCAAATCCGCCGGACGCAAACCCCGGGTTTCCTTCCGGAGGAAAATCGGTAAATCATGAGTGAACGCGGAGTTTTCATTACATTTGAGGGATCGGAGGGTTGCGGAAAGACGACCCAGATCGATCTGCTGCGAGTTTCGCTAGAGGCTGCCGGGCGCCGTGTGCTTCTGACACGGGAGCCGGGCGGAACGGTGATCGGCGAAAAAGTCCGGCATTTACTTCAGCACGATGCGGACGGGGAAGGCATGTTTCCGGCGACGGAACTTTTGTTGTTTGCGGCCAGTCGGGCGCAGTTGGTGCGCGAGGTGATTTTGCCGGCCCTGGCTGAGGGCACCGTTGTGATTTCGGATCGCTTCATGGATTCCACGACGGTGTATCAAGGGGTGGCGCGCGAAATCGCGGCCGACTCGGTTGCCATGATCAATCAATTTGCTGTCGGCAGTTGCGTGCCAGATCTCACATTTGTGCTCGATTTGGAATCCTGCACGGCGCTGGGTCGCATCCGGGCACGGTCGAGCGCGGGAGAGGCATTGGACCGGATCGAACGCGAATCGTCCGAATTTTTTGAACGCGTGCGGGCAGGGTATTTGGATTTGGTAAAGCGCGAACCAACTCGGACGCGCCTACTCGATGCCTCTCTGCCCCGCGAAACACTCGCAGCGAAAATCCTCAACCACGTCAGCGATCTGGGCCATGGCATTTCCACTATCTGAGGCGCTGCAGCGGCTGAACGCGTCGATCGATGCCGGGCGCATGGCGCACGCGTATTTGATCTGCGGTCCCGTGGGATCAGGAAAAAAAACATTGATCGATACGCTGTGTGCGCGGCTTCTGAATACCACAGGCGACGGCCTGACGAAACACGCTGACTTTCACACCGTGACGCCGGAGTCGAAATCCCGCCGTATTCTGGTTGAGCAAATGCGCACGCTGGAGCACGCGATGCGGGAGCGCGCGATTGCCGGTCGGCGCAAAGTGGCGGTGATTCAGGACGCCGATCGCATGCAACCACAAGCGGCAAACGCATTCCTGAAAACACTCGAAGAGCCGCCGTCCGGGTCGCACTTCTTTTTGGTTTCATCGCTGCCGGGCGCATTGATGGACACGATCATCTCCCGCTGTTTGCCGATCCATCTGGTGGGGGATGGCGCGCGCGCAGAGTCTGCATCCGACAGCGAACTGGCGGCCGCGCTGGATGAGTTGTTGGACAGCCGATCCTCACCGGAAACGGCTGGCCTGCAGTTTGCCCGCGTATTTTTGGATGTGCTGGGTCGCGAGCGTGAACAAATCCGTGCAGGATTTCAGGAAGGATTCAAATCCGAGCAGGCTCATTACAAACAAAGCACGGACGGTAAATGGCTCGAAGATCGAGAGGATCAACTCAAGGCGTCCGCGGAAGCTGCCGTGGTGCAAAAACGCGGGGAGCTTCTTCAAGTGGTTGATCGCCACCTTGCCGAACGACTCCGCGCCACTGCCGCCACGACCCTATCTCCGGAACATAACGCCGGAGCACGGGCATGGCTCCGATGCACCGATGCGCTCGACGCACTTGCCGCCGACCTCCAGAGGGGCGTATATGAATCCCTCGCCATCGAAGCGGGATTTCTCAACCTTTTCCAAAATCGTCCCTAATGCGAGTCGTCGTAAAATTCGGAACCGGCATCCTGACCAGCCACCACGGGCGATCGCTCGATATGAAACAATTCCGCCGTCTCAGCGCGGAGGTGTCGTCGCTGCGCAATGCTGGGCATGATTGTATCATCGTGAGCAGCGGTGCTGTGACGGCAGGAATCGGCGTTTTTGGACTCCCATCGCGGCCTACTGATCTGCGGATGAAACAGGCGTGTGCGGCTGTGGGTCAACCCCGGTTGATGCGGGCGTTCGACACCTGTTTTGCGTCCCATGGATTGCGGACGGCGCAGCTTCTCATCACACACCCCGACATCGACAGCCTGCGACGGCGCGAAAATGCCCGCCAAACGCTTGAGACGCTATTGGCCGTGGACACGCTGGTGCCGATCATAAACGAAAACGATTCAGTGGCCACGGACGAGCTCAACTTCGGGGATAACGACCGGCTTTCCGCAGAAGTGGCATTGCTCGCCAAGGCGGATTTGCTAGTGATTCTGACAAGTTCCGACGGGGTCCAAGATGCCACCGGAAAACGACTGAGCACCATCGCGGATATCGATGCCGCCATGCAGCTGGTGCGTCCCGAGAAAGGAACCAACTCGGTTGGCGGAATGAGCGCCAAACTCTCCGCCGTGCGCCTCGCCGTCGAAGGTGGAATTCCCACTGTGGTTGCGGACGGGCGGATTCCGGGGCAAATCCCGGGTGCGGTCACGGGGGCGGATATTGGCACCCGGTTTCCAGTAGCAAAATCGCCTCGCAGGAAATCCAGGTAAGTCTATGATCCCGTCGTGCCATCGATGGAAAAACACGCTGAAACTATGAGTTCGAAATCTGCACTGCCGCCTGCGTTCTCGATACAACGCATCCTCGTGCTAGCCGTGAACACACTCACCGAGCTCGCACGGTTGAAGATTTTTTACTTCCTCCTGATTTTTGCCCTCCTCGTGATCGGCAATTCACTCTTCATGGCGAGCCTGTCCTTTGAGGAGGAATTTCAAATGCTCAAGGACGTCTCGTTGGGGGCGATGTCGATCTTCACATCGCTGCTCGCGATTTTAGCAACAGCCATGATGCTGCCCAAGGACATCGAGGATCGCACGATTTACACGATTCTGGCAAAACCAGTGCCGCGCTTCGAATATCTGGCCGGCAAACTCCTCGGGATTTTGTTGCTGCTCGGGATTTCGACCATCGTTATGGCCGCGGTGTTTTTTACGGTCTTGTGGTTTCGCGAAACCACGGTCATCGCCGAAGCCCAGCGGCAAATGATCGGTGCGGATGGAGCCGTCACCGAGGAACTCACCGCATACATCGCAAAAGTGCAGGCGTCCGCATTTAATGCAAACCTCATTCCCGGGGTTGTGGTGGTATTCTTGAAAGCGGCACTGCTGGCTGCGTTGACGCTTTTTGTGAGCACGTTTGCGACGTCGGCGATTTTTGCCATGATCATATCGATCGCGATTTATTTCATCGGCCACCTCCAAGCCACCGCGCGGGAATACTGGTTGCAAGGCGTGGATATCGCGTGGTGGACGCGTGGGTTGGTTGCGATCGTGGCGTTGATTTTCCCCGACCTTCAGGCATTTTCACTTGCGGACGATATTGTCGCGGGCAATGCCGTTCCGATGGGCTTGTTTTTGCAGACTGCGGGACTGGGTGCCCTCTACGTCGGGGTTTATTACTTGTTAGCATGTGTGCTCTTCTCCGGACGTGAGCTGTGAAAAAGCGGATTGCCATTGTCATTGCGATCCTGCTCGCTTTTGGTGCGGCGAGGGTCCCACTTGAGCAACATATCGACGCGGTGCATCGGGAGGCCGGATTCCGCACGGCGCGCATTGATCTGGATTTGCGGAGCAAGATCAGCCAGATGGGTTTTGTTGCTGCGCTCAGCGGGTTTCGTTCATTCGTGGCAGCGGTATTGTGGATCGAAGCGCATATCGCATGGGAACGGACCGAGTGGGGGCGAATGGCCGGGCTGTTTGACACGGTGACCACTTTACAACCGAAATCCGCCCTCTACTGGGATATGGCCTCGTGGCACATGGCATGGAATGCCAGCAACGCGGCGCTGGAGGACAAGAGCGAACCCAATGAATTCCTGCGGCGGCGCGCACAAAGACAGTATTTTGAACTCGGGAAAAAGTTCCTCGAAGATGGGCTGAAAAACGACCCGGTCAACCCGCTTCTGTGGGAGCGCTACGCCGTTCTCCTCAGAGACAAATTCGAGGACCATTGTGCCGCAGCCGACGCATTTCTAAAGGCGTCAGAGCTTCCGAATGCAAGAAGCTATTTGCCACGGATGGCAGGATACGAAATGGCACAATGTGCGGGACGCGAGCGCGAGGCGTATGAATTGCTCAAAAAACTTTATGACGGCGACCCCGCAAACCATGTCCCCGGTCTGATCACCCGACTAAAGGAATTGGAAGACAAGCTTGGAATTCCGGCGTCGGATCGCATACAATCGGCTCCCTAGCTTATGCGCTATGCCATTTTCGGCGATATCCACGCCAATCTCCATGCTCTGAATGCGGTTTTTGCTGATGCCCATGCGCATCTTTGCACGCACTACGTCTGTATGGGGGACATCGTGGGTTACAACGCCTACCCAAAAGAATGCATCGCTGCCATTCGTGATCTCGAATGCCCGGTGGTAAAAGGAAATCACGACGAGCAGGCCTCAATGATCGAGGAGCAAGAGGGGTTTAATGCACTTGCGGAGGAGGCGATCAACTGGACTCGCCAGCAATTGAACGATGATGAACGAGGGTGGCTTAGGGGGCTCCGGTTGCAGCGCCAAGTGCGCGACTTTACCATCGTCCATGCAACCCTCGATACCCCGCACAAATGGGGATATGTTTTTAATCAGCTCGATGCCGCCGCATCGTTCAGCTACCAGCACACGTCGATTTGTTTTGTCGGACACACGCACTCGCCCAAGGCCTATATCCGCGACGGCTCCGTGCGTGCGCTGCCGCTGGATATTTTGACCATAGAAAACGGGAAAAAATACCTAATCAACGTGGGCAGCGTGGGCCAGCCGCGAGACGGGGATTGGCGATCATCGTATTGCATCTACGACACCGACTCGCACGAGGTGGAACTGCGCCGCGTGGAATACGACATCGCAGGTGCGCAGGCCGCCATCCTGAGTGTGGGGTTGCCGATTAAGCTGGCAGACCGACTCGCATCCGGCAAATGACCCCCTTGCGTGGAGACCTCCTCCTCGTAAAGCCAGGGTCCATGGGCGACGTCGTTCACGCCCTGCCTGTCGCTCACGCAATCAAATCCGCTTATCCAGAGCGGCGGTTAACATGGATCATTGATCGCCGATGGGCACCACTCCTTGATGGCGTGGAGTGTGTGGACGGGGTGATCGAGTTTCCCCGCACCGAATTCCGCGGTGCTCTTGGCTGGCTGCGGGCGATGGCGTGGTTTGGCAAGTTATCCGCCTACCGTGCGGATGTGGCGATTGATTTGCAGGGGCTGATGCGGAGTGGGCTGATGGTCGCATTTTCGAGATCGCGCGACAGCATTGGCCTGTCGGACGCCCGAGAGGGCGCAGCGAAGTTGGTACGGCGCACAGCGGACGTCTCGCGTTGCCGGCATGCTGTCGATCGATATTTACAGGTCCTTCCCCTATGCGGCGTTGAAATTCCTGAGTCTCCGGCGTTTCCACTGGGGCCGGGTGTCCTGCCGGTCGCGTGTCCCGAGGGCGCGATCGTGATACATCCATTTGCACGGGGAGAGGGCAAATCGTTGAGCGATGCCGCGCTTGCAGAGCTCTGCCGGGCGTTGGCACCCCACACGGTCGTGCTCTGCGGCCAGGGCGCCGCTCCCACCAACCTCGGCTCGCACGTCGTGGATTTTTCGAATCGCACAACGCTGCCCGAGTTGATCGGCATCCTCCGTTCGGCCCGCATGGTGATCAGCGTGGATAGTGGCCCGATGCATATTGCGGCCGCACTTGGTCGTCCGCTGCTAGCGATTCACACATGGAGCGATCCCCGAAAGGTGGGGCCTTATTCCAAGACCGCGTGGATTTGTCAGGGCGGAGAAATTCGTAAACAGTCGTTCGCCGAGGACGCGCGAACACTGCCGGAGAAGCCGTTTGATTCTTCCATGGTTTCGGCGATCGCCGATTGGGCCGACATGCAGGACAGGTAGGGGCAACTTCCAAAGAAGCATCCTCACGCCCGTGGCAGGCGTTTCATTGTTGTATGGAATTACAATCTGCTTACCGGAAACTAAATCGCAAACGCTATTCGCTCGGTGACTTGGTGGCCATAGTGAGTTCGTGTGCGAAAGATAGCAAAGAGACTGTTGCGGCGCTTAACGACCTATTTGTCACAGGGCGTGTCGCAATTATCCAAGATGGCGCGCCCAAACGGGTGCGCGTGCGCGCCTGAGGGCTGCGGTCCGCTACTTCAGCAGCTTTTGCTTCGACTCGTCGGATAGGAATTCCGTGGCTGTGATCCACTCGCGAGCGGTCCCAGGCTCGTTTTGAAGCCACGACCGGGCTTGGCTTTCAAGCTGGCGGTTGCGGCTTTTTTCGTCCGTAATCTTTGCGGTCCATTCGAGGGCGGCTTCCGGGTCTTCCACGGCCAGCGTGCGGGCCAGCGACGAAATGGCACCGTCGCGGGTAGCTCCCGCTGCCTGCCGTCCAAGCCAGTCGCCCGCAGAAGCGGCATCTTTAGTGGCCCAACGCGAAATGACCGCCTGCATTGCGCGGCCTTGTGCAGACTCCGGGAGCTGCGAGATTTTCTGCGCCGCGCCCTCGGGGTCCTCATTTGCCCACTGATTCATCGCCTCACGCACCACCTCATTGCGTAGATCTTCGGTTGCCAGTGATTGTGACCATCCAAGGACAGCCTGCGGATCTTTTTGGCTCCAACCACTCGCGATTGCTCTCGTCGCACGGTCCCTCTCGGATGCGCTGAGATTGGCCAATGCCGCCTGTGCGGCCGCGCTATCTTCTGACGCCCAGTGCCGGAAAACGGAGTCAATGCTGCTGAGACGCGTATTTCCTTCGGGGAGCCTTTTGACCCAGTTCAACACTTCCACTTTGTTGCCGGATTGGGCCCAGTCGGAGGCGACTTGGGACGCGGCGTTTGATAGGACCTGACCGGGCGGGAGCTTGAATACTGCTTTCGCAGCCTTGGCCGGGTCCTCGCTCGCCCATGACGAAAACACCTGCGAAACCACCTGTTGGAAGCTGTTGCCGGGAGGCATGTAGTCCAACGCCGCCGTGAGGAGTTTCTCGCGGTTTGCGCCGGAATCGGCTGAGAGCGAACGGAACACGTCGGAGCGTTGGGTGGGGCCGGGGATGGACAGCGCATAATTCAGCGCCGCATCGAAGTCGGTGCGTGACCATGCTGATACCACACTTGAGACGGCTGCATCGCGGGTCGTGGATTTTTTGATACTGCTTGCGGCCTCAAGGGCAGACGCCGGATCCGCGTTGGCCCACATTTGAATCACGCGCACCCTCGGGTCATTATAGGATTCCCCGGTCTCCGGCAGAGATTTCGCATACTCCCATGCGGCTTTGGGATCCTTCTGCGTGAACGATGATAGAATCGTCACCAGTGCTTGCTCTTGCTGTCCACCGGTGAGTTCCAATGCTGCCGCCCGGGCTGCTTCGGGGTCACGCTGGGCCCATTGATGGAAAATCATGGATATCGTGCCGTCGTGCCGGGAGTCTGACGACTGTGCCTTGTCCGACTGATACAAGGTGAGTGCAGCTCGCGGGTCTTTGGTGGCCAGTTGGGAAATCGCCATCATTCGAATCTGATTTCGCACTTGGGGGTCATCAATCGATGCCGCCAGTTCCATGGCACGTTTTGGATCCCGCCCGCTGATGCCTGCGGCGACGGCATTTAGTGCGGACTGACGCTGCATGCCACTTGGCATCGCAAGCGCCAACGCCCATGCCGCATCGGGATCTTTCTCAGCATAGGCCGACATGGCAAAGTGCACGCCGATCGCAATATCAGGCTTACCTGCGCTCGGGGACGTGACCGCTTTTGCGATCATGGCCAGATCGGAGATTGCCAACCGCTCGGCGAATTTGCTGGTCCGACGAATGCCCTCAAGCCCCATCCATCCGGATGATTGCATGATTTCCAATTCCTCATTGAACTCGGTCAGGGTGAACGGAGCGAGGTCTTGCGACGCGGGCGCGAGTTGGGGGCCGCGGTTGACCGGTGGAGCGTTGCCGGTGGAATCTGAGGAGGGCGAAGGATTAGATTTGAGCGTTACAACGTCCTGCGTCGGATTTTCAATCGTTGATACTGAGGGCCGGGTCGTGACCCGTCCGAGTGTGAATCCGAGGCCGCCCGCGACCACGGCGATCAATAACGAGACATAGATGTTTTTCATAGGGGGGTCTGTGGGTGATGTCGTTTCAGGTGCCGCGTGAGTTTCCGAAGAGGTCCACATGCAGCCGGTGATTCAGGCGGTAACCATGGCTTTTACAAATATCCACCCAATCTTTTTGGCGCTGAAGGAGGAGATCGGATGCCGTGCCTTCTGGCATTATTTGAATGCGGTGCGGCGGGATCTCGACGCCGATCGATACAAGCAATGTTTGGATTTCATGCAAATCCTGCGGTTCCGAAACTACAAACTTTATCTGGTAATCAGGCATTTCGATCCAGCAGCGCAGGATGTCTGGTTGCAGTCGGGTCGATTCATGGCGCGTGATCCACCCCTGCTCGATCGTCCCGTGAGCTGGCGTGGAGTTTGCGAGCTTCGGACTCACCGAGGCGAGGTCGCACGCAATACCATCTGGCGGCACCGTGCCCGCAGTCTCAATCGTGATATGCATCCCCTCCTTGCGCAGAGCCGACGCGAGTTCGTGGATGCCCTTGGCAATCATCGGCTCTCCACCCGTGATGACTGCAAATCCGGCACGGAAGCCGGAAACCTGGCTGACAATTTCCGCGGTCGTCATTTCACTCCCTTCCGGGTTCCACGAGGCATACGGTGTGTCACACCACGCACACCGCAGGTTGCACCCGGAAGTCCGCACGAAAACACTGGGAACCCCGGTGAGCGCGCCCTCACCCTGAATCGAATGAAAAATTTCCGAGATACGCATCGTGTCGGAGTTTTTAGTGTGCGGCCTGCGGTTTGGGCGGGAGGGGAGAATTTCTGAGGTAAGGTGTTGGGTCATCCACCCCGGCAAGAAGAAATGCCTCACGCCGCTCGACGCAGGTGCCGCATTCTCCGCATTGGACATCGCCGCCCACGTAGCACGACCACGTCTGCGAGTAATCGACACCGAGTTCGGTGCCACGCGCCACGATGCCACTTTTGGATAGATTGATGAACGGCCTCAAAAGCTCGACGTTCGCATACGTTCCAAGCCGAACCGCATCAGCCATCGCCTGCATGAAAACTTCGCGGCAGTCCGGGTAAATCGCATGATCTCCAGCATGGGCCGCGATCACGAGTCCGTCTGCGCATTTGCTTTCAGCCAGTCCGGCAGCGATCGAAAGCATGATCCCATTGCGGAATGGAACGACTGTTTTTTTCATTGTTTGCTCCTCGTAATGCCCTTTCGGAATTTCGCCCCCGGATTGCAGGAGGTCTGAGGAAAAGTGCTCGCCGATAAATCCCAGGGGAACCGTGATGTGTGGAATGGCGAGCTTGCCCGCATGCCATTTCGCGCAGGGGATTTCGCGGGCATTATGTTTCGAGCCGTAGTCGAACGAGATCGCCACCACGACCGTGGCCCTGCTCGCAGCATCGTAAAGTGCGGTGACCGAGTCCATCCCGCCGCTCAATAAAACAACCACGTTTGTCGGCTTCATCTTTCTGAACTCTGCCGAAGTTTTGCGCCGAGGACAACCACCGGGATAAGAATGACCACCAGAAATGCGGGAAGCCAGCGCATCGCCTCGATGAATACCGCATCCTGGTTTTCGCCGGTCGAGCGGAACGCAGTGAATCCCGCAAACAAGGCACCGATCCCACCGTAAGCCAAATTGAACGCAAGGCCTTTGAAGCTCAACACCGTGGTCCGCATCGAGGAGTCGGTGATTTCACGATTCAGGTAATGCGAAACAAAAAAGCCAAGCATCGACATCGCTATGCCGATTGGAAACACAACGACAACTCCCCATGTCGGGAAAAAGCCCGCCGCGATCACAAGCCCGCCGATGGCCAGCGTCGTCGCAACGGCAAAATTTGCTGTAAGCGATTGCCGGGCGACCAGTGCTTTGGATAGTCGGGGAGTGAAAAACCCAATGCCCGCCGACACTGATGCAATCAGCCCGAACGAAGCAGGCGGCAGTCCGATCAACCGGTAGTAGTTACTATTCACCGTCAAAAACAACCGGATCGCGCAATCGACGCAAAGCCCCAAAAGGATCACAAACAGGACTGTTTTCCCGGCACCGATCCACTGGGCTGCGCGCAGAGATTGCCCGATGGTGCTGCGGATTGTGACACGCTTGACGATCCGACCCGCCCGGGGCTCAGACAGATTGAACGCGATGAAAAGCACGACACACGCATTGGCCAGCGTGAGATACAACGGAAACCTGAGCGTTTCCTCCGCTGAGACCGTGACATTCCATCCGACAAATCCGAGTGCAGACTGCACCAGTGCTGCATCAAACACGGCCGCACCAACGAGCATCGCAATAAAAAACCCCGCCGCCTGCCAACGCATGAGGGACGCGAGCACTGATGGCCATTCATCGGCACGCCCAAGGTCCACCAGCGAATCGAATGCCAGCGCCTCGTCGGCACCGCTCGCGCTGGCCTCCGCCGCTCCGCTCAGAATCCGATTCAAAATCAAAACCGGAAACAACCACGCCGACCCTGCCGGAGCGAAAGCGAATAAAAGCATTTCCGCCACCATGAGTCCCGCTGCGAGCACCACCATTTTCTTCCGGCCAATCTGGTCGGCAAGAGCTCCAGACGGGACCTCCAGTGCAACGATCGTGATTGCCCATGCCACGTTGAGCATTGCGTATTGCGCAAGTGACAGGCCGAGGTCGAGAAACAGGACGGCCATGACCGGGTAATACCACCGCGCATTAAAAAGCACGCGGAACGCAATAAAGAGTCGGATGTTATTCATCGATACGCTGGAAATCACAGGACGCGCGAGCATGTTGCTTTGATCCCGGTTAACGCAAGAAGCATCCCGATTGATTGATGCATGCGGCCATTCCGTCGTGTGATTTGGGAAGCCAAACGAATGCCCGATTGCGCTCGCGCTCGCTCCCGACTACGCTGGCCACATGATCGACCTGTATCGCCGTGTCGCTGTGGCATCCACGTTTTCGCCGCGTTTTCAGGCGGTGATCTGCGAGGGTGATCGATTGGCCCGGCGATTGGACGCGCCATTGACTGTGATTCATGGAGATCAGGAGTCGGACGAAAAGGCGAATCGTTTCCGCGACGCGTTCACATCGATTAATCGGCCCACGGACACTCCGGTTCTTTGGGCAGAAGACGACTCGTTGCCCCCGGCGGATGCGATTCTGAGCGCCTGCCGTCGCGGGCATGTGGACTTGCTTCTTGCGGGAGCGCTGGAGCGGGACAACGAACACCGATTTTTTCTCGGAGGAGTGGCACGCACTCTGTTGCAGCAGGCTCCGTGTGATCTGTTTTTGGTTACCCGTCCCTCCGAGGAGGAAACGCATTTTCAACACATCGTGATTGAGGTGGCTCTCAAGGACCTCCGGGTTTACCCGCTTCAAAAAAGCCTGCACATCGCCCAACGCATGCGGGCAAAAAAGGTGACATTCATCAGCGTGATCACCCCGTTTGAAGAGGCTGCGTCCGCGTCCCGTAATGCTCGGCCGCCCGATGAGGAATGGCTGATCGAACTGCTCGACCCACTGACAGGATTCGATGGCGAAGCGGAGGTCCGCATCATCCGGACTAACACCGGATTCGGCGTGTGTGACTTTGTTCAAGAGGTTTCGGCCGACCTGCTCATTGTCGTTACAATATCGGTGGACGGTGAACGGAGGTTGCCTCCCCATATGGATTGGCTCCTGCAAGTCATCCCGACGAACGTCCTGCTCCTAGCCGCACAAAACGGCGACGACTGAGGGCCTGCGCTGCGATCAGACTTCCACCACTTGCACGGAGACATCCATCCGGTCGAACGCATCGGCATCACCCATCCACGCGCCGCTGAGCGGAGCGGCTCTTTCATGAACTCTGGCCACCCCAACGGCCACGTGTTCAAGCCCGGCGGGTTTGTTGTTGGTCGGGTCGTATCCACGCCAACCTTCACCCGGCAGATAAACTTCCGTCCACGCGTGGGTCGCACCGTGCTGGCCCTCGTTCATCTGGATGTATCCCGTCACAAATCGCGCCGCAAACCCCCAGTGCCGCGCGGCCTCCATCATGAAAACCGCAAAATCGCGGCACGATCCAGACCCTTTGGAAAGCGTCTCGCAGGGCATTTGCACCCCCGCCTCCTCGCGGCGCTCGTATTTGAATGACTCAAAAATCCGGGTGTTTAGTTGATCGAGTAATTGATGCGTCGGGACGACCTCGCCCGGCGTATAAATCGCCAGCAACCATGCCTGGATGGCCATTGCATCATGCGGATAGCTGGGGATGAGAAAGGGAGCCATTTCGAGTGACTCGCTCTCCGGGTAGGCGAATGGATAGTTGGATGCTTCCTGGGTGATCGCACACTGGATGTCAGGAGCCTCGTGCAGCTCGACGGTGACTTCGCTGAGCACACGAAGCGTGCTGGATGGTTCCAAGAAATTGATCACGGCCACCGAGTTGCCTTGAAAGTCCCAGACCCAGCGAATCGTGGACTCTGGCTCCGTGACCAATAATCCCTTGATGATCAACAAATCATGCCCCTCGCGCGGTCGCAGCATCGCGCGGTGCTGGCCGAACGTAACGGGTTCATGGTAGTGATACTCCGTTTTGTGAATGATCCGGATTTTTTTCATTGGGAACGGGAAGCGTTCTGGTTTCGGCTTCAACAAACAAGCTTGGAATCATGACGAATTCCACGCCGATCGACACCCGGGGCCGGGCCGCCGGAAATCCACATTGCTTTGGCAATTGCGTCAAAATCAGCGATAGGTGACACGTGATCCGTCAATCCGTTAAAAATTTCACCGCCTGCGTGGCTTCTGTTGTCCTCAGCATCGGCGCGGCCACCGCGCAGAAAATCGAAAATGCCCCGCCCGAGAAAACCGCTCCGTCGGCAATTCCGCGAAAGCTTTCCAATGAACTGCCGTCGAAGGCCACGCCGACGCCCACTGCCACACCCGCGCCGACGGCCAGCCCCCGGCCTTCCACGAAACCCGAATCGCTTTCGATTGAAGCGCCCGGCGCGCCCGATCTCCGCTCGCCTGAGCAAGTGGCGGCTGACTTTTTCGGGTCACTACAAAAAGATCAAGTGGACTTGGCCTACGAAGGACTCGCGGCTGGAGCCATGCTCAAGACGAAGGGCGAAGAGTCGCTGGAACTGCGCGCACGCACGCAAAGTGCCATCGACGCATACGGGCCAGTCCGTGGATTCGAACTGGTCAAGACGGATCGTGTGGGGGAGTTGCTGGAGCGCCGAACCTACGTCCTGCACGGCGAGGTGTTGCCGCTGCGGTGGCGGTTCTATTTTTACAAAGGCTCCGGAAGCTGGCAGCTCGTCGATCTCCGGGTGGACGATGCGCTGATCGAACTCTTCGACGACGCCGGGGTGACCGAGAAAAAATGACATTTGCTGCATCGGCGTCGCGATTTCTTCAATTTATCCGGTTTTCGCACACGGTCTTCGCGATGCCATTTGCGCTCGGCGCGCTGGTCGTGGCCGCAGATGGTGTTCCGCCGTGGCACATCTTGGCGTTGGTAATCGTGGCGATGGTATTTGCCCGGACGGCGGCGATGACATTTAACCGACTGGCTGACTGGAAACTCGACCAACGCAACCCTCGAACTGCCGGACGCCACCAACTCGCTTCGCGAAGGTCCGCAGCCGCCGTCTGCGTGCTTGCTTCGATTGCATTCATCGCGACCTGCTGGTGGATCAATCCGCTCTGCTTTTTTCTATCACCCGTCGCACTCGCCGCCGTTTTCTTTTATTCGTTTACCAAGCGATTCACGCATTTCGCCCAGTTCTTTTTAGGGCTCGCCCTCGCGGTCGCGCCGGTCGGAGCGTGGCTCGCGGCGACCGGCTCGTTCGCATGGCCACCTATCATTTTGGCAGCAAGCGTAGTTTGCTGGGTGGCTGGGTTTGACATGATCTACGCCACACAAGATCACGAGGTTGACCGCGCCGAGAGGCTGCGTTCCATGGTCGTGTGGCTGGGAATCCCGATGGCTCTGCGGGTGGCGCAAATCCTGCACGGGTTAATGTGGATTCTTCTGATCGGGTTTGGGCTGAGCGCCGGCCTCGGCGGTGTTTACTTTTTCTCACTGCTCCCGATGCTTGGATTTTTGGTTTATGAGCATCGCGTGGCAAAGTCACTCGATGTGAATGCCATCAACGCCGCATTTTTTGTTTCCAATGCGTGGATCGGCGTGATTTTTGTCGTGGCAACCTGGATTGATCGCATTGTCTGAAGAATCACCAACTCCGGAACCTGCAAAACCCAGACGTCGCGGCCGGCGGCGGCTCATCAAGCTCGCGGCATCGTCGTTTCTCTTCGGAATATTGCTCACGAGTGCCATCGTTCTTTTTGCGCTCCGGAATCTCAATCTGATAGCCGAATGGTCGATCAGTCGCCTCCTGCCAGGCGCATCGGCCGAAGTCGAGCGGGTCGAGTTGCACGGCTGGAATGAAATCCGCGTGCGAAAACTGGAGATCAAATCGGATTCCTCGGGAGCGACGCTGCTGCGCTTGGAGGGTGGACGTATGCTCTTTGCGTATGACGAGTTGGTTTCCGGGCGCTTACGGGAGGTCGAGTTGATCGCACCCGAGGTGACGGCGTCCGCGGATTTGTTTGCTCTTTTCGCAAGGCCTCAAACCGACAATCCGGCGGTCCGCCACCCGCCGCCCGGGTGGTCGGTGAATCGCTTACGCATCGACAATGCGCGATTCGTTCTGCCCGCCTCGCCAGAACTTCCGTTGAATATTGACGTCCGGTTTTCGATCGATTGGGAGAATTTGGATTTCCGGTCCGATACGTCCCGTGGGCTCATCATCGACGAGGTTCGCGCTAGCTGGGCAGGGAGGGAAATCGCCGCGCTGAAAGTGGAGAAGGTTATCGTTGGCCTCAGCGTCGATGGGCTTTTTGAAAATCGGCGCATCGAATCGGTGCGCGTGACCTCCGGCCTAGTGGAAATCGATGCGGCCGGGTGGGAGGCGTTTCGGTCGATTCAGTTGGTTCCCAAAACGACACCCGGCTCAGCGCAGGACGCATGGGTGATTGGCCGCGTCGATCTCGGGCAGATCGGTGTTCATCTTGCCGGATTGTCGGGGTCGCTGAAGTCGATTGACCTCGATGTGACCGGCACGCTGCACGAAGTCGGGGATCGCAGCGCAGGTGCCACGCCAAGCTTGGTCAAATTGTCCTCGATCCAAGTCGCATCGGAAGAAAACCAAACTCCTCCCATGCTGTCAGCCGATGAAGTCGCGGTCCAATTCACGTTCGACGGGATCATGGCGCAGAAAGTCGACTTCATCGAAATCACGAATCCATCGATTCACATCAGAAATGAACTAACCGCTGCCGCCACGAAACCATCGCCGCCGCGTGGCGGAAAAAGGAACCCCGGCCCCGCAGCCTTGCCGGAATGGCATGTCGCGCGGGTTGCCTCGAAATACGGCGAGTTCCAGTATGAACCTCCAAAACCGGGTGAGCCATTTATCACAACACGCTTCGCCTTCGATTTGCACGACCTCGCAACCGCCGGCGATCTTTCACAGCAATTGCATGATCTGACTATCTGGGATCTCCAACTTCGTGACACGCCTGAAGATGAAAACCCGATTCTTACGGTGGACTCTGCGGGGGTTCAGTTCAGCGTCGCAGAAGTTCTCGACAAAAAGACGATCCACTCGATTCGCGCCGATGGCGGGCGACTGCGCGTCGGCGAGAACCTGGCCGCACTGCTTGCCGCCCGCAAGACTGCCGATGGTGGCACAGCGGAGCCGGTGTCCGCATCGCCCGACTCCGGGTGGAAGGTCAACCTCCTTGATATCTCAGGCATTCGAACGCAACTCGACGACAACCGCCCGGGCGTGTCCGACATTTTTCTCACCATCAATACGGAACTAAAAGATGTGCCACTGAGCTTGGCTGCGGCCGATCTCCTCGATGAAGTCCGAACGCTGGAATTTGCCGATGTGGAAATTCGCTCGCCCGTGAACCCTGAAATTCGAATTCTAAAACTTCGCAGTGTATTTGTCAGGTTCACGATCAACGAACTCCTGAAAAACCAAATCCGGCAGGTCACCATTCTGCGCCCGACGATTTACCTGAACCAAGACCTCTTCATTTACATGGAGCGCGCAACCGCAAAAAGTGAAGCGGCTGAACCTGCGCAAGCGCCCACGAACTGGACCATCGAAGAGCTCGAAACCAAGTTTGGGCGCCTCGTCATCGGGAGCGGTGCCGGCGATGATGTTGGCCTTCCACTCGGATTTGAGAGTCGGCTGCAAGATTTGTCATTTGATCGGCTGGCCGATTTGAAGATCAACGCCGCGCTACAAATCCCGAAGCAGAGTTACCAATTTAAGAGCTACCAAATCGAACTCGATTCCGTGGAGGGTGACCTCAGGTTTTCCTATCCACCCGAAAAGGGCGTGCAAAACCTCGTGCAAAAACTCGACATCGAGGGAATCCGGTGGCGCCAGTTCGAAGCCGGCACGTCGTGGCTCGCGGTCACATTCGACCGCCAGGGGATCAATGGACAATTCGGTGGCGAGGCCTATAGCGGCTACATCAACGGCGGCTTTAGCTTTTTCTTCCAGAATGATTCGCCATGGATCGGTTGGATCAGCGGCGAGGGAGTGGACACTGCATCGATCACCGATGTCATCTCACCACAAAATTTCCAGATGTCCGGGCCGATGGACTTTGAGATCCAGCTGGATGCGTTCAGCAAAAAGATCGACCGCGTGATCGGGAAATTCTCTATCGCGGAGCCGGGCGAAATGCGGATTACCAAAATGGATGACCTCCTCGGGCGCATTCCGGGCGAGTGGCCAGCGATCAAAGCAAGCAGCACGCGCCTCGCCCTCGAAACACTCCGCGATTACGCCTACACCGAGGCGGGCGGGAACCTCTGGTTTGTGCAATCACAGGGGGTTTTGAAGCTGAATCTTGCAGGCCCAACCGGAAATCGGGACTTTGAGGTCGTTTTACATGACGGCGATGCATCTCAAGGGTTGTGGCAGGACCAATCTTGGGGCAAAAGATAGACCGATGAGGAAATCGATCATACCTGTGTGCCTGCTCACCTTCGGATGGCTCGGAGGCTGCGCATCACCATCGATCAACCTCGCCACATCCGAACCCATCAAGGTGGACATCACGATGCGCGTGGACGTGCACCAATTTCAGGAAACCGGCTCGCCTGCCGCCACCAATGGGTCCGCTGCGACTCCCGCAGCAAATACTGCGGAAAATGACCCCGCGCTGTCGCGTGAAGCCAGACGCAAAAATCGGCAGGCAGACATTCAGATTTTTAAAAACTCGCGCTTGATCGGCGAGGGCAAGGACGGCCTCCTCAAGGTGCTCGCGGAACCGGAAGGCGACTACGGCGACTACATCCGACGCTCGGTCGAACGCGAAAACGCGGACCGCATGGACGAAATGAAACAACTCGCCGAAAAATCGAAACGTCCATTGCCGGAAGTCCAAACCGAGCAGGCAGCACTTTGGATCAATCGCTCGTTCAAAGGCGAGTGGATCGAAGTGAAAAAACCAGACGGCACCTACTCGTGGATTCAAAAGGCAGGCTGATGCGAATTTTCACGAGGATACTATTTGCCGTCATCGCAACAGCCTGCGGTCTGGTGGCACACGCGGCCGAGCCTGCAAAAGCAAAGACAGCAGCGGCGGACACCGCCGCGCCGATTCAACTGGACCTCGATTATCGCACGGCAATCCAGCTTGCGTTGTTGAAAAACTTCCAGATCAAGGTGGAGGAATTCACGCCGCTCATCGCCAAAGCACGCCTATTTAGCGCCTCGGGTCGATTTGATCCCACGCTCGAAGCGTCTTACACCTACGACCAAAACCGGCGCGATCTCAGCTCGCTCGATCCCAATTTTGACTCTGGTGCGCCGAATTCGCCGGGCACAGATCGATTTGCTGAAACCAGCGGATCTGAGTTGGACACCACGATCACCGGCCTTACTCCATGGGGATTGCGCTACGACTTCGGCGGATCGATCACGCGTAATACCAACACCCGGTCCTCGAATTTTGAGCAATACGATACGTTTGTCGGTGGCTCGATCAATCAGCCGCTCTTGCGGAACTTCGGCACCGACGTAAACCTCGCCGAAATCCGCAGAGCCCGCGCAGACCAGGCGATTTCGTCGTGGAGTTTGCAGGCCCGTGTGATCGATGTCATCACGGACACCATCTTCGTTTACAACGACCTCTATTTTTCAATCCGAAACCTGGAAGTCGAGAAGCGGTCCCGCGAACTTGCCGCGCAGTTGCTCAACGATAATCAAAAGCGGGCGGAAATCGGCGTCATGTCGCCACTGGATGTCCTTCAAGCGCAGTCGGACGTTGCGTCCCGCGAGGAACGTGTGCTCGTGGCAGAACGTGCCGTGTTCGATAACCAGAACTTTTTGAAACAACTGGTAACCGACGAAATCACCACGATCCTGCGCACCCGAATCGACATCGCAGAGCCGCCATTCGATTTTCAAGTGGACGTGGATTTGGAGCGCGATCTGCGCCGCGCGTTTGACCTGCGCCCGGACTATCGACAAGCGTTGCTCGAAATTCAAAAGCGAAACATCAACGTCGTCTTCACAAAAAACCAAACCCTCCCGCGCCTTGATCTCGTAGCCAGCCTCGGTCTCAACGGGCTCGGCACGACGCTGGGCGAGAGCGTCAACAACGTCAGCGGTCCTAGCAACATCGCCGCGTCCGCAGGTGCGATTTTCAGCCTTCCGATTCCCAATCGCACCGCGCGGGGCGAGGCACAAGCGTCAGAACTCGAGGTCGCAAGGGCGCTGATTGATTTGAAGCGACTGGAGCAACTGATCTACATCGAAGCCGACAACGCGGCTGGCCAAATCGACACGACGCGCAAGCGGATCGAAGCGTCGCGTGTGGCCCGCGAGTTTGCCGGGCGAACGCTGGACGCGGCCCAAGCCCGGCTGGCATCCGGCACGGCAACGACATTCGAGGTGCTGCAGTTTCAGCGTGATTTTGCGCAGGCTGAAATCAATGAAGTTCGCGCACTCACGGATCATCAGAAATCGATTGCGGAGTATGCCCGCCGCACCGGGCGCACCATGGAAGCGAATCGTATCCTCCTCCAATAACCGTCCCATGACACCCGTAGTCGTATTTACTGATGGCGGATGCCACGGAAACCCCGGACCCGGCGGATGGGCTGCGATCATCAAAACCAACGATCGCACCCACGAGTTGTCCGGAGGCGATCCTGCGACGACCAACAACCGCATGGAACTTCAAGCGGCGATCTCCGCGCTCACGGCACTCGATGGTCCGAGCGCAGTCACCTTGCACACCGACTCGCAGTATCTTCGCAAAGGAATGACCGAGTGGATCCACGCATGGAAATCCCGTGGATGGAAAACCGCTGCGCGCGAACCCGTGAAAAATGCGGATTTATGGCAAGCACTGGATGCCGCCAGCAAACGCCACACGATTACATGGAAGTGGGTGCGCGGCCACACCGGCCACCCGGAAAACGAACGCTGCGACGCACTGGCATCCGGCGAAATCCTGAAATTCAAATCAGGTCAAGTGCCCACTTCGCCCCAAACGCCTCCCGCGATCCCATCGGAGGCCCGGACCCCTCCCAAACAGCAAGAGTTCGCGCTGTAGTGCGGGATGAGCCACTCCATCTGCGATCGCGGGACAGACGAGTTTTGCGGAGCGCGCGCTTTACGAGTGGCAGTTGCAGCCCCCGCCGCAGGTGCCGTCGTCCGTCGGCGCGTCCATCTCGTCATCCGGAGAAACCAGCACGGTTTCGAGGTCGATCTCTTGAAATGCAAGTTGGTCCCGCACCATTTTCAAAAACCCGAGCGTCCGGTCATCCGGTTCGTGGAATGTGCGCAACTGGATGCAAACCCGCTTGGATTTGAGTTCCGGATATGACTCGACCATCTCTCCATCGAGTATGAACGACGCGTAGGCGTTAAGCTTTTCCTGGAGCTGAAACGCCTGCTGATCGCCACCGGTCCATGGCCTCGGTTCGAACATTGCAAGCACGACGCGATCGGTCCGCTCATCGCAGGCGAAGGCGTCAAGCACGCCGGGGTTTTCGAGTCCGCTCTCCATTTTCTTAAATCTTTAGGATTTCAATTCAGAAGAAGGGAACCACACGTAGAGCATGAGATAAACGAGCACGCCGGTGACCGACACATAAAGCCACACGGGCATGGTCCATTTGCCCATGCGCCGGTGCTTGTCGAAACGTCCGCGCAGCGCGGGAATCACAGTCATCAAAACCATTGGAACAATCGCGATCGCAAGGATGATGTGCGAAATCAAAATCGGAAAATAAACGAGCCGCGGCCACCCCTCGGCGGTGAACTTCACACTTCCGACGGAGTAATGGTAAACCAAATAGCACCCCAGAAAGACAGTCGAAGTCACCAGCGCGGACACCATGCACGCGATGTGTGCTCGTTTGCGTTCGTGTGCGATAAACCACCAACCGGCAGCAATGAAAATCGTGCTTAGCGAGTTGAGGCTGGCGTTGACGGCGGGCAGGTCGGTGACAGTCACATTGGCGGTTGGTTTTTTGCATCAAGCCTCGCGACCGCGCGTGCGATATAGGAAACCAAAAACGTGATCACAAATCCGACCACGAAGAGCATGAAAAGCACACTCCACGAAAATGCGAAGCCGGCGGTGACGGTGGAAGGTTCCACCCGTGCAACCTCATCGGTGGTCACACGACAGCCGACACAGGCCCATGCCGAATTCGTAAGTATGATGAAGAAAACGCCCATCGAAACGAACCAGCGCGAGTAATTACGGGGAATAATGGGTGATTGTTTGAACATGTGTTTAGTTCGGGGTCAGCGCCGATGGCTTTGATTGAAATTCACGCAGAAGTTTGCCGATGTCCATGAGAAGTTTTGGCATTAGTTCCGGATCGTTCAGGTCGTGAAACGAGCGGAGGGCTCCATTGGCGTCAATCACGAGGAATCGCTGAGAGTGGGACGGCACGCCGCTCGGCTCGGTGGCCAGCGGTTGCAGCATTCCTTTCGTCACGAATGCCTCCACCTTGTCAGGTTCGCCCGTCAAGAAACTCCAAATGGCTGGGTCTGCCTGGTATTTTGCCGCATAGGCCGCCAGCACTTCAGGCGTGTCGTGTTCTGGGTCCACCGTCACCGTGACCAACTTGACCGTTCCCCCCTTGCGCTGAATGGCTTTTTGTAGCTCCATCATCCGCTCACTCATTAACGGACAGGGATTGGGACAGCGCGTGAAGATGAAATCTGCAATCCAAACGTTCCCGAGAAGGTCTTGTTTTGAGACGGGTGTCCCGGCTTGGGAGGTAAACTGAAACTCAGGAACCTGCGCGAGAATTGGCAAGTCAGCCATCTGCTCCGGGCGCGTGCTTTTCATATTTACCCACGCCATGGCCATCAACGTGGTAGCCGCGATGAATGCAATCGCCCAGCCCAGGCGGGGAACACGGCGCGCCGATTCGGACATCCGGTCAGATGACGTAAAGCGAGAAGTAAACCACCACCCACACGACGTCCACAAAGTGCCAATACAAGCTCACATTTGCCAGCGACGCGTGGCTCTGAGCCGAGAAGCACTTGGTGAAAAGCTGGCGCAGAAAACACCAGACGATCAGCAGCAGCCCAACGAAGACGTGGAGTCCATGGAACCCGGTGATAACAAAAAAACTGGCTCCGTAAACGCCGAACGAATTGAACCACAGGCCCTCGTGATGCAGGTGCGCCCACTCCCACGCTTGGACGCTGAGGAAGATTGTTCCGAGGACGATGGTCAGGAGCATCCATCCGAGACCGCTTTTTCCCTTCTTTATAATCGCAACTTCCGAAGCGTGGAGCGTGAAGCTACTGGAGATCAGGATCAGCGTGTTGACGATCATGACGATATTCAGGACCGACAGGTTTGCGAAATTGACCCCGATGTCGGGTGCGCCTGCGGGCGGCCAGTCGCCTGTGGTGGAAAGCCGCAGCACGATATATCCGCCAATCAATCCAGCAAACAACATCGCTTCGGAAATCAGGAAGATGACCATCCCGAATTTTGCCGTGGCGTGGGTGGCCGCGCTGTGGGCTTCGGAGTCATGGGTGATGGCAGCTGAACTCATAGTGAAATCAAATGGGTGAAATTGATCGGTGAAATGTGCTCACACCGCGGTGAGCGTGGCAAGGTTCCATTTCCATAACATGACTGCTACGAATAGCAAAAGTGCTACGGCGATGATCATAACCAGTGCCAAAACATTACGTCTTCTTGTTTTGTCCATGAATTAGGGGCTTCCGGGGGTGGAGACTAGCAGAATCAATAGCAGAGGCAGGTAGATAATCGAAGCAAAAAACAACTGCCTCGCACGCACCTCAGAACGATCCAGCGCGAATCCAATCGCAGCCGCTAAAAACCCGGCACCCAGCACAAAAGCGCCTGCAAAATACCATGGCCCGCTCAACCCGACCGTGGTTGGAAGCATGCTGACCAGCAACAAACAAAAGGCGTAGGTCACCGCTTGGCGTCCAGTCGCAGCGCCCGTGGTGTCGCGACCGGTCAGCATGACAAATCCTGCGTCTTTGTAATCGTCACGATACATCCACGCGATCGCGAGGAAGTGCGGCATTTGCCAAAGGAAGAGGATCGCAAAAAGAAGCCAGCCTCCAAGCGTGAGCTCACCCGTTGCAGCAGTCCAGCCGATGAGTGGCGGGAGCGCGCCCGGCACCGCGCCGACGAGCGTGTTTAGCTCAGTGACCCGCTTGAGCGGAGTGTAAACCCCGACGTAGATCACGACGGTTGCCAGCGTCAGCGCGGCAGAAAGGTAGTTTACGAAAATGGCCATTGCGGCCACGCCCAGAAAGGAAAACAACAAACCAAACAATAGCGCATCCTCGCTATGCATCCGACCCGATGGAAGCGGGCGGTCTCGTGTGCGCCGCATCTTGGCATCCCACTTTTTTTCCAGCCACTGATTTAGCGCTGAGGCCCCACTCGCGCTGAGCGCGGTGGCCGCGAGCGTGATCAAAAGCGTCCCCCATGAAATCGGATCCAATCCGCGCCCGAGGAGATATCCCACCAACGTAGTGCAAACGACCAGAAACGAGAGCCGCAACTTGATCAGCGCGGACAAATCCGATGCCCAACTCCCGGTCTTTGGCGCCTCGGAAACCGGATTCACCGGCTTGGTGAGCGAGTCGTTCACGACGGGATGGCTCATCGCGCCTCCACCACCTCCGCATGCCGCAGCGAGCGGGTCGGAAAGTCTAATTCGTGCTGACGCGCAAAGTGATCCAATCGGAAGAGCCGGAACGCCGTTAATCCGGTGAGCATAAGGATCAGCGCACCCATCGCCTGATGCGCAGTGGCAACATCCGCCGCTTTATCCGACCACACCGTCCACGCACCGAGAGCGATTTGTGCGATCACGAGGCAAAATATGACCGCCGTTTTGATCCGGACGTCGCGGGGGCATCCGCGTGCCCGCCACGCGGCGACGGCGAGCGCCAGCGCGAGAGCAAAAATCCCGATTGCCACAAACCGGTGTTTCATTTGCAGCCAGATTTGGGTGGCTGTGGTTGGCATTTTTCCATCTGCGACGCGGACGACATTGATTTGATCAATTGCAGCGGCATCGGTGGTTGGGAGCACCTTGCCGTAGGCCAGCGGGAAATCTGGGATCGAGAGCCCGAGGTGCGCGTGGCGCATGGTGGCTGCGATTCCCAGTTGGACGAAAATCGTAATTAAGAGCGCGAGTGCAAGCCCTCGCAGCGGCCCTGCCAGAAAGCGTTCATTGTTCCCACTCCGAATAAATGCCGGGCTGGTCACGACGGCAATCACCGCAATCGTAAGAAAAAACGACTGACCCAGCGTGCCATGAAAAATCCCGATTTCGTTTTTTATGAGGGTCACACGCAACCCACCAAGCACGCCTTGCAGGATCACGCCAGCCACCGCTGCGATCCCAAGCACACGAACCCAGCGTCGGGGATCCACTGCAAATATCCACCCGGCGAGCGCCAGCGTCATCAACCCGACGCCGCTAGCAATCAGCCGATGCGTGTGTTCGTAAAAAACACCTCCGACCCATCCCGAAATCGGGAACAAAAACATGTTGTATCCAAACGTGCTCGGCCAATCGGGCACAGTCATGCCTACCCCTTTCGACGTGACGAGGCCACCGCTGGTCAGCAGGATAAACGTCACCACCCCGGTCAGGATCGCAAAGAAATGCAGAGCGCGGCGCGACCATGGTAGGCTGGATTTCGATTGGGGAATCGACGCCATTAAAAGTCTCAGAGCAATGGGTTAGTGAGTCTCGACTGAGGCACCTTCAGGTGCTTTTTCGGTTTGTAACAGGAAGTCTTTTTCCATGCCGGGCACGCTGTATTCGTAGGGCCCGTTATAGACCACTGGCGTCACCGGGAAGTTGCCATGTGGAGGCGGCGAGGTGGTTGTCCACTCCAACGTGGTCGCATTCCATGGGTTGTTTGGAGCCTGCTTGCCGCTGCGCAACGTGATGATGACGTTCCAGAAAAACGGGATCAGCGAGAGCCCGAGTCCAAATGCACCGAGCGTCGCAAGCTGGTTCAGCGGTTGCAACTGCCGGAGATGTTCATAGACCGTTGGATCCGCGATCCGGCGCATCATTCCACCCAGCCCGAGGTTGTGCATCGGGAAAAACGTGAGATTGAAAAACACGAATGTCAGACCGAAATGAATCATGCCCAACGTCTCGCTTGGCATTTTTCCGAACATCTTCGGGAACCAAAAATAGATCGCAGCAAAGATCGCAAAAATACTGCCGCCGAAGAGGACGTAGTGGATATGGGCGACGATGAAATACGTGTGATGGACAAACAAATCCACCGGTGTGGATGCCATGAAGATTCCACTCAATCCGCCAATCACGAACATGGAAACGAACGCCAGCGCAAAACACATCGACGTCGTGAACTCGATAGACCCCTTCCACACGGTGCCGAGCCAGTTGAATGTTTTAATGGCCGACGGGACCGCAATGATCATTGTGGAAACCGAGAATACCGCACTCAACGTCAGGTTCATTCCGCTGACAAACATGTGGTGCCCCCAGACGACGAATCCGAGTCCGCCGATTGCAATCATCGCGTAAACCATCGCCTTATATCCAAAAATCGGCTTGCGCGAAAACACCGGCATGATTTCCGAGACCAGTCCCATGGCGGGAAGGATCATGATGTAAACCTCGGGATGTCCGAAGAACCAGAACAGGTGCTGCCAAAGCAATGGCTGGCCACCTGTCACGATACCGTCCCGAATCGGAACGAAGAAATTCGTGTTGAAGTTGAGGTCAAAAAACAGCATTGCCCCGGCAGCGGAAAGCACCGGCACCGCGAGAATCAGCAGAATCGCCGTAATGAAGAGCGACCACACAGACAGTGGCATGCGGAACATGTTCATGCCCGGAGCACGCATGTTCACGATCGTCGTGATGTAGTTCGAAGCACCTGCGATGGATGAAAGCCCGTTGATGAAAATACCGATGCACCACAGGCTCTGGCCGAGCTTTGTGTGGTTATACGCCTCCACAGCGCTCAGTGGCGCGTAGGCGGTCCAACCGCTAGCTGGCGCACCGCCCGGAACAAAAAACGCAGCCATCAGGATGACTCCCGAAAGCGCATAAAGCCAGTAGCTCAGCTCATTCAAGAGCGGGAATGCCATGTCGCCCGCGCCGATTTTTAAGGGAATCAGATAGTTCCCAAACGCACCGATCAACAACGGCATCACCACGAGGAAAACCATCACGGTCGCGTGCATCGTGACAAGCATGTTGTAACCACCCGGAATGATCGCACCTTCGATCGCCAATGTTTCCGGCAAGAACTGCCCGATTACCGGAATCGGAGTCCCCGGAAATCCAAGCTGCCACCGCACCGCAAGCGCCAAACCACCGCCGACCAGCAGGAAAAACAAAGCCGTCCAGAGATACTGAAGACCGATCATTTTGTGATCGTAACTCCAAATATAATGAAAAAACCAATTGGGCCGGTGATGGGAATCGTGCGATTCCGTATGTCCGACAGGAGAAGTAGCAACGCTTGCGCTCATGAGTGGTGAAATAGCATCGAAAACCTTTATACGGATCAAGAAGTAAATAGAGACGGATAAATTATCGCCAAGGAATTAATGGTTGGTCAGTGCCAATGGGCACGGAATCCACAGGTCATACTAGCAGCCTCTGGGAGGTATTACAGGAAAAGACCGAAGCCTGTAGGGACGCGATTCGGTGGGCATGGGTTTTGCGTCACGGATCACGATCTTCCGGGCCGACTCCCTTGATAGAGGTCTGCGAATTTTTCCAACTGATCTTGGCCGGAAAAACTCCCGCCGAGGCGCCGAGAGATGCCTGCGCGCACCGCCTGCCAGCGCCTATGCAGCAGGTGGGGTCGCTGCGGTGCGTTCGGGGCGGACGATGCGGGCTGCCGTATCCCATTGGGCGATCACGCTTGGGTCGTTGCGGAACTTATTGCGCACCAGCGGCAGGAGGAGATTTCTCGCCTTCACCCCGCGTGACAGCTCCGCGCGCAGACCGGCTGTGCCGCCGACCTGACCGGCGAGCCCGGCATCCTGCGAATCATCCGCATCTTCCAGTGCCTTGATCGCTGCGCTCAACTGCGCCAGAAAATCCACTGGCATCTCAAACTCGACAAATAACGCCTCCTGCGGCGTCGCCTGCGCCAAAAACGTGCGCGCGGTTGTTAGCAGCACCTCATACGACTGGGAACGCGGCATCCGGAATTGATCATCAAAATCCGGCAAATCCTCCGCCTCTGAGATCGCTTCTGCCGTGTCGCGGATGTCACGCATTTCAGCCCGCAGCGCCTCCGCCGCGAGCCGTTTGGCATCCGTGCCTCCACGAAACTCGCCGGTGCCGGAAAGCTGATTCACCCCACCAGCCTCCATCTTCGAGACCACATCCGAGATCGTCGCGAGCAACGTCGCACCCCGTGATCCCGCCGCAAATTGCCCGCCATACTCCGCCCCAAATCCTGCGATCCGCGCGAAGGTGTCATAATGATTCCGTATCAGCTGATTGTTCATAGTATTGGTTCCTTGGTTGAGATTTTTCCGTTTCGTCCCGCCCGATATAAAATTTCCGCGATCCCATAAAGAAAAAACTCCGCTCAGAGTAAAAAACACCCGCTCAGGGCAAAATGAGCTCGCTCAGGCCGGAAAATGTCCCCTCAGACGGGAAAACACGCGCTCAGAGCAAAAATAGCCCCCTCAGATCGAAAAACGCACTGCGGCATCGATAAATCGCACCGCGACAATCGAAAAATGCACGACGACAACGACAATTACCGCCCTCAGACCATAATCCGCACCTCGACATCGATAATTCACACCCCGACAGCCGCAAAACGCGCGCTCAGAGCGGAAAGCGGCGGTTTGTGATCCGGGAATTACCCCACCGCCACCGGCACGAGTGTCATTGTGTCGTTACCGAAGATGTCGATGACTTTGACGGCGACTGTGTAGCGACCCGGTTTGGGATAGGTGTGCGCAGCAGTCACCAAGTCCAGATCGCGATTTCTGCGGGTGCGGAAGCTTTGCCATTCGTTTTCGAAGATATATGCCCCGGTCCAGCGCTCTTCGAATTCGAGAAATTCTCCCGACGACGCATCAACCACGCCGGGCAACTCGCCCTCGACGCCCATGGACTTGGCGATCTTGATGACCTCCCTGCGGCTCTCGTAGTTGAAATCCACGGCCCAGTAATCCACCCAATCCGTCCATTTTTTCGTCAGCACCTCGCGCTTGACGATGCCGTCTTTGTCTTTGCTGAATTTCACCAATTGCCCGGCATCACAGGCGACTTCGCTCTTGCCTGCCTTGAGTTCGGCGGTGATGGAGTCCACCAGGCCTTGGGAGTAGTGGACGGAAAAATCGGTGAGCTCGATGCTGAGGGCGAGTTTGTTTTTGCTATCGTAGCGCGGAGTGGCTTCGACGTAGGCGATGTCGGCGAAGCGGACTTGGCCTTTTTCTACGGCGCGTTTGTCGAAGACCTCGGGCGGGATGGTCTTGGGGGCGATGTCGATGCCCTTTTGCTTCGCTTCCTCCAGCACGGCGGGGAACAGCCCCATCTCGAACTCAAAGGCAAGGATATCGACGCGCGAGGCACCGCGCTTGCGGCACTCCGTGATGACTTCTTCCACAAACAAGCGGCCCACGGGCAGATTGATGGGGCCCACACAGACGAGGCGGCTGCCGTTTTTGCCATGGAAAAAGGAGGCATCGGCGAGCGGCTCGGCGCGGTAGGCGCGGAGGATGAGTTCGCGGAATTCCTGCTCTTTTTTGGCGAGGGCTTGTTCCTTTTTCTTGCCGCTGAGGCGACCGGTGACATTCAGGTAGGCTTGGCGCTCGTAGCGACCGAGGTTCAGCACCTCAAAGGCGCGGAACGGCTTGCCCTCTTTCTTCAAATCCCGCTGCACCTGGATCAAGCGCTTGCGCGTGGTGTGAATGCCGAATTTTCCAAGGTCGGTGGCAATCCACTTGCGCCCGAGCTTTTCGGCCACGGCGGCGGTCGTGCCGCTGCCGCAGAAAAAGTCCGCCACCAAATCGCCTTCGTTGCTGCTCGTGCGAATGAATCGCTCAACAAACGTCTCCGGCTTTTGCGTCGGGTAATCCAGCCGCTCGTTTGAAAGATTGTGCATCGCGCCGACATCATCCCAAATGTCTTGCAGTGGAACGCCTGGAGCTTCGTCCTCAAAAAACTTCAAACGCGGCATTCCGCTTTTGTCCTTTGGCCAATGAATACGGCCTTCGGCATCGAGCGCGTCCATATTGTCTTTCGTCATTGCCCAGCAACGGCTGCCGGTCGGTGTGATTCCCTTCCAAGTGTAGATTTGCCCGCTGGAAGCACGCATCATTGACGCTGTGAGGTCGCGCCGCGCGTAACGGCGGCCCTTTTCATCCACCTGGTCAAAAAACATATCCACGTATGCCTTGTCGTATTTCGCGTATTGCTGATTCCAAATCCATCGGTCGCTCTTGGTGAGAAAGAAAACGGTGTCGTGTATCGCGCCATAGTTGTTTGTGACGTTCGCGTGTGCTGACGTGCGTTTCCAAATCATTTCCGCCCGGCTGTTGTCACGCCCGAAGACTTCCTCGGCTATCACCCGGATGAGATGGCTTACTTTTGACCCGATGTGGATGTAGATGCTTCCTTCGTTATCCATCAAATCGCGCATGAGGATGAGGCGTTCGTAAATCATGGCGATGAAGGAATCCGCGCCGCGCCCCCAGGTGTCGCGATAGGCGATTTGTTCGAGGAGGTTCGGCTCTTTGTGGAAGGTCTCGCCGCCAATCTCGATGTCCATGCTGAAGTCCGCGCCCACGTCGAAGGGCGGGTCGATGTAGATGAGCTTGAGGCCGCCGGCGTCCTCGATCTGGCGGCGGAGCGCGCCGGACTTGAGGGAGGAGAGGATGAGCTTGTTATCGCCCCAGATGAGTTTGTTGGTCCAGCCCTTGGTCTGGCGGCCGGAGGTGTCGAAGAGTTCGGGCGAGACGCCTGAGCCCCCTTCCTTGCGCGGCTCGTCGATGTGTTCGAGCGTCTGGAAGGGCAGGATGGCGGTGCAGACCTCGCGGGTCTTGCCGTTCCAGACCAGCTCCACCTCGCGCTTGTCCGCAAAGAGCAGGAAGCGGTATTTTTCCGGCAAGGGTTTCCCCTGCTCAATGAGCTTGATAAGATCGCGTTTCTCAGTCTCGGTGAGATCGTAGTGTTCAGTGGATGGACGGGACATGTCGCTTAGGCGTTGACGTAGTCCAAAATGCGGTCCGATTCGTGGTAAGCACAGAACAGCTCGCAGACTTCTTCGCCGATACGCCGCGAGGTCGGGTCGATGGTCTGGCGGTCGGGATCGTAGATCATGGCGGCGCGCAGGCCGGGGGTTTTCTTTCGCAGATCCTGCCAGCGGTATCCCCAGCGCTCCATCGTCTCAAGGATGCGTCCGCTGCGGTGGATCACCTGCACGGCGGAGGGCAGATCGTGCTCAAAATAGTAATCCACAGTGATGGATTCCTCGATGTGGCCGGGCAGCGCGGCGTTGCGTTGGAAGGTGCGGTTGGCATCGGCGAAGATGCGCGCGATCTGCTCATCGGCGGTGGCGACCACGGCCTGCTGCGGTTCGTGTCGGCAAATGAGATGCGCGATGGAAACGAGAGCCTCGCCAAAAAGATGCACATCGATGCCCTGAAGCGGGAGCGGGACCTCGCGGAAGATCTCGAAGCCATTGCGTGAAAGTTCGTAGGCGGCGAGGCGATCGTCGATCCATTGCTTATGCGAATCGGCCTTCACGTTAATGCCCCGTGCACCCAGCCAGCGGAGAACCTCCCCGGCATCGCTCAAAACCGCCCGCCGCTCGGCAAGCGGCTGGATCTCAACCGCGATCTGGACGCCATCGGGCAACATGAGCGGTAATGCGACGACGAGCCCGGAGCGATCCTGCTCGATGGTCAGTTGCTCCGCCCAAAAGGCAGAGAGGGCATGGCGACAATCGTCGGGGTGTAAGATGGGATTTGCGACGGGTGTAATTACCATAGGTCTTGGGAGTATTCTATGTCGATTTTCCAGCGAAGGCAGGCTTTCTTGAAAAAGTCCTGTAAATCGTGGACCGTCGCTGCAGAGTAGGCCCAGCTCATGGGGCGGTCTGATAATCGCTGAAACCTGTCACCAACGCTGCGAAAGTGGTGGGTGGGTGCTGCTCGAAGCTCTTTTGGTCCACGTAAAGAAAGCGGTAGGTGGTGCCGTGATCTGCGGCACTGGCCGCGGTGGCGTCGAGGCACCATTGGCGGAGGCGGGACATCTTTTGCGGCAGGTCCAGCTCCTCGCGTCCCTTGGTCTCGATGATCCAGACAATACCCGACGCGTCGCGCACCAGAAAATCAGGGATGTAGTTCGAGAGGTCGCCTCCGGCTTTGACGTAGTCGAGCTTGAAGCCGACGGCGAGGTAGTTTTTGGCGAATGTCGCCACGTCAGGCGCGGCTTCGAGGAATGCGGCGAACCGGAGTTCAAACCCGCCGGAGTTCGCTTCGCCTACGGTTTTGTTGAAAAGAGACTTTTTGGATTCGAGGAACTGCCGGTAATCGGTGCGAAACGGGCGGGTCTGCCGCAGACGAATGTAATCGTCGATCTCGATAGTGCTGCTCTCGGAAATCGTGAGGGCGTTAATCGCCGACTTCAACGAGTCGTAGAGAACTTTGCCGACTTCCGGCTCGGAGAGGTTGCGCAGGATGACCGGGTCCTCAAGATCGACGGGCGATGCCTCGAACAGGTAGTCGCGCAGGAAGTCGCGAACTTTCGGATAGAGCACATCGTAGCCGCCGACGAGGCGCAGGTCTTTTAGCAACTGACGGGCAAAAAATGCGACTACCGAGCGATAATCCGCCGGACCGGAACCATCGAGCGTGACCGTGTGATGAATCTCCGAGTCGAGCATCGTCTTGAATACGATCTCGCGGGTCTCGTCGGGAGTGAATGGCTTGATCGGCAGGCGCGGGTTACCCAGCGCGGCAGGATCGAGTGCATGGAGATCCTTAAACTCCCGCTGAAAGCGGCGGCTGAGACGGGGCAGCGCGATATCAAGAGCGTCGAGGTCTTTGTCGGGATTGTCAGCATCCACTTCGACGATGAGGGAGTCCTTGCGCGTAGTGCCGGCACCCATCGGCACGCGCTCGAAGCTCACTCCCTCGCTTTGGATGGATTCCACGAATTCCATGAAAGCCGGTGTGCCCATGACCGAGACGTGCTCCTGCGTGTCGGAGCCGAAATACATCCGCCGCAGACCGCGCCCGAGAGTTTGCTCGGGAAGGATATTGGCAGGAGCCGCGTAGGCACGGAGGCCGACGATGGTGGTGACATTTTTGACGTCCCAGCCCTCTTTGAGCATGAGAACGGAAACAATGGCTTTATAGGGAGATTCCCATGAATCGATCTCGTTGGATTGTTTGCGGAGAGTATCGAGTTCCTCTTTGTTTTTGCCGGATGATGCCTCCGAGATGTCACCGTTGTTTTTGGTGTGGATTACCAGGACAGCGTCTTGGAGTTCAGGGCAGATCTTTTGCAGATACTCGCCGACCTCGTCACAGTTTTTGGTGTCGTCCACCATCACGAAGAGGACGGCTTTTTTTCCGAGCGGTTCGTGCTCAGCGTAGCTTTTGCGCCATTCTTCGACTCCCAACGCGAGGTAATCGGCATACTTTCCCGAAAAAATGACCGTCTTGCGCTCATGGAGTTTGGCCCGGCTGGCCGCATCGGGAAGCACGGGATGCTTGACGACATTTTGATGAATCGCCTCGACCAACGGATAGTCCGAAACGGTCTGCACAAAAATGGAGCCGTTATTGTGCTTCGGCGTGGCAGTGACGTCCACTTGCAGGGCGAGGCGGCAATCTTTTTGGAGCATCTTGTGGTGGATGTCCTGAATATTTTTGAACCACGCCATCCGTTCGTCGTGGATGTGGTGCGCCTCGTCGTTGAAGACGGCAAGCTCCCCAATCTCCCGGACAATTTCGCCCAAGTCTGTCTTGCTGTCGGTGGTCTTACCCGAGGGTTTCGCTCCGAAGGCGTCTGACAGGAAATAGTCTCTCAAGTCATCGTCATCCAGTGAGGGCTCGGGCACCTCACCGAGAAAAACGCGGTGGATGTTAGTGAGAAAAATGTGTCCGGTATCACGAATTACACGGACGTCATCCTGAATGTGCAGCGTGAGTTGGAAATCATCGCGCCAGTTCCGCCCCTGATATCCGCTATCGGGCAAGATAGGATCGTTGAAGAAGATCTTTAGGCCATCGAAGTCCGCGCGGAGGCGGTCGAGCACGATGATATTCGGCGCGATCACGAGAAAATTCCGCGAAAGGGTCGAATCAGGTTCGTAAAGTTTGTGAAAGAAGCTCCAAGCGATGAGCAAAGAAATGACTTTGGTTTTCCCTGCGCCCGTTGCCATTTTCAAAACATACCGGGGCCAGTCTTCGGCGAACATGCCATGCGATACTGCTCCGGATGCGTCGAACCGAAGTAGGTCAAATTTATCACGGGCCTTTCGGACATCGTGGAGCCAGATGACTGTCTCGACTGCCTCGCGTTGCGCAAAATAATACTGGAATGCGGATAGCGAACCGTCGGCATTTTCAAGTAAGTGGTCGCTCTCGAACCACCACGTTAGGAGTGTAGCCGATGTCTCAGTAGCTCCCGGATAACCAGCCTGACGCCAGGCGTAAACCTCTGAGCGGACCTTCGCAACCAGCGGTGGAAGCAGCTTCTCGTAAGCGGTGCTCCTGAGCGTTTCATCTGCCGGGAACCAGCGATGCTCTGGAATCAGCGGATCGTAGGGCGAGCTCGGGAATTCGGGGTGAAGGGCCATGTTTAGACAATCGGGGTCGAAGACTTCGAGGCTAGGCGATTTTGATGATGAGATTTAGACATGACCTGCTTCGCATCCGCCGGATTCATCTTTTCATAGCCAAGTTTGCGTAAGCGGTTTGAAGGTGGAGCATCAGGATGAAAACAGCAAATTCGGTTTGGAAGGTGCTACGCGTTCGATGGCGGCTTTGCAAGGCGCAAGGCATATCGGCGGGAGGAATGCGTGGGTTTTCGTGCAGAGGCGCAGGGACGCGGAGAATGCGATGCATCGCCATGGAATGCTGGACGTTCGGATGTCGCGCCGAAGCTGTAACCTGTGCAGGCCCCCCATACA